>Ga0073909_10000398_pt1 | contig 14558 bp, 14 predicted proteins | sample Coa_R1_6_FD_66439 | JGI IMG/M metagenome (GOLD analysis project Ga0073909, IMG submission 66439) | Surface soil microbial communities from Centralia Pennsylvania, which are recovering from an underground coalmine fire. - Coalmine... | ecosystem: Environmental > Terrestrial > Soil > Unclassified... | reverse complement strand
GACGGCGGCGGCTCTTCGTTCCAGACGTCCACGCCCGCGCCGGCGAGGTGCCCCGATTCGAGCGCCGCGGCGAGGGCTTGCTCGTTCACGATCCCGCCGCGCGCCGTAGTGATGAGGTAGGAGCCGGGCTGCATCGCGGCGAGCTCGCGCTCGCCGATCAGGTTCCGGGTCTCTTCGTTGTAGGGGCAATGGACGGAGACGAAGCGCGACTCGGCCAGCAGCGTGGCGAGGTTCACCTTGGCCGCGCCGCGCTCCCGGATCTCCTCGGCCGAGAGATAGGGATCGCATGCGAGTACCTTCATCTGCAGCCCGGGACCGCACATGCGCGCGAGGCGCCGTCCGGTGTTGCCGATGCCGATGACGCCGAGGGTGCGACCGCGGGCGTTCCAGCCCTTGAAGTGCTCGCGCGAGAGGCGCCGGTCGGAGCGCAGGCTGCGGTCGGTCTGCTGGATGTTCTTGGTGAGTGAGAGCATCATCGCGAGCGCGTGCTCCGCCACGGCGTCGGCGTTCGCGCCCGACTGGTTGACCACGAGCACGCCCGCCGCAGTGCACGCCGCTGCGTCCACCGTGTCGTAACCCGCGCCGCTCGTCGACACCGCGAGAAGCCCGGGACAGCGCGCAAGCAGCCCCGCGTCGCAGCGGTACTCCCCGGGAAGTTCCTGGCGGGTCGAGCTGATGCAGTACACGTGCGCGGCGGACAGAGCCTTCCAGTTGTCCGCCTTCGGCGCGTCCCAGGACAGCCGCCGGAAGTCGATCTCCGGCTCCTTCTCGAGCCGATCGGCGACGCTAGGGCGCTTGCCGTCTTCGAACCAGACGACGGTCTTGCGCGGGACGGGCATGGGCACCGCGCGATCCCGGCTATTCCGCCTTGATCCCCGCCGCACGCACGACCTCGGGCCAGCGCTTCAGCTCGCTCTTGATGAACGCATCGAACTGCTGCGGCGTGCCGCCGACGACGTCTCCACCCTGCGATTTCGTGATGCCTTCTCGTACCGAGGCGAGCTGCAGCACCTGGTTGAAGACGCCGTTGACGCGCGCGACGAGCGCGCCGTCCATCCCCGCGGGACCGACGATGCCGTGCCACACGGTCACGTCGAAGCCCGGGATCGTCTTCGCCGCCGGGGGCACGTCGGGCAACTGCGGCATGGGCCTCGCCGAGGCGCCGGCGAGCGCGCGCACCTTGCCTTCGCGGACCTGGCCGAGCGAAGTCGACACCGTGATGATCGCCGTGTCGGCTTCGCCGCGGATCAGCGAGAGCAGCATCTCGGCGCCCGACTTGTAGATGACGTTCACCTGGTCGATGCCCGCCTGGCGGTTGAGGTCGGCCATGTAGAGGTGCGTCCAGTTGCCGATGCCGGCCGACGCGTAGTTGAACTTGCCCGGCTGCTGCTTCGCCGCGGCGATGAACTCGTCGAGCGTCTTGTAGGGCAGCGTACCGCGCACCAGGATCACCGCGGGCAGGTTCACCGCGTGGATGATAGGCGTGAACGCGGTGTTGGGATCGTAGGGCAGCTTCATGAACGCGTGCGAGACCGCGTTCGGGCCGACCTCGGCAAGGAAGAGCGTGTAGCCGTCCGGCTTCTCGCGCGCCACGGCCGCCGCGGCGATGGTGCCGCCCGCGCCGGGGCGGTTCTCGACGATGAGCGGCTGGCCGTTCGCGAACTGCGCGAATCCGCTCGCGATGTTGCGCGAGAGGGTGTCGGCCGCCCCGCCCGCGCCGACGGTGACGATCAGCCGCACCGGCCGCTCGGGCCACTGCGCCGCCGGCTGCGGGAGAGCGGGAACAGCGAAGGTGGCCAGCGCCGCGGCCGCAATGCCTGCGAGTCCTTTCATCGGGCTTCCTTTCTCGAACGAGCTTGTGGCGCTCATCATAGGCCGCCCGCGTCAGAACGGAAACTCGGTGTACAGGTTGACGCCGCGCACGTTTTGGGCGAACCGGAAGCCGAGACCGAACGTGTCGGCGCCAAAACCCATGATGCTGACCGGCCGGCCGGCCCTGAAGCTGAAGCCGACCTCATACTCGCGGTAAACGGGAAGTCCGTCGGGCTCGGGATTGGCAAAGGCGAGCCTGCTGTAGTACGACGTGGTGATGACGTGGGTATTGAAGTGCGCAGGACCGTTCCAGAGGTCCATGCTCCACGGCGTTTCCATGTTGAGACCGATCTGAAACGCCCCGATGCCCTGCCGCGCGCTGCCGTCGCGAATGCGATAACCGGCGAGAAACAGGGCGTTGCCGAGGCTCACGCGGTAGTCCTCTCCCGGGAAGCGATAGAGACTCTTGACGCCCACGGTGTGCATGAACGCGACCAGCGGAATGTCGGTGAATTCGGAGCCGACGCCCGCCTGCGCGTACGGCTTGAGCCGCCAGCGTTCGGTCGCCGGGATTTCCACTTCGACACCCGGCAGGACGCTCGCCGCGGCGACATAGTGGCGGGGGTTAAACTGGTCGAGCTCGTTCAGGTTCAGGTGATAGGCGGCCACGGTGACCGGGAGGAGCAGGTTGACGCCAAGGCTGCCGCCCTCCATGGACTGCACCCGGTACGAAAACGGCAAACGGACGACGGTCGCGGTGATGGGACCGACCTTGTAGATGCCGGTGCCGAAGGTGGCCGAGTACCACCAGTTGATGAGCGTTGCCTCCCCGGTGATCGTCTGCGCCTGCTGGGCCCGGCCGCAGGTCGCGACGAGCGCGCTCGCCGCGCACACCGCAGCGAGGACTCGCCGGAAGAACGCTCGGGGGCGAGCGGCCCGGACCACACCGGCCGCGTGGTTCTTCATGATCGCCATTACCGCATATTGCATTAGAATTTCCGCTCACCGCGAAAGCCTCCTATGAAAAAGACCCTCCTGACCTGCGTCCTCGCCGCTTTCACCGGGCTCGCCGCGGCACAGTCCTTTCCCACGAAGCCGATCCGCATCCTCGTGCCTTCGCCGCCGGGCAGCTCGCCCGACATCCGCGCGCGCCAGATCGGCGCCCATATCACGGAGTCCGTCGGACAGCCGGTGATCGTGGAGAACCGCCTCGGCGCGAACGGCATGATCGCGGCGCGCGAAGCCGCGCGCGCGGCACCCGACGGCTACACGCTGTTCCTCGCGCTCATCAACAATGCCATCGGCGACGCGCTCAAGCCCGATCCGTGCTGCCGCCTCAACCAGGAGCTCGTACCCATATCCCGATTCACGATGACGCCGCTGGTGATGGTGGTTAACCCCTCCGTCCCCGCGCGCTCGGTGAAGGAATTCATCGAGCTGGCGAAAGCCAAGCCCGACGCCCTCACCTACGGTTCCGGCGGCCCGGGAAGCATCAGCCAGCTCGTGGGGGAGTGGGTCAAGTCCGAGGCGAAGATCAAGGTGCTGGAGGTACCCTACAAGGCAGTCAACGCGGAGATCCCCGATCTCCTGGGCGGCGTGGTGATGGCGGCGTACGTCGTGCCGCAGGTGATCGTCGCTCACGTCAATTCCGGCAAGCTGCGCGCGTTGGCGGTGGCGGGCCCCTCGCGCCTCGCGCTGCTGCCCGGAGTGCCGACCACCGCCGAAGCCGGCCTTCCGGGCATCGAGGCCATCGTCTGGAACGGCATCTTCGCTCCGGCCGGCACCCCGCAACCGGTCATGCAAATCCTGCACCGCGAGATCGTGAAGGCCTACAACGCACCGGACGTGAAGAAGCAGGTCATCGACACCGGCTCGGAAGTCGTCGCCGACACGCCCGAGGAATTCGCCGCGTTCGTGCGTTCCGAGGGCGCGAAGTGGACCAAAGTCATCCGCGACGCGAACATCAAGCCGGAATGAGCCGGCTCTGCATGCAGGCATGGGGGTAACCTTGCAAGGTCTTGGGTGGACCTTGCAAGGTCCGCATATCTAACGTTAGGCAGCGCGATCCAGCCTTTGCGATGTCCGCAGCGAAACGCTCGACCGATGAGCACCTTGTGGGCCGCGTCCGCGCAGCCCTCGCTGGAGTTTCTCAGGTCAAAGAGAAGAAGATGTTCGGAAGTGTTGGGTTCATGGTTCGCGGAAACCTCTGCGTGACCGCGCGCCCCACAAGGATCATGTGCCGCATCGATCCCGCTACGCACGGCGCGGCCATCAAACGGAAAGGGTGCCAGACGGTCATCATGAAAGGTCGCCCATATCAGGGCTACGTTTACGTTCATGCGGCTGCATTAGCCACGGAGAAGGCTCTGTTGTATTGGGTGGGCCAGGCGCTGGAGTTCAACCGTACCCTCTCAAAGTCGGCCAAATGAGACCGCTGCCTTAACCCTTAGACGTCACGAAAATGGTCAAGTGTCCTTACTGCTCCCGCCCTGCCATGACCCTCTGGCGCAAGTCGGCACTGGGTCCCGGTCGCGTGGTTAGCTGTCAATCGTGCGGGAAGAAAATATCGGCACACTGGACAGGCATCTTGGCAGCGATTCCAGCTTTCTTGGGTGGCTTTGTTCTGATGAAATCAGAATCACTTCCCTTGGGAATTGCAGCAGTCATAGCAGGGGTCGTCCTGATGGGAGTCCTTCACACGTATGTGGTTCCCCTCATCCGAAATGACGTTTAGCCACCCAATCCAGAGCGTTATGCTGCAGGAGACACCGCGATATAGCACCGTTTTTCACAGGTAACCCAACCCGAGAACAATACTAGTGGCGACCGAGCCAATCCGCTTCAACGACGGAGCCTCCTACGAACGATACATGGGGAAGTGGAGCCAGATTGCGGGTGAGATCTTCCTCGACTGGCTTGCTCCGAAACCAGGTTTGCGATGGCTCGACGTCGGCTGCGGCAACGGTGCGTTTACCGAAATGCTCGTCGAGCGGTGCGCGCCCGCCTCCGTGCAGGGGATAGACCCGTCCGAGGGGCAGCTCGCCTTTGCCCGCACACGACCCGCGTCGCGTGTCGCGCAGTTTCGTCAGGGCGATGCGATGGCGCAGCCTTTTCCCGACAACATGTTCGACGTGGCGGTCATGCCGCTGGTGATTTTCTTCGTTCCCGATCCGGCCAAGGGTGTTGCCGAAATGGTGCGAGTGGTTCGTCCAGGCGGCGCCGTGACAGCCTACGCGTGGGACATGATCGGTGGTGGATTTCCCTACGAGCCGTTGCTGGCAGAAATGCGTGCGATGGGCGTTGCGGTTCCGGTGCCGCCGAGCTCGGATGCGTCTCGAATAGCCGCGATGATGGATTTATGGACTGGCGCAGATCTGGATGCCGTCGAAACGCGGGAGATCGGCGTGCAACGGACATTCGCCGATTTCGATGACTACTGGACGACCATCCTCGGGGCGCCGAGCGTCGGTCCGAAGCTCGCAGTGATGGGGTCCAAGGACATCGCGGCGCTCAAAGCGCGGATGCGCGCGCGCCTGCCGGCAGATGCCGCTGGCCGCATCACCTATAGTGCCCGGGCTAATGCAGTAAAAGGTCGCGTACCGACCTAATTTCTCGAGGCCCACACATTCCCCTTCGAACGCTTGTCGCACCATTCCGAACTAGGAGGTCACTGCATGAAGACTCCGCGAAGCCTCTTTGCACTCACCCTGGTTAATCTTGCAATTCTCCTTCTTTCGCTCGCGCAGCAGTTCCGTCCGGCGTTTGCACAAGGTGAGCCTGCGGTTCTGCGTGGTCGCGCTCTGGAAATCGTCGACGGCCAAGGTCGCGTCCGCGCGAGTATCAATGTGCTACCCCCGAGCAAGTCGACGAACGGCGAGGATCAGGCCGAAACCGTTCTGCTGCGTCTCATCACCGAGCGGGGCCGTCCATCGGTGAAGATCGGATCTTCAGAGCCCGCCTCGGGTCTGAGCTTCGCTGGCCCAACCGGGACCAAGGACACGTACGTGATTCTCCAGTCGAAAGCGACCATCAGTTCCTTGAAGCTGCGAAACGAAGATGGTCGCGAGCAGGTTCTTTCCCCCTGACTCATCTTCAGCGCCCGCGGTGCAGCTCGTCGAAGGAGTCGAGGCTGCGCTCGAGGTCGGCGAGAAGTGCGAGCTCCGCGCCCTTCTCCTCTCCGCTCCTCCTCGCGATCGAGCGCAGCAGCTCCGCGACGCCGGCGAACCCGGCGACACCGTGTTTTGTTTTGAGGTAATCCAGGATCTGCGGCTCGAAGTCCGCGAGGCGCAGGTTGGCGATTCCGACGCCGCACGAGCAGCCCGCCCCGAATACCACGTGGCCTTGAGCGAGCCTGGTCCACCTGCCGAGGAGCCGCGTCGCCTCGACCGCGGCGGAGAGTTTCTTTGCGGCCACGCGCGCAGCTAGACGCAGTACACGTCCAGCATCGTGGGGATGTAGTCGTTCTGGAGCAGGATCTTCTTTCTCGCGATGCGCCAGTCGCCCTCGCGCAGCGCGAGCTCGTGCTCGGTACGTCCGAAAAAAGCGTGGCTCTCGTTCGAGCGCGGGAAGAATACGTGGCTGACCCAGGTCGTTTCGAGCCTCAAGGCGCCGGCAGGCGACTCCAGAGGCAGCACGCTGCCCAGGATGTGCGCGGTGCGCGGCATGGGTGTCGAAGCGGCGGATTTGCCGGAGCGGATGCGCACGATGCGGTCCTCCAGCCCGGCGCGACTCGCGTAGTAGATGTGCGAAAGCTCGGCCCTCGGGTTCGTGGTCAGCGTGCCGTCGGCCTTCCACGCCGGCAGCCAGTATTCGCAGTCCTCCACGAATAGCGCGAGCCACTCGTCCCAGCGCTGCTCGTCGAGGAAACGGGCTTCGCGATGGACGAGCTCGATGCCTCCCGCAAGGGACCCGGCCTGCGCGCGCGCATTCACGGATAAGCCTTCCTGCCCGCGACCCCCGCCTGGATCAGGCGCGCCCATTCGCGGTAGGGCGCGTGGAAGCCCACTTCGCTGAACATCTCGAAGCGGCCGCGCACGCTCGCCTGCGGCCGTATGCCGATCGATGCCGCTGCCTCGTCCGCACCCGCCTTCATCGCCCCCATCCCGCGCGCGTATCCCTGCAGGAACGAGATCGGCTGCGCGCCGAAACCGCTCTGGCAGCCCTCGTAGGTCACGGTATCGTCGGGCGTCGCGAGCCCGCCGGGGTTGAAGAAATCCTCGAACTGGCGCAGCCGCCAGGCGCGTAGCTCGCTCGCCTCGCCGACAGGCGCGAGGCAATAGCTCCTCATCTCGGTGCGGTCGGCGGCGAGCGGCCGGAAGGTGCGCAGCATCAGCGTGATCGCGTCCGCGATCTGCATGTTGGGAAAGACGTGCACGTTGCGCGCCTTGAGCATCCACGCGGCGCGCAGCTCGCCGACGCGCGCGCGGATCTCCGCGAGCGCCGGGTAGATCGGGCGCTTCTCCGGCTCGGGCTGCTCGAGCCAGGTCGCGGCATGGCCGTGCGCGAGCGCGAAAGTCCCGCCGTCGGCCGCGTTGCGCTTCGCCCAGTCGTACTGGCGCGCCTCCAGGTGCCCCTCTCCGCCGCGGCGCCGCGCCTGCAAGTCCATGTACGAGAGATGCGTCGTGGTCAGGTGGTAGGGATCGAGGCCGTTGTCGAGCTGCAGTTTCCAGTTGCCGCGGTAGGTGTAGACCGAGCGCCCCGGAATGAATTCCAGGCCGTTCGGTCCCTGGTCGGCGACCACGTCGATGAAAAAACGCATGTCGCCCAGAAACTCGTCGAGCGGCGGCACTTCCGGCGAGAGGCTCCCGAAGACGAAGCCCTTGTAGCTGGCGAGCTTTGCGAGCGGCACGAGGTTGTGGTCCTCGGTATCGAACGATGCGGGGTAGCTGCCCGTCTTGCGATCCTTGACGTCGACGTTCCTCCCCGAGGCGTCGTAGGCCCAGCCGTGATAGGGGCACACGTGGTACTTCGCGTTGCCCTCCTCTGCCGCGCACAGCATCGCGCCCTTGTGCCGGCAGACGTTGACGAAGGCGCCAAGGCGCCCCTTCGCGTCGCGCGTGACGAGCACCGGAGTGCGTCCGATATGGCCGGTAACGAAGTCGTTCGGGGTCCCGATCTGCGATTCGAGCGCGAGGAAATTCCAGGTGCGCTCGAAAATGAACTTGTGCTCCAGCTCGAACAGCTCGGAGTCCGAATACACGTCGCGGTGCACGCGGAACACGCCTTCCGCGGGACGGTCGTCCACATAGAGGCTGATGTCTTTCAGGTCCATGGTCGCTTCCCGCGATCGATTGTCGCAGATATCCGGGGCGTTGGTATCATCCGTGCACCATGAAGCGGCCGCCCTCGATCCGCACCCGACTCGCTTCCGACATCGGCGGCACCTTCACCGATGTGGCCGTGTTCGACGAGAAGAGCCGCCGCCTGGTCCTCGGCAAGGCGCTGTCGACGCCGGCACGCCTGGTCGACGGCATCGCCGCCGGCATCGGCAAAACCGGCGCGCGCTACGCCGACGCGGGCGTGTTCCTGCACGGCTCGACCATCGCGATCAACACGCTGCTCGAGCGCACCGGGGCGAAGACCGCGCTCCTCACCACCGAGGGCTTCCGCGACATCTACGAGATCGGGCGCATCAACCGCCCCGACGCCTACAACCTCTACTTCCGAAAGCACGTGCCCCTGGTCGAGCGCGCCTTGAGATTCGAGGTCCGCGAGCGCATGACCGCGGAAGGCGAGGTGCACATTCCCCTCGACGAACGCAGCGTGCACGCGGCCTGCGACCGTCTCGAGGCCGAGGGGGTGGCCGCGGTCGCGATCATGCTGTTGCACTGCTACGTCAACCCGGCGCACGAGGCGCGCGTGAAGGCGATCGTGCGCGAGCGCCTGCCCGGGGTGTTCGTCACCGCCTCGCACGAGCTTTCCCAGGAGTACCGCGAGTTCGAGCGTTGTTCCACCGCCGCCGCAAACGCCTACATCGGACCGGTAGTGAACGAATACCTGCGCGGTATCGACGGGCACCTGAAGGAATCCGGATTCGGCGGATCCTTCCTGCTCGTCCAGTCGACGGGCGGACTGTACGAATCGCGCCAGGCGCGCTCTCAATGCGTGCGCATGCTCGAATCGGGCCCGGCCGCCGGCGTGATCGGTGCGCGGGCGCTGTGCCGCACGCTCGGCCTCGAAGACGCGGTGGCCTTCGACATGGGCGGAACCACCGCCAAGGCCGGCGTGATCCATCGCGGCGAGGCGCTCACCACCGGCGCGGCGCTCATCGGCGGCTACAACGAGGCGCTGCCGGTGCAGATCCCGATGATGGACATTTTCGAGGTCGGCACGGGCGGCGGCAGCATCGCGACAGTGGACGCGAGCGGGGCACTCAAGGTCGGACCGCAGAGCGCGGGTGCCGACCCCGGCCCGGCCTGCTACGGTCGCGGCGGCGCCTTGCCGACGGTGACCGACGCGAACCTGCTGCTCGGGCGGCTCGCCGCGGACCGGTTCCTGGGCGGCGAGATTAAGCTCGACGCGGGCGCGGCCGAGCGCGCCTTGCGCGATCATATCGCCAGACCTCTGGGAATCGATGTCGTGGACGCGGCCGAAGGCATCCTGCGCATCGCGGCGACGGCGATGTCTTATGCGGTGAAAGCCGTCTCGACCGAACGCGGCCTGGACGCCGCGGCGTTCGCGCTGATCGCCTACGGCGGCGCCGGGCCTCTGCACGCTTCCGCCATCGCGCGCGAGATCGGCATGCGGCGCGTGATCGTGCCGCGCGCGCCCGGCCACTTCTGCGCGCTCGGAATGCTGTTCTCCGACCTGCGCTACGACCTCGTACGCACCTGGTTTACCCGGCTCGCGGACGCGTCCTTCGACGCGATCGAGCGCGTCTACACCGCCCTCATCGAGGACGGGCTGAAGTCGCTCGCCTCGAGCGGCATCGAGCCCGGCCGCGTCTTGGTCGCGCGCGCCGCCGACATGCGCTACGTCGGCCAGGAGCACCCGGTGACGGTCGCCTTGCCCCCGGAGGCGTTCCGGCGCCGCAGCAGCGAGGCGCTCAAGCGTCGCTTCGACGAAGAGCACCTGCAGCGCTACGGCACCTGCGCGCCCGAGGAGCCCGCCGAGATCGTGAGCCTGCGCGCGACCGTGAGCGGCATCATGAAAAAACCGCCGCTCGAGCGCATCGCGCGCGGCGGGCGCACGCCTCCCGTTTCGGCGCGGCGCGGCAAACGCGACGCCTACTTCGCGGAGATCGGGAAAGCGATTGCCACACCTGCCTATGCCCGCGACGAGCTGCGCACGGGCAACCGCATCGACGGACCGGCGCTCGTCGAGGAGCACGCCTCGACGACGGTGGTTCTGCCCGGAGACAAGCTGCGGGTCGACGAGCACGGCAACCTGGCGATCGAGGTCGGAAGGAGAAGGGAATGAAGCGCAGAGCGAACCGGCGCGCCGACGCGGTGCTCACCGAGATCATCAGAAACGGCGTCATCGCGGTGACCGAGGAGATGAAGACCAACCTCATGCGCACCGCGTACAACATGATCGTGTACGAGGCGCTCGACTTCACCGTCGGCCTGTACACGGCGGAAGGTGAAACCGTCTCGATCGGCCTGGGGCTGCCGAGCTTCATCCGCGGCATGGCGGAGACGGTGAAGGCGAAGCTCGCGCATTTCGGAAAAGACAATCTCGAGCCCGGCGACATCCTGGTCACCAACGACGCCTACACGACGGGAAGCCATCTCTACCACTTCACGTTCAGTCTGCCGATCTTCCACTCGGGCAAGCTCTCGGGCTTCGCCTGCTGCATGGCGCACTGGACCGACGTCGGCGGCGTGCTGGGCGGGGTGACCACCGATATCTATTCAGAAGGCATCCAGATTCCCATAGTGAAGTACCAGAAAGCGGGCGTGGTGAACCAGGACCTGGTCGACATCATCCGCATGAACGTGAGGATCCCCGAGCGCGCCATGGGGGACCTGCGCGCGCAGATCACCGCGGTGAAGACGGGAGAAAAAAGATTCCTCGAGCTGCTGGACCGCTACGGGCGAGACGGGGTGCTCGCCGCCATCCGCAACATCATGGACCAGTCGGAGAAAGCGGCGCGCGCGCGCACGCGCACCATTCCCGACGGCACCTACGAAGCCGAATCCTTCATGGACGACGACGGGGTGGAGATCGGCAAGCGCGTGCCGATCAAGGTGCGCGTCGTAAAGAAAGGCGATGAGATGACCATCGACCTGTCGCAGGTCGCGCCGCAGGTGCGCGGCTTCTTCAATTCCGGAGCTACAACGGGCTACTCCTGCGCCCAGGTGGCGTACAAGTGTCTCACTTCGCCCACCGATTATCCGATCAACGAGGGAAGCTTTCGCCCGCTCAAGGTGATCCTGGCCCCCGGAACCGTGGTGAGCGCGGTCAAGCCCGCGGCCATGCGCTGGTGGATGACGTTTCCCATGACGGTGGTCGACACGGTTTTCAAGGCGATGGCGCAGGCAATCCCCGACCGCACCATCGCCGCGCACCACGCCGACCTTCTGGTATGTCTGATCAACGGCGTCTCCCCCAGGGACGGGAGGCTCTACCTCGCGGGCATCGGGCCCTCTGGCGGCGGCTTCGGCGCGAAGCTCACCGAAGACGGCATGAGCGCCACGGTATGCATGAACGACGGCGACACCCACAACCACCCGGTCGAGCAGATGGAAGCGAAATACCCCATGCTCTTCGAGCGCCATGCGTTGCGCGAGAACTCGGGCGGTGCGGGACGCTACCGCGGCGGTCTCGGCACCGAGCAGGTGGTACGGGCGCGCGCGCCGTTCAACATCAACATCCAGGTGGACCGCATGCACTGCCCGCCTTGGGGGCTCGCCGGGGGCCATCCCGGCGCAGGCAACCAGGTGGCCTTGCGCATCGCCGACAAGGAGATCGACGATCTGCCCAACGCAAAAGTGCTGATGAAGCGCCTCGATCGCGGCGATGCCATCACCATCCGCGCGGGCGGCGGCGGCGGGTTCGGTCTGCCGGAGGAACGCGACCCGGAAGCCGTGGCGCACGACGTGCGCCAGGGCTACGTCTCGCCCGAGATCGCGCGCGACACCTACGGCGTCGTCCTCGATCCCCGGACGCTCGCCGTCGACACGGCGGAGACGGCAAGGCGGCGTGACGAAATGAAAGGGAAATAGCACGGAAATCGGCCGGCCAACTTGCATCACAAAGGGGGAATCATGAGCTCCGCAACGCAAGTCACTCCCGCGCAAATCGCCGCGCGTATCGAACGTCTGCCGTTCTCGCCCTGGCACGTGAAATTGCGCGTGATCATGGGTGTCGCCACGTTCTTCGATGCCTTCGACGCGCTCGCGATCGCCTACGTGCTGCCGGCGCTGATTCCGCTGTGGAAGCTCGCGCCGGGACAGGTCGGCCTTCTCATCTCGATCGGCTTCGCCGGACAACTCGTCGGAGCGATCCTGTTCGGCTGGCTCGCCGAAAAACAGGGACGCGTGCGCATCGCGGCCTGGACCATCGGCATCTTCTCCGTGTTCAGTTTGGTGTGCGCGTTTTCCTGGAACCTTCCGTCGATGCTCGTGTTCCGCTTCTTCCAGGGCCTCGGTCTGGGCGGCCAGGTGCCGATCGCCGCGGCCTACATCAACGAGATCGCCAAGGCCGAGGGGCGCGGCCGCTTCTTCCTGCTCTACGAGGTGATCTTCCCGGTCGGCCTGCTCGCGGTCGCGCTCGTCTCGACCTGGGTAGTACCGAATCTCGGTTGGCAGTGGATGTTCGTCATCGGGGCGCTCCCGGTCCTATTGGCCGCCGTGATGCGGCGCGTCCTGCCCGAGTCTCCGCGCTGGCTCGCGTCGACCGGCCGGCTCGAGGAGGCCAGCCGGACCATGGACGCAATCGAGGCGGAGATTTCGCAACGGGGTGCGAAGCCGCTGCCGCCGCTGCCTGCAAGCCTGCCCCGGGTCCCAACCGTCAAGGCAAGCTGGCGGGACCTGTTTTCCGGCATCTATCTGCCGCGCACGCTCGCGGTCTGGGTAATGTGGTTCTGCACCTACCTGATCGTCTACGGGATATCGGGATGGCTGCCGACAATCTACCGCACGATATTCAAGCTGCCTTTGCAGCAGGCGCTTCAATACTCGCTCGCGGCCACCGCTGCGGGCCTCGTCGGGCGCTCGCTTGCGCCTATCTCATCGACCGTACCGGGCGACGCGTCTGGTTTGCCATGGCGTTCTTCGGCGGCGCGGTTCCGCTTTTCATACTGTGGATGCGCGGGAGCGGCAATTCGGCTATCGACGTGATGATCTACGCGTCACTGAGCTACGCGATGATCAACACGCTCGCTCTGGGCCTGTATCTCTATACTCCGGAGATCTATCCGACGCGCGTGCGCGCGGTCGGCTCCGGGGCCGCGACCGCCTGGTTGCGTGTCGCCTCGATGATCGGCCCGTTCATGATCGGCGCGATTCTGCCCCAGGCCGGGCTGGGGACCGTGTTCCTGGTGTTCGGCATCGCCGCCACGGTCGGCGGCGTGGTTGCGGCAACGTTCACCCTGGAGACGCGGGGGCGGGTGCTGGAAGAGCTCTCCCCCTGACGGCCCTCGAAACAAAAAAAAGCCCGCGCAAGGCGGGCTTTCCTGGAAACGCCGGCTTGCAGCGTCAGCGCCGCGTCTGCTTGTCGTGCTTCTGCTTGTAGATGTGCTTGCTCTGCTGGTTCTCGGCCCTCTGAACATGCTGCTGCTCATTGGCGCTCACATGGCCGTTGGCGCCGGCGCGGGCTTCGTCGCGCGCGACCCTGGACTGGCCGCCCTCGAGCTTGCCGACTTCGCGGTTGGTAAGCTGGCCTGACTTGACCCCCTGCTCGATGCGCTGCTGCTGGTTGATGTTGCGCTGGACGTCGGCCTGCATGCGCTGCGAGGACGCCGAGTTCGGGTTGCCTCTCGCCGAATTGCTCTCGAGCCGGTTGATGTCGCGGCTTTCCTGGTTCTGCGCGCGCTGGATGCGCGCCTTCTCCGCCGGGCTGAGCTTGCCGTCCTTCTCCGCGTTGGACTGCATGCGATTGATCCGCGACTGATCGGCCTCGAGCTTCGACGCCTCGCGGGTGTTGAGCGACCCGCTCTTGAGCCCCTGCTCGATACGCTGCTGCTGGTTCACGTCGCGCTGCACTTCCGAACCGGTCGTTTGCGCGCCGGCCGTCAGCGAGAACAAGCCGGCGGCAGCCGCGGCTGCCATTGTTGCTGTTGCTTTCATGTGTGCCTCCATTTTGTTGACCCCTCGCCTCCAGTAACGCACGCCGCGGCCCGAGGTTGATCAGCAATCTGTAAGGACTGTAAGCGAACGTTTCAGGCGTTTTGACCGGCACCGCCCTTCGTGGCAGCATTTCCGATATCGCGTCCGACGCGGGGGGGGGTTGGCATGGAACCCATGGCTATGCTGGTGTTCGCCGCGGCCGTCTTTCTCGCGACCCACTATGTTTCGAGCACGCCGCTCCGCTCGGGCCTGGTCGCAATGGTCGGCGAAAAGGCCTATCTCGGTCTCTACAGCCTGGTGTCGTTTGCCGCGATCGCGTGGATGATCTGGGCGTACGTCAAGGCTCCCTACGAGCGCCTGTGGGTCGGGGACGAATTCAAGGTCTGGGTGATCGTGCTGATGCCGATCTCGCTCATTTCCATCATCGCGGGCGGCATGACCAGGAACCCGAGCGCAGTGCGCCAGGAAAACATGCTCAGCTCCATGGGCGAGCCGCGCGGCATCCTGCGGATCACG
>Ga0073909_10000396_pt1 | contig 14603 bp, 8 predicted proteins | sample Coa_R1_6_FD_66439 | JGI IMG/M metagenome (GOLD analysis project Ga0073909, IMG submission 66439) | Surface soil microbial communities from Centralia Pennsylvania, which are recovering from an underground coalmine fire. - Coalmine... | ecosystem: Environmental > Terrestrial > Soil > Unclassified ... | reverse complement strand
CGCGCGTGTTCCCCACCCTCGGCGTCATCGCGCCGGCCGCGCAGGGCCACGGCGAGGTGGTGGCGTTCCTCGACACCGGCATCAACGACGCGAGCGAGGGAAGCTACCCCGGACACGAAGCGCTCGCCGGCCGCTGCCTGGGCGGCGCACTGTTCATCACCGCCGACTCGCTGTCGCAGACACCGCGCACGGGATCGCTGAATCCATCGGACCACGGCGGCCAGGCCACGCACGCCCACGCCACGCACGTGGCCGCGATCGCCGTGGGCGCGGGGGCGACCGGCGGCTACGCCATGGGCGTCGCGCCGCAGGCGAAGTTCATCGACGTCAAGGTGCTGAACGACGCCGGCAGCGGGATCTCGGTCCCCGAAGCCCTCGACTGGTGCATATCGAACCAGTCGCGGGACTGGGGCTCGCCCGATCCCACCGAGCGTGGCATCGACGTCATCAACATCTCGCTTTCGAGCCCCGATGCGAGCGACGGGCAGGATCTTGCCTCACAGCTCGCGGCCAAGGCGGTGAGCGACGGGATCGTGGTCGTGGCCTCGATGGGCAACGACGGGCTCGCGGCCCACGTGCCTTCCCCCGCGGCGGGGGACGGCGTGATCGCGGTGGGGGCGTGGAACGACGCGCGCACCCCCGAGCCGGCCGACGACTCCTGGCCGGCCTTCAACAACACCGGGCCGCGAGCGGCCGACGGCGACCTCGATGCCACCGACGAGGACAAGCCCGACCTGCTGGCACCCGGCGTGGACGTGCTCTCCGCGAACGGCGACCCGTTGAGCGACGGCACCCGGTGGCAGCGGCTCTCGGGCACGAGCATGGCGGCGCCGTTCGTGAGCGGCGTGTGCGCGCTGTTGCGCGAGCACGCGCCGGCCGCGAGCCCGGGCCAGATCGCCGAGTGGCTGCGCTCCACTGCGCGCCGGCCGCTGCCGGGCGCCCCCGCGGGCACCACCGGCGCCGAAGCGCGCTGGCGCTCGACGATCGGCTGCGGGCTCGTGGACGCGTACGCCGCCTGGCTCGAGAGCGGCAGCGGCACGAACACGCAGGCGCGCCGGCTGTCGATCAGCGGTGACGATACGTCCATGACCGCGGCGCTCGAGACCGGGCGCGAGGCCGGGGTGACGTGGCTCGCGTTCGAGCGCGCGGACGACGCGAACGGCGTGCCGGGCAACTTCAGCGTGGTCGACTCGCTGCCTGCTTCGGGCCTCGCTTCACTCTCGGGTACCGCGAGCCTGACCTCCTATGTGCGCCACTGGCCGGTGCCGGGCCCCGAGCGGGGCGAGCGCTTCTGGTATCGCGTCGGCTACACCGAGTCGGGCGTGCGGCGCACGACGCCTGCGGTCGAGTTCACGAGCCCCGCCGGCGTGCGCGTGGCGACGCTCGAGATCACCGTCGTCCACGATGCGTACGACAGCGACATCGAGGCGTCCGTGCAAGCCGGCTACAGCGGCCCTGTCTTCGAGTTGCCGGGCACGGCCGGCGCGGTGTCGTCGGATTGGCTCGACGGCTCGAGCTTCACCGGCACGCAGGCGTGGACGTTCCGCATCGCCGTGCCGGCCGGGCCCGCGGCGGCGCTGCTGCCGCCCGACGACGGTGCGCCGTGGACACTCACCGTCGCCGATGCCGGCTCGATCACGCACAGCGGTCGCGTCGACGACTTCCGGCTCACATGGCATGCGGCCGGTGGCGACCAGGTGTTCACGGGCTCACCGCTGCCGCGACCGACGGTGGAGGGCGGCTCGATCAACGTACGCATCCCGGCCGCCGCGACGTCCGGCGTGGACGGCGCCGGACCGGGCAGCGGCCTGCGCGTGCGGCCGAATCCGGCGCGCTCGGGCCGGCGGCTCGAGATCCAACTCGGGCCCCAGGCGGGCGGCGAGGCGCGTGTGTTCGATATCACCGGGAGTGAAGTGGCGCGCGTCCGGCTGACCTTGACCGCGACCGGCTGGCAGGCCGTTTGGCAGGCGCGGGGCGCCGACGGCAGCGTGCTTCCTCCCGGCCTCTATTTCGTGCGCGGCCGTGCCGGCCCCGCGGCGCGCGTGGTGCTGTTGGATCCTTGAGGTCCCCCCCTTCGAGGACCCACAGGGGCCCGGGCGGTTCCATCGCCCGGGCCTTCTCCTTTGCGCTACGGAGTCAAGCCCTGCTCAAGCCTGCGGTGGAAACCTGATGCGTGCCGGTTGCCTCGTGTGGCCGGCGCCGCTCGGGGGTTCGGTTTCGGGGGAACCGTCCTCCGGCGGTCGCGCTCCGCCGGCAATGAAGCGATCCTGCTGCCGTGACCTGCGAGCGGACACGGTGGCGTTGACAGGGAGCGCCGGGCGCGGGAGCGACCGCGGTCACACCCCCCCGACCGCGGCGAGGCAGGCCCGCCCCGGCGCTCGATTCCTGGAGGTGCAAGGTGCGGAAGCTGGAGCAGGCGCGCTGCGGGCAGCCGTGGTTCGAATCGTGGATCGACGGGATCGAGGGCGGCGTCAGTGCTTGGAGGTCTGGCGCGCGAGCCGTGACAGCGTGACCGCGACCCGCTTCGCCTGGACGGCGAGCGTCCCGAGCCGCGCGGTCTCGAGCACGGTGTGGCCGCCGCTCCCCTTCAAACCCATGGCATCGATCACCATCGGCACCGTGCCGGCGAGGAACGAGACGTCGGCGGCACCCGCGCGCGCGGGATCCACGGGCGTGAGCGCGCCGAAGCCGAGGTCGTGGCTCGCGCGGTCGACCATCGCCAGCAGCCGGCGGTTGCCGTCGGTGGGCGCGAGCGGCGGGTAACCGTCGTCGAACTCGATCGTCGCGGAGGTGCGCGGCGAGCCCTCGGCGACGATGCCCTGCATCACCGCGCGCGCGCGCTCGCGCTGCTCGAGCGTGATCGCGCGCAGGTCGCCGGTGACGACCGTGGTCTCCGCGACCACGTTGGTCTTCCCGAACGCGGTGCCGCGCGCGCCCGTGGAGTCCTGGCTGATCGCGGTGCCGCCGAGGACCAGGCCGGGATTGAAGGTGAGGTAGGGCTCGACCTGGAGCGTGTCGCGGAAGCGCTCGAGCAGGCGTGCCGCCTCGTAGATGGCCCCGATCCCCACGTCGGCCGTGAACACCTGCGACGAGTGCGACGGCGTGCCGCGCACGCGCAGCGTCCAGTTGCTGCTCCCGCGACGGCTGACGATGACGTGCTGCGGATCGCCATCGCCGTCCTCGAACCCGATCGCCGCATCGGCGCCCCGGGCGGCGGCCACGAGCGCCGCGCGCGCGGCGTCGATCGGCCGGCCGGGGCTCTCCTCGTCGCCGGTCATGACCACGCATATCTGAAATCGGTCGAGCTCGTGGGTGTCGTGGAGCGCGCGCAGCGCCAGCAGCAGGATGACGTCGCCGCCCTTCATGTCGATGACGCCGGGACCGGTGACGGTGGAGTCGTCGAGGTGCTGGAAGCGCTGGAACGGGCTGTCCGGCTCGAACACGGTGTCGAGGTGGCCGACGAGGACGATCTTCGGCGCGCCGGCCTTGGTGCCCCGTTCCGCAACGAGATGCCCCGCGCGGCCGAAGCCGGCACCGTCCACCCAGCGGGTGGTGAACCCCATCGCGTCCAACTCGGCGGCGAAGAGTTTCCCCACCTCGCGCACGCCGGCATGGTTGGAGGTGCCGCTGTTGATGTTCACCGCGCGCTCGAGCAGTACCAGCGACTCGGGGAGCCGGTGGTCGAGGTGCTGGACGAGCTTCTTCTCGGTGGCGGTGAGCGGGCCGGCGGGAGCCTTGGCGAGCGCGGGGGTTGCCGTGCAGGCGACGAGCACGAGTGCGGCGAGCCTCGAGCGGGTGGGGGTTCGCATCGAGCGCATCATGCCCGCGCGCGCCGGTCCCGTCACCTCGCGTCGCGCGTGAACACCACCGCCTCCAGCCGGCCGGCGTGCACACGGCCGGCCAGCCGATAGCCCGTGGGCGGCTCACCGCTCTGGAAGACCCGGCGCCAGTCGCCTTCGAGCGGCAGGAGGATCAGGTGCTCGTTCGTGAGCACGACCGCCTCGGGCGCGAGCCGTCGGGGCCCGGTGAGGAGTGCGGACGGTTCGAGCGGCACGATGGTGGTCGGCCTGCGCGTGTGCCACGCGATCCACGGTGCGACGTCGCTCGCCACCAGACCTTCGCGGGGAAGGAGCGGCGCCACGGCGGCGGAGAGGTCTCGCCACTCGGCGGCGCGCAGGGCCACGAGCGGCTCCGCCGGGACCGGTGGCGTCGCCGGCGCGGATGTGTCGGGCGCGCCGAAACGCAGCGCGTGCCAGTAGCGCGCGATCGGCACCCCACCGCCGAACACGGCGAGCGCGGCGACGATCGCCAGCACCGGACGGCGCAGGCGAGGCTTCATCTCCGTGAGCCACGCGATCCCCGCGAACGCGAGCGACACGCCGGCGGGGAGCAAAGGGAAGAGCATGCGCGAGCTGGCCACGGTGGCCGCCGTGAACAGCACGAGCAGCGCCGCCATCGCCGCGAGCGAGAGCACGAAGCCTCGCGCCCCGCGGCTCCCGCGCACGAGCGCCAGCGACGCTGCGATCCCGGCGAAGCCGCCCGTCAGGGGAGCGCGAGCGAATGCACCCGAGACGATCGTGACCACACCGCGCGCGACCTTTGCCGCGAACGGCACCGGGCGCGCGACGATCCAGGCGAGCGCATCCGGCGGCGGCGTCATGCGGTTGATCCGCGACAGTGCCCACTCGGGCGAGACCCCCGCCAGGAGCAGGTAGCTGCCCGATCCCGCGAACGGGCTTCCCGCCTCGGCCCACTTGTAGAGCGCCGTGAGCGCCGCCAGCGGCAGGAAGCCCGCGAGGGCGAGCAGGCACGAGCGCGCGCGCCGGCCGGGCGGCGTGAGCAGCCACAAGCCGAGCGCGAACGCGGGCAGGAGCGGCACCACCACCGGACGCGCGAGATGCGCGAAGCCCAGCACCACGCCCAGCGCCAGCGGGCGAGGAGTCTCGAGCTGCTTCCAGAGCAGCAGGATCGCCGCGGTGAGGAGCGCCGCGAACGGCATCTCGCTTCGCCCCTCGCAGGCGAGTCCCAGTGCCCACGGCGAGAACGCGAACGCCGCCGCCGCCCCGAGCGCCGCGGCGCTCGAGCCGCCGAGGGCGAGCGCGAGGCGTGCGACCAGCAGCACGCACGCCACGAACGCCAGGAGCGAGGGAACCAGCGTCGCATCCGGCGTCGGGCCGGCGATCGCGAACACCAGCGCATCGAGCGCGGGAACGAGCGGGTGGCCGGCGAGCAGCGGGAACGGGGGACCGGGCACGCCGCCGAGCATGGCCGGGTAGATGAACAGCGTCTGGAGCCGCCCGGTCTCGAGCCACGCACGCCCCGCCACCGCGTACTCCGCGCTGTCGAACGTGAAGCGCTCGACCCCCGGGCGCACGACGGTGATCCACGCATGCGCCGTCGCGAGCAACGCGGCCGCCAGCGCCAGCGCCCACCAAGCGAGCGCCGACGGTCGCGGGGTCGTGGACATGCTCGGGGCCCGCGGCCAGGGGGGACGCGCGGCACGCATCCCCCCGGGGTCGCCGCGGCTACGGCGTCGCCTTCGTCTCCGGCGCGAGCCGCACGATCGAGTAGTGGTCGGCGGGGAAGTACTTCTTGAACGTGTCGCGCAGGTTCGCGGCGGTCAGGAGGTCGATCCGCTCGCGTCGCTTCGCGATCCGGTTCGGGTCCCAGCCGAGCACGCTCACGGTCTGCATCGAGCCGGTCCAGTAGTTGTTCTGCTTCATGTTCGTCTCCAGCTCGCGGCGCTGCACCTCCTGCTCCTTCGACACGTCCGTGGCGCTGGGGCCATCGGCCGTCATCTTCTTGATCTCGGCCATGGTCGCGGCGATGAGCGTGTCGGCGCGCGCGGGGTCGCAGCCGAACGAGATGCTCATGGTGCTGTAGCCGCCGAGCGGGAACTGGTGCTGGAAGCGGGTGCTGACGCTGTAGGTGCCGCCCAGCAGCTCGCGCAGCGAGCTCCTCAGGTGATCGGTGAGGATGCTGGCCGCGGAGTTCGCGCGGTGCTGGTCCAGCTCCTCGATCGGCTCGCGCGTGAAGTAGGTGATGCGCACGCTGCCCTTGGGCTCACTGCCCTTCTTCACCTCGACCTTGGTGATCCCGTCCGGGAAGCGCGGGCCCTTCGCCACCCACTTCGACGTGCGCTTGCCCGTGCCCGGCAGCGAGCCCAGGTAGCGGGCGAGCAGGGGAGTCAGCGAGTCGGTCTTGAACGTGCCGGCGAAGAAGAACGTGAAGTCGCCGGCGTTCGCGAAGCGCTTGCGGTAGAAGTCGAGCGCCTCGGGGAGCTTCACCGCGCTCGCCTGCCCCGCGGTCGGCACCTTGCTCATGTAGAAGCCGCCCGTGTTCACCGCGGTCGCCGAATCCGAATACACCTGGTCGGGGCTGTTCGCGCGGTTGGCGAGGAAGGCGTTGAACTGCGCCTGCAGCGCCGCGAACGCCTCGGGATCCTCGGTGGGCTTGACGAACCCGAGGTTCAGGAGCTGGAGCAGCGTCACCACGTCCTCGGGCCGCGTGTTGCCGGAGACACCGTGCAGGTACGCGTTCGCGTACGGCGTGACGTTGACGATCTTCCCCGCCAGCATCTTCTGCAGCTCGGTGTTCTTGAAGCCGCCGACGCCGTTGTCGTCGACGATGAACGGCGACATCCACGCGGTGACGTACGCCGCGGAGTCGGCGAGCGACAGTCCGCCTGGCGCATACGCCGTGAACTGGATCTCGTCCGCCTTGAAGTCCGTGGGCTTCAACCATGCCTCGAGGCCGTTCGCGAACTTGACCACGGTGACACCGATGTCGTCGATGGTGCGCCGCGACACGATCTTGCCGGGCGCCGGAACCTTGGCCATGAGCGCCTGGCCCGCGGCCTTGTCCACCCACGCCGCGGGCTTCGAGCTCGCCATCTTGTCGAGGATGGCGCGCAGCTCGGCCTCGGTGGGGAGCGGGGCGCCGGCCTTCTCCGGCCCGTCGGCGAGCACGACGCGGTTCCGGGTCGAGACCAGCGTGTCGCCCAGGGCGTTCACCTCGGCGAGCGTGATCCCGGGCAGCAGCGACTTCGATACCTGCGTCGACGCCTCGATGCTCGGGCTCGGCTCGCCGTTCAGGTACGAGCGCACCATGCCGGCGGCGAGGTTGCGGCTCTCGGTCTTCTCGCGCTCGGCGTAGGCGCGATCGAGCTGCGCCGACTGCTCGCGCTTGGCGCGGTCGAGCTCGCTCTGCAGGAAGCCGTGGGCACGCACGCGCGCGGTCTCCTCGAGCAGCGCCTCGAAGCCCTTCGCCTGCTGGCCGTCCTTGGTCTCGGCCTGGGCATAGTAGAGGCTGACGTCGCGCGTGAACTGGAAGTTGCCGGCGAACGCATCCAGGAACGGCGAGTTGCCGCGGTGCGCGATCTCGTCGAAGCGGGCGTTGAGCATCGCCGAGAACAGGTCGGCCTTGAGCTCGTTGCGGGCGGCGGCGACGCTGTTCTCCGGCCGCCGCGGCCGCTTGACGAGCAGCGCCACGCTCGAGCTCGTGGCCTCCTTGTCGGAGACGACGCACATCAGCGTCTGGTCGTGCGGCGGCACGTCGTAGCGCGGGACCTCCTTCGTGTCCGTGCGCTTGGCCAGGTCGGAGAAGTTCTCGCGGATCAGCCGTTCCATCTTGTCCATGTCGACGTCGCCCACGGCGATCACCGCCATCCACTCCGGGCGGTACCACGTCTTGTAGAAGTCGCGCAGCCGCGCGTAGGGCACGCCCTGGATGTCCTCCGGCTTGCCGATGGGCAGGCGCACGGCGTAGCGCGAGTCGTGGAAGATGACGGGGAACTCCTGGCGCTGCATGCGCTCCTGGGCGCCGCGACCGAGCCGCCATTCCTCCATGACCACGCCGCGCTCCTTGTCGATCTCCTTGTCGCTCATCGTGGCGCGGCCGGCGAAGTCCGAGAGCGCGTGCAGGCCAGTGAGGAGCAGCGAGTCACGGTCGGTGGGCACGTCGAGCATGTACACGGTCTCGTCGAAACTCGTGTACGCGTTCGCGTCGGCGCCGAAGCGGAGGCCGATCGAGCGCAGGTAGCCGACGAGGTCGTCGGCGTCCTTGAAGTGGGCGGAGCCGTTGAAGTTCATGTGCTCGGTGAAGTGGGCGATACCCTGCTGGTCGTCGTCCTCGGCGGTGGAGCCGACCGGGACGGCGAGCCGCAGCGACACGCGGTCTTCCGGCTTCACGTTCTTCTTGATGAAGTAGCGGATGCCGTTCGGCAGCACGCCCCGGCGTACGGCCGGGTCCCAGGTCAGCGAGTCGGTGAGGGACGGCGGGGCCTGCGCGAGGGCGGCCGCCGGCAGCGCCAGCGCCAGTACGGCGAGCAGCCCCAGGGCCAGGCGGACGAAGCGGGGACGGAAACGCATCGATCTCTTCTCCAGGTGGTTGGACCAGCGGCGGTCTTTCCGGTTCTCGGGGAGCGCTACTTCATGTGCGCGATCACGGCGTCCGCGAACGCGCTGCACTTCACTTCGGTGGCGCCCGGCATGAGCCGCGCGAAGTCGTAGGTCACGGTCTTCGCGGCGATGGCTCCGTCCATGCCCTGCAGCACGCGGTCGGCGGCCTCGTTCCAGCCCATATAGCGCAGCATCATCTCGCCGGAGAGGATCACCGAGCCGGGGTTCACGCGGTCCTGGTTCGCGTACTTGGGTGCGGTGCCGTGCGTGGCCTCGAACACGGCGTGCCCGGTCACGTAGTTGATGTTGCCGCCGGGGGCGATACCGATCCCGCCCACCTGGGCGGCGAGCGCATCAGAAAGATAGTCGCCGTTCAGGTTGAGCGTGGCGATGACGTCGAACTCGTCGGGCCGGGTCAGCACCTGCTGCAGCGTGATGTCGGCGATCGCGTCCTTCACCAGCACGCGGCCCTGCGACAGCGCTGCCTTCTGCTCGTCGTTCGCGGCCGCCTCGCCCTTCGCCGCCTTGGTCCGCTCCCACTGCTCCCAGGTGTAGACGCGGGCGCCGAACTCGCGCTCGGCGAGCGCGTAGCCCCAGTTGCGGAACGCGCCCTCGGTGAACTTCATGATGTTGCCCTTGTGCACGAGCGTGACGCTCTTCCGCTTCTGCGCGATCGCGTACTCGATCGCGGCGCGGATCAGCCGCTCGCTGCCCTCGCGGGAGACGGGCTTGAAGCCGATCGCGCTCGAGTCCGGGAAGCGCACCTTCTTGTAGCTGCTCGGGAACTCCTGCTGCAGGAACGCGAGGACTTTCTTCACCTCGGGGCTACCGTCAGCGAATTCGATCCCGGAGTAGATGTCTTCCGTATTCTCACGGAAGATCGCCATGTCCACCTTCTCCGGCGCCTTGACCGGCGAGGGCACGCCCTTGAACCAGCGCACCGGGCGCAGGCACACGTAGAGGTCGAGGATCTGGCGCATCGCCACGTTGAGCGAGCGGATGCCGCCGCCCACCGGCGTGGTGAGCGGGCCCTTGATGCCGACCAGGTAGGTGCGGAACGCGTCCAGCGTCGGATCGGGCAGCCAGTTGCCGGTCTGGTCGAACGCCTTCTGGCCCGCGAGCACCTCGAGCCAGCCGATCTTCCGCTTGCCTCCGTAGGCCTTGGCCACCGCGGCGTCGAGCACGCGCACGGACGCGCGCCAGATGTCGGGGCCGGTGCCGTCGCCCTCGATGAACGGGATCACCGGATGGTCGGGCACGGTCATGCGGCCGGCCTTGAGGACGATGGGTTCGCCTTGCGTGACGCTCATCTCGTGGGCTCCTCGGGGGGCGTCCCGTCCGCGCGCGCCGGGCCCGCGCCGCGCGCGGACGCCCTGGTGCCGCGGCGCAGCCGGCGCGCCGCCTTGTAGGGGTAGATGTCCGGGACCTCGCCCCGCGCGTGCTGCGCCTGCATGCGGTGCCAGAACGCCACGCCGAGCAGCGCTTCGTGGTGGGCGAGGAACGTCGCCAGCAGCTCGCCGCGGAGCCCGAGGAAGGTCCGGAATTCCTCGGGGAAGATATCGCGCTCGCCCACGTAGTACCAAGGCTCGCCCGCCGATTCGTCCGTGTCGTCGGACGAGTGCGGCAGTTCGCGGAACCGGCACTCCGAGAGCGGCTGCAGCTCGTCGTAGTCGTAGAAGATCAGCCGGCCGTGGCGCGAGACGCCGAAGTTCTTGAGCAGCATGTCACCCGGGAAGATATTCGTGGCCGCGAGGTCGCGCAGCACCTGGCCGTAGTCGATGACCGCCTCGCGCGCGGCCTCGGGCGCGGCCTCGCGCAGGTAGAGATCCAGGGGCCGCAGCCGCCGCTCGGTGTAGAGGTGGCGGATCACCACGGTGTCGCCCTGCACGTGCACGCTCTCGCCCGCGAGCTCGAGAAGCTGCGCCAGCAGCTCCGGCGTGAACCGCTCGCGCCGGAACTCCAGTTCCTCGAACTGCTGCGCGTCGACCAGACGCCCGGCGCGATCGTGGCGGAACACCAGCCGGTACTTGTCGCGCACCTCGGCGTGCGTGACCGTCTTCGGCGGATCGAAGCGGTCGCGGATGACCTTGAACACCACGTCGAAGCCCGGGAGCGTGAACACGCACATCACCATGCCGCGCTGCCCGGGCGCGATCTCGAACCGGTCCTCGCTCGCCATCAGGTGGCGGAGCAGCGAGCGATAGAGCTCGGCCTTGCCGTGCCGGTGCCAGCCGATCGCGGTGTAGAGCTCGCTCACCGGCTTCCTCGGCATGATCGCTCTCAAGTACTCCACCAGCTCGCGCGGCCGCGACCAGCCGACGAAGAAGTAGGAGCGCGCGAAGCTGAAGACGATGCTCACCTCGTCCTCGGTGGTGAGCACCGCGTCCACGATCAGCCGGCCGTCGGGATTGCGGTAGGCGAGCAGCAACGGCACCGGCGCGCCGTCGGTCAGGAGGCGGCCGACGCGGTAGGCGGCCTTGCCGCGGAAGAACGTCGGCCGGGCGAGCTCCACCGCGCGCACGCGGCGCGCGTCCACCGCGGCGACGATGCGCTCGGCGATATGGCGCGCATCGCCCGCGAGGTCGTCCCACGGCGCGTCCAGGTGCTGGGTCTCGAGCACGCGCCGGAACAGCGCCTCCAGCTCGCCGTCGCGCGCGAACGTCTCCACCACGTCGTCCGGGACGCGCCCCGCAGGCTCGGGCTCATCGAAGCCGGCGCGTCCGGGGGTCTCGCCCACGCCCAGGAACTCGAGCCTCGGGTCGACGCCGACGATCTTGAGTACGCGACGCACGCACGAGTTGTAGAACGTCTCCGCCAGCTCGACGTCGCCTCGGCCCACGACCGCACGGGCGAACGCACCGCGGATCGCGTGCCAGGTAGGGGCGTCGGTCACCAGCGCGCCGAGGCGCTGGGTGAGCCGCACCACCGCCTCGTCGAGGCACTCCCCGTAGAGGTCCAGTCGCCGTGCCGAGTCGCGCTGGCCCGCGAGCCAGTCCCCGCGCTCGAAATGCCGGCGCGCGCGCGCGGTGATGCGGGCGAACCGCTCGGCGTGCACCTCGAACGCCGCGAGCACGACGGCGGCGGACCCGCCCGCGGCGGGTACCCCCCCGGCGACGTCGCGCTCCGTGGCCACCGCTTAGGCTCCGTTTGAGAACGCCACGTTTCAGCGCTTCTCGAAGCTGGCGATCAGGCCGTCGAAATCCTTGGTCGCGGGCCCGATCACGTCGGCGGGGCCGACGAGTTTGAAGAACACCGCGCCCTGCGGGCCCTCGACGATCGCGCCCAGGAGCTTCCAACCGGGCCGCTTGCCCTGGGATTGCATCTGCGAGTCGGGGGCGAGGTAGGTGCCGTCGATCTCCACCCGCGTCACCTTCAACCCGTGCGCCGTGAGCACGCGGCGCGCGTAGTTGGGCGAGCCCTCGAACTGGCCCGCCCAGCGCTCGATGTTGTCGTCCACGCTGCCGCCCATGCCGGGGCCGAAATGGAACACGGTGCACTGGCCGGTCGTCGACGGCTCGGGGCCACCCACGTAGTAGGTGGCGAGCCGCATCGGGTGCGGTCCGCCCACGCGCCAGCCGCCGGGCACCTTCCATTGGATCCCCGTGGCCGCGAGCGCGGCATCGGGCGTGAGCTCGTCCGGCGACGACCCATCCGCCGGGGGCATGCCGCTCGACGCGCCGGCGGCGGGAGGAGCGGCGGACTGCTGCGCGGGCTGCACCGAGCGCTTCCACGCCACGAAGCCGAGCACGAGCAGCCCCACCACCAGCGCGGCGCCGATCCAACGGACCATGTCGCGTTCCCTCTCCACGGTTGACGAACGGGATCTCGAACGGAGCCTAACGGTATCCGCGTGCGGCCGCGACCAGTGACACTAGAGCTCGAGCGCCATCTCGAACTGGGCCACGGTCAGCGCGGCCCCGCGCGAGCGCAGCGCGGCGACGGCCGGGTCGTCGTCGGGCACGTTCAGGTAGCGGAGCACGGTGACGCCGGCGCGCCCGCGGATGGCGTCCAGCAGCGCGCCCGCCGCGCGCTCGCTGGCGGCGGCGAGCTGGAGCACGCTGGCGCGGCCGTCGGTGACGCGGTAGATCGCATCGCCGCTGCTCGTGCGCACCGCGCGCAACGCCGGCGTCGAGACGTCCAGCCGGTCGATCGTCGCATCCTCGCGCTGCCATGGCTCGGGCGCGCGCCGCGCGGCGGCCACGCGGCGTCGCGCCGCGCGCGGATCGCAGGCATCGACCGGCAGCGCCGGTGGCGCGGCGGGGGAGTCCCACTGCCAGACCTCGAGCCGCCGGAACGTGCGGAACCCGAGCTTCTCGTAGAGCAGGCGCGCCCGCGCGTTCGGCTCCAGCACCTCGAGTTGCACGCGCTTCACGCCCACTTCGCGCGCCGAGTCCAGCAGCGCGCGCATGAGCTGCTCGCCGATGCCGGCGCGCCTCGCCTCGGTTGCGACGCCCATGCCGCCCACCCACGCGCGCGAACCGCGCACGGCGAGCATCGCCAGCCCGATCGCGCGGTCGTCGCGCCGGGCGATCCGCGAGCGCTCGGGCGAGAGGTCGAACGCCTCGAACATGAACTCCACCGCGCCCGCGTCCACGTGCAGCGGGACCTCGTAGCCCTCGTACGCCCGGTTGAAGAGCTCGGCGAGTTCGGGCAGCCCCAGGTCGGTGGCGGGTGTGAGCAGGGTCGGCGCCGTCGCTGTCAAGACCCCTCCAATTCCATGCCCTTCCATGCCCCGAAGCGCGAGGTGCAGCGTCCGAAGGTCATTAGCCGGAATCGCCGTGGCAACGGCGGCCCGGCTGGGCGAGAATAGCGCCATCCTGAGTCGCCCACACGCGGCGAACCCGTGCCCTCGCACCCCGGGCGCGACCGCCATCAAGGAGGACCCGATGAACGTTCGACCGCTGCTGCCGTTGCTCGTGATCACGCTCGTGGCGACACCGGCACTGGCCTCGTTCGGCAGCAAGCCGGACCCACCGCCGTCCAGCTCGCCCAGTTCCTCGCCGGAGGCGAGCGAGCAGAAGACGCCGCGGCAGGAGGCCGAGGCCCTGTACAACGACGCCTACGGCGACGTCGCCAAGGCCAAAGACCTGCTCGCGGCGGAGTCGCCCGACAAGAAGAAGGCCGACAAGCTGTTCAAGCGCGCGATCGATCGCGCCGACGACGCGCTGAAGCTCGACAACAATTACTACGAGGCGCTGAACCTGCAGGGCTTTTCCTGGCGCAAGCTCGGCAATTACAAAAAGTCGCTGGAAGCGTACGCCGCCTGCCTGAAGATCCAGCCCGACTACGCGCCGGCGCGCGAGTACTACGGCCAGGCGCTGCTCGAGAGCGGCGACCGCGATGGCGCGCAGGTGCAGCTCGCGTACCTGAAGCAGCTCAAGGCCGACGACCTGGCGAAGCAGCTCGAGGACGCGATCGCGGCGGCACCGGCCGCGGACGCGTCGAAGGGCAAGGACAAGACCAAGTCGAAGGACGGCGGGACCGCGGGCGGCGGGCAGTAGCAGCGCCCGAGCACCGGTCGGCGCGGAACCCCGAGGGCCGCGGGAACCAGGTTCCCGCGGCCCCTTCGCGTGCGGCCCTGCGTTTGCAAACACCCGATTGCTGCGTTGCGAGGCCGGCCCCTCGCTCCAACGTGGCCTTAAGGCCACGATTCCACTCGTCGCTCGACCTCGCGCCTTGCATTCGGGCGCTTGCAAACGCAGCTAATGCACGATGGAAACCGGGCGTGTCTCGCGGACGCTTCCCGCCTCGAGACGTATGAAATAGCGGCCGCTCTCGAGCAGGCGACCGTCGGTGCCGCGGCCATCCCAGTGGAACGGGTACTCGCCGGCGGGCAGCGCGCCGTCCTGGAGCCGCGCCACGAGCCGGCCGGCGACGTCGTGCACGGTGAGCGAGACCGGAGCGCTGTGCGGCAGCGCGATGGCGAACGCGAGCGCGCCGCGCGTGGGATTCGGCGTCGGTGGTCGCGTGAATGCCGGGCGTGTCAGCACGCCGCTCGGGCCGACCCCCGCGGTGGCCGACGTGACGATGATCGAGCCCTCCATGATCGGCTCGTGGATGAAGCAGAAGAAGTCGTGCCGGCCCGCCTCGGTGAACACGCGCTCGGCGGAGTTCGTGAGGTCGTCGAACACGTACTGGTACTCCAATGCGGCGGTCGGGTCGCCCGAATCGGCGCCGTTCGTGACCGTGTGGAAACCGGGGCCC
>Ga0073909_10000389_pt1 | contig 14716 bp, 15 predicted proteins | sample Coa_R1_6_FD_66439 | JGI IMG/M metagenome (GOLD analysis project Ga0073909, IMG submission 66439) | Surface soil microbial communities from Centralia Pennsylvania, which are recovering from an underground coalmine fire. - Coalmine... | ecosystem: Environmental > Terrestrial > Soil > Unclassified... | reverse complement strand
TTCCCGAGAAGGGCGGCGGCATTTCGATCGTGCTGGTCGTCTGCTCGGGAACCTTTACCTCAAACAAGTGTGCCAGCGTCTCGTCCACGGCCTTCATGTTCTGCTGGACGACTTCTTCGCCCTTTTTGCCATACGTGTAGCGGATGGAATCGCGAATCGCTTCAATCGCCTCGTCGCGTGGCAGGACCTTCGAAATCGCGAAGAAACATACTTGCAGGATCGTGTTCATGCGGCTGCCCATGCCGCTGTCGCGAGCGACTTGGTAGGCGTCGATCACAAAAAGCTTTGCCTTTTTCGTGATCAGTTGTTCCTGCACTACGCGCGGCAGATGCTCCCAGACCTCATCTTTCCCGAACGGGCTATTGAGCAGGAACGTCCCTCCTGGCACCAGCGCGCTCAACATGTCGTAGCGCTCGAGGAATATCCATTGATGGCAGGCGATGAAGTTGGACTTCGAAACCAGATACGTCGAATGAATCGGCTGCGGGCCGAAGCGCAGGTGCGAAACCGTCATCGCGCCGGACTTCTTCGAGTCATACACGAAGTATCCTTGCGCATAGTTGTCCGTGTTCTCGCCGATGATCTTGATGGAATTCTTGTTCGCTCCAACCGTACCGTCGGCGCCCAGGCCGTAGAACATGGCGCGTACCACCGAGTCCGGCTCCGTCGAATAATCCGCGTCGTAGTCGAGGCTGGTGTGGTTCAGGTCGTCCTGAATGCCGACCGTGAAATGCTCTTTTGGTTTCCCGAGCGTCAGGTTGTCATAGACAGCCTTGACCATCGCCGGAGTGAATTCCTTGGACGAAAGCCCATAGCGTCCACCGATCACGATCGGCCACAGTTTCACCGACCCATAGCCCTGCCTCTGACCTTCCTGGATCGCGTTCACCACGTCCAGGTACAGCGGTTCGCCGCCCGCCCCAGCTTCCTTAGTGCGATCTAGGACAGCAACTGAACGCACCGTGATCGGCAGGGACTCGTATAGATGCTTCACCGAGAACGGCCGGTACAGGCGTACCTTGACCAACCCGACTTTCTCTCCGCGCGCAACCAGTGCTTCCACGGTTTCCTCGGCCGCTTCCGCGCCGGAACCCATCATTACGATCACGCGCTCGGCATCGGGCGCGCCAACGTAGTCGAACAGCTTGTACTTTCGTCCCACGACTTCGGCGAACTTGTCCATCGCCGCTTGCACCTTGTCGGGGCAGACGTCGTAAAAGGCGTTTGCGCTCTCGCGCATCTGGAAAAAGACATCGGGATTTTGTGCTGTACCGCGAATCACAGGATGATCCGGCGACAGAGCTCGCTGGCGATGCTCGAATACGCGATCCATGTTGATCAGCGTTCGCATGTCATCTTCGTTGAGCATCTCGATCTTGTTGACTTCGTGCGAGGTTCGGAATCCATCGAAGAAATGCAGGAAGGGAATCCGCGTTTCGAGCGACGCTGCATGCGCGATGAGCGCCAGGTCCATGGCCTCCTGCACCGAGTTCGAGCAGAGCATGGCCCATCCGGTCGCCCGACAAAACATGACGTCGCTGTGGTCGCCAAAGATCGACAGAGCGTGCGTGGCCAGCGTGCGCGCCGTCACGTGAAAGGTTGCCGGCGTCAATTCGCCCGCAATCTTGTTCATATTGGGGATCATTAGCAGCAAGCCCTGCGAAGCCGTGAACGTAGTTGCCAGCGCCCCGGTCTGCAAAGCCCCGTGCACCGCTCCGGCCGCTCCGCCTTCGCTCTGCATCTCGGCCACGTGAGGAACGGTTCCCCAGATGTTGGGAACTCCCTCGGAAGCCCACTGATCGGCCCACTCTCCCATGGGGGACGACGGAGTAATCGGATAGATCGCGATGACCTCGTTCAGGCGATACGCAACGTAGGCAACTGCCTCATTCGCGTCCATGGTCTTGAATTTGCGCTTCATAGGATCCCTTCGCCTCAGCTTGCGGGGCTGCCTGTAATCGGAACTGACCCCGGATCGAGTAGCCCGAAGCCACCCGTTGTCTACAGCATGAAGGGGAAGAGGAGAGACGTCTTGTGCCTGCGTCACAGAAGGTTGTGACATGTATCACACGGGCTTGACTATGATTGATGGAGCGACGGGCGTCCCCGCCGGTCCGGCACGGGATTCCGTCCCTCTCCCCGTAAATAGGGCTGCATCGCGATAGGATGTGTCGTTCGAGTCATGGCGCCATCGGCACAACCCGTTCTGCTGTACGACGGCGTCTGCGGGCTCTGCAACCGGCTTGTACAATTCACGCTGCGGCACGACCATAACGACACCTTTCACTTCGCCGCTCTGCAGGGGCCGGTAGCCGCGCGCATCCTTGAGCGCCACGGGCAGTCTCCGGGCGATCTCGACACGTTCTACGTGGTGACGGGCATGGACCAACCGGCCGAGCATTTGCTGGCTCGTTCAGACGCCGCGCTATACGTCCTCCGCGAATTGGGCGGGGGTTGGAGTGTCGTCGCAATGTTCGGCCGCGTTCTCCCAAAAGCCCTGCGGGACGCCCTTTACAACGCGATCGCTCGCAACCGGTACCGTATGTTCGGCAAATTCGATGCCTGTCCGTTACCGGACCCGAAGGTCCGCCATAAGTTCCTCCAGTGAAGGAAACACCCGACCGACAAGACTTTTCAGCACTCGCCACAGTAGAATTTCGCGAGTAAACCGGTACGGACGAGGCGCGCATGGCAGACAAGGCAACCCTTCCCAGTGATTCCATCGATTCCGTTCTTCACGAAGACCGTAAGTTCGAGTGTCCTCCGGCATTTGCCGAAAAAGCCCACGTCAAAACGCTCGAAGAGTATGAACATCTCTACAAAGAATCGGTGGAACAGCCGGAGAAGTACTGGGGGCGCGTAGCCGAAGAGTTGCACTGGTTCAAGAAGTGGAATCGCGTGCTCGAGTGGAATGCGCCCTGGGCCAAGTGGTTCTCCGGCGGACAGATCAATCTCTCCTACAACTGTCTCGACCGCCACGTGAAGACATGGCGCAAGAACAAAGCCGCGCTTATCTGGGAGAGCGAGCCGGGCGAAGTCCGCACGTACACCTACCAGCAACTTTGGAAGGAAGTTCAGAAATTCGCCAATGTCCTGAAAGGGCTGGGCGTGAAGAAAGGCGATCGCGTCGCCATCTACATGGGCATGACGCCTGAGTTGCCAATCGCGATGCTGGCTTGTGCGCGTATCGGCGCGCCGCACTCGATCGTCTTCGGTGGCTTCGCATCGCACGCGCTGGTCGATCGCATCCACGATTCGCAGGCCGTCGCCGTCATCACGCAAGACGGCTCCTACCGCCGTGGCGCCGAAGTGAAGTTGTTTCCGGCAGTCGAGGAAGCGCTCAAGTCTTGCCCGAGCGTAAAACATGTTGTTGTCTACAAGCGCACGAATACGCCGATCAATTTACAGGCCGGCCGCGATCACTGGTGGCATGAATTAATGGCGAGAGCTTCTGACGAATGCCCAGCCGAGCCGCTCGATGCCGAGCACCCGCTGTACATCCTGTACACCTCCGGAACAACGGGGAAGCCGAAAGGCGTGGTTCACACCACTGGGGGATATTCGGTGGGAACGTATCTCACTACCAAGCTGGTGTTCGATCTCAAGGAAGATGACACCTACTGGTGTACCGCCGACATCGGGTGGGTGACAGGCCACAGCTACATCGTGTACGGACCGCTGCAAAACGGCGCCACCAGCCTGATGTATGAAGGTGCGCCCAATTTTCCGGAGCCAGATCGCTTCTGGTCCATCATCGACCGTCACCAGGTCACCGTCTTCTACACCGCGCCCACCGCGATTCGCACCTTCATCAAGTGGGGCAACGAGTGGCCGAATAAGCACAAGATGGACAGCCTGCGCCTGCTCGGCACTGTCGGCGAGCCGATCAATCCTGAAGCCTGGATGTGGTACCGCAATGTCATCGGCCACAACCGCTGCCCGATCGTCGATACGTGGTGGCAGACGGAAACGGGCCACATCATGATCTCGCCGATCCCCGGCGCGATCGCTACCAAACCCGGGTCCGCGACGCGACCCATGCCCGGCGTCGTGCCCGAAATCGTCACCATGGACGGCAAGCCTGTGCCCGACGGGTCCGGGGGCTTTCTCATCATCAGCAAGCCCTGGCCCGGAATGCTGCGCACCATCTATGGCGACCCTGATCGCTACGTGCGCCAGTACTGGTCGCAGATTCCTGGTGTCTACTTCACCGGTGACGGCGCCCGCAAGGACAAGGACGGCTATTTCTGGATCATGGGCCGCGTCGACGACGTCCTGAACGTTAGCGGCCACCGCTTGAGCACAATGGAAGTCGAAAGTGCACTGGTCGCGCACGAAGCGGTCGCAGAAGCTGCTGTGGTTGGCCGGCCCGACGAACTCAAAGGTCAGGCGATCTCCGCCTTTGTCACCCTCGAGAAGGGCCGCGAGCCAACCCCGGAACTGAAAGAGGAATTGCGCAAGTGGGTGGCGAAAGAAATCGGCGCGCTCGCAAAACCCGACGACATCCGCTTCACCGACATGCTTCCCAAAACGCGCAGCGGCAAAATCATGCGCCGCCTGCTGCGCGAGCTCGCCACCAGCGGAGACGTTAAGGGTGACACGACGACCCTGGAAGATTTCGGCGTGATCGCAAAGCTGAAAGAAAGCGACGAAGCCTAGGCAACGGTATGCCTCAGCGCAACCGCGATACCGGAGGCCGCGGAGAACGAAGGGCACCGTTCACTCGCGTATCAAAGACATAATCACCATGGAAAAGCCGCGCAGCGGCGACATAGGATAGCCCAGGGCGTAAGCCCTGGGAAATCGACGGAGAACGCGCGAGCCCCGAAGGGGCGGCACTAAAGCGCAACGGGCGCGAGCCCGTCAGCCAACGTGGTGCCCCATCCTAACGGCGCTTTTTTGCGACGTTAGGGTGGGATTCCACTGCTGCCGAATTCGAGGGCATTGAACCGCTGCCATGGGGACAAACTATTTCTTCGCCTTCACCCGATCGGCAATCTGATCGAACTTGCCTTTCGAAAGAATCCGCCGGCTCAACAGATCATTCGGCGAATCGTAAGGACGTCCATCAATGATCCGGTCGGCATCCGCGGCGCCGATTCCCGGCAACGCAACCAGGTCTTCCTTCGAGGCTGAATTCAGGTCAAGCGGCTTATCGCGGCTCCAGCCCTCTTTAATGCCGGCGGCGATGGCTTTGGCGTCACGCTTCGCCGCAGCAGTGGTCTCGGCGGTGCGTTCTTTCAGGTCTTGAGAGTTGCGCGGCTGCATGCAGGCGACGCTCATGGCAAGCAACCAGATCACCGCGCCCAAAGAGAATTGATTTACGAATTGGGATGGTATTTTCACCAGACTATGATGATCCTGCGCGCGCCGCCGGTTGGTCGCGACCGGATTTCTCAATACTGAGCCGGACCTCCAAACCCTGCATGGTTCACACCCAACTTAAAATCAAAATCTGCAATACCTAAGCTCCGCCCTGCATGACTCCAGTTCCATGGGGCGCGTCATGCGGTCCGGAAGCCGACTCCAGCGTCACCGCAAAAGTCTTCGCCTCCACGCCGGCCGGTAATCCGGGCGGATTCACCACGGTCGCGTTCCCGCGAGCATCCGGCTTGAACAACCCCGCAGGAATCGGCGCGGCTCCAGGCGGAATCAGCCACAGCTCGTAAATCTTGTCGGGCGGCAATTGCGGCAGATTATTCGCGACGAACACCAGCCCGCTCTTATTCTTGAGATAGAAAGCTTTCCCCTGCGGCTGCGGCCGCCCTTTCGCAACGACTAGCGTCACCGCTTGCGTGTCAGACGCGGTCAGCGTATCCATCACGCGCTGCGCGTTCGCGACTTCAATCGTCTGCTGGCTCGTAAGCTGCGCAAGTTTGTTCACCGACTCCCGTAGCCCGAAGTTCTCCCGGCGCAGTTGCACAACCACGACAAACATGAGCGCCGCCGCAGCCCATCCCAGCGCAGCCGCCCAGTTGAAACGGGAACGCGCCTGAACAACGGTCGGCACACGCGGCGCTTTTGAAATCGCATCGAGTAGCCGCTGCCGCGCGCGCTGTGGAGGTTTCGGTCCCACTGTGGCAGTGGCCATTAACGCAATGTCTCCACGCAGCTGATCCAGTTCCAGCCGGCAGGCGGAGCAAGTCTCGAGGTGCTTTTCGAGCGCAGCTCGCTCCTCGCCCTGCAACGCGCCCAGCGCGTGGAGAGCCAAATCCTCGGCGAATTGTTCGTGCGCGCTCATGCTTCGAATGCCTTGCGCAGGGCGATCAATCCCGCGCGGATTCTTGTCTTGATCGTGCCCAGCGGTTCGCCCGTCTTGGAAGCGATCTCCGTGTGCGTCATGCCCTGGTAGTACGCCATTTCCAGTGCCGCCCGTTGTGTCGCCGGCATCCCGCTCAGCACTCCGCGAACTTTCTCCGCTACCCGCGATCGGTCAGCTTGTCCCGCCATGTCGGGCACCACCGACAGCACAACATCCTCGGGGTCAGTCTCCGGACGCCGCTTCCGCAACGCGTCAACCGAGCGATTCCGCGTGATCACCGCCAGCCACGCTCCCAGATTTCCGCGGCTCGCGTCGAAGGCACTCGGGTTCCGCCACAACTGCATGAACACTTCTTGTTGGATGTCCTCCGCCGCGCCCGTGTCCCCCAACACCCGCAGCGCCACTGCGTACACCACCGAAGAGTAGCGGTCGTACAGCGACGCCATCGCGCTAGCATCGCCGGCGCGAATCGCCGACACCAGTGCCAGGTCGGGCGACACAACTTTGGCATCGGCGCTGGACACGCTCCTCTTCCTTTCTAAGTACGGCGCATGAACACCCGGCGGATTGCCCGCCGCGCGCTCAATTTAGTAATCGGAAGTCCGTAACCTCCCGAGCGGCAAGTAGTTATACCAGAAGCATTCGCGCCTTCGGAAGAAGGGCAGGTTTACGACTCCCTCCTTCGCGGGATCTGACCGATCGAGTCCGTTTCCGACTACCCCAGCTTTCCCCGACGGTTGTAACATCGTTGGCACGTTAGAGGATACGTTTATGAAATCATTCTGGGTCATAGTCTGCGCACTAGGCTTGCTTTCAATCGCCGCCTGGTCCGACGAGCAGCATCACCACCAGTTGAGTGAAAACGAAGTCGGCTCGGTGCACTTCGCGACTTCCTGCGCAAAGGCCGTCGAGCAGGACTTCAACCGTGCCGTCGCGCTGCTGCACTCCTTCCAGTACGAAGATACGCGCGTTGCTTTCGAAGAGATCAGCCGCAAGGATCCGACCTGCGCGATGGCGCAGTGGGGCGTAGCAATGTCGCACTACCATGGCCTGTGGGACAACGGCGACACTGCCACCGGCCGTCTCGCCCAGAAGAAAGCCGCTGACCTCGCCGCGACGAACTCGAAGACAAGTGCCCGCGAGAAGGCCTACATCAACGCGCTCGGCGAGATTTATCGCGAGGATGGCAAAGATTCTTACGCGCACTCCGTTGCCTTTGAGCGGAAGATGGGCGCCGTGCAAGCTGCCTATCCGGACGACACGGAAGCCGCTATCTTCCACGCCCTTACGCTCGACATCACCGCTTCCAAGACCGATAAGACGTTCGCCAACCAGCGCAAGTGCGGCGAGATCCTCGAGCCCATATTCGAGAAGCTGCCCAATCATCCAGGAGTCGCACACTACATCATTCACTGCTACGACAATCCCGCGCTCGCGCAACAAGGACTGAAAGCGGCGCGAGCCTACGCCAAAATTGCTCCAGCGTCGGCACATGCCAACCACATGCCGTCGCACATCTTCACACGCGTCGGATCGTGGGAAGAATCCGTCCAGTCCAACAAACGCTCTGAAGCCTTGGCCGCGTCCGCCGAGCCGACTTCCAAAAATGGCGAAGCCCGTGACCAGCGCCTGCATGCCATGGACTACATGGAGTACGCCTACCTGCAGAGCGGACGCGTCACCGACGCCGAGGCCGTCCTGGCGAATATGAATGCCTTGTCACAGGTCGGCGGGTTGACCCTCACAGGCGACTATGCACTAGCCGCCGTTCCTGCGCGCTACACGATAGAACTCGGCAAGTGGGAAGAAGCCAGCAAGCTATCGGTGCGCGAGAATGCCGTCCCCTGGGCCCAAGCCATTACATGGACTGCAGTCGGCGTGGGTGCTGCCCGCTCCGGCGATCAACAGCGGGCTGCCGAGGCCAAGCAATCTCTCCAGCGTTTGTACGATGAGACCGCGAAGCGTAACAACGCATATTGGGCCAAACAAATCCAGGTGCAGATTGGTGAGGTGGACGCCTGGATGTACCAGCAGGACGCCGACCCGACCAAAGCTCTCACCGCGATGACCACCGCCGCCGAGCTGGAAGAAAGCATGGACAAGCACGCCGTTACCCCTGGCGCGGTTGTTCCAGCGCGCGAGATGCTTGGCCAGCTATACATCGAACAGAAGCATCCGGAGGAAGCGTTGCAAGCATTTCAGGCCGTGCTGCAGGTTGCTCCCAAACGCTTCAACGCTCTCTACGGAGCCGCCATGGCCGCTGACAGCGCGGGCAAGACACAGGACGCCACCCGGTATTTCAAGGAATTAATCGAAGTGTCGGTAGGCAACGAGCGCCCGGAGCTCGCGCGAGCCCGCATCAAGTCCGCGAGCAGAACTCCCAAAGGCGTGATCCAACGCGCCTCCCGGCCGCCTCAGTAGCGACCAAGTCCTGCTTCGACGCCGCTGCACCCGTGTCTCCGGAAGCCCAGGATCGTTTCAAAGACTCTTACCCCGCACGGACTCGCCTGCTAAGATTTCCGTCCACCCGGATCGGGGGCAGGAGGTAGTTCTTGCGCTGGAGAGTCTTGCGGTTGGTCGTGCCGCTCTGCCTCATATTGTTGGCACGAGCCTCAGTCGCAGAAGCGCATCTTGATAAAGCGTCCAAGTCGGCCGGTCAGAACACGATCGATCTTCACGGTCACCCTTTTCACGGAAAGAAGCAGATCGAGGTGAGCGTCGGCCTCTACATCAGCAATCTCGCAGTCGTGGAAGAAACGCGCGAGCAGTTCGAGGTCGAAGGATACTTCACCGTCGAATGGGACGATCCGCGCCTTGCTCTTCCAGAGGAATCACGGGTTGCCGGGCATCTGCGTAAGCTCAACCCCGACGACCTTTGGACGCCGCCCCTCGAAACCGCCAATATGATTTCGCATCGCGGGAATTCTTTTGAGCTGACGGTCGACGACAGCGGTCATCTCCGTTATGTCGAGCGCACAGACACTGTGGTTTCCGCCGACTACTCGCTCCGCAAGTTTCCCTTCGACACGCAGACTGTTGAGTTCCAGATCGAGCCTTTCATGCCGGCCTCTCAAGAATTCACTTTCGCCAGCCATCCAGCCATCCAGCCAGCCCAACTGGCCACGATTCGGCGGCCGATGCAGGACTGGCGGCATGGGAAATCAAAGGCCTGAATTACAGAACTCGCCAGGTCGAAGGCGAAAGCGGGTATGCCCACCCGCTTCCAGGCGCTGTTCCAAGTGGTGATTCGACGGTATTCCGGTTTCTACATCTGGAAAATCTTTCTGCCCATGATCCTGATGGCCTCGATCCCGTGGGCCGTGTTCTGGTATGAGGTCCACGATTTCAGCGGCCAGATGAGTGTGCCGCTGGCGGTCATGCTCTCCATGATTGCGTTTTCAGCTTTCCATTGCCAAGGATCTTCCACGCGTCGGCTACACAACCTTCCTCGACGCCCTCTTCCTGACCAGCTTCACCTTCATATTCTTCTGCATTGTGGAGATTGTGTTCGTGTACGTGTTGCAGGCGAAAAAGCGCACCGCCCTGGCGGAAACCATCCGGGAACTGCCCGTTGGGGTTTCCCGCTCGCCTATGCGGGATGTCTAGCGCTGCTGCTCGTTGTTTATTAGCAGGAAGAGCCGGTCCCGGCACTGCGAGGAAGGAAAATAAATCTCAGAGAATTCGCAATACCCGCGTCCCTCAGTTGTCAGAAACGCGGGTATCGGGGGAAGGGCAAATGACAACGTCGCGCATGGTAGCAAGGTAAACCTTAAGCCTGCCTTAAAAGTAATTCTCTGAGTCTCAGCAATGTTGAGATTGCGCTAAGCCGCGCTGCCGATCTCACGGAATCCTGGGCGTTAAGCCAAACGAGGCATCTAAGTCGAAGAGTAGTGAAGGCGTTGGAAATCGGGTAAATCCGGTACTTCAACATCGGGACACCGTACGACAAAACTCTCTTCCACAGACGCAAAGTTACCCGGCGTAGTCGTGCTAAGCAATCGCGGATCAATCACTTGGTGATTTGGCCCGAGCATTGCTCTCGCATGGGGAGAAAAAACTCGTTCTTGGGGGGCTTATGACTCAAGAGAGAGGAAAGTGGCTCGAGATCTGCGAAGCGATGGTGAAGGAAGTGGACCCTGCGAAGATGTTGGAACTGGCCGCGCAACTGGTAGCAGCGCTGGATGAGCAGAAGGTAGGCACGGCTCCGAGAGCGAAGGTTATTCAGGCGGAATCGGCTCAACCCCAGTCAAAGTGTAGATCGTCCGAAGTGTCGGAGCGATCAACTTGTGGGTAATGTTCAGCTGATCGTTGGTTTTTCCTCACCGGGGGAAGGCATGCGGTTGCCTGTCAGCAGCCGCTCAAGCTCGGCGGCGAAGATTTTGACCTGTTGCGGATCTCTCTCGGAGTCGATCAGCGCGACCAGTTCACGGATGCGGGGTTCATCGGCCATACACAGCCTAGAATATATTAAGATCTAAGGTATTGTCTGTACTTAACAGGCGCCTTTAACTTGGCAGACGGATGCGGCCAGAACTAGCCTGCGCTGGCAATTCCAGGGGAGGACCGTCTGTTGAGCTGCATCGCGCCTTGGTCGCGAATCCGACTAACCGGACAAAGACCTTGCTGCTAGTATCCGGCAATCAACGGGAGGGGAGAGTGACCGGTCACGATCGGCAAAAATGGGTAGAGTTGTACAAAACTGCTGTCTTTGAGTTGGAACAATCCTTCATGGCCGGCCGAATTGCAGATGCGCGCGCCGAAATCGTCAAGCGCGTGGAAGCCCTGCGCCAACTTCCGGGGCTTCACAAAACCGAACAGCGTGCGATCGAAGACGCACTCAATAACCTCCGCTTTCTCGAGCGCGAGGATGCGCAGATCACGGAACAGCGCAGAAAAGCCGAAGTAGCCCTTGAACAATTACACCTTTTGGAACCGACCATCGAACGACTTCAGAATCAGGGCTAGCTTCGCCTCACGAACTTTAACAGTCATCCGTCCTCGATCAACACTCAAAGACAACTAAATCTTCAGTCCCAAGTATGGAATCGCACCAGGAAGGCCGTCCGTGCGGAGATACGATCCATGGATTTCGGCCATCTCCTTGGGGATGTTCGAAAGCCAGTGGTTATGTTCCGAATTTGTCGCGATTCAATTGGTTCTGGTCATCTTCATTAGGAAACTCTGTTGAGGTTTCTTCGGTCCGATGGTGATCCTTCACGTGCAACAATTCTTTTAACCGTGTGGAAATGACGACGCCAGTGTCGTCCTCAGACTGGGTCGAGCCATGACGCTTCGTTCTTATCCACGAAACCAACCTATGCAGTGACATTGATGAGGGCCCCCGCTTTATTCGCGGATCCCAAAGAAACACAAAATCATCGATTCGGGATTGTCAAAGGTCTGACGGCAAAATCGACCGTCAATGCTCAGCTCTCCCCACAACGAATTTGTAGCCCATCCCCTTCACAGTGACGATCAATTCAGGCTGGCTGGGGTTCTGCTCGAGTTTCTGACGGAGACTGTGAATGTGCATATCCACCGTACGCGTGAACGCTCTGCGGTTATAGCCCCAGACTGAGCGCAACAGCTCATCACGAGAAACAAGGTTCCCGGCCCTCTCAATGAGGTAACGGAGAAGCCGCAACTCGAGGTTTTTGAGATAAACAGGGCTGCCGTTTCGTTTTACTTCGGCGTGCTCGAAATCGACCCAGAGCGGGCCGTATTTATGACTGTCCTTACGGAGGATACGTCCAAGTCTTTCAAGGATCGCCATCCTTCGATCTGCCTCCGCTTCGAGCATCGCTTGTAGACAAATTTCTTTCCACTCACTCGTCCGCGTTTCAGACATGACCATTCTCCCAGCCCACAGCAAACAACGAACCGGAGGTTGACGCTCACGGATCGAAAGCCTGGTCCCGATTTTGAGGATTGCAATTCCACAAGTGCCGCAGCACTTGCAAGTCGCAAGGTTCCCGTTAAGAGCCTATGAGGGTTCTTTTGGGAGGATAAAACCCCAGCGCAGGAAGTAAATGGCTCGTACGTGTCAATGGTTCTGGTGCAAACGGGCTAAGAGGTTGCCTGTAGCCCAGACGTCCATAATCGGGGGCGCGCAATCATTGCTTTCTGTCCGAGACGAAAGTCTCTCGACCGTTGCAATCAGGGCTCATTTGACCGGCGTGAAATCCAGTTTATTCGCCCTCCGGAAAAGCTTAGCTGAGAGTCGGGATTCGCCGTTCCTACGTCGTGCATCCGCCGTATTGCAACGCTCCAGATACAAAGAATAAGCTTTCTGCTGATGTTCTCAATCCATTGCGATCGGTGGCTTCCATGGCCAGCACTAAATTATCCACGACCGGCAAGCCCGTCGAGCCGATGTTAGAGCACGAAATTCGCATGCGTGCGTACGACATTTATGAACGACGCGGAGCGCTAGACGGACGTGCGCTCGATGACTGGCTTCAGGCAGAGTACGAAGTACTACGCCAGCGAGGGACCGTCGGTCTCGCCAAGCCGAGCGAGCGCGCCTATCGATGATTGTGGGTCGCTACTGCGGAGTTTACAGACGAGATGTCGCAGGCCCAATTCCAAGGTCGTGGAAATGGTTGTAAACAAGAGCGTTGTATGAAGGGGCTTTCCGAGGGTCCACTGATTGGACCCTTTTCGTCTGTAAGTATAAGAAAAATGGCGGAGAGGGTGGGATTTGAACCCACGATACCCGTTAAGGTATGTCCGCTTTCGAGGCGGATCGTTTCAACCACTCACGCACCTCTCCGCGTGAAAAACTGGGGTCAGTGGCTAGTGGTCAGGCGCCAGCGACCGTTCAACTTGTCCTACATCTCTTAGTGAGTCGACTCGACTAGCGACTGCCTTTCCGTCGTTCCCGAAAAAAGGCTTGCACCAATTCCGCGCTGCGCCCCGCCAGTACGCCTCCCTGAACTTCCATGCGGTGGTTGAGCATGGGATGGTTCAGAACTTGCATCACCGAATAGACCGCTCCGGCCTTCGGATCGTCGGCGCCGTACACCATGCGCTTAATGCGCGCGTGCACCAACGCTCCCGCGCACATCGCGCAAGGTTCAATTGTAACAAACAGCTCGCACTCCCCTAGTCGATGGTTACCGACGATTGCACCCGCCTCGCGCAAGGCGACGATCTCTGCGTGTGCGGTAGGATCATTGTCGGCCAAGTTGCGGTTCGACCCCCGGGCAATGACACGGCCGTCGCAGACGACTACTGCACCCACGGGCACTTCTCCGATTTCCAGCGCGCGTTGCGCCGCGCGCAAAGCCTCCTCCATGAAGAGTTCATCGGACTGGTCGCCGGTTTGCGGTCGGTCGTTGCTCAAGGCGGAGTGGAAACGTCGCGACAAGCTTCCATGTCCATTCTATCGAGGTCGCCGCTGCGCATGCGGTAGTCGTAATATGCTTAAAGTGATTGCGCATTAGAAGCCCTAGGGGTGTCGTCGAGGGCGTGGGTGACCTCAAGCCTCGGGCGCGATGCCAAATGACTCGTTGTGGTCTCCAGAACGCAAGGAAATGGCATACTGGCGTGTGTCTGGACGGGGTTCGGGAGCCCAAGTCATTCCTCGACGTGTTTTCAATGACTTAGCTTTTAGAGAATAGAAGGGGCTAGTGAGCGATGTTTTCAAAAGAGTAGGCATCTGTTTTCGACACTGCGCGGATTTCACGTGAACGGTCAGAACAGGTGGAGGACCGCTCGCAGGCTGTAGGGAAGAAGAAGCATCAGCCGTGGTCCCTCCGCAACCAACAGCCAGTGTGCCGCAAATACCGTTGGGACGGCGATCGCCAGCCAGCGCAGTTCTGTCCGGGATGTCAGCAACGCCTTCATGACCGCTCTTAAGCTAGTACGCAGAGTTCCCTGCAGAAGTTCCATGGAGAAAGTGTTCGGAGGCGCGTCTCGCAGCTGCGAACATGTCGAGAAGTCATTGTCTTTGTGCGTTTTGTTGTTTCGGAGCGTGACGCGCGGACCGCGTTTGCGCTATGCTAACGGCGTCATGGGAATGCCGAACATTCTCCGCAAGGTGCTGCTGCTGGATCTGCTGCAGGGACTGAAAGTTACGTTCATGTACCAGGATCCGAAAGAGAATTACACCGAGCAGTATCCTCTGGAACGACCGCAGGTGGCCGAGCGCTATCGCGGCGCGCCCCGGTTGAATGTTAATCCGGATACCGACGAGACCATGTGCATTGCCTGCGATCTGTGCGCGCTGGCCTGCCCCGAGAATCTGATCGTGGTCTCGAGCGAGCGCAACGAAAAAACTCGCCGCAAGGAACTCACCAACTTCACCTACGATTTAAGCCGGTGCATGTTCTGCGGACTCTGCGAGGACGCGTGCCCGACCGACGCTCTCGAGTTAACGCAGGATTTCGAGCTGGCGAATTATTCGCGCGAAGACATGATCTGGGACCGCGAGACTTTGGAGAAAGGTCCCCG
>Ga0073909_10000387_pt1 | contig 14744 bp, 11 predicted proteins | sample Coa_R1_6_FD_66439 | JGI IMG/M metagenome (GOLD analysis project Ga0073909, IMG submission 66439) | Surface soil microbial communities from Centralia Pennsylvania, which are recovering from an underground coalmine fire. - Coalmine... | ecosystem: Environmental > Terrestrial > Soil > Unclassified... | reverse complement strand
AATCGACAAGGATCTTGCGCACCAATTCTTTGTGATAGTCCACAACTCGCGAGTTGGCAGGGCAGAGATAATAGGAATTCCACCATGAAATCTTGCGCCGCGAACCGTCTTGATTTTCCAAGGCCAGATCCGGTTCATCCGTGAGCAACTTCGAATCCGGAACCGCGCTGAGTGGCGACCACCAGAGCTGCGCCTTGAATCCCTCCTGGTGGATCCGTTCCACCATCGCTTTGATGTCGGCATCGCCATGGGGAAACTTCTTCGGATCAAGCTGCCAATCTCCATAATTGTTTTGCCAACCATCGTCCAGGGTGACCCAAGTGAATCCCATTCGTTTTACGGTGGGTAGCGTGTCGTAAACCTGCTGCGGCTCGAAGTCGCGCCCATATCCCCAGGCGCACCAGATCGCTCCGAAAGCGCTTTCCGGAGCTTTGGCCATCTGGAATCCTTGTTTCAACATGAACCGTCGGTAGGTAAGCAGCGTCTCGAAGTAGTCTCCGTTGTGCACCGTAACGAACGTCCGAAAAGTGCGTAAACTCTCGCCGGGCGACAAGGACTGCTCGTGACGATACTGCACGCTGACCTGGGCCTGCCTAGCATTGGGCATGGAGACTGGCAGGAAAATCAGACGCGGTCGCGCTTCGACGTGGCCTACTCCGATGCCTGCGTCTCTCCGCCACACGTCAACAATCGGCGTGCCGCCTCCATAATCGCTTGCGTTCATGCCGAGATAGTTCTCCTGCGAAAACCCGGCGTGCAGTGGGACGATCCAGTCCGGACGTCGCTCGTAAGAGCCGCTCTGGAACGACCAGAACGGCACTCCCGTCGCGATCCGCTGTGCGTCGATCGTATAGTGATTGTTATTCCATTCCAGAACCTTCAGCTTTGATTTCCCAAGATTCGTATAGCCCACATCGAAGACCGCCAAGTTGGGAAATTCGTCGTAAACAGTGACCGAGAGATTTTTTCTCAGCACGCCGGACGTACCCGTAACGGTGAGTTTCTCTCCCGCACCATAAGCGTCGGTAACCCGCTCGCGCGTCTGCGAGCTTAAAGCAAAGTCATACCAGGAGCGTTCAGCGCCTTTGAGAGTCTCGGAAGCGGAAAACGCGCCCAGTGGAATATCCGTTTCTCCAAATCGTGCAATCACGCGGCTGTGCATGTTTTGGTCAAACTCGATCCGCAGACTGGGACTTTGGATTTGAGTCACGGCCGCACGACGCGCCGCGGATGGATCAAGCCGCGCTGAAGACTGGCCCGCCGCCAATAGTGCTGTGAAGATGAGCAATGGACAAATCGCTTTGGTCATGGTTCCACCGTCAAAAGCCATGATGGAGGTTCGAACGCAGAGTGAGTGAACCGTTCTCGTTGAGCTTCTGCCGACAAGCCCATTGGACTGGGTAACGCATGCCTTTCACCTCGATCTCCGCTCTGAGTTTCAAACCTGCAAACTTTGTTTCCTTGGGCAGCACAAACTGCGCCTGCCGGAGCTTTCCGGGCAGAGGATAACCAGCATCCAGGCATCCGCCCGCCAGAATTTTGCCGTCCTCGCTCTCTACCATTACCCGAAGTACGCCCGGAACCCCAGCGATGCCATCATTCGCAAAAGCAACAATTAGTCCCAGGTAGCCACCGTCGTCATAGCTCCAAATCATGGACGGCCTGACGCGATAGCCAATTCGACGGTTGATCTGATCGAACGCCTTAGGAAATGCCTGGTAATAGCTTTGCAGGTTCTTGGCGCTGATCGCGTGAAAGTTCCAAAGCGACCAGTAGTTCGCACCCACGTCGATTACGTGAGCAATCATGTTTTCCGCTGGTGATAGTCCTTCCTCCAACGGGAGCGAGTCCGGACTCCTCGCAGGCATCCCTTGTTCCAGCATTGCGGCCACCCACGGTGGACGATTACTGAGAGTCTCGATTTGCTCGTTCTCAATAAAGATAGTGTCGCTACGAATCCAGTTATAACTGCGAATTGTGCGGTCGAGCACTTCGGAATTGCCGACGCGACTGTAATCGGGTTGGGTGTTGGTCATCAGCGGAGTCTTGGTAAAGTGCTCCTGCTGAACTTCGAACATTTTGACCCAGGTCTTTTGTGCGGTTTGGTAGTCGGGAAACGGAGTGTTGACGAAAGGCCACGTGTGCCCTTCGCCCCAGAATCCATATAAAAAGGTATCCACAAACTCGACAATCGGATTACCGTTGAATTCCGCCGCTAGAAGGCCGACCAGTTCACCGAATGCCTGTTGAAAAAAAGGATGGTCGAACCGGGGCTGATACCGCGAATATTGATTCTCTATAAAGCGCGCAGCCGCCTTCTTCTCTTTCTCATCAGGAATAAGGTCAACCGTCGGTACTTTGTCGAGAACGAAATCCGGGAGCGCCGCCTGATGCTTGTAGTCAGGCGCGCTCATCTGAATGCGAAGTCCAACCCGCTTATTGTTCTTCTTCGCAAGATCGAAAATGAGCTTCACGTAATCAGGCGACTCGAGTCGCCCAGGCCGCGGCTGAACCTCCCGCCAAGTGGGCCGTATGTAAAGCTGCTGGCCCAAGGGAAATCGAACAAGGTCTTCGATGGCCTGCGGAATGTTGTCCGATTTTATTTCATCGGTGCCGCTGTCGGCCGTGACGTATGTGATCAATCCCTTCCCATAGTTCGGCACGACTTCTTCTGAAGGAGTCGTAGTCATCACCACATCATCAGTCGGGATGAGCGCCTCAGGCGGGTACTGTGGAAAGGGCCCCTGATTGAGGCGGTCGGCGACCGGAGGACCGGAACCAAAGTCGTATTTGTCCCAGTTGTGGGCAGGGACGACACCGTAAGCTTGGGTAGTTCCAAGTTCAGCAGCAACGGCCAATGCAACACTGCTTTTCAGAAAGTCTCTTCGCTGCATCGAAGTTGTCTCCCCTCCCTGCCAATCGGCCTAAGCTAGCCTAGATTGGCAACAGTGCTTTCGATCTGTTTCTCTTTATATCGTTTTACTTCGTTTTGTCCAGTTCTAAAAGATTGACATTTCCATTGACTGAGAACCATCAAACGTGTCGAAGTGTTGAAAACCTGGCGGCAGACGACCCAATTCTCTTCGGAGGAGGATTGGATATTTGCCAGCCCGGTGAAGGTCGGACGATTGCCAATCTCCTACCCCGACGTGTGGCGGATGTTTCAAGAAGCCACCGCAAGGGCTGGCATCCAGCACTTCGGGACGCATTCGCTGCGACCCACCTTTCGAAGTTGGATGGATGCCGCGGGGACGGGCATCGCAGTGTAGCAAAAACTAATGCGTCACTCTGACATCCGGACGACGATGAATGTCTACGGGGATGTAGTGACGGATGAAATGCGACAGGCCCACGCGAGAGTCGTTCGCATGGCCCTGCCGCGTGCGAACTGATTTCGGAGGGATTTCAAGAGTCGTAAGTGCTTTAGAACTGGCGGAGAGAGTGGGATTCGAACCCACGTTACCCTTTCGAGTAAACACGCTTTCCAAGCGTGCGCCTTCAGCCACTCGGCCATCTCTCCGGCGAGGTTGCTGCGATGGGAAGCAGGGCTCCGGAAGGACATCGGCGTGTCGAACAACGCCAGAAGGCGCTGCTTCGCGAACGCTCTATCGATTCTATGGCCCACAGGCTAGAAATCGCAACCTGCGTGCCTGCTTTGGGATTGAGCGGGGAATTCCTGCGCCCGGGCCGGATGATGGAGAATGCAGCCTTGCTTCATGCCGCATTAGAACACAGGTCGAAGCTCGTTCCTACGAACTCTTGCCATTCGCGGACGCCGCCGCGGCTTGGACGTCGGGTGACGCCGAGCCGTTGGCATGTCCGTTCGAAGTATCTTCTGCAGCCTTCTTCTCGTTTTCGACCACGCGATGGTTCAGGCAGTAGAGCGCGAGTTCCAGACGGTCAGCAACACCGAGCTTGTCATACACCTTGCGCAGATAGTTCTTCACGACTTGTTCGGTCGTTCCGACTCGCAACGCGATTTCCTTGTTCTTCATGCCTTGCGTCACGCAGGAAACGATCAGCGATTCCTTCGGCGTTAACTGCACCTTGGGTCGGCTGCCCGTTGGCCGGGTCGACTGAGTACGATAAGCGCTCAGCACCCAGTTTGTACCTTGCCGGTCCAGCCAAGGCTCGCCCTGCGCTACTTTCCGCAGGCACTCCACCAGAATCTCGGGTTCCACTTCACGCGAAACGATCCCGTGCGCGCCGCGCCGGAACAGTTCGAGCGTCAATTCTTCATTGGGCTCGTGAGTAACCACGACCATCTTCATCTGCGGGCATTGCCGCAGAAGATCAGCCACTGCTTCCAGCGGATTCGGAGTCAGCGCGGCTTCCAGGATCAACACGTCGGCAGAGAATTTCTTGGCCGCGGCTAGCGTCTGGGCGAGCGTTTCCGATTGGCCCACTACGCGAATGTCGTCTTCGAGCGCAAAAATCTTGCGCAGCCCGGCACGGAAGATGGCTTGCGTATCAGCCACGATCACGCGAATGAACTGGCCGTTACTGTCGCCTTCGTGCGGCTGATCCAGGTTGTCTGTCAGGCTGACCGGAATGCTTGCCATCGGTTCCCTTACAGCGCCCTACCTGCGCTCAAATCTGTACTCATCGATGACCACGCCCACCCCGCGACGGCCACCGTCTTCAAAACTACGCACTACTCTTCCCCTGCAATCCACCCGAACGTCTTCCATCGCGCCGACTACATCGGCGGGCAGAGAGATCGTAAAGTCCACCGGCGAACCAATCGGCATGTCCGCGTCCACTTCGAACAACACTCCATTTGCCGAGATATTTTGCGTTTCCGACGGACGCACACCTGCGTCCGACTTCACCGCGATCGGCAACTTCACTGGAAAGCGCGCCGCACTCTGCACGTCGTTGTAGGGCTTGCGACCCGCGCTGTTCGCGTTCTTCCCGTCCTTGCTGGCTTCAGATGACACGGTGTTCGCAGCCTCTTTCGGGTCTCTGGGCTTCTTTCAACCCAAGCGACCAGAGATGGACATTTCGAAGGCAGCTTACACCGCGGAATCTAGTGTTGAAAGTTACCGAAGTCATGGAACTTCCTGTGCGTAAGGTATTGTGGGGCAAGGAATTATCGGGGTTTTTCAAAGGGATCGTTGGGGGCGACGGGGGTTACGGCGCTCACCACTGCGCGTTCAGCATTCATTGTGTTGATCGCGGAGGTAACGGCACTCAGCAATTGGCACTGGGCCAGTTGGGACTTGGCCAGTTCGAATATTAATGTCGCCCAACAGCTTCGGTGGCCAAATGCTAAGTGCCAAGTGCTAAATGCCCTGCCCTCGTGAATACGACTTGCGACGATCCTCTAGAACTTCGTCACTTCCGTAAAGTTGAAATCCCGAACCTTCATCGCCGGCACCACCATGTCGAAGGATTCTTCCCCGCTAGCTCGGACCGGGGTGCTCATGGCCTCGACGTTCGACAGCATGTGGATGAGGCTCTCGTTGAAGCGGAAGTTGCGCACGCCTGCTTGCACCTTGCCGTCTTCAACGAGAAAGGTTCCGTCGCGCGTCATGCCGGTAAGAATTTTTTCGTAAGGATCGACTTCTCGGATGTACCACAAGCGCGTCACCAACACCCCGCGCTCGGTCGATGCAATCATTTCGTCAACCGTCTGCGGACTCGTCGGCGCAGCGAACACAATGTTCGCGGGCATCTCTCCCATTTCGTTCGGCAATAGGAAGCCATGCCCCGTGGGCGCGATCGTTCCTGCCTTCGCGCCGAACGCCGACTTTTTCATCTTCTCGGCCGTGCCGCGCGCGTAGACGACCCGGTTCACGATTCCCTTCTCCACCAGCGGCACCCGTAGCCGCCGCATCCCCTCGCCATCGAACGAAGCCCCCGACTGCAAAGGATGGGACACGTCATCCCAGATATTTACATTCTCGCCGAACAGTTGCGAGCCGATTCGGTTGTTGAGAAACGACCGTTCATCGAGAATGGCCTGGCCGCTGAAATCCCAGAACATGAAGCCGACGATGTCGAGCACAGCGGCCGGCTCGAGGATGACGGTGTATTTTCCTGCAGCAATCTCTTTTGGGGCAGCTGAACTGATCGCCTTTCGCGCCGCGGTCTCGGCCAAGGCCTCTGCATCCACCGCGCGTACGTCCGGCGAGTTTGCTTTCTGCCAGCCCGAGGAATCTCCGGCAATCATTGTCACGGAAGCTTCAGCTGACGTCTGCGTATGCCAATCAATCAAGCCACGGGAATTGAAGATGCCCTCGATCGATTCTGAATTCGAATACGTTCCGGCCGTAGTTAGCTTGTGCCGATTGGCAATGGCGACAATCTGGCCGACGGCGGCGGCTCTTTCCTCGGGAGTGACCGCTGCGGTCTCACCGAAATGCCGAGAAGGCAGCGGCTCACGCACCGTACTGGCCGCGTCGCGCTCTTGCGATGTCGGCATCGGAAGCAGATCCGGATCCGGAAGCTGAACCTTGGCTAGGTTCTCCGAAGCAAGCACCACGCGCTTCAGGCTATCTTCGTCGAGTTTATTCGTCGAAGCCCGTGCCGTTCGACCGCCGAAGTTGCTGCGCACCGACAGGCCGTAATTCTCATCGGCAACATTCTGATGAATGACGTTGTTGGCGAAGCGCGTGAGGGCTGAGCGGCCTCCGTAGAAATAGGCTTCGACCTCGTCGGCAGTCGAGTGTTTCTTAATATGTGAAAACAGGCCGGCGGCTTGGTCCCTGGTTAGCATTAGTCCTCATCACGCTCCGCGATACGCCGACCCTACCTTGATCGCCCGAAACCTCGCCGGCGACGCTCCATGCCCTGTTCCCATTACCTGCTGCGGCTGGCCTTTGCCGCAGTTCGGGGTGCCCCACAACGTCCATTCGTCGCGCGAGCAGATCGCGTCCATGGAATTCCAGAACTCTGTAGTGATGCCGGAGTACGACGGATTCTTTAGCATCCGCCCGCGTTTTCCTTTCTTGATCTCCCAGCCGATCTCGCAGCCGAACTGAAAGTTGTACCGCTTGTCGTCGATGGACCACGACTTGTTCGTCTCCATGTAGATGCCGTCGTCCGTGTCGGCAATCAGTTGCTCGAGCGTAAGCGGCGTTTCCCCTGGAAGGATGCTGATGTTCGTCATCCGGATCATGGGCAGCCGGTTCCAGCTTTCTGCGCGCAGAGTCCCGCCCGATCGAGTCACTCCAATCGTATGCGCCGTCTCGCGCGAACTCAGGTAGCCGGTGAACAGACCATGCGTGATGATTGGAGTGCACTGCGCGGGCACGCCCTCATCGTCGAAGGCAAAGGTGCCGAGTCCCGGACCGTGCTCCTGCCGCGCGTCCGCCACGACGTTCACCAGGTCGCTCCCGTATCGCAGCTTCCCTAGTTTGTCGAGCGTAAGAAAGGACGTGCCCGCGAAATTCGCTTCCATGCCTAACACGCGATCCAGCTCGATCGGATGACCGACTGACTCGTGGATCTGCAGACCCAGCTGCGAGCTGTCGAGAATAATCGTGAACGCACCCTCAGGACATTGATCCGCCTTGTGCAATGCGACGGCCTCTTCAGCAACGCGCCGCGCGTTCTCGACTAGTTTCAGCTCTTCAACCAGTTCGTAGCCTTTGTTCTGCCACTGTCCGCCAAAGGAATTCGGATACGAACGCTTCATGATGTCAGTGCCGGCAAAAGAGTACGCGGCATACCCGGCGCCCGTGGAGTACTTCGTCTGATGAATGCTCGCGCCCTCGGAAGAAGCAAACCAGGACTCTTCGCGTTTGAAGTTCATACTGGTCTCGGCCAGCGTAACTCCTGCGACCGCGCGCAACTCGGCATCGATCTTCAGCAGCAGTTCTAGGTTCTCCTCCACAGAAGTTGTAAACGGATCAATCTGGATGGGAGTCGCCCATTCCGCCACCACCGGAGTTTCTGGCGCGAGACGGACAGCTTCGTGTTTCACCTGCGCAGAGGCACGCGCGATGGCAAGCGCACGGGCCGTGGTCTCTTCGACCGCAGCACGGCTCAACTCCTTTGAAGCCGCAAATCCCCACGCTCCGTTGGCCAACACCCGAACACCGATGCCCTCGGACTCCGAGTCCGATGCGTGCCCGAGCTTTCCGTTTTTCGTCGCAAGCGAACGGCTGCGTTCATCCACAATGCGTGCGTCCGCATAAGACGCGCCGCGCCGCATAGCGAGATCAAGGGGCCAGTCAGCAACGTGTTTCATGATCGAGTCTAGAATCTACCACGGGAATGCGGGTCGATGGCCGGCGCTGCGCTCAGAGCTGTGTCCTAATCGCGGCTATGGCTTCGCGACGAACACAAGGAAGTAATCCATATCGTCTTTAACGAAGTCGTAACTACCGCTCAGCTCGTAACCGGCTTCGGCAGCCTCTTCGATCACGACCTTCCGCTGCACTCCGTGATTCTCTCCGTTGCCATTACGGTCGATGATCCCAACTTTTGCCCCGGGCCGAAGAGAGGCTTTCAAGTTTTTCAGGAGCGTCACCGGCTTTGCGATCTCGTGATAAGTCTTCAGCAGAAGCACGGCATCGACCTGACCAGCCGGCAACAGCGGATCGTCTTCATGCCCCTGGATCGCGCTCACATTGTGCAGACCTTCCTTCTGCGCGCGATCCTCGACATAACGCACAGCTTCCGGGTTGATATCAACCGCGAAGACCTTCCCGCCTTCTCCCACGCGCCGTGCCGCACGCACAGTAAACCATCCAGAGCCTGCCCCCACATCGGCAACATTCTTACCCAGCTGGATCGCGAGAATGTCCATCACGCGATCAATCTGCAGCCGCTTTTCGCGGCCGGGAGAGTCAAAGATCGTCAGGTCCCCAGTATAGGGAGTGCTAGTCTTGCGCGTTTCAGAAGGCGCCTGGGCCTGTCGGGATGCCTGCGGGCTGGCAACACTGATCGCAACACCAAGACCGATCCCAAGACCGAGACCAATCCCCAGCAAACCGCGCCAAAACTTGTTCATGACGAAGCCTCTCCCCACCTCTGAAATAGACGCCCCATCCACAACTTCGTAAGACCGAATGTAGCGCCGGCGTCTCGCCGGCAGTCGTGAGGGCGTCCCGCCCTCGCAATCAGAAGCCACAACCGGGGGCGCACAGAACCAAACGTCCTTCCACAATCTCACTCCCCCCTGTGACCCCGGACACTGCGAACCCGGACGTCCTCGGACTCCAATAGACCGTTACCCCGTCCATAGGCGCGATTTCTCATCCAAGGAGACAACCCATGAGCCCAGTCGTTCTCGATAAGAAAGCCGACCTCGCCGGCCCCGGCATCGGCGACTACAACGAACTTCGAAAAGTTCTTCCGCACGATTACCAGTCACTGTTGACCCCCCGGGAGACTCAACAGGCCATCTTCCGCATCAAGCGCTACATCGAAGACAACCTCTGCAAGGAACTGGGCCTGTTGATGGTGGAAGTTCCCCTCATCGTCGACGTGGACAGCGGCGTTAACGACATGCTCGACCGCGATGGATCGCGCACGCCGATTCAGTTTCACATTTCCAATGACCGCGACAAGCATCCGCTGGATGCACAGGTGGTTCAAGCCGCGACCAAATGGAAACGTGTCGCCCTGAAGCAGTTTGATTGCAAGGCCGGCGAAGGCATCTGCACCGATATGCGAGCCGTCCGCAAGGATTACTTCCTCGACCATGATCACAGCGCCTACGTCGATCAATGGGACTGGGAACGCGCCATCACCGCCCCGCAGCGAAAGCTGGATTTCCTTAAAGACGTCGTCAACAAGATCTGGAAAGTAATCGTCGGCGCCGAGCAATTCGCGCTCGAGATGTTCCCCCAACTCAAAGACCCGCGTTACCCCAGCCTACCCAAGGACCTCATCTTCCTGCACGCCGAAGAAATTCTGGAACTCTATCCCGACTTGCCCCGCAAACAGCGGGAGACGGCGGTCCTGCAGAAGTATCCGGCCATCTTCATTATCGGGATCGGCTGGCCATTGAAAGACGGCTATCCGCACGAGATGCGCGCCGCCGACTACGACGACTGGGTCACGGATACCAGCAAGGAAACCGGCAAAGAGACGCATGGGCTGAACGGCGACATCCTGGTGTGGAACCCAGTCACCAAGCGCCGCCACGAACTGAGTTCTATGGGAGTGCGCGTCACCAAGGACACTCTGAAGCAGCAACTGGAACTCAGCAAGCAGACCGACTTCCTGCGTCTGCCCTACCATCGCGCCATACTGGAGGACAAAATCCCTCTGTCGATTGGAGGAGGGATCGGACAGTCGCGAACCCTGATGCTTCTGCTTCGCAAAGCGCACCTTGGTGAAATCAGCGTCACGGTGTGGCCGAAGATCCTCAAGGACATTTGCGCGAAGGAACGTATTTTCGTGCTGGAATAACACAGTTTCCACCACAAACACGAGGAGGCGGCCTCGGCCGCCTCTCTACTCCTGCACGAATCGCGCACATTCAGTTCCCGCCGGCGTTCTTAGCTTCTTCCTTCTTACGGCGAAGCTCCAATCCAAACGAGGGCTGATCGCGAGTACCCGTCACCTTGATCGGCAGCACGGTGGCACCGTTCTTCCGGAAGAATGGATCGAACGGCTTCAGCAGAAACGATTTGACCCCAGTCATCGTCTGCGAGAGTTTTGCCTGCAGGCGCAAGGTCCCGTGGAAATCCAGCTTTTCGTCGCGCAGCCCGTAAGCACCCGCCAAATCCACTTTCGCTCCGGTAACTCCGAAACTCAGCTTTCGAAAAGTAATCTGAGCGTTTTGCAGCAGGAAGTTCCCCTTGAGTTCTGAAACCGCGCTGCCGGCATCATCGTCTTCCGGCTTTCCCTGCCCGCGGCGGCTGAGGCCTTCGATTTTCTCGCGCACTTCCGCATTCGCGAACTGCGCGCCCCCAATGCCGAACTGACCGTCGAGCTTCAACCTATCCGCAATTTCATCTTTACCCGGCGGCAGATCGAACTTCGTTGACAGCCGAACAGCGCCGGTCATCATGGCACCCTTCGATTTCACAGCCAGCCGCATCAGATCTTCAAGACGCGCATGGTCGGTCGTCACATCCAGAACAATCTCGCGGCCCTTGCCTTCATGCGCCTTGACCACGCCTCCGTTGCAGATCAGCGTCGTGTTCAGAAACTGCGCAACCACAGGGTGCAACAGCGTGTCCCCATTCGTACCGTCCACCGTCGCCTCGAAATCGGTTTTCAGCATCATCGGCCGCCCCGCGATCGACAGCATGAAATCGGGCGTAGTGGTTTGCCCCTTCACTTCGATCTTTTCGAGGATTCCCCCAAAGCTTCCCTCCGATGACAGGATCCCCGAGATCCCGCGAAACACTCCTAGGTCTGCCTCCTTGAAGGTGTAATTGGCTGCCAAGGGTGTCTGACCGGGATCATCTCGTTGCCACGGTCCAAACTTGCCCGACGTCTTGATCTCTCCGGGTGGCACGGCGTTGGTTAGATCTGCCTGAAAGGGAGCCGAATGCCCCAATCCGACCGATTTCATGATCAGCCGGTGAATCAAAAATTGGTGAATCGATTTCGCAGGATCGCCCGGGAGCAGATCGAGTTCTGCGTCGTTCGAGACAAGTTCATCAACGATCACAGGAATGTCCCGCTTCTTCTTGTTTGAATCTTCGGAAAACTGTCGCTTCTCTTTCGGCGGGATATGAATCGTGAGTCCCTTAAGCTCGACGTAGCGGATGTGCCACGGCTTGTCGATCAGCGCGAGCCATCCCATTTCCCCGGAAAACTCCGCGATCTCCAGCAGAGGCGGAACATCAGTGCGTCCGTGATGGCGCACCACCAGATGTTTGCCGGAAACGACGATCCCATGCCACAGCGACACCTCCATCTCGCCGATCTCTGCTTCACTGTCGAAACGGCTGCGCAACATGTCGAGAGCCCGGGCGCGCACGATGGGATTGAGATGCGAAGCCATCACGTAAAGGCCGATGCCGAGCCCCACTAACAACAGGGCCACAATGCCCAGCACCCATCGCCAAACCGGACTGATGTTCAGTCCCGCCATCGGCATCTCCTTATTCATGCTTCGCAGAACGCGGCGCTGAGTGCGCACACGCCTACAATCCCGACGCCAGTCAGATGCAGTTGTGCCGCATAGCGAACAAAATTTTTAACGTGGATTTGGGGTGCCTGGTGGGATTCGAACCCACGTCATCCGGAGCCACAGTCCGGCGTTCCACCGCTGAACTACAGGCACCACACGGAGGGATACCGCAGCCTCTGATTATAGCAAGCAGGAGGAAAAGCTGTGAGAGACGCGTGGGACGCTCAACCTACTTGGGTGGAGAGGAATACCAGAGGAGCAATGTGACGAAGCCAATACATGAAAAGACAACCCGCTCGGGCCACTTCATCATCCGCCGACTGCCTCGCCAACGGATCTCGATTGGAAGGTAGCAGAAGACAATCCAGCAGACTCCAAACAAGAGAAGAAAAGGCTCCTTAATTTGCGTCAGCCCCTTCAGCAAGTTATCGACCTGCACAACTAGATCCGCCCAACGCCCATGTACTGAAAGCCCATTGCCTTCAGCTTCGACGAATCAAGCAGGTTTTTCGTATCCACAATCACAGGACGTTTCAGCAGATGTTTAATCTTCGAGAAGTCGAGCGTGCGGAATTCGGGCCAGCCCGTACCTACCACCAAAGCATCCACACCTTCGGCGGCCGCATAAGCCGTCTCGCAGTAGCGGACCGTTCCGTTCAACTGCATCTTCGCTTCTGCCAATGCCTCGGGATCGTAAGCCCGTACCCGCGCACCTTTGGAGAGCAGTGTCTGCGCCAACCGGATGGACGACGAACCGGCCACCGAATTCGTGTTCGGTTTAAACGCCAGGCCGAGGATACCGACTTCCTTGTTCTCAACCGAATTCATCATCCCAGAAATCTTCGCCACCAGTCTTTCCGCCAGAGCAGCATTCACATCTCGAGCCGCAGTGAGGATCTTCAAATCGACGCCTTTTTCCTGCGCTAAACGCGCCAGCGAATCCATGTCCGACTCAGCAAAGCTTCCGCCCATGCCCGCGCCCGGCTGTAGGCAACGCGGCGCGATCTTTTTATCAAGTCCCAGAGCAAGCGACAGGCTGACCGCGTCGGCATTCACCTTTTCGCACAGCGACGACAACTCATTAATGAAGGAGATCTTGGTCGCCACAAACGCGGTGGCCGCCTCGCGCACCAGTTCGGCCGTCTCGTGATTGGTCACAACCACCGGCACTCCGCGCATCACCAGCGGGTGGAAGGTCTGCTTAAGCGTCGCTACCGCTTCCGACGATGTCGTCCCTAGAATAATGCGATCGGGCCAGTTGAAATCCTCTACCGCGCAGCCATCGGTGAAGAACATCGGCTGCGACACGATCGTTCCCTTGAGTTTGGCACCCTTGAGCGCCTGTTCGAGTTTGGCAGCGGTCCCGACTGGAACCGGTGTGACCAGCGCAAACGTGATCGAATGGGTTGAGTGTCGCGCGATCCGCAACACCAGATCTTCCAGGTTTTCCGCCGAATCCTCGGCCAGGAAAATCACCTGCGCTCGCTTGGAGAACGCTTCCACATCGGTGGAATACGAAAGCCGTCCGCAGCGCACATTGCGCTTTACGATCTCTTTCAGATTTTTTTCGAAGAAGCAGATATTGCCCTGGGCCATCTCAACCATGCGCGTGCTGTCGGTATCACAGCAGTTCACTGGAGTTCCGAAGTCGGCCAGGCACGCCGATATCACCGTACCTAGATATCCCGACCCATAGACTCCGACTTGCATGCGAAACGTCTCCCGAATGGAGGGGGCAGCTCAGTCGCCTGGGGAGAGGCGTATGCGCGAGCACACCATGCCTCGATGCCCTTATGTAACGCTGGTTACCCACCCCCGGCAATGCACGTTGGGTCAGGGCACTACCTTGGCCCCGGACATGTCCTTCCGGCAGCGAGAACCGATTTCCTTTTGAAATGTTTCGGTAGGGATGCTTCTGCAGAACTTTCGTAGCCCAAGACACAAACTTCCGTACCTTGCCCAAAGAACACCGGCCTTTTTAGACCCTACTTCCGGCGGGTGGCCACCTTCCGGCCCAGCGTCATCGTGCCCAGGTCGACCCACCGGTTGGTCTCGTTCTCGCGAACGAACGTGAGTTCTTCCAGCGCGATATGACGGCTCCCGGCATACTTCGCCCAGCGGCGTCGCGCCATCTCAAAAGCCTTCCACGCCTGCTCCTCGGTCCCCATCTTGGCGATGGTCAGATGCGGAATATAAGGCAGTTCTTCCGTGCAGCAGACCCCGTCGCGATTCAGCCGGTCATGAACTTCCTGCATGCGGATCGCGGCATGCGCCACGCGAATAAAGACCGTCGGAGTTACGGGGATAAACGTCTCGACTTCGCCGAGGGCCACTTCGAAGGGTTCCAGATCGCGGCAGGTCTCTTCCAGAGCCTGGATCGCCAGGCTCTCACTACCTTCAAGCCTGCGGGGAGGCAGCAGGGTGAGATGGGCGGCCATGTGGGGCAGTTCCGGATGCAGTTCCCGGCGAAGCTTTTCCACGAACTCCCCAACTGGATTCCTGACGTAGGCCACCAGCGCGTAACGCGAACCAGACATGATCGGGATGGAATTATAGCGCGACGGGAGCCCGGCTCACCCGCTCCAATGGACATGGTCGGCTATAATCGATGAGACCTTCACGCATACCGTCGGGGCGTAGCGCAGCCTGGTAGCGCACCTGCCTTGGGCGCAGGGGGTCGTAGGTTCAAATCCTATCG
>Ga0073909_10000385_pt1 | contig 14832 bp, 8 predicted proteins | sample Coa_R1_6_FD_66439 | JGI IMG/M metagenome (GOLD analysis project Ga0073909, IMG submission 66439) | Surface soil microbial communities from Centralia Pennsylvania, which are recovering from an underground coalmine fire. - Coalmine... | ecosystem: Environmental > Terrestrial > Soil > Unclassified ... | reverse complement strand
GATAAACGCACTCCGGTCACGCCCGACACCACCCTTTTCCGTCCAGGCTCCATCTCGAAACTTTTCACCTGGACTTCCGTCATGCAGTTGTCAGAGCAAGGCAAGCTCGACCTGGACAAAGACGTCAATGAATATATCGACTTCAAGATCCCACCCGCGTATGGAAAGCCAATCACGTTGAAAAACATCATGACGCACACCGCCGGCTTCGAAGAGCTTGGCCGTGACCTCTTCGTTTCCGACGCAGCGCACATGCACACCCTCGAACAATTTCTCAAACACCACGTGCCGGATCGCATTTTCCCGCCGGGAGTCATCCCCGCCTATTCGAATTACGCCACCGCTCTCGCCGGTTATATCGTTCAACGCGTCTCCGGCAAGCCCTTCGAGCAATATGTTCAGGACAACATCTACACGCCGCTGGAGATGCACCGCACCACATTCGTCCAGCCGCTTCCCGAAAACTTGAAGGCCATGATGTCCAACGGCTACAAGAAAGGCTCCGAAAAGGCGCAGCCCTACGAATTTGTAGAAGCGTCACCGGCCGGTAGCGTGGCTACCACCGCGCGCGACATGTGCAATTTCATAATTGCCCACTTGCAAAACGGCCAGTTCGGCGACAAGCAGATCCTGAAACCGGAAACCGCCAAGCTCATGCACTCACGGCTTTACGGCACTGACGACCGCCTCAACGCTATGGCTTACGGCTTCTATGAAGAAACACGCAACGGTCAACGTATCATCGGACATGGTGGCGACACCGTGGTTTTTCATAGCGATCTGCATCTCCTACTCGACAAGAACGTAGGCTTCTTTGTTTCTTATAACAGCGCGGGCAAAGGGGAGACCAGTCCGCGCACAGCCCTCTTCGAGGCATTTCTCGACCGTTATTTTTCCTATACTCCGCCGGTGGGGGTCAAACCGCCGGACGCGGCCGCCAATGTCGCTCAGATCACTGGATTTTACAAATCGAGCCGCCGCTTTGATTCTTCCTTTCTCGCGATCACTACAGTCTTGGGTGAACTCAAAGTTATTGGCAACACTGACGGCACCATCAGCATTGATCCCCTGAAGGCTGAAAATGGCCAGCTAAAGAAATACGAAGAAATTTCTCCATTCCTGTTTCGGGAAGTCCATGGCCAGGATCTTGTCGGATTCAAGAAAGATGCGGCAGGGAACTGGCAGTTCCAGCTGGACTATCCCTTCTTCATTTTTCAAAAGGTCGGCTTGTTCCACAGCAAGACTTTTGGTATCGGGCAGCTTGTGTTTGGACTGTGCATCGTGGGTCTCACCGTATTGCTCTGGCCGATTGCCGCGATTGTGCGCAAGCACTATGGCAAACCGCTCAACTACGATCCGTCCGCCAGCAAGCGCCGTTTGCTGGTGCGGCTCACCTGCGTTTTGCTGATTGTCTTCTTCGCCGGGTGGTTAGCCGTACTGGCCAATTCCGATGACCCCAACGGCATCAATGGACTTCCGCCTTGGATCATCATTTTTGGAATTCTCGGCGTGATTTGCGTCCTGGGAACCGTTCTGGCCTGCCTGAACGCGGTGAGAAGTCTGCGCCAACCGGGTCTTTGGCGCTGGACCAAACTTCAGGATGTCGCGATCGCCCTTGCGTGTGTCGCGCTGATCTGGTTCGCTTTCTCCTGGAACTTGATGAATTTCAACGTTCACTACTAGCCTCGCTATTGGGCCGGAGTTTCCGATTTGCCGAAAAGGAAAATATCTATGCACAGCAGAACCGTGTTCACTGTACTTCTTTTCGGGCTCCTAGTGTGGGCCACTCAGGGTGTAGGGCAGAACGCAGCCGCTGCCCCTAAATCTCTCGCCGATTTCGACGCCATCGTCGCCAAGGCCATCACCAACTCGCATATCCCTGGACTTTCGATCGCCGTCGTCCAGGACGGCAAAGTGATCTACGCCAAGGGATTCGGTTTTCGAGACGTTGAAAATAAGTTGCCGGTAACTACGGACACCCTCTTCGCGATCGGTTCCGTCTCCAAGTCCTTCACATCGTTAATTTTTGGCACCCTTAACGATGAAGGCAAAGTCGAATGGGACAGCCCAGTCCGCACCTACTTGCCAACGTTTCAGATCGACGACCCCATTGCCACCGATCACGCCACTCCACGCGATCTCTTTTCCCACCGCACCGGATTGCCCGGACACGATCTCATCTGGTACTCGTCCAACTTCAGCAGGGAAGATATCTATAACCGACTGAAATACTTGAAATCCAACAAGGGCTTCCGTGCCGGATATGAATATTGCAATCTGATGATCATGACCATGGGTTATTTGGAAGGCCACGTCGCCAACACTTCATGGGAAGATCTGGTTAGCACTCGCATCTTCCAGCCGCTTGGTATGAACGAATCAAATTTCTCCGTAGTCGACAGTCAGAAAAGCTCAGATTTCGCCCAGCCCTACAGCCTCAAGAAGGACGTGGTCACCAAAGTCCCGTTCAAAAATATTGATGCCATCGGCCCAGCCGGCTCTATCAATTCCAGCATCAACGACATGTCCCACTATCTGATTTTTCAGTTGGGAGACGGGACCTACGACAATAAACGAATTGTTTCACAAAACAACTTGAAGCTCGTCCACACCGGTCAGACGGCCATTACTAGCTTGCCGGAATTTTTCTCGCAAAATGGCCTTGGGCCCATGACCTACGCCATGGGATGGGTCGACACCACTTTCCGCGGCCATCACATGGTCTGGCATAACGGGGGCATCGATGGCTTTCACTCGCTCCTCACCATGCTGCCCGAAGATAAAATCGGCATCGTCATCCTTTCCAACTTAAGTGACAATCCCGCTCTTGAACCAATCGCCTACTCGGCGTTTGATCGCTTGCTAGGGCTTTCGCTGGATCCTTGGTTGGACCGGTACAAAACACTCGCCGAAAAGGCGAAAAAAGCCTCTGAAGAATCCAAAAAGCATCAGGTCTCCACGGCAAAATCAGGAACTCAGCTGTCACATCCGCTCTCGGATTTTGTTGGCGACTACTCCCATCCGGCCTACGGTACTGTGAAGATTGCTCAAAGTGGCGATGCTCTGACCATCACCTTCAACCAATTGGGCCCGTATCCGTTCGCCCGCGTTCATTACGACATTTTTGAAGTTCCGCAGTCCTCTGATTCCGTTGCCGCTGGAACCAAAGGTCAGTTCTACATGAATTGGAGTGGCGACATAGATCGATTGTCGATGCCGCTGGAATCCACTTTGCCGGAAGATATCGTCTTCACCCGCGCTCCGGACAAAATCTCGAAAGAGAATCTGCTTGGCTTGATTGGCGACTACGATTTAGGTGGCGTCGTTGCCCATATCGGACTGATTGGGGAATCGCTGCAACTCACGATCCCTGGCCAGCCGAGTTATGACCTGGTCCCCCTACGCGGCCTGGCGTTCAATCTGAAGGGCCTAAACGGATTCAGCGTCGAATTTAAGAAAGACGCCGCGGGCCAAGTGTCTGAGCTGATTCTGAACCAACCGGATGGCGCGAACTCTGCAAAGCGGAAGCGCCCGTAATTGTCCGGGCAAAGAAGATCCAGATGGCGTCGTTACTCACGCAACAACTCAGGGGATCTGTGCCAGACGTAGCCCTACGCTGAAAACGGCTCCCTGTTCCGCGCGGTTTGCAAAACTAATCGTTCCACCTAACGACTCAAGGATGGTAGCGCAAATGGAAAGTCCCATGCCCAGACTCTCGTTTTTGGTAGTAAAGAATGGCAAAAAGAGTTTGGGCTTAAGGGACTCGGGGATGCCTGGTCCTTCGTCTTCCACAAGTAGCAAGCCAAGTCCATTTTGGACCTGAGTCTTGACACTGAGGATCCGGCGTTCGCGCGGCACCTGACGCATCGAGGCCATCGCGTTGTTTACCAGGTTGAGTAATACCTGCTGAAGCGGAACTTCGTCGCCCTGTGCCAGGACCGCGCCGGGCCACAAGATCACTTGAAACTTCACGCCATTTAAAAATGCATCGTTGCGGACCAATAGAGCTACGTCCTGAACTATTAAATTGAGATTAACAGTATGCGGCTTGATCGTGTGTTTCTTGAGAATCGCGCGTACATTGTCAAGAACCGAGGACGCCCGTTTATCGGCTTCAATAATGTCGGCAAGCGCTTCCTGAATTTCCGGAATGTTTGGCTCGGAACTCGCGGCCAGGCGCGCGGCTGCCTGGGCATTGCTGAGGAGCGCGGCCAACGGTTGAGCGAGCTCGTGAGCCAGCGAGGCGGCGAGATGGCCCATTTCCCTGGAACGATTGAGCTGGGCTAGGTCATCGCGCATACGGGCTCGTTCGATTTCGGCCATCTTTTGCGAGCTGATGTCCATATAGTTGACTAAGGCGCCACCGAGGTGGTGAGACATTCTGGTAACCGCCATGCGAAACCACTTCACGCTAGAATCTGCGGCGTAGGAATAGTCTCTTTCAAAAAAAGGTTGGGCACCGGACAAGACTGACAGAATTCCTTGCAGCGTTTCGGCAGCCTCGGCAGTACGTCCGTTGTTTTCCCAACCGCGCAAATAGTTTGCGCCTACTGGTCCGGCAAACAATTGCGCCGAAGTAAATTCAGCAGCACGCTCCATCCAGTGTTTGTTGACTTCAACGATGATGCCTTCATTGTTGATAACGGCAAAGCTGCTCCGCAAGGAGTCCAGTATGGAGCCGGCAAGCAGCTCGTTTTCCTGCAACGCATCAGTGGCGACTTCCCTGGCCAAAGCGTTCCCTAATATCTCGGCGATGATTCGAAGGCGCGACGGGAGTGCGGCGGGCCAATCCCCTTGGTTTCGATTTCCGGAGATCGAAAGAGCGCCTATGAATTGGTGATTGCTGTAAAGCGGAGTGGCAAGAAATTGGGTGATGCCAGCTTTTCGAAACGATTCGCAATCGGCCAACTGTGACATTCCGGATTCGTCGGGAAAGCGAACATCTTCACCGGTCGCCAGACGCCGAATGGTATCAGAGAAGTCTGCCGCGGAAAGCTCTGAGGAAACTCCGGCTGGAACTTCCGACCAGGTATGCGTGCGCAATAAGACAGGAGACTTGGTATCCCACTGCCAAATGCTAGCCACGCCGTCGCCGACGAATGCGCTCAATTTCTTCAGACAAGATTTGATGGCATCGTCGATCGCCCGGTTATTGCGGTTGGCGAAGGCCGAGGATACCTCGGACAGCAACTTCTCAAAACGCAGCCGTTCCGCAAGTGCCTCACTGGAAATCTTCCGTCGGCTCCGTTCGGAGAGTAGAAAAGCGATAAGCAGAAATTGGACCACTAACGCGAGTGCGGCCACGGCCATCGCATCTCCATGGTCTTTCCAGATTGGCAGCGGCTTGAATTCGACGGACGCTTCGCGAGCGTCTGCTTGGGTTTTTCCCTCCATTAGAGACAATGCAACACTGCCGACTTCCCGACCGACGCGGTTTAAATCAACAAAGTGCCCTCCCAATCCGGCGGTACCGAAAGTCCCAATGCTAGCAATCTGCACACCGAAGCCGCCTGGCCCGGGCAGGGTCATGTTTGCGCGCACGTCCAGAAATGGAGCACCGATCATCACTGCCGTGCCTGGTGGAATTTGACCGGCCGCCGCTAGTTGACCGTCAAACGGGAGGTTGGTTAGATCGATGAACTCCAGCTTGGCGTAGCGCTCCTGCAAATTCTGAGGCAACGAATCGTTGTAGATATGCTCGAAGGCGGAAACTCCTCCGGCCAGCGCAATTCGTTCGGTGGAAGGCAAAAGCTCGGTTGCAAGCCTTAAATTGTCCAACCAGTCGCAAGAAGCGAAAACGCCAGTGGTGGACTCGTTTTTGTTTGCTTCATAAAACTGCCGATCCCCACCAGAAGAGATGATCGGAATTCCACGCCAAAATCTAGCTCGCCGCTGGTTGGCTTGCAGTAGCAGCGGAGCACTTAGCGCGACGATCAGATCAACCTTTTTGCCGCCCAATCTGGCCTGAATCCATGCCTGCCGCATCGATTTCAGGCGAGAATCGGCGTCCACTGCAAGATCTGCGCTGACCGGATCGAGGAACATCGGGGGATTCCCATCGCTTACCAACGATTCTTCCACGCCCCGAACGATCTGATTTGTCTCCACTCGTCCGCCATTTCCGGCCAAGAGCAGCACTGCATTCCTAGCAGATACAGCTTCTGGAGCGGCAGTCTGCGAAAACGAGGGGGCGGACAAGAATTGGCAGGACCAACACAAACAAGCGACTACACTAACCTTCAATCGGCGCATGGCGTTCGCTGGGACCAGCTTGCAGCGCAGCGATGTACGCCCAAGGTCCAATTGCTTGGTGCACACGGCCAATCTATTGTCGCTGCGAGGTCGCTCGACAAAGCTTGCATGAGTGTACACCACAGCCATGAACTGGCAAGTGCGATTCGAATTGGCATTGTGGACGACGATTATTGCGTCCGCAAAGCCATTGGCCGGCTGCTGAGAGTACACGGATATTCCAGCATAGTTTACGAATCCGCCGAAGCAGCGCTTGCCGATCCACAATTGTTGCTGATGCATTGCCTAGTGGTGGACATTCAGCTGGGAGGAATTGATGGATTCGAATTCTGCGGAAGGATAGAAGCGCTCGGCTCGCACATTCCTCATGTTTTCATTACTGCTTATGTCCAACCGGAGTCTAGCGAGGTTGCCGATGGCCGCAGCAAAGAGATTCTGTTGATCAAACCGTTTGACGAAGGTGAACTCCTGACTTCGATTGAGAGGGCGATGGCGAACCCTCGGCCTTAGGCAAGCAGTTCTTTTGCAGTTCTTTGTTGACGCGGGCGGGGCGGAACGCGCTTCAGTTGGTTGCAGCGAAACGGTGGTGTTTTCTCTCGATTCGGTATAGGCTTAAAACCGGGACCGCGCTGTCCTTCGATCAGGACCTCCCAATTTCCTCCTCTGGGAGTGTGTGCGCATGGATCCAGCCGTTTTCTTTATTGACGACGATCCGAGTCTCCGGCGTGCCCTGTCCGTTTGCTGAATTCTTACGGTTTCTCCGCACGGTCTTTCGCTTCTGCCCGTGAATTTCTTTCGGAAAAACTTCCAGACTCTCCCGCTTGTCTCATCCTGGATCTCAAAATGCCCGATGTCAGCGGCCTGGATGTTCAAAGTACTCTAAGTCAATGCGACCAGAGTGTGCCGGTAATCTTTGTAAGCGGACAAGCTGACATATCCACTTCGGTGCGGGCCATGAAGGCCGGAGCGGTCGACTTTCTCACCAAGCCAGTGGACGGTGACGAGTTGGTCTCTGCAGTGCGCAGAGCTTTGGATCGATCCACACGAATCCGAGATGAGCGCCAAAATCAAAAAAGGGATCGCGAAGCGTTCGACAAGCTCAGCCCACGCGAGAAAGATGTCTGTGTGCGGATCGCCCAAGGCCTGTTGAACAAGCAAGTCGGCTTCGAATTGGGAACTTCGGAGAAAACTGTGAAAGCGCAGCGTGCACACGTGATGCAAAAACTCGGTGCGCACTCAATCGCCGACGTCGTGCGTTTAGTCGAAAGACTTCGAATTTCCAGCGGAAATCATCTCTCTCGCGCTGCTGCGGTTGGTTCTAGGTAACTGCTTCTAATCTAGAAGCGCTCCGCTAAGCGGACTCACGATCAGGGTTATTACGATCGACTGCTGAAGACTGCGGCAGGATTCCGCCGACTATCGTAACCGCCGCGTGATGACCTTCGTCGCCAAGGAGATGGGTGCGATCTACCAGAATAACCTTGGGGACAATACGAGCGAAGTTGCCCAGCATATGGATAAAGTCAGCAATAGTGACCGCTGGGCTCTGGTTTAAAAAATGCCAAAGGTTTCCGTATAGACATCGAAAAGTTAAGGATTCCGCATGAGCTCGGAGCGCCGGCGCAAGCAGTCTCTGAAGGAAGTTGAGCACCGCCCACTGCTCGAGAAAGCGCGTAAATGGTGGCTCGTTGGCGGATTCTGCGCGCTCGCAGTCGCGGCCCTCGCCTTCACCCGCACTCACTCGCTGACCCCTTCAAGCACGCTTGCACCGGCCAATGCAAGTGTCGTTTCGGCGAGCTTCGCTGACCCCATCGGCAAGTTTGAGCCCAGCGTTCCGAATAACACCCCGGCGCCCTACGAAAAACCGCAGAAGATGGCTTGGATTCCAGGTGGCGAATTCTCGATGGGTGCCCAGGATTCCCCTGGAATGGACGAGGTTGGAATGAGCGCCACCAAGGATTCCCGCCCGATTCACCGCGTTTACGTCGACGGTTTCTGGATGGACAAGACCGACGTTACGAATCGAGAGTTCGCGCAATTTGTGAAGTCCACGGGGTATGTGACTGTCGCAGAACGCAAGCCAGACCCGAAGGACTTCCCCGACGCGCCGCCCGAGAATCTAGTCGCAGGTTCAGTAGTGTTTGCACCGCCGGATCACGCGGTACCACTAAACAACCATTATCAGTGGTGGTCCTACCTGCCGGGTGCGAATTGGAAGCACCCTGAAGGCCCTAATAGTTCCATCGCCGGTCGTGAAGATTTTCCCGTCGTACAAGTCGCCTACCAGGATGCGGAAGCGTACGCAAAGTGGGCAGGGAAGCGCCTTCCGACCGAGGCCGAATGGGAATTCGCCGCTCGTGGTGGACTTACTGGCAAACCGTTTGTCTGGGGCGATACGTTCAAGCGCGCAGGCAAATTCATGGCCAATACCTACCAGGGTCAATTCCCGACCAAAGATTCAGGCGAAGACGGGCAGATTGGGACTAGCAAAGTCGGAATTTATCCCGAGAACGGCTACGGTCTATATGATATGGCGGGCAACGTGTGGCAATGGGTGAGTGATTGGTATCGCCCCGACTATTATCGGCAACTAGCAGCATCGGGGGTCCTAACTCGAAATCCGAAGGGGCCAGCAGATTCGCTCGATCCCGCCGAGCCCAGTCAACCGAAGCGCGTGATGCGTGGCGGGTCGTTCCTGTGTACCGACCAATATTGTTCGCGGTATATGGTTGGCACTCGGGGCAAAGGCGAAGTCAGCACCGGCACCAATCATCTCGGGTTTCGCTGCGTGAAGAGTTAGCTCAATTGGCCTATCTCGCTCTCGCTGGAACTAAGGAACAACGAAATCAGTATGACCGTCTGGGCGAGGGGATTAACATTTAATCGCGTGTAAGCCGTTCCTGGGCGATCTTCGAAACCAAGAAATAAGGCCGTAACTCTACGCTCCAGGAGCGTGCGTTAGAGCCGATCCCGAGCAGGTTCCGTTACCTTAGAGGCCGATCAAATTACTTGGACTTGTGCGTGGGTGAAGCCTTCGTTAGTGCTTCGACAAATGATTGCCCGGACTTAGTCGGCTTTACTACGCTCTCTCGAATAATCTGTTTTGCGCTCAATTCCTTGCCGTATAGGTTCTTGTTGGCTCCATCGTCGGACCGCATTGTCGAACCAGCCAGAGACAGCCCAGCAAATACTCCGTGGGAGCGTGAATACGAGAGTATTTCGGCTTTCATCACTGCGTCGGTCTCGGCAGAAGCTGTCCGGCCCACCGGTCCAGCCGCCACCGAAGCGTCCCCGCCGAGCTTCACTTTGCTGGACATCACCGAGTTTGCGCCGCCTTCGTTCATGATCAAAAGCACAAAGTCTGTCGCTTGCCCGCCTGCCTGCAATCCGAAGCTCATTCCTTCCAGCGCATACATCGCCGGCGTGCTCCACTGCCCGTTTAGATCCTTGCCGGAACGACAGGAGATCGCCCCACGTCCGTAGCTCCCGCCCACGATAAACGCACCTTTTTTCACACCGGGATACACTAGTACGCACTCGGCCTTGTCGAGTATGCCTTGCGGAAGCCCGGCGTCCATGGCCATGATCTCCTTCACTACCGTGGCGGATTCCTCCAAGCGCTCATCTTCTTTGGCAGACTTACTCTTGTCGTCTGCCAGAAGCGAACTCAGCATCAGCAGGGATAGGGCTGGAATGACTAAATTCTTTTTCATGGCTGCTCCAGTCTTCGTCGTCACGTCTTAGTTGCCGATTTTGGGGAGTACTAAACTCTAATTTAGCGCCGCAGCACGCTACCGCCCGTAAAATATCAGATCTGGTCAGAGCGGCTGCAATTGGACCAAGGTCCAATTGAATCCCCATTCGGTCCGTGCCGTTCTAGTACGAACGCGTAAGCCATACGCCTAGGAATTTGGATGGTTGTCAAACTAAAATATAAGTGAGGAGGAAAGCGAACCTTATGAGCCATAACCACATCTCATGACTAAGTTCGCGACCAGCTCTGTGAGTTTGCGAACTGATCCGTCTGGAGTTGACCGAATGCTCGCGGAGTACACCTTTTATCGTATTGCGAAATGCTATGCTCAACCGATACTTTCTAAACGTTGCCTCCACACCAGCGCAGATCGTCCCGCACCTCGATCGATATCCAGCCCTTTCATTTCCTTGGTGAAAGCTAACCAACATCTAAGACGTCGCATTCCGATGGACAGATGGTAGATGAAGACTATTTGCAGTTTCTTCAGCGCCCGCTAGGTGGTACGTAGCACCGGGTCAACCGCCCTGACTGGTTCGCGCTTTATGGAGGCGAAAATCAGCGTTTGTACCCAAGTGCCTGTGAGAGTCTACCTGGTGGTCCAGAATCGGCTACTGCGCGAGACCCTCGTCCGCTTGTTTCAAAAACAAGCGGGAATCGACGTGGCCGGGGAGGCTGCCGAACTGCGGCTGCCCCACGGAGAGTCCACATGGCCTCAGTATGACGTTCTGCTTCTAGACTCTCTTGGCGCGGTTTACGGCACCGAAGTCATAGATGAGTTAAAAAACTTCAGCTGCCAACGAAAAGTAGTTCTGTTCGGTATGGATGACGAAGAGCAGACCTTTCTTAAGGCCATTCGCCTCGGAGTCCGGGGTTACTTGTTGAAAGATGCTTCGTCCACAGAAATTATTGCGGCAATTCGCGGAGTGGCAGACGGCCGCGCGGTTTGCCCTCCCAAGTTTGTCATGGTGCTTTTTCGTTGCGTCGCCCAGGAGTTTCGGGAACGAGCCGTAATCGATGACGCTGGCTCCTCGCTTAAAATAGGATTGACCTACCGTCAGCGGGAGCTGATTGGCCTGGTGGCCAAAGGCCTGACGAACAAGGAGATTGCGGCTAAATTGAACCTATCGGAATTCACGGTAAAAAATCACGTGCATCGCATCATGCGGCACGTCGAAGCCGCAAGCCGCCAAGAGGCGGTCGATTTCGCGCGCGCCAGAGGTCTATTGCCGCTGGCTTAGAAATTGATCTCACGCTGTCTCCACCCCCTATTCGCATGCCCCTACCTTCCGTCGCTGCATGACGGCTGCCAGTTCGCGGTCAATACCCGCATTTAGAATACGCGCTTAGTGCTTTTTTGGTCCGAATGTAGTCATCCCCGCAGTCCTCCTGACTCACGCCTTGGTCATGCCTATTGTGTACTTCTTTGAGCCTTACGAAATGCCGTTGAAGGTTGGAGACTCAGGAAGTTCAACGTAGGGGGATGGAATGCAACGGCAGATACGCGTGCTGGTAGCCAATCGTCCCAAGCTCATGCGCGAAATTGTGATCGAAACATTTGTGGATCAACCCGACATCACCATCGTCGGTGAAGTGTCCGAAGACGCCGACATTCTCGGCCAGGTAGACGAGACTCAGCCGGATTTCTTGTTTATCGCATTGGATGACCCTGACAAAAGGCCGGCTGTGTGTGACGCGATCCTCAGGCTTCATCCAAAGATGCGCATCATCGCCATGGCTGCGAATAGCAACCGCACTGTGAAGTATTGGGCGTCGTTCAGCATCCATCGAACCGTGATTGAGGCTTCCGAAGAAGCCTTGCTGGGTCTTATCAGGGGAAGTGGCACTCCGACCAGAGAGGTTTCATGAAGATGTTGGGCTCCCACCAAAAAAATGTGAGAACCATAGTTCAGACGATGCTGTTGTTATCAAGCTTTTTGGGGATTGCGGATTGTGCGATCGCACAGGAGCCATCGCCGCGCCGCACCGGGGCCCAGAAGAGCGCATCGCCGGATATCCCGCCGGTCCCTGAACAATTGCTTTCAGAACTAGCCCGAGACAATCTCGATCGAGTAGCAGCCTCCCCGGCGCAGCTGAAAGCAGTGCTATTGCAAGACACGGGATTAATGGTGGAGTTAAAGAGCTGGATCGCGAAAGAAGCTAGCGACAATGGGCAAGTACTTAGCGAAGAGGATTTGACCGACGCCGCGGTTTATCGGCGGTTGAGCGATGACATAAAGTTCCGCTCGGTGGCCACGCGGCTGGTTCAAAAATACGGGTACTTGCGGCCCAGTATTAATCCCGATTCTGATATGGCGAAACAGCAGGACTTCGTTCTGAAAGAGCGCGCCAAGAAGATGGTGCAGATCGAATCGCAGGAAGAGCAGCGACAGTCACAATTGGAAGCGGCCGATATGCAGAAACAGCGCTCCAATGGGCGCTGCCAAGACCGAAACAACGACAACAGCAATGATCAGGACTGTGTTACCGAAGAAATAAATCGGCGAAGAGAAAGCCAAGGCACATCTGGAAATCCAGCGCCGCGACTTGACCAGCAGACGCCAGATCCCGGACAGGGAATTCCCGCTTATCAAAACAACGGGATACTGCGGGCGCAATCTGGCGGATTGGATCTTGGAACCGGGGGATTATCCCAAGGTATCCCGTCATACAGTTCGCTTTCCGACTTGATGCTGCCGGCTGGGTTGAAGAGCGGGTCGGACTCGTTGGTCGCGGGGAATTTCAATCCGGATCAACTAGAGTTGGCCGCTCTATATCAGGGCCAAGGCAGCGTGTTGCAAGGATTGCAAAACAACGATCCTACTCAGAATCTTACAGCTGGGAATAGCAACTCATCGGACTTGGCAAACAACGGTCGCAGCTATCGGCTTCCCAAGTCCATGGTGCGCAGCGATTATGTGTCGGCCGAGACAGTGCACAAGCCCACGCCTTATGCAGACATTCCTTCTCTCTATGACCTATACGTGCAGGCTTCCTCGCGAAGCGGCGCTCCACAGCGTTTCGGTGCACAAGTCTTCCACGACGGGCTGCGAGACACACGAGCAGTGCCGATGGACCTTCCGGTGGGACCCGATTACGTCGTTGGACCGGGCGACAGCTTGACGATCGACCTGTGGGGCGGAGTTTCAACACGTTTGATGCGGATCGTCGACCGCCAAGGACGCGTTGCGCTTCCGGAAGCAGGGCCGGTGCAAATCAGCGGCAGAACGCTGGGGGAAGTGCAGCAAATGGTGCAAAGAGTTCTTGCGACACAATATCGCGATACTTCCGCGGACGTTTCAGTTTCGCGGCTTCGCACGGTGCGCGTGTATGTGGTTGGTGAAGTGGGTGAACCGGGAGCGTACGACATCAGTTCGCTATCCACTCCCCTGAACGCGCTGGTCGCCGCAGGCGGCGTGACGCCTCGCGGTTCATTACGGACGCTTAAGCATTTTCACGGGCGACAGTTGGTGGAAGAAGTCGATGCATACGACCTACTCCTTCGCGGAGTTACGCCCGATGCCAAGAAATTGGAGAACGGCGACACCCTGATGGTGCCACCACTGGGCCCGCAAGTGACCGTCACTGGGATGGTGCGACGTCCGGCGATCTACGAACTGGACGGCGAACGGACGCTCGCCGAAGCGCTGGACCTTGCTGGAGGAGTCCTGCCGGCTGCGACACTGAAGCACGTGGAAGTGCAACGTCTAGACGCTCACGAAAAGCGCACCATGCTGAGCATTGATCTGTCAGCCGACGGCGGAGGCGACGCGCAACTCAACACATTTAAAATCAAGGACGGCGACGAAATTCATATCTTCCCGATCGCGCCGTACAACCAGGACACCATTTATCTGCAGGGCCACGTGCTGCGTCCGGGAAAATATTCTTTTCACCACGGCATTAAGCTGACCGACATCGTTGGATCGTACAAGGATTTGCTGCCGGAACCCGCAGCACACTACGGCGAAATAATTAGGCTGAGTCCGCCCGACTACCGACCTAATGTCGTGAGTTTCGACCTGGCAGCGGCGCTGAAGGACCCGGCATCGGCCCCGGCGCTGGAACCGTTGGACACGATTCGGGTGTTCAGCCGATTTGATTTTGAACCACCACCCACGGTGTCCGTGGGCGGAGAAGTACGATTGCCCGGCACCTATAAAACATCCGGACAGGCTTCACTGCGCGACGCAGTATTTCTTGCCGGCGGTTTGACACCAGACGCCTCAGTGGATAGCGCACAACTCTTTCGGATCAATGCCGATGGAACGTCAAAAATCTTCAGCGTAAATTTGAAAGAAGCGTTGAACGGAAACGCCACCGACAATATTTTGCTGCAGCCCCGCGATCGGCTGCTTATTCACCGCAACTCTTTGAGCGTTGACTCGCGCACCGTGGAAATCACGGGCGAAGTGGCTAAGCCCGGGCGTTATCCCTACACCGGAAACATGCGCGCGGAAGACCTGATTCGCGCGGCGGGCGGATTGAAGCGCAGCGCCGACACCAATTCAGCGGACCTGACTCGATATGCCGCCGCGGGTGGAACTGCGCAACAGTTGCAGATTTCGCTAGCGGCAATTCTGAACGGCAATCCCACCGAAGACGTGCCGCTGCGTGGCGGAGATGTGCTGGCAATCCGGCAGGTGCCGGGTTGGAAAGATATTGGAGCTTCGGTGCGGATCAACGGCGAAGTGATGCATCCGTCGACGTTCGGAATCCAGCCCGGTGAACGGCTGAGCTCGGTGATCGAACGCGCAGGCGGATACACCCCCCATGCGTATCCATATGGGGCGTTGCTGACACGTCGAGAAGTTCGCGAAGTGGAG
>Ga0073909_10000379_pt1 | contig 14970 bp, 14 predicted proteins | sample Coa_R1_6_FD_66439 | JGI IMG/M metagenome (GOLD analysis project Ga0073909, IMG submission 66439) | Surface soil microbial communities from Centralia Pennsylvania, which are recovering from an underground coalmine fire. - Coalmine... | ecosystem: Environmental > Terrestrial > Soil > Unclassified... | reverse complement strand
CGAGCACCTCCCCAACCTTGGCTTGCTTTTCGGTGGCGCCGACGATCGCCACCGAGGCCGGCTCGAAAAGAGGCGTCAGGTAGTGTCGGTTCGAAATGTCCAGCATGAGGCCGGCACCGCAAAGTCCGCTTCGCGCTTGCCGATGGGCACTAGCATACGGCTTTTCACCGCCGCGACGAACCTCGATCTAGCGAAATACGAGTACCGGAATTCTGGACTTGGCCAGGACCTTGTTGGTCACGCTGCCCATGACCATGGCGGCAATGCCGCGACGGCCGTGCGAGCCCATGACTATGGCGTCGCAGAATTTCCTGCGGGCCGTGTCGACGATGCCGTCGTAGGGGGTTTGCGCCTTCGCGCATACGGAGTCGAACCGCACCCCGGCGGCCCTGGCGAGCCTTGCCATTTTGGCGAGGTGGCGCCGCCCGACCGCCTTGGCATGGTTTTCCAGCCTGGCACGCGAAGGACTGCTGAACATGTAGCCCTCGCCGTAGATGCTCGTCTCGATGGGTTCGACCGCGTAGTAGCCCGTCACCCGTGCGCCGAGCACCTTCGCGAGCTCGATACCGGCTTTCACCGCCTTGTTCGCAGTAGGCGAGCCGTCGGTCGGAATCAAGATGCGTTTGAACATGATTGCTCCTTTTTTTGTCTTGTCGTCTGCGACATTTTCAGCGCCGGCGCGCCTGCTCACGCGAGCGGACGAGCAGCACCGGTACCGGCGATCTGCGCACCACGCCCTCGGCGTCGCTGCCCATCACCAGGCGCGTGACTCCGCGCCGGCCGTGCGTGCCGATCACGATGAGATCCGCGCGCTGTTTCTTCGCCTGCGCGACGATGACGTCGGCGACCGGGCCGCCAACTTTTTCCACCAGCACCGCGTTCGCCTTCACGCCGGTCGCGCGGACTCTCGCCATGGCCTTGGCGACAGTTGCCTTTCCGACCTTGCGCAACGACTCGAAGATCTTGTCGATGTAGACGGGAACCATGTCCGCTCCGTACATGGCGACCATTTCATCTATGACGTGAAGAATCACGAGCGTCGCCTTTTGGCCTTTCGCCAGCTTGATCGCCTCGTCCAAGCCGCGCGCCGAGGTGCTGCTTCCGTCGATGGGTACCAGAATCTTCCTGTACATGATGTCTCCTGGTCTAACTATCGGCTGATTGCCGTTGCTATTTCGTATAGAGAAATACTACCGGCCGGGAGGCGAACGGGTTTGACCCAGGTCAAACCAGCCATGTCGATTCGGTCCGATTCTGACTCAAATAGTAATCCTCCGCCGGGCCGTCCATCGTCAGGCCCGGAAACTCCCCATCGATCACCGACTGACCGAACGCTATGGCGGAATCCAGCGCCGTCCCCGCATTGACGAACAACTCGGCCGGCCAGGGTGGATTGAAAAGCCTGGCGCTATGCGCCGGACCCTTTCCGCGTTTCCTCTCGATCCAGACCGTTGAGATGAAACGATCGAGCTCGGCAACCCCGAACGCGCCGGCGCTGATCGTCATCCCTTTGTATTCGACCCGCTTGATAGGCACACTCGCGCTCCTCCTTGAGCGTGGCCGGCGGCGCGGACGAGGCATGCGATCACACTTCTTCTGCGGCGCCAGTCGAATCGAGACGCTCCTACTCTGCGCTGCTCAATGGGTTCGAACGTTGATATCGATCAAACAAGCATCGTTTGACGTTTTCGGTGGTCGGGCCGGTGTGCCGCGGCATGGCTGCTCCGGGATCTTCCCTTGAGGACGTTCCGTTGATCCCGTTTGACCAGGATCAAGATCGTCTGCGGGCTCGCCGGGAATCGGCATGCCCGGCTTCCATGCGTTGCGCGACGACCAGATCTGGCAGGTCGTCCTGTACTTGAGGCAACTGGCGAACTAGGCTCTGCGGTTTTGCCGGTCGATCGAACAGCGCTTTAGTGCAGTTTTCCGGAGCCGAGCTCCGGCCCGACGCCGATCGGAGGCGGAGCGAGATCGACGATGCGCGAGAAGAGTTTCTGGAAGTCCTTGATGTCGCGGTCCGGGCCGAGCGGATCGCGGTTTTCCTCGAAAGCCCGGTCGATCGCCTTCCAGTCGGCGGCGGTCAGAAGCTCCTGCGCAAAAGGGAAGACTTTTTCCTCTTCCTTGCGCATGTGATTCCAATAATTCTGCACAAACCGTTCCACCCCCTTGGCGAAATTCTGGAATTCCTTTTCCCCGCCTTCTTCGTAGCGCACCAGATTCTGCTCGAGCACCCTGAGCTCCTGCGCGCCGGCCTGGTGCTCCCGCTCGAGCTCCGCGATAACGGCGTCGGCCACCTTGCCGTGCCTGCGCATCGCGGTGAACAGGAACTGGTCCTCCTTGGTATGGTGCACGCGCTCGCAGAACGTGTCGAGGTAGTAGAGCATCGCCCGGAAAACCCTCGGATCGACGTTCGCGGCGCGCTTGTCGATCTGCTGCACCAGATACTGCATGCCGTGAAGGACCGCGGCGATGGAGCGATGCTCGTCGCGGATGATGTTCAGCACTTTTGACATGTTCTTTCTCCTCGCCTGCGGGATCAAGTTGACCTTCACTGTGCCGTATTCCAGTTTGCCCGGGTTCCGGATCGGGAGATTGATCCATGTCAAACGGGCGCGACCCGGCCGCGCATGCTCCGGTGCGGGCTTGCCGAGGAGATTGACTTTTGAAACCCGTAGCGGCGAAACTCTCGGGTGTCCGATAGGCCCCACCCGACTCTACGCCAGGCAAACAGAAGAGGTCCCGTGAAAATACTTCTCGCAGCAGACGGTTCGAACTATACGAAACGCGCGGTGAACTACGTCGTAAGGAATCTCGATCTCCTCGGGCGCGAACCCGAAATCCATCTCCTGCACGTGCGTCCCCCGCTTCCCAAGCGCGCCGCGGCCGCGCTGGGCAAGACCATTGTGCGGCGCTACCACGCGGACGAAACGAAAAAAGCGCTCGCCTCCGTCAAGCGGATTCTCGGCCGGAACCGGATCAGCTTCAAAGTAACGCAACTCGTCGGGGACGCCGGAGAGCTCATCGCGGCCCATGCAAAAAGAGGGAAGTTCTCCCTCATCGTGCTCGGATCGCACGGTCGTGGCACGTTGACGAACATGGTGCTCGGCTCCGTCGCAACCAAAGTGCTCGCCTGCTGCAAGGTGCCGGCGCTGATCATCCGCTAGTCGGGCCGCGCTCGCTGAAAGGACCTCATCGGGTTCTGAGTCGAGGTGTCTCAGCAAGCTATACCTCATCCCGCGCCTGCGCAAAGAAAACACGGGCGGCGGGTCCACGGCCGCGAGCCGGTTTGACTTGGATCAACCGAGTCCTGTAGGAGTATTCCTATGGGAACACCGTCGCCTGCTTTTGCTCCCAGAACCTCGCGCACGCCCAAAGCGAAGATCCGACGCGACGCGGAATAAAACGCCGCTTGTGGGGGTTTGTTCCACGTGGCTTACGGTATGGGTGCAGCCAGGGGAAAGGTGACCATGGGTGTCAGCGTCAAAGCTTTGAATCATCGACTGGGCAAGCTGCACGAGCAAGTGCGGGAGCATTTTCCGTTCATCGTGCGCGCGTCCGTCGCCTTGTACGACGCGAAGACCGACGACATCAAGACTTTCCTTCACAGCCCGGCCGAAAGCTCGCCGCTGAAGCACTACCGCACCAAGCTCGCGAGCGCGAGGTGGCTGGACGAACTGCGGCGGTCGCGACGCCCGCGGGTGATCGACGAGCTTGCTCCTTCGATCCTCGGCGAACAGGCGCACTCGGTTCGCATCGCTGCGGCGGAATACAAGGCGAGCTATACCGTGCCGATCTTCGAGGACGAGAACTTTCTCGGTTTCGTCTTCTTCAATGCCGACCAGAGTCGTGCGTTTTCCGAGGGCGTGACGCGGCAACTCGACCTCTTCGTCAGGATCATCTCCCTGATGATCGAGAACGCTTTGCGATCGGTGACCGTCCTGACGGGCGGGCTGCAGCTGCTTCGCGAGATTTCCCGTTTCCGGGACGACGAAACCAGCAACCACCTGAGCCGCATGTCCTACTACGCGGAGCTGATCGCGCGTGGCATCGCCGCCGAAATCGGTCGCGACGACGACTGGGTGGAGCAGGTTCGCCTGTTCGCGCCGTTGCACGACATCGGAAAGATCACGACGCCCGATGCGATCCTGTTCAAGCCGGGCAAGCTGACCGAGGCCGAGTTCGAAGTGATGAAGGGGCACGCGCCCAGAGGCGCCGAAATCCTCATGACCCTGATCGAGAACCTGTCGCTGGAACAGGTACCGTACATCGAGGCCCTGCTGAACATCGCCCGCCATCATCACGAGCGCTGGGACGGGAAGGGCTATCCCGGCGGCCTCGCCGGCGAGCGCATTCCGGCCGAGGCCCGCATCATCAAGGTCGCCGACGTATTCGACGCGCTGACCTCCGAGCGCTGCTACAAGGAGGCGTGGCCGGTGGAGAGGGCCGCTGAGTATCTCCGAGAAGGCGCCGGCACCCAGTTCGATCCGCGATGCGTGGAGGTGCTGCTCGCGCAGGACCAGGAGATCCTCGGCATAATGAAACGCTTTGAGGACGAGTCGTCCGAAGCCGCAAGCTGATCATTAGCCATCCAGTCACCCCGACCATCGTTGATCCGTTCCGAGTCGCGTCCGGTTCGCTGCGCCGTATAATAGCGCCTCGTCGAAGGCCGCCTTGCGCGCGGCCATGGCCGACAGAGTGACCAAGCTCCTACTTCTCGTCATCGCCGCAGCCGTGATCTACTTCCTCGTGAGCGGTTTTGCGCGGAAGCGCGGCAAGTCCTCCGCGGCACCGCCGAGCGAATCCATGGTCGCCTGTGCGCATTGCGGGGTCAACGTTCCGCGCAGTGAAGCGCTGGAAAGCAGCCGCGGATTTTTCTGCAGCGAAGAGCATCGCCGGGCCGGTTCCGGCTGAGGAGATCCGTGTCGAGCCCAGCCTTGGCCTTGTGGCTCCCGCAGCAGGGCGCGGTAGCGGAGTCCTTCTGGGTATCGCTCAAGTATTTCAATTTCTACCGCATCGTCATCGCGGCGATATTCCTGCTCTCGGCAATCATACTTGGGGACGCGCTCACCCTTGGCAGCCACGATATCGGCGCCTTCGTCTACACGAGCGTCGTCTACCTGGCCCTCGCAGTGGCTTTCCACGTCACCCTGCGGAAGGTTCCGGCGTATTTCAACCTTCAACTCACCCTGCATGTCGCCACGGACGTCATCGCCGTCTCCGTGCTCATGTACGCTTCGAACGGCATCCGCAGTGGCCTTGGGGTGATGCTGCTCATCTCTCTTGCCGGCGCGGCGCTCGTCAGCCGGGGCAGGCTGATGCTTTTCTACGCGGCACTGGCCTCGATCGCGGTGCTCCTCGAGCAGTCGTACTGGGTTCTGGTCGAGGATTCCAGCACCACGAATTTCCTGCAGCCGGGCCTGTTGTCGATCGGCTATTTTGCGACCGCGCTGATCACCAATCAGCTGGCGCGGCGGCTGATCCTGAATGAACGGCTGGCGAGGCGGCGCGGTGCCGATCTCGCAGACCAGCTTCGCATCAACCGATTGATCATCCGAGACGTGCAGGACGGTGTGCTCGTCGTCGACGTCAACGGGCTGGTGCACCTGCACAATCCGCGCGCTACGGATCTGCTCGGGCGGGGGGTCCCCGAGCTGAGCCAGGTGGAAGTCTTCTCCGAGGAGCTCTCCCAGCGGCTCGCGGCTTGGCGCGCGGGCCAGGGGGGAAGCAGCGTCAACATGCAGTTCGCCGACAGCGGCCGCCTCGTCCGCGCGCGCTTCGTTTCGGCCGGGGTCGCCGGCGGGGCTTTCAGCCTCGTTTTCCTGGAGGATCTTTCGAAACTGCAGGAACAGGCCCAGCAACTCAAGCTCGCCGCGCTCGGCCGGCTCACGGCCAGCATCGCCCACGAGATACGCAATCCTCTATCGGCGATCACGCACGCGGGCGACCTGTTGTACGAGGAACAGCGCAGCCCCCAAAAGGAACGCATGGTCCAGATCATCCGGGACAACGCGCGGCGCCTGGAACGCATGGTTCACGATGTGCTGGAGCTGTCGCGGCGCGATCGCGTCCAGCCCGAGCCGATCCGCGTGCGACAGTATCTGCTCACGTTCATCGAGGAGTTTGCCAGGAACGAGGGGCAAATTCCCGGCGATAGCTTCTCCGTGGACGCGGCCGATAACGTGATCGTCGAGTTCGACAGGGCGCATCTCAACCAGGTCCTGTGGAACCTGCTGCACAATGCCTGGCGCCACTGCCGCAGGCTTGCCGGGAGCGTGCGCATCACGGCTTCGCGCCGGGCAAATCGCGTAGAATTGCACGTCGTTGACGACGGCGCGGGCGTGCCGAAAGAGCTGCAGGCGCAGTTGTTCGAGCCGTTTTTCACCACGTTCGCGAGCGGTACCGGGCTGGGCCTGTACATAGCGCGCGAACTGTGCGCCGCGAACGGCGCAAGTCTGGACTATCTGGACCGCGTATCGGGAGCGGATTTCAGGATCCTATGGCAGGAACCGTAGCAAATCGGCGAGCGGACCGGCGATCGAGCCCCGTCCAGGGGATGGTGCTGGTTATCGACGACGAGGCCGACATACGCGAGCTGCTCGAGCTCTCGCTCATCAGGATGGGGCTGGGGGTGGAGTGCGCCGGATCGGTTGCCGCGGCCAAGCAGTTGCTCCAGTCCAAGCGGTATGACCTCTGCCTGACCGACATGCGCCTGCCCGACGGCGACGGTCTCGATCTCGTGCGCTTCATCGGAACTCAGATCGCGGATCTGCCCGTCGCGGTCATCACGGCATTCGGCAGCACAGAGAACGCCGTGGCGGCCCTCAAGGCCGGCGCGTTCGATTACCTGACCAAGCCCCTGTCTCTGGATCAGCTGCGGGCCCTGGTGAAGTCCGCTCTGGCTCTTCCTGAAAAGCCTCCGGCGATCAAGTCGGGAGAGCCCCAGCTTCTGGGCTCGAGCTCCGGAATCGAGCAGGTGCGATCGGTGATCGAAAAGCTTGCGCGCAGCCAGGCGCCTGTGTACATCACCGGCGAATCCGGCAGCGGCAAAGAGCTGGCTGCGCGGCTCATTCACAGCAAGGGGTCGAGGCGCGAAAAGCCCTTCGTGCCGGTCAATTGCGGCGCGATCCCGGAAAATCTGATGGAGAGCGAGTTCTTCGGGTACAAGAAGGGAGCCTTCACCGGGGCGGAGGGGGATCGCGATGGGTTTTTCCAGGCGGCCAGCTCAGGGACCCTGTTTCTCGACGAAGTCGCCGATCTGCCGCTCGCGATGCAGGTCAAGCTGCTCCGCACAATCCAGGAAAAGCAGGTGAGGAAAGTGGGGGCGACCTCGGAGGATGCGGTCGACGTGCGTATCATCTGCGCGACGCACCAGAATCTTGCCGCCCGCGTCGAGGGTGGAAAGTTCCGGCAGGACCTGTACTACCGCCTCGCCGTTATCGAGCTGAAAATGCCGCCGCTACGCGAATGCCGCGAGGACATACCGATCCTGGCAGAGGCAATACTCAGGCGCCTTGCCGGTTCAGACGGCAGGCACACCCTCCGGCTTTCGGACACTGCGAAGAAGGCGCTCGCTGACTACGATTTTCCGGGGAACACGCGTGAGCTCGAGAATATATTGGAGCGGGCCGTGGCGCTGACCGCCCGCGACGAGATCGAGCCCGATGACCTCCAACTCGCGCCGCCGACTGCGCTTGCTCCGGAGCCCGGTGCTCCGAACGCCAAATGGCCTCTCCCGGACTACCTCGATCGCATCGAAAAGGAAGCGATCCTGGAGGCTCTGGAGAAAACTCGCTTCAACCGGACGGCCGCCGCCAAGCTTCTGGGAATCACTTTCAGGGCGTTGCGCTACCGCATGGAGCGCCTGGGAATTCGGTAGGTGGAGCTCGGTCTCATCGATCCGGAGGGCGTGCTCGATGGCGCGACGCAGATTGCTTCGCCCAATTACGACGAGCGGCCGGCAGGCGAGGATGTCAGGCTCCTGGTCGTTCACAACATCAGCCTGCCCCCGGGCGAATTCGGGGGCGACGGTGTAGTGCAGTTCTTCACCAATACGCTCGATTTTTCCGCGCACCCCTACTACGAGACCCTGCGCGAGCTGAAGGTTTCGGCGCACTTCCTCATCCGCCGCGACGGTGAGCTGATCCAGTTGGTACCCTGCGCGAAGCGCGCCTGGCATGCTGGCGCCTCGAGCTGGCGTGGACGCGAGCGCTGTAACGATTTTTCCGTGGGTGTCGAACTCGAGGGAGCCGACGACCTGGCTTTCGCCGACACGCAGTACTCGTGCCTCTCCGGCCTCCTGGTTCGCCTGCGCACGAAATATCCGATCGTCGACATCGTTGGTCATGCCGACATCGCGCCAGGGCGAAAGACCGACCCCGGACCGGCCTTCGACTGGGGTCGTTTTAGAGATTCACTGGCCGGTATTTGAATCGGGCGCACGGGCGCCCCGTCTCGCATTCCCGCGTCCTTTCCGGTTCTCCGCTGCAAAGCGCGGGTCGCGTCGCGCCGGGCCTGGAGCGACTTCCAGAGGCTCTTGAGCAAGCTGCGCCTTTGGCTTGACACTACACTAGAATTGGTAGCACACTCTTATGCAGATACCATATATTGTGTGGCTAGGGGAAACACCCCCAGGCCCCGGCGTCGCCGCCCTCAAGCCGAGGGTGCCGCGCAAGAAAGATAAGAGGAGAGGTATATGCAGATTGCGACTGAGGTAACGGCTTCACAGTCCCTTTCCGGAACAACGTCCCTTTCCGATGGCAGCACCGCGCCTCAACCAGCCTATTCTCTATACAAGGTCATCAGGCGCAATGGCGCCGTAGTCGGATTCGAGCCCGGCAAGATATCGGTTGCGGTCACCAAGGCCTTTCTGGCCGTCGAAGGCGGGCAGAGCGCGGCGTCGGCGCGTATCAGGGAACTGGTCGCGGGTCTAACGGACGCGGTTGTGGGCGCGCTGGCGCGGCGCCAGCCCGGCGGGGGAACCTTTCATATCGAGGACATACAGGATCAGGTCGAGCTTGCCCTGATGCGCTCGGGCGCGCACGAAGTGGCGCGCGCGTACGTGCTGTACCGGGAAAAGCGCGCTGAGGCGCGTGCCCAGGAAGCGGCGCAGAAGAAGAAGTCGTCGCAGCCGCAACTCAACGTCGTCGAAGACGGCGTGCGGCGCCCGCTCGACATGGCCCGCCTCAACGATCTGATTGCATCGGCCTGCGAATCGTTGGGTGAGGGTGTCGATCACGCGCTCATCCTCGGCGAGACGCTGAAGAACCTCTACGACGGAGTGCCTGCCGAGGAGGTTCGCAAGTCGATCGTGCTCTCGGCCCGCGCCCTGATCGAGAAGGACCCGGCTTACAGCTATGTCAGCGCACGCCTGCTGCTTCATACGATCCGCCGCGAGGTTCTGGGAGACGAAGCCTCCCAGGCGGATATGGCAAAACGCTATGCCGAGTACTTCCCGCAATTCATAAAGCGCGGAATCGATGCCGAGCTGCTCGATGAGCGGCTGGCGAGCTACGACCTGAAGAAGCTTGGCGCGGCACTCGATGCCTCGCGCGATCTCAAGTTCGGATATCTCGGCTTGCAGACGCTCTACGACAGATATTTTCTACACGTCCAGGGCACGCGCATCGAGCTGCCGCAGGCCTTCTTCATGCGGGTGTCGATGGGGTTGGCGCTCAACGAGATCGACCGGGAAGCGCGCGTCATCGAGTTCTACAACGTGCTCTCGTCCTTCGATTTCATGAGCTCGACGCCGACCCTGTTCAATTCCGGAACGACGCGCTCCCAGCTTTCGTCCTGCTATCTCACCACAGTGTCCGACAACCTCGATGGAATCTACGAGGCGATAAAGGAGAACGCGCTTCTCGCGAAGTACGCGGGCGGGCTCGGCAACGATTGGACTCCGGTGCGGGCGCTCGGATCTCACATCAAGGGAACGAACGGCAAGTCCCAGGGGGTCGTCCCCTTTCTGAAGGTGGTCAACGACACCGCCGTGGCGGTGAACCAGGGCGGCAAGCGCAAGGGCGCCGTGTGCTCCTACCTCGAGACTTGGCACCTCGACATCGAGGAGTTTCTCGAGCTGCGCAAGAACACCGGCGACGACCGGCGCCGCACGCACGACATGAACACCGCCAACTGGATACCGGACCTGTTCATGAAGCGCGTCATGGAGAACGGCGAATGGACGCTGTTCAGCCCGTCCGACGTACCGGACCTGCACGACAAGTTCGGCAGGGCGTTCGAAAAAGCCTACGTCGGGTACGAGGAAAAGGCCGCCAAGGGCGAGTTGAAGCTGCACAAGCGGATTCCCGCGACGCAGCTGTGGCGCAAGATGCTGTCGATGCTTTTCGAGACCGGGCATCCATGGATCACGTTCAAGGACCCGTGCAATCTTCGTTCCCCGCAGCAGCACGTCGGGGTCGTGCACAGCTCCAACCTCTGCACCGAGATCACGCTCAACACCAACGACGCCGAGATCGCGGTGTGCAACCTCGGGTCGATCAACATGGTCGGGCACATGAAGCTCGACGGCGGCAAGCCCGCGCTCGACCACGACAAGCTCAAGAAGACCATTTCGACGGCGATGCGGATGCTGGACAACGTCATCGACATCAACTATTACGCCGTGCGCAAGGCGCGTGATTCAAACATGAAGCACAGGCCCGTCGGCCTGGGCATCATGGGGTTCCAGGACTGCCTGCACCTGATCCGCGTTCCCTACGGGTCGCAGGAGGCGGTGGAATTCGCTGACCGTTCCATGGAGGCCGTCGCCTACTTCGCATACTGGGCGTCATGCGACCTCGCGGCCGAGCGCGGCCGCTACGCGTCCTACAAAGGTTCGCTGTGGGACCGCGGGATCCTGCCTCAGGATTCCCTGAATCTGCTAAGGGAGGAGCGGGGCGGGTACGTCGATATCGACATGAGCGAATCGATGGACTGGAGGACCTTGCGCGAACGAATCAAGCAGCACGGCATGCGCAACTCGAATTGCATCGCGATCGCGCCGACGGCGACCATTGCTAACATTATCGGTGTTTCGGCATCGATCGAGCCTACCTTCCAGAATCTGTTCGTGAAGTCGAACCTGTCGGGCGAATTCACCGTGGTCAACGAATACCTGGTAACGGACCTGAAAAAACTCGGGCTGTGGGACGAAGTCATGGTGGCCGATCTCAAGTACTTCGACGGCAACCTCGCGCGCATCGACCGCGCTCCGTCCGACCTGCGCAGGCTATACGCCACGGCCTTCGAGATCGACCCGGTCTGGATCGTGGAGGCCGGTGCGCGGCGGCAAAAATGGATCGACCAATCGCAATCACTCAACATCTACATTGGCCAGGCTTCGGGCAAGAAACTGGACGAGACCTACAAGCTTGCATGGCAGCGGGGTCTGAAGACGACGTACTACCTGCGATCGATGGGCGCGACTCACGCCGAGAAATCGACGGTCAAGGCGGGGCAGTTGAACGCCGTACCTGAGAACGGGCATTCCGCCGCCGGAGCCGTTGCCGGGGCGCAATCGTCGGCCGAGCCCGAAATCAAGTTTTGCAAGGTAGACGACCCCGAGTGCGAGGCCTGCCAATAAGCGGAGCAGGAACGAAAAACAAGGAGGAAATAGATGCTTTCTTTTGATGATATCGGCGCCGAGGCGATTCCGGGCCTGAGCCTGCAGACCGTTAGCGGACTGCTCCCGGCATCGCCGGCTCCCGCCGCAGTCCCGCAGGAACGCTATTCCGCCGGCAACCGCGACCGGCGCGTAAGGGTGGAAGACAAGCGCATCATCAATGCCCAGGCCGACGTCAATCAGCTGGTGCCGTTCAAGTACAAGTGGGCCTGGGAGAAATATCTCGCCGGGTGCGCCAACCACTGGATGCCGCAGGAAATAAACATGAGCCGCGACATCGCCCTGTGGAAGGACCCGAACGGGCTCACCGAGGACGAGCGGCGGCTGGTGAGGCGCAATCTGGGGTTCTTCGTCACCGCCGATTCGCTCGCGGCGAACAACATCGTCCTGGGCACCTACCGCCACATTACCGCTCCCGAGTGCCGCCAATACCTGTTGCGGCAAGCGTTCGAGGAAGCGATCCACACGCATGCGTATCAGTACATCGTGGAGAGTCTGCAGCTCGACGAAGGGGAAATCTTCAACGCCTACCACGAGATCCCCAGCATCCGGGACAAGGACGAGTTCCTCATTCCTTTCATCGACACACTGACCGACCCCTCGTTCAGGACCGGGACGCCTGAAGCCGACCAGCAGCTCCTCAAGAGCCTGATCGTTTTCGCGTGCCTCATGGAGGGCCTATTCTTTTACGTAGGCTTCGCCCAGATACTCGCGCTCGGGCGCCAGAACAAGATGACCGGGGCGGCCGAGCAGTATCAGTACATCCTGCGAGACGAGTCGATGCACTGCAACTTCGGCATCGACCTGATCAACCAGATCAAGATGGAGAACCCTCAGCTCTGGACCTCCGAATTCCGCGAGGAAATCCAGAGCCTGATCCGCAAGGCCGTCGAGCTGGAGTATCGCTATGCCGAGGACACGATGCCGCGCGGGGTCCTAGGACTCAACGCTCCGATGTTCAAGGAGTACCTGCGCTTTATCGCGAACCGCCGCTCCCAGCAGATCGGCGTGGACGTGATGTTCCCCGGAGCGAGCAATCCGTTTCCCTGGATGAGCGAGATGACTGATCTCAAGAAGGAACGGAATTTCTTCGAGACGAGGGTTATCGAGTATCAGACCGGGGGCGCGCTCAGTTGGGAATAGGCCTCCCGTCCCCATCACGGTGACGACATGCATCGTGTAACCGATTGCAGGGCTTCGCGGGACTACAGGCTTTGGCTGAGGTTCGAGGACGGCTTGGAGGGCAGCGTGTTCCTGGGGAACCTGCTCGACCTGGGTGCCTTCAGTCTCTGGCGCGATGTGGATCAGTTCTGCCGCGCCGCGGTGGACCTGGAGGCTGCCACGGTCGTCTGGGACGGAGGGATCCAGTTCGACCCCGACATCCTGTACCAGGACCTGCTTTCGAGCATGGTGGGAAAGGAATTCAATTCGCCGGGGGAAGTCCACGGCGGTTGAATGGCCCGAGCCCGATGGCCGGGCCCGGAAGGCGTGTTTGACAACTCTGAACGGAGGTCGATATGGCTAAGAAGAGAAAAGGCAAGAAGGCGGCGAAGAAGAAGAAAAAGAGGAGGGCAGCAGGAAGTAAGCGAAAAGCGAAATCGCTGAAGAAACCCGCTAAGAAGGCGGCCAGGAAAAAGGCAAGGCGGAAAACGGCACGGAAAGCCGCGACGAAACCCGCGGCAGCGATGGCGGGAACGACAACTACGGCGTCTTCGATGATGTCGACGCCTGAAGGGGCGAAAACCGCCCTGAATCCCGCGGCCGCATGGCCATTTCCGACGGGATCCCGGCCCTAGAACGGGTGACGATTCAAGCTGCGGTCGGTCCGGGGCCTCGTGCCTCGGACTGAGCCGCAGAACTTCCGCGAGTCTCCTTCTCGACACCCAGGACAGTTAGCGTGCACTCGCTTTCATCCGTACCCCGGCGTGGTGGGAAGGGTTGGGATAGTCCAATTGGACTGTTCCCTCAAACGTCCGGTCCTCATTTGACCGGAGTTAAGTGCCTATTTAGAATGCTATTGCTGCGTTGCAGCACATCTCCGGGAAACTACCGGGTGTCCCGTGCGGCCACAAGAGGGCCATTACTTGCTTCTGTAGTCCTACGGGCGAAAAGGAGGTCGGTGCAATGAACACCACCTGGGCTAGGCAATACTTGCTGGGGCAGTTCGGGAAGACCGCGGCGATGTTGCACCACGGTCTGGCTCTGATCGGGCTGGTCGCGATACTGCTGGTCGTTGCGCGCGGGAAGGCCTTGTTCTTCGACGAACAGCCCAATCGCTCCGCGACCGTAGGGTCGATTCACTACGACGGGGCGACTTCCCTTTTCGAGGGTGCTGAGGAGGCGGACGGGCAGAAGTACCGCGCGCTCGCGAGCTATTTGTCCCGCCGCTACCGCATCGCGCCCGACGTGACGGAGCTCTTCATCGGCGCGGCGCGCGAGGCGGGCAAGGAGGTCGGTCTCGACCCGCTCCTGATTCTCGCAGTCATGGCGGTCGAATCGCGCTTCAACCCGGTGGCGGAGAGCCTGGTCGGGGCCAAGGGGCTAATGCAGGTGGTGCCCAGGCACCACATGGACAAGCTCAACGAGCACGGAGGCGAAGAAGCGGTGCTCGATCCCGTGACCAACATCGCTCTCGGCGCGCGCATTCTCAAGGAGTATGTCAGGCGTACCGGGAGCCTCGAAGCGGGGCTACAGTTCTACAACGGCGCGCTCGCAGACACGTCCAGCCAATACGCGCAGAAGGTCTTCGCCGAAAAGGAAAGGCTGCAGCAGGCCGTACGTCAATTCGTCCGCCCGGCGTCGCGCACGCCGGTGTAAAGCGCTGCGATACCGGTCACGCGCCCGAGCGGCCCAGCATCCGAGCGAGCCGCTCTACGCCTTCCCTGAGGTCCTCCAGCGAGCGCGTGTAAGCGAAGCGCACGTGGCGCTCGGGGGCGTTCGACCCGAAATCGAGCCCTGGTGTGATGGCCACGCCCGCCTCCTCGAGGACGCGGAACGCGAACTGTCTGCTGTCCTCCGAAAAACGCTCGCAGCCGGCGTAGATGTAGAAGGCTCCCTCGGGGACCAAGGGGATGCGAAAGCCAAGGCCGCGCAGTGCCGGCACCATGTAATCGCGGCGTCGACGGAATTCTTCCCGCCTCTCTTCGAGCATAGCCAGCGTTTCGGGACGGAACGCCGCCAGCGCCGCGTATTGCGCCGGGGCGGAGGGACAGATGAAAGCGTTCTGGGCGAGCTTCACGATATCTCTGACGTAGGACTCCGGCGCGACGATCCAGCCCAGCCTCCAGCCGGTCATGCAGAAATATTTGGAGAAGCTGTTCACCACGAACACGTCGTCGGCGAAATCGAGC
>Ga0073909_10000378_pt1 | contig 14971 bp, 22 predicted proteins | sample Coa_R1_6_FD_66439 | JGI IMG/M metagenome (GOLD analysis project Ga0073909, IMG submission 66439) | Surface soil microbial communities from Centralia Pennsylvania, which are recovering from an underground coalmine fire. - Coalmine... | ecosystem: Environmental > Terrestrial > Soil > Unclassified... | reverse complement strand
AGTGATTCTTACTAGAGCTACCAACGCGAATATGAGGATCGCCCCTGCAATAACACCCATGAGGAAACTGATAACGTCCACGGTATACGTAGGCACTAGTATTCCCTGGGAATCATACCTGGGATATCTGCAGGGTCTTCCTCGCCGTGCATATTCAATGGCTTGAGACCATGCTCGTCTAGCCGCCGCGCTAGCTCAATGGTTTCAGCGCCATCAGCCCGCACAAGCTCAGTTGACAATATCGTCAGCTCAGTATTCAACTCAGAATACTCGATCTCGTTGATGTAGCCAAAGATACGCAGTGCTTCCACTATGGCACGCATATCCTTGCTAGACTGTTCGATGGTCTTCAGGAATGAGCTTGCTGTGTTCCTAGCCATTTGCTAATCTCCTCGTGGGGTATGCCCATTGTACTAAGCTCCAGGTGTGCTGCATCTAGGATGTCACCAAACGTCGTACGCAGTTTGTTCCAGCGGTACTGGCAATACATGCGTAGCATAAGCGCCCTGAATTCGTGGTAATCTGGGAGCAGGTCAAATGCCATGTCGTCAAAGCCGCGCTTCCAAGCCCTGTAACTGAGCAATGTTGCTATGACGTCCGTCCAGTATGTACCCACAACCTGTTCCAGTTTCTTCAGGTCTATCTCCATACCAGCCCGCACTTGCCGTTCTGCAATCATAATCTCGTTAGCAATATCTGGACTGGCTCTCATGGGTGCCGCATGCACATACTGGTAGATATCGAACGGCGCTACTCTCTTTGCCTCTGCAAACTTGTCTGCATAGACGTGAAAGCTATCTTGCACTATGAACATATGCCCCACTGGCACATCTAGTGTAGCAGCTACCCATTCCTGCAAATGCGACCACTGAACCATGTTGTACGGGATACCCCAGACGGCGTCATTACTGCGGATAATCTGCATCCAGTCCAGTTTGCCATCTCTAATCATGGGGTGTGCATAGACGTTGCAAGCTCTGTCGTTTGTTTCCACCGAATAGTTGTCGTACAGCGGGTGGCTTAGGACAATACTTGCTTGTCTGCTGTCAGGGTCACGCTTGAGTGTCTCAATTACATGCTCAAGCTGGTCAACCACCACACTGGTCAGATCGAAGTGCCGCAGTCTTTCACCGTATGCCGCATTGAATCTGGTCACTCCTAGTTCCCAATGCGGGGTACCTCTTGGGCCATCACCCTGGATGCCAATGATGCCGCTATTGTAGAATGCCAATGCTTGCGCGTCGTTCTGGCCCGTGATAATCTGCATTGCCTCAGTCAGTGCAAACGGCAGATTAAGCACTCTACCATGACAACTCATCAGTCTCTTACGCGGCTGATGCATGAGAACGGTGGTAGGGTGTAGCTCTATCGTGCGCTTACCCTTGGGAGAAATCTCGGTACCTTTTGACAGCAGAACTTCAATCACTCCGGCGTAATAATCATTTACGCCGTCTGCATCAAAGCTCCAAGTGCTTGCTTTGCTTTCTTTCATGCTTGTGTTGCCTTACACCTACATTGTACTTGGTGGACCATCCCGCCGCCACACTGGGAAATACACATTAGATCTATATACGTGCCCGTATCTGTTGGCTATAGACATCTTGCCCTTGTTCAGTCTACCCTGCCTTACGAGGGACTCGAGCATCTGCCACAGACTGTTTTTGTTCTGGAACTGAGTAATGAGTACCAGCTCCTTGGCAGTAAATGGACCTAGCACCAGAGCAGCATACTCACAGCACTGTTGATACAAATCATCCAGTGTTTTATCACGCCCAGATTTACGCTCTTCAAACGGTACTTTGCGTTCGCAGTCGTTTACAGTCCGGGCTATGTCATAGCTCAGGGCTATGCGATAACTAGGACAGTAGAAGCCACCACCCTGGCGTTCTCGTAGCAGCTTGCAATCGAAGCAACTACTTATCTGCCAGGACACCTGCCCATCTCCGTAGCTTCTGGTAATCTTCTTCGTACATGAAGATTCGCCAGTACAGGTATTTCCCCCTGCGGCCTACGGTTCTGCGATGGTAGACAGCGCATATGCCTACACTGTCTGGGACTTGCACAACGTCTTTTATACCGCGGAGTATACTACGTACGCTCCCGAAACCACCAAGCGAGTCGGTCCTCTTCACTTGGAATGCGTAAAGCTTGCGTCCCACCCATATGTTGTCCAGTATCGACCTGCTCTGACTGCTGCGTATCGCTACCAGCTTGTACGGGAGCTCCTCCCCTATCTTTCTTATTTCGTTTTCCTTTGTTTGCCCCCAGGCTTTTCTTGAGCCTTTTCTTGTCCACACCATCACTTGACCAATCCGGGTGATACAAAGCAGGATTTGCAAGTCCATGGAAAGAACTTTGAAGAAGGCCGTCTTTCCATAATCCGTGGTACTCGAAGAAGAGACGCCCTTCCATCGCAGAGGGGACACTCAACACTAGGTAAACGGTTGTGTGCCCAGAATGTTCCCCTAAGACGTTGGGCAACCCCTTCAGGGCATCCAGCGCTCGCCGGGATTCCAAGTTTAGGAGAATGTAGAGTGGTGCGACAATGCACGCAGGTCCACACATCTTCTCTAGCGGTTTGGGCCATGAGGCCCCACTGATGGTAACGTTGCTTGCGCTGGATCCAGGGTCGCTTGCGGGTGTAGTCATTGAAAGTCAGTGCCACTCCATCTGGTGGGAATTTGATTACACACCCAAGGCAGCGCTTCGGGCTAACCCGTATACCCTGATAGTGTGTGAGTAGTATGAAACAGGGTCTATTGCAGACTTTACAAGTGCGGCTCATGCCGTCTGTTGGCAACGTGTACTTGCCATGTTCCAGGATACGGTCCTCCAATTCAAACATCTAGCACACCCCACTGCTCAGCCATCGCGGCTGCAATACCAGGGAAGGTGATGCTGCGTATCTTGCCACGGTCTATACTAGATACGTTGTCCAGACGGCGCGTGTGCAGACGATGTGGCACATACTTGGTTGGTCTCAACAGGGGTAGGTGCTTGAGCCACAGGTGTGTCTTCTTGCGTTCTGTGTGGCCGTACTGCCAGGGATGGATCATCTGGTCTGGCAGTCTTATGCGTGTGCTTATGAGACCCACAGGGTTCTCGATACAGATACGATATATGGGTGCATCCATAAGCACACGCACAAACTCTAGCGCTTCGCGTGTAAGCGCCTTGCGTCCAGGAGCACGGTACCACACCGCTCCCGATATAGCCAGGTACGTGCAGGGTGGGTGTGCGATCATGATGTCCCAGCCGTCGTGGAGTATGTCCCGTACGTCTCCACGGTAGTGGTAGCCAGGGTTGCTCTCACTACGCTGTAAATCACATGACACAGCAAAATGCCCGCGAGCAGCGAATGCATCGCGGACATGACCCGAGAACTCGCATGCCACAAGCACGCGCACACTGACTACGTGCCGTTACAGCGATTCATTACCGAGTTTTGAAACTGCGATAGCAGGATAATAGCCGCGTTTATACGCGAGCACACTACCAGTGCTTCTACAGTAGCACCGCTGTCTTCTACTACACCCAGAACGTTGAGATTGAACGCCTCTTTCAGGTGTTCATCAACCTGTCTCTCCGTAGCTAATGCCAGGCTCGCCAAGCTAGTAAGTACCATGCACCCACTATAGCTGTCACGGCTAATCCAGCGCAATCCCCACGTTGAGCAACCGCTGAGCATCTAGTGAGCTAGGTACCGCCGCCTCGTCCTGAACTAATCCGCATCTCTGCCATGCGCCACATACTCTCTCTATCTAGCGCGTTTACATACATCTGGAAATCTTTCGTTAACGCATCCAACGCTTCTTCGAGTACGATAAGGTTATCCAATTCGCGTTCCATACCCGCAATGCGCTTACTGGCCTGAACCTTACCGTGTATAGCGTCAACGTAGATCTTACTGCTGCGCTCTGGGGCAAATATACGAAAAAGCCTTTTCTTAGCTCGGTCTAGTCTGCGCTCTGCGGCTTTCTTCTCACCCCTGGTTATGCCGAGCAAAGCATTGACACGAGCAAACTGCGCCGCCCAATATGACTGTAGTGCTCTTAGCTCACGTGGCTGCACCATTGTGATATCGGTAGGAAAGGCATCGTCTTTGGTGATATCCGGCATCTGGGCTGGAAATGGTATACTGAGGCGTGCCAGTGTTTCGAGCAGTTCTGCTCTTGGCACCACCATTTCCAGGCTTTGGATCATACGTGGCGTCAGTGGTGCTACTGCCGCAAGATTAGTGTGGTTTTTAGTCGGCATCGAGCCAGACTTTCGGGCATTCTGGCTTGGAACACTTTGCTACCATGCCATCCGGCAGATCATTGCCGCGATGAGTCTGTACTATACTACCACATCTAGGGCAGACCAACGCCACCACAAATCCTCTACGACTGCCCATCAATTGGGCTTGATTCAGACGATCTTTATCCTGTTGGGTAAGGATAATTTCGTCTTCATTCACTCCTTTTATATGGATCCCACGAGTACTTTGCTGGAGATTCAACTGCGCCCAACCACCAGTCGGGTATACAGCAGGTCTTTTCAGAACAGGTTTGGTTGCCATAGCATCTTCCTTACAATATCTCTCTGCACATGCTTTATCACAAACTCTTGGGTATCGGCAAGCACTCTGTCTATAGTGCCTCTTTGCACCCCAAACACCCTAGCAAGTTTAGCACACGAATAACCACGGTTGCGTAGGTCTACGATCGCCTGTGCAACTTCTTGAGAGATAATGTTTGTTCTCTGGCTACCTGCCCTACCAGGACTCACATTATAGCCATGCCTGATGGTTCCATAATGTCTGATAAGTCTGGTTTCTACCAGCGCCGCAGTACGAATGTCATCTACCAGCAAAAGCACCCTTACGACGAACGCCTGTTTTCCGTGCTCTCGCAGTTCCATTCCTAGAGGAGAGTTGGCTTGGCTGTGTTGTCGCAAACGTCTCGCCAAAGACGTTCTCGTTATCCCTACGTACTTCTTGCCGTTGAGCAAATTTTCTACTATATAGACGCGATGCTGCCTTGAGGTGGCAGTATCTACATCCTTCGTTCCCCTCCAGGGATTTCGGGTTGGCATGTTTCTTATAGATACCCTTTAGGTGCCAACAACTGTGACAGAGTATTAGTGTGCGCTTACCTATACGATGATACTGAGGTAAGTCTTTGTCCGAGCCGTTCGTCCTGTAATACTTGCGCTCACCACACAGAGAACAGGTATATCTGCTTATCTGTGTTTCAAACGGGTCTAATGTAGGGTGGGACTTACCTGGGTTCTTTGCTTCCCACTTCAGGCGTGCTTTGTGGAGAAGCAACCAGTGCCTCTTTTGCCACATCTCCAGCTTTACCATGTGTACCTACAGTATACAGGCTTGGACGTTCTAGCTACCAGCTTGAGTAAGACGCAGACAGTTCAGATTTTGCCTGCAATTGGCAAACATTCTGTCTCCGGGTTGGACGTGACCCTTATCATCCATGGTACAACCATGTGGAGGTAACGTACCTTCTTTGCGGTGCTGGCGCAAGACTTTGTACTGAGCACGTAGCTGATTGATCAAAGCCATATCCCGATGCACGGGCAGCTCAAAGTACTCTTGCGTGTTCTTGTTCTCAAACCACAAGATAGCCTTGTTGATGTGGAGCGCCTGCATGTAGTTGTGTATCTGCCAGTTATACCCCTGTAGATGATCTGGCAGTTTCTTGGTACGTGCTATCTCTTTGAAGATGGCATCATTGGCACCCTTTACATCGACGACGTAAACTTCCCCATCTATCTCAATTACGTCGTCAGGTGTTCCAGCCACGTACCAGGGTAGATACTCCACCATTTCCTCTTGCGCGTGTACCTTTAGGTACCCATGCCGCTGCATTCGTAGAAATATCGTATGCCATCTAAGGTGTCGCCAGTGTCCGTCATCGAACAAGCTATTGGTATGGGGGTTGTCGTCCAGACGTCCTTCCATACCGTTGATGGCAAGCATCTGTTCACGTAAGCAGCGCTTGGAACCAGATGGGCTGAAGTAAGTCTTCTGGCGCGGTTGGTTACGCGCCATCAAGAGTTTGGCAGCAAACAGCGCCTCAGACTTGGTAAAGTTACCAAGGTCTTGCGTGATCAGAAACTGGTCTACCAGTGATGTCAGTACCTTATCCGGATCACGCCTGTTCTTCAGGTACTGTTTGATGTCAAAACCAGGCACTGTCTCTACACTGTCTGCAGGAATCCCTATTGCAGCCGTTAGCCTTCACTGGGAACCCTTTCTTCTTGAGGAACATTCGGTCGCATCTGCTCAACAAATGCGGACTTGGGACCAACACTATGCGGTCTTCCGTCTTGGTTACCTTGGTCTTGAACCACACCTTCCGTTTGGTAATGAACATCAATCGATGATACGTGGCGTACATCTCTTGAATCCACTGGCTGCGTAGCCCCGCTGGCATGTTCCTGGGCAACAGATACACCCACTTGAGGGTTGTTATATCTTGGAGGTCGCCCTGGATCTGGAACGCTCTTGCTTCCATAGCACTCCTTGCATACGATAGTATCGCGTAGTCTACAGCCAGTTGGTCCAGACGACATAATGCACGTAGCTATCGGGTAGACTATCACCCCGCACTCTACACACTTCATATTAGCGTGCCTATGCCAACCAGCCATGCCTACACTTTAGCATGCAGAAGCTTCCGTATTTGCTCTGCAAGGATATCCGAGTACTGAGCCAGCTTGTTGAATTGTTCTTCCATATCGAGCATAGCTGTCATAAGCTCCTGTCGCGTAGGGTGCTGGAAGTCCTGCATGCGAGACTGTTCCAGATCATCCTGCAACAGCTTGACGAAAGCTTTTATCGCAGTGAAATGTCCGATCACCGTACTGTGGTCACTCCCGGGCATGATCGCGATCTCACATACATGACAGATAGGAGGGATGGACGGACCGACCGACTGACCTTGCATATCATGCATACCTATGTTCGTGTCAGATTTTGGCGAGTCACCATGTCGGCTGGTAACACCACCAGATTGATTGGGCTTCCATGCGTCTGGAGGAAAGTAATCTGGAGGCAAGGGGCTAGGCCCTCCTTTGCCGCTGCCGCCTGGAGTGCCTTCCAATCTGCTACGCGAATGGAGAAGGATAAACGCTCTGTTTGCTTGTTGTCGGTTAATAGCTCTTCATCCTTGACGTCCATCTTGGCGTGCCAAAATCTACCAGACGAGGGCTGAGCACGCCCACCGCGTGCTTTAGCCCAATTCTCCTCGTGCTTCTTGTTGTCCTTAGTGGGCTTGTCTGCCCACTTAGGTCGGCTCATCTTCCTGCGTCGGGTGCATATGCATCATCTCGTGGTTGAATTTGGTTGTCCACCACATACCATGCCAATCCCGCGTCAGGACAAATGCCTTGCTGTAGTGAAATCCCGATTCCTGTAATTTCTGAAAGTAGGTGTAGAACATTTTGGCAAGGTCGTCTAATCCCTGGCCTACCTGGTCACTTTCGTGCGTCCCAACCAGATTGCGTAGGAACTCTTCTGCCTCATCGCCTACACTACGTTCTTCTTTCGCCATTTATCCTCCTGCTGGTGGTGGTACTAAATCGCCCTTACTTACGGGCGTTATTTCTTCCTCATCAGTAATTATAACACCACCGACGTTTGCCGACAAACTCACGTAGTTGACCAGATGCGTGACCGTGAACAGATAGTCACACAGATACTCCTGCAAGTCGCTTGCCATTCCTTCAGTGATGTTGGGCTGCAACTGAAGCATCACCGACATGTAGCCAGGATTGGGAGTAGGTGCTGTATCTGGTGGAAGCCACGATGATGCTGTTACATAGAGTTGGGTATTGTTGCCAGGTATGGTGCCGCCCTGAGCTAGTGGCGTGACGGGCACTGCGAAGTATCCAGAGTTGTCTACTGGTGGACCAGTTACAGTAAACGTTGCAAACCGTGTACTGTCTTGGAAATGCTCCACACGTACGATATCGCCAGCCCGGAGCAAGTTTATACCAGATGTCCGGTCTACGTTGTTGTTGTCAATGGCGGTTATATTGATGACTGTAGCAACATCCCAACCACTAGTATCAGTCTGCAGACTCTTGCTGGTAGGTGGAACAGCAGTTCTAGTACTCCAGTTCCAGTCGCTAGTAGTACCATGCTGCTTGATTTCAGTCGCCACTATGCGCCAGCACTTTCACCGCTGCTTCCAAGCGGGTTGCTATCTTGACGTCTCGCTCCAGCAAGTTGAGGAATGCAGTACGCATCATAGGTTGTGTCCATTTGGTTGTGTACCTGAGGCCAGTCTGTTCTACCGCACCAACTTCCAAGCCTAGTTGGAGCAGCTCGCTGTATCTATCCACCGCACGTAAAGCGAATAGATAGCGGAAGGTACCGTCCCTTTCCGCGTTCGCACCAGTCTTGTCCTTTTCGACGCGTACTCGGACCACCCGCCCAACAGTACCATCCTTCTCAACGACCTTGCCGTTTTCAACCTTGCGGGTTTTTCCTTTGATAGCTTCACCCTTTCGGAAGTCGACTCGTTGAGAAGCGAAGAATCCGAATGCACGTCCTCCCACTGGTTTCTCGGGGTTGCCATAGTGGACACCTACGTTCTCCCTGACCTGGTTTATCAAGACGACCGCTGTGCCACCAGAATTTACGGCATTCCACTTACGCGCCATCTTGCTGGTTAGCTTACCCATTTTACCCATTTGGGAAGCTTCTGCGGACTCCTCTAGCTCATCTTTGGGTACCAGTGCGGCTATACTGTCCACCCCTAGTAGGTCGAAGCTCCCTGAGCGTATTAGTGCCTCGCCCACATCGATGATCTCTTCACCTACTTCCAGCTCGCCAACCATGTACAGGCTTTCCAGGTCTACACCAAGGCGAGCTGCATGCACGGGATCGAAGCTATGCTCCGCATCCATCAAGGCGCAGTTGCGTCCCGCTGCCTGTGCTAGCGCTATCGTCCTGTACAAGGCATGACTCTTCAGGGCTGCATACTGGCCGTAAAACTCCGTTATTCTCCCTAGAGCGATTCCACCACCCAAAAGGAAATCTAACGTTAGTATGCCGGTCGAGATCCTCCGAATCTGGAACTTCGGGTCCGATGCGCGGAAGAGCACTTGCTTCCCGAATCTCTTCTGCAATATCGTCTGCACTTCCGCTAGTTGTGGTGGCGCAGTGGTGACAGACTTCGACCTCATACACAACCTTTCGTAGCTGGTGCGCAGTACGAGGCTCCAGACAAGTGAAGCATCGATGCAGCGGTTCAGCTCGACTTTTCAAGAAGTTAATCATCAGTATCTCCATTACACTGGAATCGGGTATTTGGCATCTTCAAAGATGATGCTGTTCCTACTGACTTGCCGCTTGCCATACATAAGAACAACTCTTCCTTTGAAAAGATGTGGACCATGTTGCTCCCAATACTTTGGAAACACAACAACGTCCCAGGTACCTACCCCTTCGTATTTGACCTGGACAAATGCCATAGGGTAACCATTCTTCGTGGTTATCTCTCGTACTCGGTCGACTTGCCCACCAAACCAACACCATTTATCCTGAGATGAAGTAAGCGCTTTGAGGTTCAATGGCCGGCGGATCTTGCGGTCGAGCATTTTGCGGTATTGATCTATTGGATGACTGGTTACATATGTCCCTAGCAGTTCCAACTCCGTTTGCCCTCGGTCCTCGTCGCCAGGTGTACCAATGCTTTCAAATGCACCAACCCGACGTAGCAGTTCAACGACTCTTACATTGCATCTCCTCTTGGTTACCGTCGCTCTCAAATGGTCTTCCGAATTGAACGGCCTGTTCTCCACTAACTCAGTGCAGGCGGCTGCACCTACCCCTTTTATAGCAGTCAGACCGTAACGGATGCCACGTTTACCTTCCACGACAAAACCTGAACCTGACTTGTTTACGTCTGGTGGAAGGAAGTGCAGTCCGAAGAACATCTTCGCTTCGTCGATATATACCGGGTAGTCTTCCTTGTTGGCGTAACTGAGTAATGTGCAGAAGAACTCAGCTGGATAGTATGTCTTCAACCACGCTGTCTGGTACGCAATCATGGCGTATGCCGTGCTGTGCGCACGGTTGAACCCGTAGCCCCTGTAAGCGAATATCATCTCCCATATCTGGGTTGCTACTTCTAGGCTGCACCCGTTGTTTAGAGCGCCCGTAGCTGCTCCCTTGGACTTGCCACTGAGCTTGTCGTAGAGTTCGCCCCCATTGAAGAAAAGTGGCTTGAGTTCGTCCCATATATCACCTTTCTTGTATTTGATTGCTTCCTTGAGCTCGTCCACTAGGTGGTGGTCGAACCCTCCAATCTGTAGACCAATCTCCATGACCTGCTCTTGATAGAGGACAACCCCTTTAGGGAGTATACGTCGGAGTCTCTTGTCGGGGAGTCGTCTACGTAGCTCAACAGTTGCACCGTCACGACCTTCTCTATATGGTCCGACGAATTGGTTAGCACCACCGCGCCCGAGGGCCATGACAGCAATGAGGTCCTCAAAGCTCCGAATTTGCAGATCTCGTACGACTTGCCGCGAAGTACCGCCCTCAACCTGAAATACCCCTGAGCATGCTCCCTTGTTAAGAGTATCCCAAACGGCCTGATCTTCATACTCGTACATGCCCTCAAATGGATCTTCTCCTATGAGGTCGATGCAATCTTGTATGACATCCAGCGTGGTGAGACTCAGGATATCAAACTTCACTACACCCAACCGTTTGAGACCATCCATATCATACTGAGTTACTACTGCCTGTTGACCTCTGCCTTGTCCACGGCCTACCATCATCGTGGGCACTAGCTGGCGCAAGTTGAAGGTTTGGTCTGCAATAACTATGCCAGCCGCATGTTTACCTTCACCTGTAATGAGGTCTTGAATATTGGTAGCCCACTCGTAGAAGTTGGGGTAGCTAACCATTGCCCCTTTTAGCACGGGGTGCAGATGCTCGTCTTGAAGCAGCTCCTTAAGGTCTCCGCTTGCCTTCAGGTTGACGATAAGTGCTGCGTCCGGCAAAGACTTACTTGCCGCAAATTGCTCATTGCGCGGGAAGCCTAGTGCGCCTAAGATGCGCTGCACTGTGCTTCTCGGGCCACCACGTCCAAACGTTCCTACCCGTTGAGCCTGATATGGTGCCTTGTTGTATCTGTCCAGCAGGTACTTTACTACTTCGTCAAGCCTGCTGTGAGGAAAGTCCACATCGAAATCAGGAAGGGATGGACGAGCCGGATTAAGAGCGCGCTCAAACATAAGGCCGAAGCGAACAGGGTCCACGTCGACAATGCCCATAAGAAAGGCGGCGAGTACCCCTGCCATAGAGCCTCGGCCAGGACCAACACGAATACCCCTAGACCTAGCCCAATCAATGTAGTCCCGTACGATAAGAAACTCTTCTTCGAACTTACAGTCGAAGATGACTCCAAGCTCGTACTGTAGCCGATCCCTGTATACCTGAATATCCGCGGCCAACCCACCACGTTTCTCCAGCAGTCGCAACCTCTTATTGCAAAGACTGCGCACAAAATCAGCAGATGATACTTCCGTATTTTCTCTTGGAGCAATAGGGATGTGCCAGCTACGTTGCTCCAGTTCTGGGATACTGAGTAGTATGTCTCCAGTGAACTGCTGTATAGTGCGTTGGCTAGCTCGCCATACCTCCGGCTGGTCAGACCAGAGTGTTCGCATTTCCTTCGTTGTCTTGAGATGATATCCTGACCCGTCAAAGCGAAACCTAGTTGCATCTCTCCAGAGAGAAACCGTCTGGCAAGCCAGCCAAAGGTCGTGTATTGAATGATGTGCTGGCTCAACATAGTGGCTGTCATTGGTGATAACGATAGGGAATCCGTACTTTTCGTGCCAGCTAATGAGCTTGTCGTTGACTTTTTCCTGGGCGTCGTTGGCTCTTCTGTCATCCTGGTTTCTGAGGTTGTAGTCGTGCCGTTGCAGTTCCAGATAGAAGTACGGAAACAGTTCTCTGAAGTATTGTGCCAGCTCTAGCGCAGACCTGTTTTTGTTAGCGAGGATGAGCTGTGGGATTGGCCCATTGAGACAAGTTGAGCTGGCAATAAGATGGCGTCTGTCTTTCCTCGGTATTGCTTCCAGCGTACCGTAATCAACACGAGGCTTGTAATAAAAGTGGCTGGGATCGTTCGCGGTACTGCTAAGCTCGCAGAGTATCTCATACCCACGTCTGTCTCTAGCCAGGAGTACCAGATGGTGCCGCCGTGGACCCTCCTTTTTCCCAGTTTCCGGGTCAATTGTGCGGGTGCGGTCAGAGCAGTCATTGCAAAGATAGAATTCTTGTCCAACAATAGGCCGAACATCATTCTTTCGGCATGCCTGGTAAAACTCAGGAACTCCAGACATGCGGCCATGATCTGTAATTGCGAGTGCAGTTTGTCCATCGTCATGCGCCTTCTGCACCAGATCGGGTATACGTGCCAAGCCATCTAGCACGCTATACTCTGTATGGGTATGGAGATGTACGTATTTAGACATGTGTCACAACGTATTCAGTACCCGAATAGCAGTCGTAAGCAGACATGCTAGTGACCAGATCTATTGGCACTTCACGCATAGCTATGTACGCCCGTACTGCATTTTCCAGATTCTCACTGGCAATGTTCTCTGGTTTGTACTCTGGATGTCCTAGCACTTTGACTACGTAGATGATTGGGGCCAAGGATGTCTAGCCGCCTCTTCTTGAGATGCTGTATGGAGAGGAACAATGGTGGCTCTTGCTTGGTTGCCACCAACGCTATATTTTACCCTTTGACCGCCTGTTGATGCACACAATGCTGAATGCTTTATCTCGATACCTTCATCCAAATAGTTCCACTCTGAACAGTCCATACACACTTGTGACAGACGGAACAGATTCTGGTGGCTTACCGACTCAGCACCTATAACCAGATAGTTCTGACAATGCTTACACCAGATTCTTCCCAGAGGGGCGTTTATTCGTGGTTGCAGAACGGTGCTTGGGTCGAACATTGGTCTTGGCAAATTCTCTGGCAGGCTCATTGTCTTCAACTAGCAAGAGGCCCGTGGCTTGATCCACGTGCCCCTTGATACCTCTTTCCTTTAGTTGTTGGTCAACGAATTCAAAAGGGAGAATCAGTCCACTTGGTGTAGGCATTCACCACCCCCAACGTACTACCGTCACCCATGCATAGGTACCATACGCAGCTTCAACGTTCTGGATACCCCAAGAGTAAGACGGTGCCCACACATCGACCTGGTACTTGCCGAGATAGCCAGTGTCTTCACACGTGACAACCCAACCATCGTTGAATTTCAACTGAGTACCAGCCGGAAAGTAGCTTCCGCACGCTGCCGCTCCAAGATGGGTTTGCTTGCCCCATCGCATCGTGCCACGGACATTGTAGAACGTCAGTCGGACGTTCTCCTGCCATAGCCCTTCATCGTCGTCAGCGTGCGCTACCGGAGCGACGGACAACATGGCTACTATCAGGAGTGCGCGTAAAACTGCCATACACCGGCAGTATAGCATTCTACTTATGTGGAGGCAGGCACGTACTTTCGCGTAGCTGTACGACTAGGTGTACCATCCGGATTGGTATGGTATCTCGCACGTGCGTACTTTTGAAACTCACACAAGGAATGCTCTATAGAGCGCAATGTCAGGGGGTAGCCTGGGTAGACGGACTGCCACTGTTCATCTCGGCCAATTGACTGTATAAAGTCTCCCTGTCTGGCTCGTAGATATGAAATATAGTCTTCCCATTTACGGCCAGGGTCACGCTTACCCCAGATCCACTGGATTCCACGCTTGCATCCAGGGCCTGCATTGACCCAATCGTCTTCTGAAAATGCAATAAGCCTAGAATAGTTGACGTCAATAGCGAGTTCATATGCAAGGAATCTTCCGAACCCTTGGGTATCATTGAAGATTTGCCATACCCTTTTCAGCGAGTTCGCAGACTTTAGTGCATTCAGCAGTGCTGGCGTTTGCCGTTGCAGGTTACCTATAAGCCAGCAGATGTTCCTTATTTTGTCTGGAAACCCGCCAAACTTTACACCCGTTACTGTAAAAGCATCCGTGAACACACGACTGCCGTGGTTCTCGTAAGCATTCAGGTACCGACTAGCACGTTCCCAATCCCAAGCTCCGTACTTTGTCATCTTGCAACGCAGCATGAGGAACCTGAAGGTGTCAATATCGTTGAACAACCTGTACACCATAATGGCAAACAACAGGTCTTTGTCGTCCTGTAGTTTGAGTAGGTTCTTTATCAGGAAGATGGTGCCTTTGTCCAGTTCCCTGTACACGTTGGTGAAGAAGTATGACCGCAGCACATAGTCTTGTGTCCAGGGGGCTGGTTCTCCAAGTACCATACGCTTATGATAGATGGACTGGCGCTCCACTACAAAGTTCCAGAACGCATCCATCTTGTCCGGCCTATACTTGTTCATCTGGATCTCTAGTAGCCCTCTTAAACCTTGAGAATCCCCAGGCAATCAAGCCAGCCGACACCAACCAACCAATAATGATCCACAACCATGTAGGCATTATATAAATGCCAGATGGCTGCTGTCGTCAGCAAGTTCTTCGTTCATGACGTCATGATATACGTGAAATCGGCAATCGTAGAAGTCGCATTCGGGAATGATAACTCTCTGCATGGCTTCCCTGTGTGATTGCGAATACCATATATCCTTGAAGCTACCTCGTACACCTGTAATCTGCCCGAAGGAGATATCCTCAACTCTGTCCTGATAATAACAGCACACCCACACCGTGCCAAGTGCGTCGATAACAGTGTGTAGGGGGCTGAGCCAACAACTTCCTCGCTGCTTAGTCTTAGTGATTCCACCGAAAACTCTGCCCGGCCACCTATCTCTAAGACCTTGAATGGTACTTTGAATAGAAACTCTGCTTTCTTCAGGTAAGAGTTCAGGATCATCACTGCAATGGCGCTTCGCCTTGATACTAACAAAGTCCGCC
>Ga0073909_10000377_pt1 | contig 14974 bp, 29 predicted proteins | sample Coa_R1_6_FD_66439 | JGI IMG/M metagenome (GOLD analysis project Ga0073909, IMG submission 66439) | Surface soil microbial communities from Centralia Pennsylvania, which are recovering from an underground coalmine fire. - Coalmine... | ecosystem: Environmental > Terrestrial > Soil > Unclassified... | reverse complement strand
AAGGAAAGGCATAGATAATATGGCAAAAGGCATTATTTGCATTACTCCTATTGCAATTAAAGAAGACATTGATTTAACCGTTGATCCTTCGTTGGTTGACCTTGATAAGCTCAAAGAGGTTTTATTGCTCCCAGAGAGATACGTTGTCGAAGAAGTGAAGCATGGTCATCTTCAGCTTCGCAATGTCTATCATGATTATGTAGAGATCACTGTGTCTTCTCCAGATATCCCAGAAGTCTCTGAAGATGAGGCATTGCCTGATGTGATGCCTTGTTATCTTTGTGAGAACAGTGAAGATCGCAAAACAAGCACTATTTCATTAGAAGACATTAAAGTCAACAACATCTCTGTCATCAAAGAAGACGACAAGAAGCTTAAAAGGGCAATAAAGATCAAAGAATACAAAGAGATCGATGAGTACAAAGATGCGACGTATAACGACAAAATAAAGCCATTAGCAGAGCAAATCATTGCTATTGCAAAAGAACATGATGTGCCTTGCATTTTGGCGATTGAACATCGAGAGCATTGGTATACAGCATTTAACCATGTTTCTGAAAAGGCAGCATTGGAATTTAAACAGGCATTGAAAGCATTGGAAGGCAAGGTATCATAATGTTAGTGTCATTGATAACACAACATGCAACAACGTTATTTGTGTGGTCTATGGCGCTTCACCTGTTCGTAGACTGGATTCTACAAAATGACGCCATCGCCCGAAATAAATCAAATCTATTTCATATCTTATCATGGGTACATTGCTGGCTTCACTTCATCGGCCTAGCTTTGATCTTTCCTGTCTTTCCCGCGTTTCTCATCGCTCTATCTCATCTTCTCATTGATACCAGAGTACCACTTCGATGGTGGCGCAAGTTTTATCGGCAGACGACGGAAGGCGATATAGCGTTGCATGTATCGATCTGGACTGACCAAGTTCTGCATATTTCTGTTTTAGCTATTGCTGCATTAATTATAGGAAGATAATATTGAATACAGGGAGGTCAATGTAATGTCGTCAAAATCAGCAAAGAAACATCGTTATCGCAATAATAACAAGGCGCGTCCTCAATTTGTCGCTAAGGGCACCGTAAACGAAGCTAAACCAAAGTTGCATGCATTGACTTCTGAGATCTATCAGCGTGATCACGTTGGCACTATCAACTTCGAAGAAGCGATGAAGAAGAGTGCTAAGGCACCGAAGAATCGAGGCCCTCAAAATTTATCGATGGCATGGGATGAGACCAGCATGGGCATTGCTAATGCTCAGACACGCGATGGCCTCATGGATGAACGAGACCGCAAAGATACTTACTATAAAGTCTACTGTAATAATCAGTGGGTGTCTGGGTGTGTCGATGTTATATCAAAGAGGTTCACATCGGGTGGCTGGGAATGCGTTGAGATGGAGAAGGGCAAAGGGAGCCCTGAGAACGAAGCACGTGTCAAAGAGTTGCTGCTTTTCAGAAATCTCGAAGAAAACTTTCTGCAATTCTTGAGGTCTATCGCTACTGACTTGCTGATATTCGGTGAAGCATTTTGTGAGCTTGTCTATGCAACCGATGATTGTAAGCCTGGAGAGCTTGTTAAGATCTGTATGATCGATGCATGTACAATGATCACGCACTTTGACGAGCATGGTTGTATCACTGGATATACACAGAGCTTAGAGAAATCAACGAAGATGATGCAATTTAAGCCTGAGCAGATTGTAAGATGGTGGTTGCCAGATCCTAAAGCTAAGAAAAAGGCTTTGAGCCCTGTTCAGAGATTGCTAGATCCCGTGTTTCTTGAGCAGAGTTATGTCAATTGGGGCGAAAAGTTTTTCAAACAGGGAGCAAGACCCAATTTCCACGTTGAAATGGGACCTGAGAGCAATGAAGTGGACGCAGGTCGTTTCATCAAGTTCTTCAAAGAAAACTATACTGGAGCACAGAATGCTCACGTTCCTCCAGTGGTCTACGGTGGCACAAAGCTTGTCGAGAGCGGACGAGGTACCATTGAAATGGACTTCGACAAAGGCCAAGACAAGCAACGTGACAAAATTCTCGTTGTCTACGGCGTTCCTCCGGCGCAATTGAGCATCATCGAAACTGGCAATATTGGCGGTGGTAGTGGTGAAAGTCAAAATAAAGCATTTAACTATAATACCGTTGATCCTATAGCGCAATTGATACTTGAGCAATTCAATTATCGTGTAATCAATGATGGATTAGGAGTAGATGACTGGGTTATAAAGACTAGGATGGCTGACTATCGAGATGATGGCGCAATAAGTAAGATCACAGACACAGAAGTAAGAAATGGGACATTATCGATAAATGAGGCAAGAGCGGAAAGAGGCAGAGAACCTGTTGATGGCGGTGATGTCAATATAATAGTTGCATCACGCGAAATATTGCCTGTGGAAGCCAACGCAAGCATAGCAGACAACAATGCTCAAAATGCAGAACTTGACTTAGAGATGAAAAAGGCACAAGTTGATAAGCTGAAGAATCCGCCACCGCCTCCAGTAACACCGGGGCAACAACCACCCAATGCTCAACAGCAACAGCAAGGTAAGCAACAATCGGACAATGGACAACAACAGGCACAAAGCAAGGCAAAGCAAGACGATAATAGCGATGATGAAGACAAGAATGCCAAAGAAGTTGCGATGTTTTTATTGCAAAAATGGCATGAAGACAATGAACGTGCTAAGATCGAAGAGGCAGAACATACTGGTATCATGGTTGGCTTCTTCTTGAAGCCAGACGAAGCAAAGCAATTAGCTATTCCAGGAGGGGAACCTATTGAGCAATTGCATTGTACGTTGACCTTCCACGGCGATAAAGAGAGCATCGATGATATCGATAGACTACAACGTGTCATCGCTGACTATGCTGCTTCAGCGCCGACTCTGAGAGGTGCAACAAGTGGCGTTGGTCACTTTACGTCTTCGGAATGGAGCGACGGGCTGATTCCCGTGATTGCGCTTGTGAACGTGCCAGGTCTGTCAGATTTTAGACGAAATCTCGTATCTGTATTGGAGGACGCAGGCTATCAAGCAGCAAGCAATTTTGAATATTCGCCACATATCACGTTAAAATATGCTAATACCTATGAATACCTGCCAATAGACAATATAGGCAATGCGCCTTTAACGTTTGATACATTGACTCTCGCAGTAGGCGATGATCATTATGAATATCCACTAAATGATGTTGATGAGACATTGCCATTAGAGGCTTTATCGTTGATAGCGGGGTACAGTGGCACGTATGGCATTGTAGAGGCACTGGATAGGCAAGAAGTGGCTTTGCTGAATGATGATGGTGGAAAGGATGATGGCAGTTTTTTCTGAGTGAGGGCCGTTCTCATGGCAAATGGGAACCGCCCGATAAAGCACAATTGGACCTGGAGGACAATCTGCACAATAGCCTAAAGCATCTTTCTGGTTTCATGATGCAAGACGGCGCATTCAAAGAACCTTCAGAGCTTAACAAAGATGCAACGATATCCAGTGTCTCTTTGCAGCTTACCAAAGCCTATAACCTCGGAGTGCAACATGCATCGAAGAAAGTCAGCGTCAAACCAAAGGAAGCAGCGAAAGGCATCGCAAAAGACGCACCAGAGATCGTCATTGTCTTCATTGTATCCGTCAAGGCATGGCTAGAGCAACATAAAAACGATGACGATGATGATAAGCAAAGTGCATTTGATGCATTTATTGATAATCTTTGTGAAGTCACTGCATTATGGTGGATAATGTCTTTGATGCAACAAGGTGTTATCGATGCATTTAGCGATGCTGGCGTTGAAAAGGTGATGTGGGTCTGCAATCCCGATGCTTGCGATATGTGTTTGGAGAATGCCGATGCAGGAGCAATAGGTATTGATGAGGCTTTTCCTAGTGGACACGATAGACCACCTGGGCACAGCAGATGCCGATGTATCGTCACTAGAGCAGATGAGGACAATTGATGAGAATAGTAGAGACGTGTGACGCAACCAAGCCTATCCCAATCAACAGAGTGCCTCTTGACAGGAAACAACTAGAGCAGGTCAAGACAGAGCTTCTAGCTTGGGCTGGACTTCATAGAGGCAAAGCTATCAACGAGGATACTATGCCAAGATTTCATGAGATCATAGATAGATTTGAGGAAATCATGCGATGAAAACTGAAATATTCAAGTGCGACAAGTGCAACAAAGAGCATGATGTGATCTTTTTGCCTATCGAATGGATGGTAGTTTCTCATCCACTCGACGGCGGTGATAAGCACTTCTGTTCTATGGCATGCCTTATGAATTGGGCATCTTGGCAGGTGACACTCAATAATATCAAGTCTGCTGAGCAAGTATCTCCCAAGAAACAGCTAGCTCAAGAGATACTTAACATGATCGATAAGGCATATGAAGAAACAGATGCCGCGGGTCGCAGCACGCAGACTTTTCATAGACTCACTGCGTTGATATATAACATTGAGCATATTTGCAAAACAATACTCAAGAAAGGGGATGGTGATGCTTAGAAAGTTACAAATAGCAGAAAGAGCTACAGAGAAACTCTTGGAGATAGAGCCGGACTCTACAGGTGTAATATTGTTTTTGCGCAATGTTGCACTTGATGAAAGAATGCATATAGAGCTAACGATAGAGGATATGCAAGCAATTGTTTCTTTATTGCAAGATCGCATTAGCGACATAGAGGCAGGGCTATGAACGAATACGAAGAAAGAGCACTTGCAAAGCTGCATGATGCCTATATATCAAGCAAAACTGTTGTTGATAAAATCATAGATGAGCATGATTATGTTTTAGGCATGGTAAAGCTTTTTACCTATGCTTGCAAAGATACTCCAGGCGATGCACACGCAACGCTTCTCAGAATACAACAGCATCTCGATAAAATGCTCAATGCGCTTTTGGTGCTTCATAATACAACAGCATTAGTCAATACTGTCGTAAACGAGCATTGCTTTACTGTGCTTAACGATAAAGATGCTGAAGTGTTAAATGAACATTAAGATCATCCTAGGCAACAACGGAGAATGCTACCTGTCAACGTTACAAGGTGAGATCATTGGTGTCTTTGGAGGTTCCGTTGACCCCGAAATACGCGAAATATCGTTTCATGAAAGCCTTGATACTCCAATGACAGCGAAGATTGTCATCGAAACAACGAAAATCGAAACAACAGAGAAATTAGTTGATGGCAGTATTGAAGCGTCGTTAGCTTTGCCAGAGCCATTGAAGGCATTGCCTGAACCAATGACTTTGCCTAGTTTAACAGTGTTGAGCTTGGATACATAGATATGCAAGAACCTTCAAAGGAAGCAAAGGACTTAGCAAGACTCATACTTGATTCGCATGATTACGGACCATATAGTGTAAAACGGATTGAGGAGATTGCTAGTACATTAGAGAATTATGTGGATGTTAGGCTCTACCAACTCTTTTTGAGAGTTTTCAAAAACCTGCTAGAAAAAGAGGAATGGAAAGATTGCTAGAAGTTTCCACAAACAAAAATAATACAAAAAGAGAGAAATGAATGAGTAACTTGATTATTCCAGTAGCAGCCATTGAAAATTTGACGCCACACAATAATGCTGATTCTCTTGAGTTAGCTCAAATTCTTGGATGGCAGATGGTAGTACGCAAAGGTGAATACAAAGTTGGGAATAAGGTTGTCTACCTTCCTATAGATACCGTCCTCCCACAAGAACTCAGTGACCAGTTCGGCGTCACTAATTACCTCTCCAAGGGGCGTGTTCGTTGTACCAGACTCAGGGGAGAGCCATCCTTCGGACTTGCCATCAAGCCTGACAATGAGTCATGGCAAGTCGGAGATGATGTCGCTGAATACTACGAAAAGCTTGGGGTAAAAAAGTATGAACCTCCGGTAAGGGGTATTCAGGGAAATGGACGATCAGGAGGGAGAGCGCCAGATGCAGAGGATGAGCATGCTCTTTTTGTAAAGTATACTGGCATTGAAAATATGCGCAACTATCCAAGCGTATTCCAAAAAGATGAGACAGTCATTTTAACTGAGAAGATTCACGGCTGTAATTCACGTGTTGGTGTTGTGGAAGGCGAGTTCATGGCAGGATCACATGCAGTGCGCAGGAAGAGACCAGAGGATGACAACTTTAGTACGAACCTCTACTGGTATCCACTCTCTCTATCTCCAGTACGAGATCTACTTGAAAATCTGACAGGTCAACATAAGCAAGTTATCTTGTTCGGAGAAATTTACGGAAACAGACTCCAAACCCTTGATTATGGACACAAAGACACCCTTGGATACCGCGTTTTTGATATTCTCATTGACGGCCATTACCTTGACTGGCCTGATTTCACTTTGCTTTGCTCCCAATACAACATCGAAACAGTGCCAGTCGTCGCATCCCTACCATTCAGCCTTGATATCATCAAGAAACACAGTGAAGGCAATACGCTTTTGATGGAAGACAATGCTCATATCAGAGAAGGCGTCGTTGTAAAGCCATTGCAAGAGCGGAGAGACCCAAAGCTAGGCCGCGTGATATTGAAATACGTTGGAGATCAATATCTCTTTGGAAAACAAAGTGATTACACCGATCAGTAAGGAGATCAAATTGAGTAAGGTTATCGTAACTTTAGGGTTACCAGCTTCCGGTAAGACAACATGGTCAATGGAATATATTGCACATAATGCCAACACAATACGCATCAACAAAGATAGTCTTCGTTTGATGCTTTATGGTGAGTCCTATAAACCAGAGTGGGAAGATCTTGTTTGCACTATTAGGGATCTTATTCTTCATGAGTCTCTTTTAAAAGAACACGATGTTGTCGTAGATGACACGAACTTTAAAGAGGATCATAGGAAACGCATAGAATATATAGCAACGATCTATGATTCTACGGTAGAGATCAAGGACTTCACTGATGTGCCACTAGAGGTATGTCTTGAGCGCAATAGAAATAGACCTAATCCAGTACCGGAAGAGGCTATACGGCGAATGCATGATCAGTATGTTAAGCCAACTGCAACAAATGCTTCTTAGGAGAGAAACACAATGCCTGAAATACAGTATTCTGCTATGAACAGCGCCGTTCATATCCGAGGGTTAGCAGGGGAAAAGAAACTCGGTTGGGATGAGGCGTCTTTTAGAGATGCGCTTAGGCGTCCCGAGCTAGGGGAATTGTATAAATTTAAACCAGTAACAGCATTTGAGGAGAAGGAAAGTATGCGAGAAGACACAAATATGGACGGATCGGTTCATATTCGAGAGTTGGCAGAAAAGAAAAAACTTAGCCGTGATGAGGTATCTTGGCTTAGGGGCGTTTTAGGCCGACTGCTGACAGCCTCTTCTATGGGCTATCCGAGAGTCACAAGAGAAGCACTAAAGCTTGGATCTCTTCTTGAGATTATGGATGTTCTTGGCTATGAATTTGAGGACAAAGACGCTGCTGGTAATGCCATTGCCGATTTTAGGCCGCTCTGCAAGTTACGCGGTGACGACTACGAATAACAAGGAGAGAACCAATGAAATATACCAAACCCGAAGACTCTATCACAGAACACCTTCTCGATATGCTATTGCTTGCATCGAGAGGACAACATCATATCACCGATGCCTTCGATGTTTATCAACAAGATCTACGTAATCTAGGTCAACAAGGTCTAGCCAATGCTTTTGCTGTCATCAAAGATCACGTCGTTGAAATGAAGCCTGTCAATGAAAAACATCATAAACAAAGTAGGTTCGATGACATGACGATAGATGAAGCAGCAAGGCTTATCAATGCAGAATTGTTGAATGACAAGAAAAGAGCGGCGATAAGCAACAATGAGCCACAGGATACCATGCAATGCATTGAGAAAGACATCGCAAGCTTAGTGGACCACATTAATCGCTTAAAGGACATTGATCCTATCTATAAAACGGTGTGTGATCGAGGCCTTGATTATGTTGAAGAGGCAAAGAGAGTATTACCTTATTGATAGAGGTTGACATGGGTAAATGGACTTTTCAGAGTGAATATCATGTAGAGTTTGCTCCAGAAGAAATTGAAATCATCATCCGCTTTGGCACTGATAACTTGCATCAAAACAAGAAGATGCGACATGGTGAATACCTCAAAAGCCTAACGGAGCAAGACATAGAAAACCTTGCCGATCGAAGAAAGCCATTGCCTGACATCGATCTTGTGTGGTTGCTTGATGAGGTGTCAATGCCATTTTTAGGTATGAATGAAGCTTTCTATGGCAAATTTGACGCTCCTGCTGAATGGCATGATTATAAGACAAGGCAGTGGGAGAAGTCATCGGAACCGCCTCTTATTCCAGGGGAGCCGCAATACACAAGGCTTTCTGGCAACAGGATCAATGAATTAGACATTGCCTTTCCAGGTTTTGCAGAGTGGTACAAAGCAAGCCATGATGACTACGGTACCTATGTAGGACGCGACGGTATTGCATTGATGAAACAACAGGCAGACAAAGAAAAACAAGGAGAATAATACCATGACAACAGCAAAATCAGCAACACAAGCAAAGTCAACCAAGAAGACAAAGAAAGCAAAAACACCAAAGACTAACGTCATTTTCATCATAGACGAATCAGGGTCAATGATGAGTACTGCGAGCGATGTACGCGGTGGATTCAATGGCTATGTCGAAAAGCTCAAAGAAGATGGCAATGACTATTCACTGACTGCCATCAAATTTGGCACAAAAGTAAGGCCTCTCTTTGAGAATTTGACGCTAGACAAGGTGCCATTGCTTACGGCGGAAAACTATATGCCATTGGATAGCACTGCTCTCTATGATGCCATTGGGCATGGCATGGCTGTCGCTAAGGATCAATGGGGGACGAAGGACAAGCCATATGGGGAGGATCGTGTGCTGTTCATCATTATGACCGATGGATACGAGAATGCTTCCAAGGAATTCCGCAAAGAGGATATTGCCGCCAAGATCAAACGCAGGGAAGAGGCTAGCAATTGGACATTTACGTACCTCGGAGCTGATCAAGACGCGTGGGCGGTTGCCAGTAATCTAGGTTTTGCCCAGGGGAATGTTATGAGTTATGCCAGTGGACAGACCAACCAAGTGTTTTCTCGATTAGCCAATGCCACAACAACGGCTAGCAGCGCTACATCTACGCAAACTTATGGCTTTTTCAACAACTGAGGAGTAATCATGGCAGATACCGAAGATGTTGCAATGAAGCTCTTTGAGCACGTCGTTGGCTGTAAATACGAAGGCAGAGAAAGCGTTTGTCTCTCTGAAGATACAATACTGGACGCATTGCATGATATCGTCATACGATGGTATATCGATATTATCGATGCAAAAGACTTCGTTCGCAAAATGAAAGCAAGGAAAGAACTATGGACAGAGATGTCAAAATGACAAATCCAGTAACCCTCATCAATCCTCAAGATGGCCCTGCATTTACCGTAAATGCGACACCTCCATTCACTGTATTCAAGCAACTAGATAGCATGGGCGGCGTATCCGTCATGTGCAAAAATTCTGAAGGCGATAATATCCTTGTGTCTCTGGAGGCAATATTCTCTTTGTTCAAAAAAGAGACAATGAAAGAATATAGCACAAAGGGGATGGTATATGACCTATAACCACAATAAAGCGAAGCAATCACGTCGACAAGCAAAAGAAGCAGAGCCTATCATCGAAGACTTAATACTTCATGGCAATGCAAAGATAGAGACATCGACTAAGCGACATACAAGCATCATTAGTTCAAGTCAAACGCCGAAACGCATTACAGCAAAGAAGATGAAGGCTTTCAAGAAATAGCCAAGCAAACGAGAAATAGCAAAGTTTATCGATAAAAGAGCGAAGAAGCTTATTGCTAATGAGGAAGGCAAGGAGAAGCAATGAGTGACAATACTCTTGGCAGTAGTACTATCACCTATTGCGGCATATGCGGCAAGGTAAAGAATATCACTGGAGACTATCATGGCGCATTGCCAAACACTACTAGCGGCGGGTCTCCATGGTGTCTTTGTTCTTCAGAGCCAGACGAAGAATCTGCTAAGATCAACACCGAACCTCCAAAGCCGCAATACAATATCTGTGATCGATGTCATGGCGTCAAGACAGTGTATATGACAATAGAACCTAGTTATAGCAATGGCTTTACCCCGATGGTTCAATGGACAAGCAATAATACTTTAAAGCTTTGCCTGTGCCCTCCAGAGACAACGAAGCATAGTGGCAATCTCGATGATTATGATATTGACCATAGGCACGCCGAAGCTTCCTTGTCGCAAAACGGCATCGTTGTTGCTGCTCATAACACAAAACAATGCAATGCAGTATATCTTGATGCAGAGCAAGCTTTATCATTGTTATCATGGTTAAAACAAGAAGAGGCGACGTTAACGAAGTTTGCAGAGAAGGACAATGACAATGAAGGGACTGCAAAAAGATGATAGAGATAGGTTTGGGAGTACTAATTGGTATTGCTGTAGGAATAGTGCTTGCTCGTGATCTTGGTATGTTTACCTCCAGACCTGGGTTTTTGCTTGCTTTGTTCCTTGGCTTTCTTCTTTGTGGCGCATTTGCAGGAGCTGGTCTTGGAGTAGCAGCAATTGTTAGCCCTTTGGCTCCAAGGGAATGGGTTTTCTACAGTAAAACTTCTTTGGTTGCCTTGAGTGATTCCAACGGAGTCAATGGCAGATTTTATATCAATACTGGCTATGTTAATAGTGCATTGCAATATAATTTCTATGAAAGCTTAGGCGGCAATGCATATGCAGGGGAAACGCTATCATCTAATGACAGTGTCACCATATACGAAGATGAGCAAAATGATCCATATATTTATCAATTTAACGAGCAGTTAAAGGGTTGTGCTTGGCTGTGGGCTATCGATGATCATGTATACCTTCCAATATATGAGTTGCATATTCCAAAAGGAAGCATATCTGGAGGATGCAATTTGAGCTTAGGGAGCAAGCCATGAATAAAGACAACAAAGATAACCTTGATGCCATTATCCTTCTAAGAGAATGCTACAGCATTCTGGAGGACATTAAAGACGATGGATGGATCATCAGAGGCGGCAAAACCACATCGATTCCAAAGCTTCTAGAGCGTGTTCGGTCATTGATCCATACACCGATCCCCTATGCAGAAAGAGTAGGCATTAGCTTTCAATGCATAAGCAAAGATTGCAATACAAGACTAGGCATATGTCGTGAATACGATAATCACGATGCCGCATGGACTTACAAAAATTGCGAGACATGCAATAAGAAATATCGTATTGTATGGGGATACAATAATGTAGCAACGTTTATTGTTGCATGCGATGAGGAGAAATGATGAGCAAAGAAATAATCGACAAAATACGACGAAAAGCAGAAGAGTTGACGGAAATCTTCGATGATAATAGCGGCACTGTATACATCGAAGATTATCATAACGCGATGCAAACATATCTTTTGCTGCAAATCTTTGATAAACTGGAAAGCATCGATGAAAGCATTATTGGCAATACAATGACGCAAGTAGTGTATAACGAGGCAAGGGCGATGAGAAGCAAAGATAGTCAATGGCATGCAGGATTTGCTAAAGAGACAACGGTAGGGGTTTTTGTAAATCCTCTGAGCAAGCAAGAAGCTGATAGGTCGGCTACGTATTTGCTTCCTACGGGTAGAGAGCCTGTACGTATGGAATTTGAATGGGAAGGGAAAATCTATGGAGGAACAGCGTTCTATAAAGGCGAAGCAAAGGAGGACTAAATATATGACAGAACAAGAACTGATAGAGCAACTAGCAGATAAAGAACATGCATCATGGGCACGATGGATGAAATATCTGTTTGACGTGTGTGAAGCTTATTCCATTATTGATCCTGACGGCTTTGATCGCTACAAAGGGGTGCTAATTCCTCCTGAACTAGTAGAGCGTTGGCAACGGCAAATAGAGACACCTTATGAAGATCTGCCAGAACTGAAAAAGCGATCAGATAGGGATGAGGTAGCCCACATCTTGCCTATCATTCGAGAGTATGCGCTATCACAGTGTGGTAGTTCAGGTGAAATGGCGGCATTAGCATGGGGATCAGTAAATGCTCATACAGCTTGTATATCAGATTTACAGCGTCAAGTAAAAATTCTGATGGATGAGGTTTTTTGTACTCACACGAATAGACCTGCAACCAGAGACAAGACACTCTTAGGAGAAGTACGTGAGCTGCATCGGCTTGTCTTATCGCTGCAAAAGGAAGAGAGCAAGAGCGATGACCCGTCTTGAAGAATTGGTTAGCTTAGCAATAGAAAGAGGATTTAATGCTGAGTGGGAATTGAGGAAGATACACATTATTGCTTTCAACTTAGGTATTTCTCCTGAGAGAATAGCGAATGATGTGTTGATCAGGGAAGAGCATACTAGACGAAGAAGAGAGACTGTAAAGGAGCAAAACAATGCCTGACAATGTTTCACCTCGTATCATCAACACGCGCTTCGGCCTAGCAGCGATCTTCCTTGATACCGTCGTCATTGTCAACAATAACAGCAAAATCATCATCAACAAGGATACATTGACAGAACTATGCAACCGATGTGGCAACACAAAACTGATATTTCTATGCAAAACACCGTCATCAGGGGAGACAATACAAGTCGGTGGTGTGCAATATCCTTCGATAAAGAGCTGTAAATGCAATGAGGGAACGAGGCCATAATGACTTGCGATAATTCAACAATATTAACTTTGCCATGCGTATTAGGGCTTACCAAGGATATGTTGCAATTTCTTTGCGTTATGGTGTTTATTGCGATCATTATAGCACTTTTAGGATTAGCGTGTTATGGTCTCTTCCTGTTTATCAATAAAACAGTGTGTTTCATTATGTGCAAGAGAAAACAATGCAAAAACGACGTATAGTTCATCAAATTGATCAACGTTTAATATTGTGGCCTGTACGCTTCGTTTGGACAAAGCATTACTTTACATTTTGCAATAGAGGCAAAGTCTATGCAGGGCATATCGATAAAGGCGTTGAATTATTTGGATATTTCTTGCGTATAGGGCCTATCAAAGTAGTTCTTGGAAAGCCAAGAGAAAGCAAAGTAGAGAACGATGATGATATTGAATAACAAAGCTTTTGATGTTATTCAATATATTGTTGCTAAAAACAAAAGGAGAAATAATGATGAGCAATAGCATCAAAGAACACATGGAAAATATGAAGCAATTTGTCAAAGATGTTGCTAGTGATGAAAACGCCGCTCTTCTACGGCAAATCATGTATAACTGGATAGATGCTGGCATGGCACCGAATGATGTTGTCGTGCAAGGTCACAACTTTGCTTTAACGATGGCAGAAGAGGTATATAATGGAGAGCCAAAGTACATCTTTGAGAAAACTGCAATAATCCAAGCTGCGTCGTATCTACTCAAAAAAGCAGGTCAAATGGAGAAAGATAAGCTTGAGTCTATACGCCATGCTATGCATCATAAAACAGAGAAAAGTGATAATGAGCAATAAAATCATTATTTTCTTCGATATCGATGGCGTGCTGAGCATCCCTGATCCATCGACAAAAGCAGAGAAGGTCGATGGTATCACTGCATGGCCTGTGCCTATAGCGTATACGCTAATGATGACCATTGAGCATGATAAGCGCATTAGACCTATATGGATGACATCGTGGGGACGCAATGCACATGCTTGGAACGTTACTGCTGGTACCAATCCTTGGTTTGTCGCATATCCGCTTCCAGTGTCTATAGAAAGGGATGCTCATCGTGTCTACAAGGTGATAAACAATGAGGATCTAGACGGCAAGCCTCTTGCTATAAAGCACTTCCTTGATCTATTCCCAGGCCCCTATAGTAAAATTATATGGATCGAAGACGGCTTTACCGATGCTGATATAGCATGGTCAAAGAAACACAATATTCACCTCGTAGATACAACAAAAGAGCCATTGCGGTCAACGTTGCTTGCTAAGTACGACGATGAGAACAAAGCTGCAATGGAGTTCATTGAGAAGTACTTTATTCAAGGAGAGAGCAATGCCTAGTGATTTTCTAGTGGATCTTATTGACCACAAACGACGTGTGGGGCTCTATATGCAGAAATTTGTATGCGGCCTCTTTCAGCAGTGGATTGACCTAGAGGATCGAACCGACCTCGATGAGATTAGTCTTATCGATCTAGTGAGGACGTATTGCCAGTCTAATCCACATATAGCATTTAAATTTAATAGCCAGATGGATATTATTTGCAGTAATACATTTAGGTATATAGGGATAAAGCATGTTGTTAGCACTAAAGCATCCATGCAATTTATTGTGTGTGATCTATTTGAGAGAGCAGTCGTACATGATAATTCCAAGTTCTCACTGGAGGAATATGAGCCCTACGAGGATGCGTTTCCAGGTTTGCAAAAATATGCCTATGGAACCAATGAGTTCAAAGCAGAGCTAAGGAAGATCAAACCAGCAATACAACATCACTACAAGGCTAATCGACATCATCCAGAATATTTTGAATATGGCATAAACGATATGAACCTGTTAGACATCATAGAGATGACCTGTGATTGGATAGCGGCTTCGAAACGGAGCCAGACGGATATCCTCAAAGGACTTGAAATGAATAAGGAGCGATTTGACATAAGTGATCAACTGTTTGTGATTATCAAGAATACCATTGTTCATCTAAAAAAAGACAATGCATAAGAAAATAGCGATATGACAAACAACAATCAACATCACCCACATCGCCTTCCAGTGCATTGCTCAAGTAAAACAATGCCAAACGGTAAAAATGCGATGTTATGCAAAATAGGCTTCAACAGCAAGGGTGACGGTGGGTTGTTTTTGTACTGCAAACTATGTCATGACGAGCATTTTCTAAGCTTAGCACAGATAACAGCGTCTCTCAACGAAATGACAGAACATGCTATAATGAGCAAGGAACAACAAGGCGTCAGTGTCTTTCAGCAACAACTCTTAGTCATT
>Ga0073909_10000375_pt1 | contig 15103 bp, 7 predicted proteins | sample Coa_R1_6_FD_66439 | JGI IMG/M metagenome (GOLD analysis project Ga0073909, IMG submission 66439) | Surface soil microbial communities from Centralia Pennsylvania, which are recovering from an underground coalmine fire. - Coalmine... | ecosystem: Environmental > Terrestrial > Soil > Unclassified ... | reverse complement strand
GGCACCACCAGCGCCGTAGTCTGGGTCATCTGTTCCAGCAACTTTTCAAAAATGCGATCGCGGTATTGATCCACCAGGTCGTCGCTTTCCAGCACCCGCGCTGCCATCGTCGGATTCCGGAAGATCAGCGCACCCAAACTCTTTGACACCATCGCCCGCACTTCCACCGCCATCGGTTCCAGCTCTTCCGGCACTTTCGATCCCGGCATCTCCCGCAGCGTCGTCACCCGTTCCGCCAGATTCACTGCCAGATCGCCGATTCGCTCCAGGTCATTAGTGATTTTCAGCGCCGCCACAATCAAACGCATTTCGTCGTCGCTGAATCCGCCGCGCCGCAACAGCCGGATCGCATGCTCATCAATCACGATTTCCATTTCATTAATGCGCGGCTCCAGCAGAAATACTTCCCCCGTCAACGCCGACGCTTTTGGATCATCCGCGCTGACGATCGCTTCCAGCGCCCGGTTCATCGCGCCTTCCACCGTGCGCGCCATCGAAATCAGGTAGTTCACCAGCGTGTCGTACAACACGGTCTCGGTCAGTCCGGCAGCAGAGCCCATGAGTGTTCCTTTCCCGCGCAAGTCTTTCTCCACTCGTAGCCCAAAGGTGACACGCTGTCCATTACACGGGTATGACGGGAAGGTAAAACGTTGACGAGAATTTACGCTGCTGAACTGCGTCCACCACCACGCGGCGTCATCCGCTCCGCATCGAAAATCGGCACTGAAAAATGGAATTGCGCGCCCTGCCCGATTTCGCTCTCCACCCAGATCCGGCCTCCGTGGCCTTCTACCAGGTGTTTTGAAATTGCCAACCCCAACCCTGTTCCGCCTACTTCGCGCGATCGCGCCACATCGACGCGATAAAATCGCTCAAATATTCGCGGCTGCTCCGCTTGGGGAATTCCGATCCCGGTATCCGACACCGTGAACACCACTTCCGATCCGGAAACTTCCGCGCTGACCATGATCTGTCCGCCCGCTGGCGTGTATTGAATCGCGTTATCCAGCAAGTTTTGCAGTACCTCGGTCAATCGTCGCCGGTCTCCAGCAATATCGGGAATTTTGGTCGGTTGATTCACCGAAAGCCGCAAATCCTTATCTCGTGCCCGCGGCTGCGCCGTCTCCATACAGCTTTCAATGAACGGTCCGACCGGAATTCGCCGCGTCTCAAAGTCCAGCCGGTCCGCATCCATTTTTGAAAGCATCAGCAAATCTTCGGTCAGCCTCGCCAGCCGCCGCGAATGCTCCACGATAATTTCCAGGAACCTTCCGCGATTCTGCGGATCGTCCATCGCTCCGGCCAGCAGCGTTTCTGCAAATCCCTGAATTGCCGTCAGCGGCGTGCGAAACTCGTGCGACACATTGGCCACAAAGTCTCGCCGCACTCGCTCCAGTTTTCGCAAATCCGTAATGTCATGCAGCACCAGCACCGCGCCGTCGGTCCCCGTGGTTCGCACCGAGGCCACCGTCGCCGCAAAATAGTGTTGCCGCAGTGTCCCAGTCACAATCTCCGCTTCCACTCGCGGCTCCCCGCCCAGCACTTTATGCACCGCTTCGATCAATTCCGTCTGCCGCACGCACTCCACCAGCCCGCTTCCCGTTTGTGGCGGCACCCCCATTCCCAGAATCTCCGCAAAACTGCGGTTGGCGAACACCACTCGCTCCGCCGCATTCACCACCAATACACCTTCCACCATGCTGCCCAGAATCGCTGACGATAGATTCCGCTCTTCCGTCAGTGTTCGAATTGTTTTGTCCAAGCGCGTAGCCGTCTGATTCAGCGAATCGCTCAAAACATCCAGAGCGTCACCGGTTCCATCCGAAGCCTGCGCGCGAAAATCTCCCTCAGCCACCCGCTGCGAAAACGCCGTCAGCCGCTCGATCCGATCTGAAAACTTGCGCGACACCGCCACCACCACCAGCCCCGCCAACAGCAGAATCAAACCCGAAGCCAGCCACAAACTTTTCCGGAACGGCCACAGCAGTTGTCCCACCGTTTCGACGGGCAGCGCGAATCGCAGAACGTATTTTTTCCCCACCGGGCCTGCTTTCGGACCCTGCCGCACCGCCAGATACACCAGATCACGATGCAGAGTTGCACTGTGCCTGATCGATCGCCCGCTTCCCTCTGCAAACGCCTGCAGGATTTCCGGACGCGCGGCGTGGTTTTCCATCGTTTGCGGATCAGACTGCGAATCGGCCAGCACCATACCTTCGGCAGTCACCACCGTCACTCGCGCGCCGCTCGCCGCAATATGTTGCACCCAGGTTTCTAACGCTGCTGCTTCTTCCGGCTTTTCAGGGGGGAGCGCGCTCAGCTCCGGGGGATTGGCCTGCGCAAGCTGCGCGATCGCCTGCAGCTGCTCAAATCCGGTTCGTTCGTAGTCGCGCCTTATCGCCCGGTCCGCGAAAAAATCTACCGCGACCAGCACGCATAGTAGCAGCGCCAAGAATGCCAGCGCGAGTTTTGTGAAGAGATTACGCCGCACGTGTTTCGAACAGGTAGCCCGCTCCGCGGACCGTCTTCAGATGTAGCGGATTCTCGGGATCCGGCTCGATCTTCTCACGAAGCCGCCGTACATACACGTCCACGCTGCGCGGCGTCACAAACCGGTCCGTGCCCCATACCGAATCCAGAAGCTGGTCGCGGGTGAATACCCGGTTCGGCCGCGATGCCAGGTAATACAGCAACCGGAATTCCAGCGTGCTTAGCGGCACCGTTTTTCCTGAATAACTGACCCGGTAGGAAGCTGGATCGATCGACAACTTATCAATTTCAATTGTCCGCGGCGCGTCCACCGGAGGCTCCGCCCGCCGCAGCAGCGCTTTCACCCGCGCAATCAGCTCCCGCGGGCTGAAGGGCTTGGTCACATAGTCGTCCGCGCCCATTTCCAATCCGACCACGCGATCCGCTTCGTCGCCCCGCGCCGTTAGCATCAGAATCGGCAAGCGGTTCAGCGATTCGTCCTTGCGCACTTCCCGGCAAATCTCCAGCCCGGAAAGTTTCGGCAGCATCAAATCCAGCAGCAATAAATCTGGTGGAGATTTCTTCAGCGTCGACAGGCCGGTCGCCCCGTCGTTCGCACCACTCACCAGAAACCCTTCATTGGCCAGGTTATAGCGCACCAGTTCCACGATATCGCGGTCATCTTCGATAATCAGAATTCTTTTCATTCGGTTGGAGCGTACCGGTCGCTGGCTGGGCGGCAGTTTATCGTAGCCAGGCGAATTCCGGTAGGCAGCTTTCGGATTTAAGGTCCCGTGAACGGGCTTTAACACAACCCTAGTCTCGCAAGTACTGTGTAACCAGCTGTTTACATCAATGTGAATGGATGATGAATAAAAACGACGGGCCTCAGAGGCTCTATTTCAGCCCTTCCACCACGTACAGGTCGGAGGCGATCCGCGTATAGGAGGACACGTAGCTCTTAAAATCCGGCGCGAAAACAGGGCTCCCGAAATCCTGTGCACGCAGTCCGTCCGGAATAGGCATCATTCGAAACAGTTTTCGGCTTCCAGTGTTCAAATCGATCTGATAAATGGCGTTGGGCAATTCTGGAGCGGCCACCAACACGCCCTGCCCATCCGGCATCCATCGAACCGGCCGCTCGCCTTCCTTGCTTCCGCGTACCCGTAGCGCTGTTCCGCCGTCTACTGGATAAATGGTGATGCTTCCTTCGGGGCTCCTTGCGACGACTCGTTTGCCGTCGGGAGAAATAGTCCCGCTCAACTGCGAATCAATGCCTTCCGGACTGATCGGCTTCGGCGCTCCACCATTTGCCTCTTGCACCCACAACCTCAGCCCGTTGGTTCCCGTTGCCCTGCCGATTTCCAGGATTTTCTGGCCGTCGGAAAAAAAATAAGCGTTCTGAACTTGCACATCGCCGGTAGAGATACGGCGGGTTTCGCCGGCTCCGGTCGGAAATTCCATCAGCTGGCGCTTACCGTTACCAGCCGCTACCAGTGCCAGTACCTTCTTCCCGTCGCGCGTCAATGTCGGCGCAACTCCGTTTCCCAAGCGAACCGCCGGAGACCCGTCCGTTCCGCGGACGTAGAATGCGCCGGTTTCTTCGCCGGCTTCGCCCGTTTCGTCAAAGGCGATCAGCTTGCCATCGTCGGTGATGTCGCGCCCGACCGTCCAGTCGTGCCAGCTGAGGTCACGCTCCTTGGTAGCGCCGGGCCCCAGGCCGATGATCCCGCTGCGCCAATCGTCTCGCGAAAATAGAATTCGCCCGCTCTTGGAAATGTCGTGGAGCGTAAGTGTTCCAGTTCCCAGATAGACCAGCCGTTCCTTGTTCCCAGGCGATACCGCATATAGCGCCCGGCTGGATCCGCTGGTTGTCGCGCTGAACCAGATTTCATTTTGTACTGGGTGCCAGGCCAGCCCCTGCGCGCTGACAAAATTCAATGTGGTCAAAGTCTTCTTCTGTCCGCTTTTGTCAATCACCGCCACCGAACCGGCGTCATCGCGAGCGAAAGGATGATCGATAAAAGCCACTTGTGATCCGTCCGGAGAAATGCGCGGATGACTGATCCAACCGGCAGTTTCGTAAAGAACCTTGCCCAGAGGATATTCCAGGCGAATTTTTCCGCCGACTCGCCGCACCACCGCCAACGAACCATCAGGAGCCCAGTCGGCAAACTCCACGGCCTCGGCGATCGCGCGTGGCGCTCCGCCGGTCTGCGGCGCCCTAGCCAGCATTCCTTCATATTGAAATCCTTGGGTTAGAACTGGATTGGTCTGCACTGCCAGCTCGCCGTTAGGCGCCACCCCAAGAATGTTGGTAGCCTGCATTCCAATCGGCCGCGACTCCACGCTGCCGCTTTGCGCAAAAAATAGTTCCGGAGGTCTGCCTTCCAGCGAAGCGCCGTAAATCAAATTCCCGTCCGGTGTAAATCGCGCGGTCAGAATCGTCAAGCGACTGAAGGTGACGCGATGTAATTTCGGTTGTGTTTCCGGTGCGCTCGGACGCAGCCATAAACCCAAAACAAATCCGGCAGCGAGCGCGGTCGTAGCCAGCATTGCCGGGCGAATCCAGCGCGCATGGGTTTTCACCGCTGGCGCCGCGCCAGTTCCAGAAACCGCTGACACCGATTCCAGATCGAATGCAATATCACGAGCCGATTGAAAACGCTGCCGCGGCTGCTTTTCCATGCAGTGCCGAACGATTCGCTCAATCGCCGGCGGAATTGCCACGCCGATGCGCGAAGAAAGTTCCTGCGGCTCTTCGTTCAAAATCGCGGTCATCGTCTCCGCGTTGGTGTTCCGCTTGAATGCGCGTTGTCCGCTGAGCATTTCGTACAAAATGCTTCCGAAGCTAAAAATATCCGAGAGCGCATCGGCCGGCTCGCCGCGCACCTGTTCCGGCGACATATATCCGGCGGTGCCAAGAACCACGCCGACGTTGGTTTCCGCGGCGGTGACGCCATCGAGCGTTTCCGTTTGCGCATGCGAGCGCCGCAACTTGGCTAAACCAAAATCGAGAATTTTCAGCCGGCCATCTTTGGTAACGATAATGTTTTCGGGTTTCAGGTCGCGGTGCGCAATACCCTGGTCATGCGCGGCAGCCAAGCCGTTGGCCAGTTGAATCGCCAGTTCGACCGCTTTGCGGCTGGGAATTCCCTGCGGCGGGATGCGCTGGCGCAGGGTATCGCCTTCCAGCAATTCTGTAACTATGAAGTGAACATTATCCGCGAGGCCGACGTCGTAGACCGAAACGATGTTGGGATGATTCAGCGCGGCCACCGCCCGCGCTTCCTGCTCAAACCGGCGTAAGCGGTCCGGATCGGCGGTGAACGATTCCTGCAAAACTTTCAGCGCCACATCGCGCAGCAAACGCGTATCGTGCGCGCGATAGACTTCGCCCATTCCGCCGGCGCCGATCTGCGAAATGATTTTGTACGGACCAAGTTGCGTGTCTGCTGCGAAGGGCATTGGGTGGCGAGATTATATCGCCGAAACGCCCTGAAACAACAATCCCCAGCAACCACGAAAACCTTCCCTAGTCTCCCGATGTGGTGGTAAACGCCAGGGAGAGCAGAGTTTTTTGCTCCAACTCGTGGGCTTTCGCTGAACCTGTTGCCGGGCTGGCGCTGGAGGATCGTTTCACCGAACGCAGGCTTAGTCCAAGCTCCTGGGTAATCTGCACGAGCCGAGGCATCACGTAAAAAAATGCGCCCATGTTGCGCGGCTCTTCCTGTACCCAAATCACTTCGCGGGCATGCGGATGAGCAGCCAGCGCAGCGGAGATTTCCGGACGTGGCAGCGGGTACAACTGATCCAGAAACAGAATCGCGGTGCGAGTATCTTTGCGTTTGCGGCGTTCGGCTTTCAATTCGTGGCCGACTTTTCCGCTGGCAATCAGAATGCGCTTGGCGTCGGTGACTTCGCGATCTGGAACCACCGGCAGGAAGTGCGGTTGCGCCAGATCTTCAATGGTCGAACCGGCATCCGGATGACGGAGCATGCTCTTCGGCGTGAAGGCCACCAGCGGTTTGCGCCAAGAGCGGCGAGCCTGCCGTCGCAACATATGGAAATACTGTGCGGCATTCGATGGCTGGCAAATTTGGATATTTTCTTCCGCAGCGAGTTGAAGAAAGCGTTCGAGACGCGCGCTGGAATGTTCCGGCCCCTGACCCTCAAATCCATGCGGCAGCAGCAAAACTACGCCGGACGGCAGATCCCATTTGTCTTCACCAGCGCTGATAAATTGATCGATGATCACCTGCGCGCCGTTCACGAAATCGCCAAATTGCGCTTCCCACAATACCAATGCTTCCGGGTAGTCGCGGCTGAATCCGTACTCGAACCCCAAGCAGCCCGCTTCTGAAAGGGACGAGTTGTGAATTTCGCAGAACGGCTGTCCAGCGGAGAGATTCGCCAGTGGAATGTAAGTGTCTTCGGATTCGGTGTCGATCAAAACCGCGTGCCGCTGATTGAATGTGCCGCGCTGGGTATCTTGCCCGGTCAGACGAACCGGTGTGCCTTCTTGCAACAGTGAAGCGAAGGCCAGCGATTCGGAAAAACCATAATCGATGACGCGTTTTCCGTTGCCCATCTCCGCGCGCTGTTCCAAGAGCTTGGCAATTTTCGGATGGACGTGAAACCCTTGCGGCACGCGAACCAGTGCCGCGGTCAGTTCCGAAATTGTTTCGGCCGGCAGTCCCGTTTCCGCTTCGTATTCCGGGCGGAATTTCCCGCGATGGTAGTGCGACCAATAATCCGGCAATCGCCGCAAGTGTGGAATTTTCTTCAGTTGCCCGGCTTTGGTCTGCTCGATTTCGTATTCCGCGCGAACCGCCTCAACCGTTTTGGTCGCGTCCACGCCAATGTGCCCGGCGTAGATTTTCCAGAGCGGCGGATGCGTCTTGATGCGGTCATAGAGCCGCGGCTGAGTGATGGTGGGATCGTCCACTTCGCTGTGGCCGTGGCGCCGATAACCGATCAGGTCAACAACGACGTCACTGCCAAAGGTTGCACGATAGTCAGCGGCAATTTGTCCCACACGAACCACTGCATCCGGATCTTCCGCATTCACATGGAAAATCGGCACGCTTTGCCGCTTCGCTAAATCCGCGGCAAAACGCGCAGAGTGTTCCTGCACCGGTCGCGTCGTAAATCCGATCAAATTGTTGACGATGATCTGAATCGTTCCGCCAACGGTGTAAGCCTTTAGATCCGCGAAGTTCAACGTTTCCGAAAAAATTCCCTGACCCGCGAATGCCGCGTCGCCGTGCATCACAATCGGCACAACTTTGTTGGTATCAAAGCGCGTAGAGCCGCCGGCATAGCGAATCAGTTTTGCTCGCGAGCGTCCCACAGCCACTGGATCGACCGCTTCCAGGTGGCTGGGATTCGAGACCAGGTGAATTTCAATTTCCTTGCCGTGGGCGGTGACGTAACTTCCGGTCGCCCCGACATGGTATTTCACGTCGCCGGCGCCCAGCACACTGCGCGGGTCGACATCTTCAAATCCCGCAACCACTTCGTGTGGAGTTTTGCACGCCGTGTGCACCATTACGTTGAGTCGCCCGCGATGGCTCATGGCCATCACCGATTCGATCGCGCCGTGCTCGCCGGCCGCATCCAGAATTGAATCGAGCAGCGGAATCAGCGAAGTGACACCCTCCAGCGAAAAACGTTTGGTACCGAGATAACGCGATTGCAAAACCTGCTCAAATAAATCGGCGCGCACCAGGCGAGCCAGGATGGCGTCGCGGTCGGTGTCTGGAGCAGCGGATTCCATGCGTTCTTCAATCCAGCGGCGGCGCTCCGGCTGAGCAAGATGCATAAAGTCCGCACCGATGGCGCCGGAGTAGATGGCGCGTGCCGCATCTGCATCGGGTCCGGAAAAATCGAGGTCAGGCGACTTGAGCGGCTGAAGGAATCCGAGCGGATCGAGGCTGGCCTCCAGGTAGCCCCAACGGCGGAAAGCTTCAAAAATGCGTTCGCGCTGTGCGGAAGGAGCGACAGCAGCCGTGGATTTCTTGGCGGACTTGGACGTTTTCATTGGGCGTTCAGCTTCGAGGGTGGTTCGTTGTGCCATGGAGTCGGACCTTACGTAACCGGGACTGCAAAGCAGTCGCTTGTCGGTGCGACCGCCAAGCGGTCGAGCAACAGACAATTGTGCCACAGAACGGAAAATGAGACCGGAGGGGTGTTTCAGTTGAGCAACAGTGAAAGTTCCTATAGCGAGTTCCAAATTGGGAACGCGACTGAAATTGGCGGGGGGGAGTGCTTCACGTCTCTTTGCTTACGAGTGGCAACTCTAAGGACTTGTTCGTTCAAGAGTCAAAGAGCGAAGAATGTTGGTGAAAGGAAAGGGTTTACGGACCGAAGGACTCTCTTTGTCGCGAAATTTCTGGTAAGAGTGGCCCTAAGGTGGCTGGCTCAGAGCAAGAAAATACAGGACTTAAGGCAGATCGACAGCAGAAAATGGCCGAGAGGATCGCTGCAGGCAAGTCTTCAGAAGATTCCGCTAGCGCGGGCAAGCAGAAAAAACGGATAAGCCATCTGCGAAACCTTGAAGGGCGGGGTCCCGGCGGGCGAAAAAAAAACGCGGAATCTCCAATATGGAGCTTCCATCCCGCCGCGAACAGGAGACACTCCAAACATGCTTGGCGAAACTCGGGCGGTGAAAATCCGGCAAGCGACATCGGCCGAGCAGGAGACTGCCTTCGCCCTGGCCGAAGAATATTTCACGATCGTTGGAGTAGTGGCGAGGGAAGACCGGTCGCACTTTATCGAAGAATATTTTGGCCCGGGCCGGGGATTCTGGCTGGCGGAAGTGAATGGCGAGCTGGCCGGCTGCGTGGCACTGCGAACGTTGCCGTTGGCCGATGGGAACGGCGGCGAAGGTAGTGGCTGCGCCGAGATCAAACGGATGTATGTGCGGGAAGAGTTTCGAGGAAAGGGAATCGCCCGACAATTATTGGAAGCTGCGGAACAACTCGCGCGCGATGCTGGATACGCGTGGATTTATCTGGATACCACAGATGAAATGCGCACCGCCGCGCGGCTATACGAGCGAGACGGTTTTATGCATTGCGAACGTTATAACGAAAATCCCCAGGCGGGAATATTCATGCGCAAGGCCATCGGCGGCTGATGGCCAGGTTTTCAAAGCCGAAAATTTGCGGCTTAGAGACATTCCTGAGACAAACATCGACGACTTCGCGAAATCTCTCCCGTGGTGAACGGAATCGCCATAGACCACGACGGTTGGCAAGGGCAACATAGATGTTTACCACCAGGGGGTTTCCGTGAGTTTCCGCGCGCTCAGATCCAATCGTTTTTTGTTCTTCTACGTTTCTTCGGCTCTCCTGGGCTTAAGCATCCAAGCAGGCTGTGGAGGCGATTACGGCTCTACTCCGCCGCCGGTGCCGGTCCCACCGCCGACGCCCGCAATGTTTGATCTGGTTACCGTGGCGACCGGTTTCACAAATCCCGAAGACGTTCAACAGCCGAAAGATTCCAGCGGGAGACTTTTTGTGGTGGAGCAGGGCGGAAGGATTCAACTGATTCAGAGCAATCTGACGCGGGCGACCACTCCATTTCTGGACGTGACCGGGCGCACCGGATTTACCTCGGGAGGCGAAACTGGATTGTTGGGACTGGTGTTCCATCCAATGTACGCGCAGAACCGCAAATTTTTTGTAAATTACACGCGAACCATTGGCGGGCAGTTGCAGACGGTGATCGCGGAGTTTACGGCATCGGCATCGAACGCGGACTTCGCCGATCCCGCCACCGAAAACATTTTGTTCACGGTGGACCAGCCATTCGCAAATCACAATGGCGGGGGCTTGACGTTTGGGAAAGACGGATTTCTTTATATCGGGTTGGGCGACGGAGGAAGCAGCGGCGATCCGCAGTGCAATGGGCAAAACATCAATGTGTTACTGGGCAAAATGTTACGCATCGATGTGGACGCGCCACCGGCAGCCGGTTTGAACTACGCGATCCCTCTGGACAATCCTTTTGTGGGACAGAGCGGGCGCGATGAGATTTGGCTATACGGATTGAGGAATCCGTTCCGGTTTTCGATCGATGGTGCGAATGGAAATCTGTGGATTGGCGACGTCGGGCAGAATAGTTTCGAAGAAGTCGACATGCTGACACCGCAACAGGGCGGAGCGAACATGGGATGGAATCTTCGCGAAGGAACCCACCCATTTTCGACGGCGTGCTCGCAGACCGGAAACACGCTAACCGAACCGATTTTCGATTACGACCGATCACAGGGCGACGAAACGGTGATTGGCGGACACGTTTATCACGGAACAAAAATGCCGGCGCTGGCCGGAGCATACGTGTTTGGAGATTTCATCAGTGGGCGGGTGTGGTCGTTGACCAAGAGCGGCGCAGCGTGGAGCAGGGCGGAACTAACGACCGCGGGCGGAGCCGATCTGGCGGCGATTGGCGAAGATCAGGGCGGCGAACTCTACCTGGCGCGATATTCGAGCGGGGTGGTAGCGAGGATTCATCAGGTTGGGCAGCCCTAAACTGCTGGAAGGCATGGCGAGCCACAGCGCCCAGCGGAGGGGAGCAGGTTAAAGGCCTTGCTCGCCACAAATGGGATTAGAGACCAATAACCTCATCAGCATTCTAGTACTGGCTAAGAAGATCCAGGCTCAGCGAGGCACAAAGTGCGGCTTCAGAGTGCTGCGACTAAGAGTCGAAGCTCTCGGGCGATCTCCTCAGCCGGAGTGTTTGGCGGAAAAGTGATCGGCTTGCCGATGTGTACCTTGATTTCGTTGCGATGGGCGAGGCGGCGGCGCTCTTGCTTCATTTGCCAAACGCCATCGAGACGCATGGGAATGATGGGCAGGCCGAGATTTTGCGCGAGCAGGCCGATACCCGGTTGAAAAGCGGCCATGCCGCTGTCAGCGGAATTGTTGACTTCGCCTTCCGGAAAAATAAGGACGGAGTAGCCGCGGTCGACGGATTCGCCGGCGAAGCGAAAGCTTTGCCGGAAGCCGGAAAATTGCGGGAGCGGAAAAACGTTGAACAGGGCCGTGACCAGCCAGTAGCCGAGTTGATAGACCCAACGTTTTAAAAAAAACCATGTGCGTGGCGGCGTGCGCATGCGCACCAGGGTTTCTCCGCCCATGGCGGTGGCAAGGCGATGACGGAATCGCGGGGGGAGTGCGGCTAGAATCAGGCCGATGTCGGCACGGCGGGTAATGTGATTGGAGATGACGATCGCCGGACCCATTACATTTTCTAAATACTGGTGACCGACAATTTTTGGATGCGCGAGAATTTGGGTGGCGGGCCAGACGAGTGCGTAATAGACGATGAGGCGGAAAAGGAGGATCGGTTCGCGTTGGGTCCAACGCGGGTAGTGAAATTCGCTTTGTGGGGATCGCGCGGCGGCGTATTGTTTGGCAGGTTGAGCGATTACTTTTTGCAGATCGGCGATGGAGTTTAGGTTAGCGAACGCGGCCTCGTTGATTTCGAGGTTGTAGCGATGTTCGAGCGCGGAGAGAAGTTCGACGCGGTCGAGCGAGGAGAGCGAACTCAATGAAGTTTCAGAAGTAAATCGTGCTAGCGGATCGGATTGAGATGCAGCGGAAAGCGAAGAGGCCGGGCGGAAGCCCGGCACTGCCTTAAGAAGTTCGCTAGCAGCAGCGGCGATTAGCGCTATACGCGGTTTGCCGGTCGGAGTGCGGGGAAAATCGGGATCGGGCCAGACGAACCAGGTGCGAATTTTTTGGTATTCGGCAAGGATGGCGTTGGCGGCGGCTACTGCGGCGCCAACCGTTTCCGATGATTCCACATCGGGCGCACTGCCAAGAGTGGCTGTGCCACGGTAGGCCAATTGCGCATGGTGGACCACCGACGAATCAACTAGAAGCACCGCGCAGGGTTCGGCATTGCCGTTGCGGCTCAAGGGAACGACCGCCGCATCGCGGACGACAGGCTGTTTTTTTAGAGCGGCTTCCAGATCTTCGGGATGGATGTTGAGGCCGGCTGCGGTGACGATGACATTTTTCTTGCGGCCGCGAAATTTCAGATTGCCGTTGACGTCGAGTTCGCCAAGATCGCCGGTGCGCAGCCAGCCATCGTTCTCATTCGCGGATTGCTGCAACGAACCTTTTTCCCAGTATCCGGAAGAAACATTTTCGCCGCGCACCAGGATTTCCCCGTCTTCGGCAAGCTTGAATTCACGGCCGGGAAGAATCTTGCCGACCGAGCCTTCGGCAGCGCTGAATGGATGATTCAGACTGATGAGCGAAGCGGTTTCGGTCATTCCGTAGCCTTGAACCACGGCGAAGCCGAGACGCTTGAAAAAAAGTTCGGTGTCGGAGTCTAGAGCGGCTCCGCCGGAGATGAACGCCCAAAAACGAATTCCGAAAAGACGGTGAATGCGACGGAAGCGCCAGGCGCGATGCAGAAATTTCTGGTTCGCGGTGGCGGCGAAGTTCTTGTCGAACCAGTTGCGCCAGCCGCGCGAATCGATTTCGTGTTCAACGGCCGAGCGCAGAAGATTGAGCATCCTGGGTACAGCGATGATCACGGTCGCCTGTTCGCGTCTTAGGGTGCGAAGAATTTCCGCGGGATTAGTGGAATTCTCAAAAACGACCGTGGCGCCAAGAAGCGGCGGAACAAATAAGGCCATGAATTGTCCGAAGACGTGGCTGAGCGGAACCAGTGAGACGAAGCGCAGCGGGTGCAGAAAGCGTTCGTATTTCAGATAGGGCTGAAGGCCGAGCTCGATGGGTTCGAGGTTGGCGAGAAAGTTTCCGTGGGTGAGGACGACACCGCGTGGGTCGGCGGTAGTGCCGGAAGTGAACAGGATTTCGGCGAGGTTCTGGCGCGTAAGTGGCACATCCCAAAGGGTTTCACGGAGTGGCTGGGATGTTTCACGGGGAACGTTGGAGGAGATGAAAACCCGGTGTTGGCCCGCGATCGCCGAGATGTCGGATAAATCCTCCATAGTTAGGACGGGAATGGCGGCGGCGAGTGGAGGTTTACCGCGTGCGGCGAGGATGAGCCTGACTAGAGAATCGCGGGCGACACGGGAGGCGAAATCTGGCGAAGCGGAGTCGTCCATGGGAACCGGGACGGCGCCGAGGAGCTGGCAGGCCCAAAACGTGGCAACCCATTCGGCGGAGTTGGGCGCCCACAGGAGGAGCCGGTCGTTAGTGCGAATGCCGCGCGATTTCAAAGCGTTTGCAAAGGCGACCGCTGCAGACGTGAGCTTTTCGTAGGTCCAGGAAGTTCGACGATAACCACGCGAAAAGACAATAGCGCGATCGTTTTTAAAGCGCTGGAAATCGGCGACGAGCGAAAGAAGTGAAGTTCTTAGCATGAGCGCAGGTGGCTGATCCGTGTGCGGGACAAAAAAGTCGCGGCGCGTTCGCAGCCCTTCCATACAACCACCTACGGGCACACCGGGTGCCACGATAATACAGGAGAGTGCATCTAACAATGTCCAGAGCAACATTCAGGAAAACCGCCGGGAAATGAAAGAGGAAAAAGCGAGGCGGCTAGGGTAAAATAGCAGGGCTGGGGGATCGCGGGATTTCCTTGTCCAAATTGAGTTTTTTCGAGGTTGCAGGAGCGAAATGCCAGTACCTATGTCACAGATGTGGACGGTTGCGACGTACCTGCTGAAGCAGAAAATTGCGGGGCGGAAAAGGTATCCGTTCGTGCTGATGCTGGAGCCGTTGTTTAAGTGCAACCTGGCGTGCGCGGGCTGCGGAAAAATTCAGTACCCGGCGCATATTTTGAAGCAGGAACTTTCGCCGGAAGATTGCTTTAAAGCGGTGGAAGAGTGCGGAACGCCGATGGTGTCCATTCCGGGCGGCGAGCCGCTGATGCATTCGCAGATCGACAAGATTGTCGAAGGCCTCGTCGCGCGCAAAAAATACATCTATCTATGCACCAATGCGCTGCTGCTGAAAGAGAAACTCGATCTCTTCAAGCCGAGCAAGTATTTGACCTTTTCAGTGCATGTGGACGGGCAAAAAGAGCATCACGATTTTTCGGTGTGCCGCGAAGGCGGGTACGAACAGGCGATTGAAGGCCTCCGTGAAGCAAAGAAACGCGGGTTCCGCGTTACCACAAATACGACTTTGTTTGATGGCGCCGATCCCAAGAGCGTGCGCGCCTTTTTTGACGAAATGATGGATCTGGGCGTGGAAGGCATGATGCTTTCGCCCGGCTATTCGTATGAAAAAGCGCCGGACCAGAAACACTTTTTGGGACGCGCGCGGACGCGGAGATTATTCCGCGCGATCCTTTCCAACCGTAAAAAGAGCTGGCGGTTCAACCAATCGAAATTGTTTCTGGAATTCTTGATGGGCAAGAGAAATTACACTTGCACGCCGTGGGGCATGCCTACCTACAACGTGTTTGGCTGGCAGAAGCCGTGCTATTTGCTGCAGGACGGCTACGCGGACACCTTCAAGGAACTAATGGATTCGGTGGAATGGCAGAATTACGGAACGGAATCGGGCAATCCGAAGTGCGCAAATTGCATGGTGCACAGCGGCTACGAAGCTTCCGCAGTGGATTACAGTTTTAGCGGAGTCCGCGGGCTGTTGGCTACGATCAAAGCAGAATTGAGCACGACTTATGCGGATGCAGACGC
>Ga0073909_10000368_pt1 | contig 15225 bp, 11 predicted proteins | sample Coa_R1_6_FD_66439 | JGI IMG/M metagenome (GOLD analysis project Ga0073909, IMG submission 66439) | Surface soil microbial communities from Centralia Pennsylvania, which are recovering from an underground coalmine fire. - Coalmine... | ecosystem: Environmental > Terrestrial > Soil > Unclassified... | reverse complement strand
GTTTCCCCCATTGCCGAAGCCTCTCGACTGCTGCCTCCCGTAGGAGTCTGGGCCGTATCTCAGTCCCAGTGTGGCTGACCATCCTCTCAGACCAGCTACCCATCGTCGCCTTGGTGGGCCATTACCCCGCCAACTAGCTAATGGGACGCGAGACCATCTTCATCCGGTAGCTTATAAATAGAGGCCACCTTTGACCTCAGGATCATGCGATCCCGTGGTCTCATGCGGTATTAGCACCCCGTTGGGAGTGTTATCCCCCTGATGAAGGCAGGTTTCTCACGCGTTACTCACCCGTTCGCCACTCTACTCGAGGGATTGCTCCCTCTTTCGCGTTCGACTTGCATGCCTAATCCACGCCGCCAGCGTTCGTTCTGAGCCAGGATCAAACTCTCCGTGGTAAAAATTCGGAGATCATGCGAGAGCACACCGAAGCGCACCCGCGCATGGATCAATTGCAAGGATAAAACACGCCGACGAGCCAAACCGCGCCCGCCGACATGGACTTGCCGGGCTTTCGAAGTCACGTGCGCTATTCAGTTTTCAAAGATCGGTCGCAGGTCTCTCTCGTTGCCAGAGACACGCGTACGCCCCTGCGAAGCCGCATCCCGAAGGATGGGTCCGCAGAAGCGGACGGGGAACTTAGCCTTGTGGTGGGTCGATGTCAACCGCGTGAAGCAATGGCAGGCCGCGTTCCTGCAGCCGGGGCAATATAGGTGCGGTGACCCCACTTGTCAAGCCCTCGCGCCCTCCCCCCATCCGCGTTACATGCCAACGACTTAGGGATTCCCGACTGGACGGGTGCCGGCGGCTGCGCTATCCACTCCCGGACCGGGCCGGCAAGCGGCGGGCCCTTCACCCTGGCGCGCACGCGCGGGAGCCATGAAGACGCTCGTGAACAAGCCCGACTTCCACGCGGACCTCGAAGCGCGCGGTCTCGTGCACCAGGTCACGTCGCCCGATGCGATCGAGCTGCTGCGCACGAGCTCGGTGACCGCGTACATCGGTTTCGATCCCACCGCGGACAGCCTGCACGTCGGCAGCCTGCTGCCCGTGCTCGCGCTCATGCGACTGCAGCGCGCGGGACATCATCCGATCGCGGTGATCGGCGGCGGCACGGGCATGATCGGCGACCCGAGCGGCAAGTCGTCCGAGCGCAACCTGCTCACGATGGAGTTGCTCGAGCACAATCTCGCGGGACAGCGAAAGCAGCTCGAGCGCTTCCTCGACTTCTCCGGTGCGCACGCCGCGCGCATGGTGAACAACCTCGACTGGCTCGGGAAGCTGGACCTGATCGGGTTCCTGCGCGACATCGGCAAGCACTTCTCGGTGAGCGCCATGACGCAGCGCGATTCGGTGCAGCTGCGACTCACCGGACGCGATCAGGGGATCTCGTTCACCGAGTTCACCTACGCGCTGCTCCAGGCGTACGACTTCCTCGAGCTCTACGACCGGTACGGCTGCCGGCTGCAGATGGGCGGCAGCGACCAGTGGGGCAACATCACCGACGGCGTCGAGCTGATCCGCCGCCTGCGCCAGGGACAGGCCTTCGGCGTCACCATGCCGCTGGTGACGAAGAGCGACGGCAGCAAGTTCGGCAAGAGCGAGAGCGGCAACGTCTGGATCGACGCCGCGCGCACGAGCCCGTTCGCGTTCTACCAGTACTGGCTCAACATGGCGGACGCGGACGTGGTGGGCTCGCTGCGCTTCTTCACCTTCCTCGACGTGGCGGAGATCGAGGTGCTGGGCGAAGCCCATGCGAAACACCCGGAGAAGCGCGAGGCGCAGCGGCGGCTCGCACGCGAGGTGACGGCGCTCGTGCACGGCGCGGAGGCGCTGGCCCGCGCCGAGCGCGCGAGCACGGTGCTGTTCGAGGGTGGGGATCTTCGCACGCTGTCGCCGGCGGAGATCGCAGAAGGCCTCGCCGATGCACCCCGCACGAGCGTGCCCCGGGAGGAGCTCCTGGCCGGGGTTTTGGACCTGCCGGCGGCGCTTGTGCGTTGCGGCCTCGCACCTTCCAAGGCGCAGGCACGCACGTCGATCGAGCAGGGTGCGGTGTCCGTGAATCATGAACTCGTCAAGGACACGGCCCGGGTACTCAGGGTGGGCGATCTGCTTGCCGAAAGATTCGTGGTACTGCGCCGCGGCAAGAAGACCTACAGCCTGATCGACGTCGCCGGGTAAGGGAACGCCCGGCGCGTCGTTTGCCCCGACCCGGACCCCGCCCTACGCTCCCGCACGAAAGGCCAGAGCGCTGATGAGCCCTCCTGACTGGCGCCTCGAAAGGAGCACCCCGAGCACCATGTACGAACCGGCCGTGCTTGCGGCGCGCAGGTTCCCGTGGCGCTTCTTCCTCCAGTCCGTGGTCGTCGCCGTCTTCCTGTGCGCGGGCGTCACGTTCGGCATGGTCCAGTGGCTGCGGAGCGACCTGCCGAGCCCGGAGAAGCTGACCGCGATGGAGACCCCGGTGAAGACCACGGTCTTCGACGCGCGTGGCCGCGTGCTGCACGAGTTCTACCGCGAGAACCGCTCGGTCGTGCCGCTCAAGGACATCCCGCGCAACCTCGTCAACGCCACGCTCAGCACCGAGGACCGCAACTTCTACAAGCACTGGGGCGTGGACCTGTGGGGCGTGGGGCGCGCGGTGGTCACCGACGTGATGCACATGCGGCGCGCCCAGGGCGGCAGCACGATCACCCAGCAGCTCGCGCGCAACCTGTTCAACATGTACGAGAAGTCGATCACCCGCAAGATGAAGGAGCTGGTGCTGGCGATCGACCTCGAGCGCACGTACACGAAGGACCAGATCCTGGAGATGTACTTCAACCAGATCTACTTCGGTGAGGGCGCCTACGGCGTCGAGGCCGCGGCGAAGACGTACTACGGCAAGGAGCTCAAGGAGCTGACGCTGCCCGAGTGCGCGCTGCTCTCGGGCATGCCGGCGAACCCGACGCTCTACTCGCCGCGAAAGCATCCGCAGGCGTCGCTCGCCCGGCGCGGCAAGGTGCTGCGCAACATGCTCGCCACCGGCGCCATCACGCAGGTCGAGTTCGACCATGCCATGCAGTCGCCGCTCGGCGTCACCGCGACGCGCTACTCGAATGACCGCGCGCCCTACTTCATCGAGATGGTGCGCCAGTACCTGGACGAGAAGTTCGGCTCGAACGCCGTCTACGAGGGCGGGCTCAGGGTCTACACCACGCTCGATGCCGACCTGCAGGCGCTGGCGGAGAAGGCGCTCGAGCGCCAGCTCGGGAACCTCGAGAAGGAGATGGCGCTCAAGAAGACCAAGGCCTCGTTCTCCACCGACGTGGCGGCAGGCAAGATCCCGCCCGGGACGCGGCCGCCGTACCTGCAGGGCGCCGTGGTGGCGATCGACCCGCACACGGGCTCGGTGCGCGCGCTCACCGGGGGCCGCGACTGGAACGAGAGCAACTTCAACCGCGCCACGCAGGCGCTGCGTCAGCCGGGCTCGTCGTTCAAGCCGTTCGTGTACGCGGCGGCACTCGACAACGGCTTCAAGCCCACCGACGTGATCGTGGACGAGCCGGTGACGTTCCCCGGCGCCGACGGCGAGCCGGCGTACGAGCCGCAGAACTACGACCGCAAGTTCCGCGGCCCGATCACGCTGCGCTTCGCGCTCCAGGAGTCCGTGAACATCCCGGCGATCAAGCTGCTGCGGAAGGTGGGCACGTCGCTGGTGGCGAGCTACGCGCGGCGCATGGGCATCAAGAGCCCGATCGGCCAGAACCTCTCGCTGGCGCTGGGCTCGAGCGAGGTGAACCTGCTGGAGCTGACGTCGGCGTACTCCGTGCTGGCGAACAAGGGCGTGCGCAACGACCCCAACTTCATCGTCCGCGTGGTGGACAAGGACGGCAAGGAGCTCGAGCGCTTCACGCCGCGGCCGAACGAGGTGCTGAGCGAGCAGACCTCGGCGACCATGACCAGCATGCTCGAGTCGGTGATGGACCACGGCACCGGCTACCCGGCGCGCGCGGCGGGCTTCACGCTGCCGGCGGCGGGCAAGACCGGGACCATGGACGAGTACATGGACGCCTGGTTCGTGGGCTACGTGCCGAGCCTCGTGGTGGGCACGTGGGTGGGCTTCGACGAGAAGAAGACGATCGGCCCCAACATGACCGGCGCGCACGCGGCACTGCCGATCTGGACCGAGGTCATGACCGGCGCCACGCGCGGCAAGCCGGTCGAGGACTTCGAGCTGCCGGCCGGGATCACGACGCGGCTCGTGTGCTCCGAGACCAACATGCTCGCTACCGACCAGTGCCCGAATCCCTCGAACGAGCTGTTCGAGGAAGGCTCCGAGCCGACCGAGTACTGCAACCAGCACCCGGGCCGCCCGTTGGATCCCTCCGCGCGCACGTTCTCGCGGCCGGATTCGCTCGAGCGACCGCTGCGCGACATCGACCAGAAGCCGGACAAGGAAGAGATCCACATCTGACGCGCGCGCGGCGGGCCCCCGTGTGACCGGCACCACGCTCGCCGCCGTCGCGATCTTCCTCCTCACCTACCTGGTCCTCGGGCTGGGCGCACTGCCGCCGCTGCGCCTGGACCGCGCCGGCGCCACGCTCGTGGGCGCGACGCTGATGATCGTGTGCGGCGTGGTGACCCCGCCTCAGGCCGTCGGCGCGATCGACCTCGGCACGCTCGCGCTGCTGTTCGGCATGATGATCGTGGCCGCGAACCTGAGGCTCGCCGGTTTCTTCGGCTGGACCGTCGCGCGCGTGCTCGGCGTCACGCGCTCGCCTCGGCTGCTGCTCGTGCTCACGACCTGTCTCTCGGGCGTGCTCTCGGCGCTGGTGGTGAACGACACCGTGTGCGTGTTGCTGACACCGCTCGTGCTCGAGCTGACCGCGCACGCGGGCCTCGCTCCGGTGCCGTTCCTGCTCGCGCTCGCCATGGGTGCCAACGCGGGCAGCGTCGCGACCGTGGTCGGGAACCCCCAGAACATGATGATCGCGACGCTCGGCGGCATCTCCTACGCGCGCTTTGCCGCGGCGCTCGCGCCGGTGGCGCTGGGCTCTCTCGCGATCACGTCCACGGTGCTCGTCGTCGCCTGCGGCCGCGGGCTGCCGGCCACGATCACGGCCGACGAGCCCCCGCCGCCGCGCATGGACGTGGTGCTGCTCACGAAGTCGGTGCTCGTCTCGCTGGGGCTCGTGGTCGCCATGCTGATGGGAGTGCAGCCGCCGCTCGCGGCCATGGCCGGGGCCGCGGTGCTGCTGGTCACGCGCCGCGTCGAGCCGGGCCGCGTCTACGAGCTCATCGACTGGCCCCTGCTGGTGATGTTCGCCGGGCTTTTCGTCGTCGTCGAGGGTGTCGAGCGCGCTGGCATCGCGGCATGGATCGTCGGCCGACTCTCCGGCGGGTACCCCGGCGGACCGCATGGTTTCGTCGCGCTCACCGCGGCGCTCAGCAACCTCGTGAGCAACGTCCCGGCGGTGATGCTGCTCGGCAAGGCGGCCGCGGCGGCGCCGGACCCGGAGCGGGCGCGGCTGCTGCTCGCCATGGCGAGCACGCTCGCGGGCAACCTCACGCTCGTGGGCTCGGTCGCGAACCTGATCGTGGTCTCGCAGGCCGGCCCGCGCGCCCGCGTGGGCTTCTGGGAGTACGCGCGCGTGGGCGCGCCGATCACGCTCCTGACGCTCGCCTGGGGCGCGTGGTGGCTCCGGTAGAAAGGGCCGGCCAGTGACCGGGACGCTTGGCCAGCGCGCACGCGGGCGCGACAACAACTTCAACCTCGTGCGCCTGCTCGCCGCGGGCTGCGTGCTTGCGAGCCACTCCTGGCCGCTCTCGGGCACGCCCGGCGAGCCGCTCGAGCGTTTCGCCGGGTTCTCGCTCGGCCACTTCGGCGTGGACATCTTCTTCGTCGTCAGCGGCTTCCTCGTCACCGGCAGCCTGTTCGCGCGCCGCACGCTCGGCGCGTTCGTGCGCGCGCGCGCCCTGCGCATCTTCCCGGCCCTCACCGTGAACGCGTTCGGCACCGCGCTCGTGATCGGGCCGCTCGTGACCGCCCTGCCGCTCGCCGCCTACTTCGCGTCGCCGCTCACGTGGGCGTACGCGGTACTCAACAGCACCACGTGGCCGTGGGGCGTGGTGTGGTCGCTCCCGGGGGTCTTCCACGGGCTGCCCGCGGGTGATGCGGTGAACGGCGCACTGTGGTCGCTGCCGTGGGAGCTGACCATGTACGCGATGCTCGTGGTGCTCGGCGCGCTCGCACTGCGCACCCGGCCGTGGCTGGGCGCGCGCGGCGTGAAGGTCGTGGTGCTGGGCATCGCGCTGCTCGCCACGCTCGGGCACGGCTTGAACGAGGGTGCCGACCTGTCGCGGGCGTTCCGGGTGGTGCAGGGCCTGAGGCTCGTGGCGCTGTTCTTCACCGGCGCTTCGCTCCAGCTCCTGCGCGATCGCGTACCGCTCTCCGGCGCGGCGGCCGTGGTCGCCGCCGCGGCGCTGGTCGCGGCGCTCCGCTGGCAGGGCTACGCGCTGGTCGCCTATCCCCTGCTCCTCAGCTACGTGGTGCTGTGGGTGGCCATCGTACCGGGCGGCGTCCTGCGCGCGTACAACCGGCTCGGGGACTACTCGTACGGCTTCTACCTCTGGCAGTTCCCGATCCAGCAGTGGATCGTGCTCACGCACCCGGGCATCTCGCAGCCGATGCTGTGCCTCGCCTCGCTGCCCCCCGCGCTGGCGATCGCGGTCGTGTCGTGGCACCTGGTCGAGCGCCCGGCGCTGGCGCTCAAGGAGCGCTCTGCGGCGCGCCGATGACGCGGGCATGAGCCCTCGCTCCCGCCTCACCCTGCTCGGCTCCGCCGCGCTCGCTGCCTTGCTCGCGGGCTGCGGCTCGGGCGGCCACGCCACGTCCCCGCTCACGCCGCGCACGTACCGGATGGGCTTCGCGCTCAGCGCCCCGCGCGCGGACTTCCCCCTGCTGCTCCAGGCGCTCGACCAGTTCACGAGCCGGTCGGATGCGGCGATCATGAGCAACGAGGCGCCGTGGGAGTCGCTGCTCGCGGGTGTGCCGCCCGATGACTTCGTGCGCCGACAGCAGGTGCCGCTGGCGCAGTATTACCGTGGCAAGGGGCTGCGCGTGTGGGTCTACGTCGATCCCGCGAACGGCTTGAACCGCGCCGGCGAGTCGAACCCGCTCGTGGCCGCGGGGCGGAGCATCACCGAGCCCGCGATCCAGCAGCTCTATCGCGACTACGCGGTGGCGCTCGACACGCTCGTGCGCCCCGACGTGTTCGGCACCGTGCTCGAGACGAACCTCATCCGCGCCGCCGCGCCGGCGCCGCTCTACGCCGCGATCCGGCAGGTCGCGAACGATGCCGCCACGGCGATCCGGGCGCACGATGCGAGCGTCCAGCTCTCGGCGAGCGTGCAGGTGGAGACGGCGTGGGGGAAGTTCGGCGGCGGGGGCTACCAGGGCGTGGACGCGGACTTCGCGGACTTCCCGTTCGTCCAGGTGCTGGGGCTCTCAAGCTATCCCTATTTCGCGTGGACGTCGCCCGACAGCCTCCCCGCCGACTACTACGCGCGGCTCCTCGCGGGCCACAACCTGCCCGTGGGCGTGGTCGAGGGTGGGTGGACGTCGGAGAGCTTCAGCACCGTCGTGTCCTCGCCGGCGGTGCAGGAGCGCTACGTCGACCGGCACGCGGAGCTGCTCGCGAGCGTGAACGCGATCTCGTGGTTCCAGCTCACGTACAGCGACATCGAGCTCCACTCGCTGCCGGCCGCGACCGCCGCAGGGCTGCTGCCGTTCTCGCGCCTCGGCGTCGTGGACACGCTGCTCGCCGCGAAGCCGGCGCTCGCCGCCTGGGACGCGCAGTTCGCGCGGCCGTTCCGGTAGCGAATGACCGCGCGTACTGGCTGCCGCGAGCTCTAGCCCCGGGCGTGTTCCGCGCTCAGCCGGCCGAGCGCGAGCGCCGCGAGTGCGAGCCCCAAGTCGCGGAGCGCCACGTCGTAGTAGCCGGGGATGAGCAGCAGGTTGACGATGATCGCCCCGAGCCACGCCGCGACCACGTAGCTGAAGATGCGCGGCCTCACCGCCACGCCGATACCGGCGGCGATCTCGATCACGCCCACGACGTTCATCAGCGCGTGGCCGTGGCCACCCACGAGGTTGTTCGCCACCGCGGGCAGGTACTGGTCCCAGTTCACGAGCGCGTGGAAGAACTTGTCGAGGCCGGCGACGATGGGCGCGACCGTGAAACCGAAGCGCAGGATCTGGAACGCCTGGCGCGAGGGGCTGGCAGCGTGAGATGCGTCTACGGCCGCGGCGTCCGAAATAGCGAGCGTGTGCGTGGAAGGCATGGGTCCTCGAACGCGGGGTGTGGATCGGTCCTCTGGGTCCCCGCCGCCCCAAGCACCGTCCCGGGCCATCCGGGATCGTTTCTAAAACTAGTGCATCTGATGTTTAGAGATGGCCCGCGGTTCGCGAAATCGCTTCTGGATAACCATCGTTGGCTTTAGAATCTGGTCATCCTCATGGATCCCAAGCACTTCGAACGACAGGTACAAGCGCTCAGCGCGCTCGACGACCCGGCCCGCCGCAAGCTCTACCTGCTGGTCGCGGCCCGGGGCGAGCTGAGCCGCGACCAGGCCGCGCGTGGCGCGGGGATCTCGCGAACGCTCGCCGCGTTCCATCTCGACAAGCTGGTGGACGCGGGGCTCCTGGACGTCGACTTCCGGCGCCTCTCGGGGCGCACCGGCCCCGGCGCCGGCCGGCCATCGAAGCTCTACCGGCGCTCGGCGCTGCAACTCGACCTCACGCTGCCGGAGCGTCGCTACGAGTGGGCGGCGCAGGTGCTGGCGCGCGCCCTAGGCGAGGCGTCCTCGCCCGCCGCGACCCAGGCGCTGCGCGTCACCGCGCACGCCCGCGGCGAGCGGATCGGTCGTGATCTCGCGAAGCCCGCAGCCAGCACTCCACCCCTGCGTGCCGCAGCGAGCGCGCTCGCCACGTGCGGCTTCGCGCCCGCGCTCGCGCCCGAGGGGCAACTCGTGCTGCGCAACTGCCCGTTCGCTTCGTTGCGCGAAGCCTGCCGCGATGTCGTCTGCGGCATGAACCTCTCGCTCATCCAGGGCGTGTTGGGCGGGCTCGGCCTCGAGAGCGTGACCGCGGCGCTCGAGCCGCAGCCCGTTGGGTGCTGCGTGGCGCTGCGCGCGACGGCCGCGGCTACGCCGTCGCGTGCTGCAGCGCCCGCGGAGAGCTGAAGGGCCCGCGCATCTTGCGCTCGAGCTCGGCGCGGCGGCCGCTCGATCGTCGTTCAGGAACTCACCACCACGACCCGCTTCGTGAGCACCCGGGTCGGGGTCTTCATCCGTACGAGGTACACGCCCGGCACGAGCGGGGTGTTCACGTGGATCACGTGGGTCTGGGCGGCCGCGAACGCGAACGAATCACGCCATACCCGCCGGCCTGCAAGGTCGAATAGCTCGATCGCGACGGGCTGGGGCGTCGCGACCCGGAACGCGAGCGACAGCGCACCGCGAGCGGGAGCGGGCACGGCCCCCAGCAGTTCGATGGTGGATACAGCCGGGACTTCGACCGTCACCTCGGCTTCGGCCGTACGGCTAGCGTCGGCGCCCAGCACGAGCCGGTAGGAGTAGGCTCGGCCGGGGCTCGCGGAGGCGTCGACGATCCGCCACCGCCCGTGATCATCCGAGATGGTGGTTGCGAGGGACGCCCACTCCCCCGAAATGCCACGCCGCTCCACGACCGCCGGCACGCCGGCACCCTCCCCCTGCCACGTGACCGCGGGGCCCTCCGCTCCGCACGCCGCTCCGAGCAGCCATGCCCGCCGCTCCCTGCCCGGAGACAATTGGAGCAGCCAGGTCTCGTTGGAATCCTGGAAGATATCGGGATTCCCCGCGAAACAGAGGATCCGGTCGCGCCGCGGATCATGAATCGCCGTCGACCCTGACGCGGCAAAGTGCCGATCGCCGCCGATGCTCACCGCGGACCACTTCGGCTCCGGCACGGGTTCGAACATCCTCGCCCCGCCGGAGACGGTGATGAGGTCGTAGTCGACGGCGAATCCTCCCATCACCAGCATGCGATCCTCGACGGGATCCCACGCAGCAGCTTCACGTGCAAACTCCGGGGCCGAGCCCAAGGTCGGCATCTCGAGCCATCGGTCGTCGCTGAGCGAGAACGTCCAGGACCCGTGGCGGGAGTTGCGCTCCATGGAACCGCCGGACAGGAAGAGGCGGTCACGGGCAGGATCGAGGACCAGGGCCGGCTCCCAGCGGCCGCCCGGCCCATCCTCCGCGCTGGCCAGCAACTCCCACCGCATGGGATCCGCCAGGTGGAGCGCCCACGTCTCTCCCGGATACGCCGTTGCCGTCGCGCCGCCGAAGACGATCATCCGGTCTCGCAGCGGATCCAGAACGGCCACATGACCGCGGCGGCCGCTCGGACCTCCACCGCCGGCCACGACCTGCCTCCATCTCGGCTCACCGTCGAGCTCCAGCACCCAGAGATCGTCGAGGAACGTCTCGGTGTCGTCCTGCTCGTAGCGCCACCCTCCGAACACGACCAGGCGCCGGCGGATGGGATCGTAGATGCCGGCGGGTTCATGGCGTGGGGGCGGCGATCCGTTCGCGGGGTCGAGCCGCTGCCACGACATGGGATCTCCAAGCGAGACGGACCAGACATCGTTGAGGTACGGGGCTCTCGCCTGCTCGGTGGCCCTCCGACCAACGCCACCGAACACGAATGCACGATCCCCCGCCAGGTCGACCATGCTCGCGTGGCCGAATCTCGGCCCCGGAAGCTCGCCCGCGCCGAGCGCGGTCCAGGAGGGAGCGGGCCGCAATGCGAACGCGAACAGGTTCACGGTGTCGGTCGGGGCGCGATCCGCGGGGATGCCGAGGAATCGGTCCTTGCTCGGGTCGTAGACCGCGGCGAACCGCCCGTGGGGCTCCGGCCCGGAGGGCGCCGTCTGGATGCGCGACCACACCGGCTGGGGCTGGAGTGCCAGTCGCCAGTCGCCCACGGCACTGTAGGTCGTATCATCAGCGCCGAAGAACACGAGATCGCCCGACACCGGGTCCGCGAGCAGGGTGCCTGCCGAAGTGATCGCGGGAGCGTCGCTGGCCGCCACGAGCCGGGTCCACCGCATCGAATCGCCGAGCTCGAGCGACCACATCTCGGCCGTCGGTCGATCGAACGAGTCCTCCGTGAGGACCGAGCCCCCGATCACGATCATGCGATCGGCGAGCGAGTCGTAGGCGGCTTCGTGCGCGTATCGTGGAAGCGGCCCGGGGCCGAGTGGCCGGAGTCGCCGCCAGCGCGGAGCGGGTTCCAGATCGAGGCTCCAGACATCGTCGCCGATCTTCCAGTCGCCCTCGTTCCACAGGCCGCCGAAGACCAGCACCCGGTTGCGGCGGGAATCGAACACCGCACTCATGCCGAATCTGGCCCGCGGCGCCAAGGAGTCGGCCTCGACGAGGAGTTGCGTCCAGCGCGGCCGATCGCCCCGTTCCAGCGTGTGCACGGTGACGGGTCGGGACCAATCCGAGGTCGTCATGGAGATCACGATCCAGCGTCCTGCTCGTGAGTCGAACACGGGTGCGGCCGCACCCGACGGACGGGTGCCCACGACCTCGTCCTCGATGCGCTCCCAGCGCGGCGACGCCCCCATGCTGATCGCCCACCGGGCCGCCCAATCGCCGCCCTCGCCGGCCATCACCACGCTTCCCCGGGCCGGATCCGGGAGCAGGAGCATGAACGCCCGTTGCGGGGGCGCGACCTCGGTCCATGCCGCGCCCTGCAATGACGAAGCGTTCGCGCTCGCGGCAGCGGGCAGTGCGATCTCGTGGCGTCCGGACCTCGGGCCCCGGTCGGGCGCCCAGACCGCCCGCTCGGCGGCCGTACGCACCGGAGGCTTCGCGGTGCGCGGCGCGGCGTTCGGTGGGAGCGCAAGAATCGATGTCAGGAAGAGGCCGAGCACGTCAGCTCCAGGACCGGGCCGTCCGGGTGCCGAACGCCATGCGCGCGGCCCCGACGGGCCGACATCATCGTTCCGCGTCCCGGCGCCGGCAATCACCATCTGCGGCGTGGTCCACGGGTAGCAGTTCGAGGATGCTCGAACTCCGTTACACCCGCTCCAGCACCAGGTCGGCGGGGAGCGCCGCCGGGGGTTGATCCGCGACCGTGAAGCAGGCGGTCACGCGAGCCGCCATCGCCTCGTCCGGCGCGGCGAGGTGGAGCGTCGCGAACGCCTCGCCGGCCGTGAGCTTCGCACCGCGCTCGCGCGTGAGCACCAGCCCGACGCGCGGATCCACGTCGTCCTCCTTCGCGCGCCGGCCGCCGCCCATCGCCACGACCGACTCGCCGAGAGCGAAGCAGTCGCAGCCCGCGAGGTACCCGGCCCTGGGCGCGCGCACCTCGACCACGACCGGCGCGGGCCGGAACGGCTCGCCGTGCTCGAGCGCGCGCGTGTCGCCGCCCTGGGAGTGGACGAGCGCGAGGAACTTCTCGGCCGCCTTGCCGCCGTCCAGCGCACGCGTGACGCGGGCGAGGCTCGCGTCCGCCGACGCCGCGCCGCCCGCCAGGCGCACCATCTCGGCGGCGAGCGCGAGCGTGAGCGCGCGCGTGCCCGGCACGGGGTCGCCGCGCAGCACGCGCCAGGACTCCACCACCTCGAGCGCGTTCCCGACCGCGTGGCCGATCGGCCAGCTCATGTCCGTGACGCACGCGGTGGCGGCGGCGTCCATCCCGCGGCTCGTGGCGACGAGCCGGGCGGCCAGCGAGCGGGCCGCCTCGCGTGTCTTCATGAACGCGCCGTTCCCGCACTTCACGTCGTAGACGATCGCGCGCGCGCCCTCGGCGATCTTCTTGGAGACGATGCTGGAGACGATGAACGGCTCGAACTCCACGGTGGAGGTGACGTCGCGCAGTGCGTAGAAGTGGCCGTCCGCCGGCGCGAGGTCGGGGCCCTGGCCGACCATGATCACGCCCAGCGCCTGCATCTGCGCCGCCATCGCGTCCGGCTCCATCTGCGTGCGGAACCCGGGGATGCTCTCCAGTTTGTCGAGCGTGCCGCCGGTGTGGCCCAGGCCGCGCCCGCTCACCATCGGCACCGGCACTCCACAGGCGGCGACGAGCGGCGCCAGCACCAGCGAGATCTTGTCGCCGACGCCGCCGGTCGAGTGCTTGTCCGCGGCCACGCCCAGCTGCGACCAGCCGAAGACGTTGCCGGAGTGGAGGAACGCCAGCGTCAGCGCCCGCGTCTCGGCATCGTCGAGCCCGCGCAGGAACGCCGCCATGAGCCAGGCGCTCGCCTGGTAGTCGGGGATCTCGCGCCGGGCGCATCCGAGGATGAACTCGCGGAGCGACGCCGGATCATGCGCGCGGCCGTCCCGCTTGGCGCGGATGAACGCGCGGGCGTCGAGCATCAGCTCAGTACTTGCCTTCGCCAGCGGCCTCGCCGCGCACGATCTTGACGCCCGCAGATGCACCGAGCCGCGTCGCGCCCGCAGCCACCATCTTCTCGGCGTCCTCCTTGGTGCGCACGCCGCCCGAGGCCTTGACGCCCATCTCCGGGCCCACGGTCTCGCGCATCAGCTGCACGTCCTCGACCGTGGCGCCGCCGCCGGCGAAGCCGGTGCTGGTCTTCACGAAGTCCGCGCCCGCAGCCTTGGCGAGCGTCGAGCCCATCACCTTCTCGTCGCGCGTGAGCAGCGCGGTTTCGAGGATGACTTTTACCAGAGCGCGGCCTGCGGCCGCGCTCACCACGCCAAGAATGTCCTGCTCGACGAGCGCGTAGTCGCGGGACTTCAAGGCGCCGATGTTGATCACCATGTCCACTTCCTCGGCGCCCTGCTCGATCGCGCGCCGCGTCTCGTAGGCCTTGATGTCGGAGAGGTGCGCGCCCAAGGGAAAGCCGATCACCGTGCACACCTTGACGCCGCTGCCACGCAGCATCTCGCGGCAGAGCGCGACCCAGTTCGGGTTCACGCACACGCTGGCGAAGCAGAACTGGGCCGCCTCGCGGCACAGCTGCTCCACTTCTTCCCGCGTCGCATCGGGCTTGAGGAGCGTGTGGTCGATCAGGCTCGCGAGCCCGTCGGAGGCAGGGCAATAGCCCATCGTGGCCACGACGCGCGAGGCGCCAGCGGCGGCGAGCAGCCGCGTCTCCTCGGGGCCGCGCACGCCGGCCACGCCCCAGTTGCGGCAGCGCTCGCACGTGGTCGGGTCGTGGACGACCGCGCCCGGCGCCAGTCCCTGCACCGGCGAGGGAGCCGCGTGCGCAGTGTGCGGCGCGGCGGGCGCGACCGCAACGGAGCGCTGGATCGCGGCCATCACCTGGCGCGTGATCAGCTCGACGAGATCGTCGCGCTCGGCGCTCACGGCCGCTTCCTGCCGTGGTCCATGAAGTCGAACAGGTCCGGGAGCAGCACCGAGAGCCGCTTCCTGAGCAGGCGGCCGCGCGTGTCGCGCCAGTACACCCACATCGACGGCGAGAACTCGGCCAGCACCTGGCGGCACCCTCCACACGGCGGCGCGCCCTGGCCCGTGCGCGCGGTCACGGCCACGGCGGCGAACTCCTTCTCGCCCTCGCTCACGGCCTTGAACACCGCCGTCCGCTCCGCGCAGCACGTGAGCCCGAACGACGCGTTCTCCACGTTGCAGCCGTGGTAGACGCGGCCCGAGGCGCCGAGCAGCGCCGCGCCCACGGCGAAGCGCGAGTAGGGTGAGTAGCTCGCCTCTCGCGCCTTCATCGCCTCGCGCATCAGCGCTTCCGGCGTCACCTTGGCGCGTGGCGCGCTCACGCCCGCAGCTCCGAGAGGAAGCTCTCCCCTGCGCGCGGCGCCGTGACCGAGAACAGCTCGGCGAGCGTCGCGCCCAAGTCCGCGAACGTGGCGCGCGTGCCCAGGTCCGCACCGTCCCGCACGCGCGGCCCGGCCGCGAGCAGCGGCGTGTATTCGCGCGTGTGGTCGGTGCCGGGCGTCGTCGGGTCGTTTCCATGATCGGCGGTGACCCACGCCATCTCGTCGCCGCGCAGCCGGTCGACCAGTCGGCCGAACGTCGCGTCGAAGCGCTCGAGCGCGGCGGCGAAGCCGGCGGGGTCGTTCCGGTGCCCGTACTGCGTGTCGAAATCCACGAGGTTCGCGAACACCAGTCCCTCTCCCGCGCGCTTCACCAGGTCCAGCAACACCGCCTCGCCCTCCTCGTTGCTGGTCGTGTGGATGGCGTCCGAGACGCCA
>Ga0073909_10000367_pt1 | contig 15228 bp, 11 predicted proteins | sample Coa_R1_6_FD_66439 | JGI IMG/M metagenome (GOLD analysis project Ga0073909, IMG submission 66439) | Surface soil microbial communities from Centralia Pennsylvania, which are recovering from an underground coalmine fire. - Coalmine... | ecosystem: Environmental > Terrestrial > Soil > Unclassified... | reverse complement strand
CCGTAGGCGACGTAGTACCAGAAGTCACGCGACGGCGGGACGTCGAGCTGGCCGCTCGCGGTGACGCCCGAGAGCGACCAGCCGGCCGGCGGATAAGCGCCCGGCGCGGGCGGCGCGGAGCCTCCGGCGTACGTCGGATAGTTGCCGAAGCCCTTGCGCCAGACCTCGACCGAGCTTCCGAACGCTCCCGGCGTGAACGCGAGCTGGATCGCGGTGCGGCCGCTGGAGCCGTTGCCGCTCTTCACCTGCGTCGCGGTGAGGCCGGTCACCGGCGTGGTGACGCCGGCGACGAAGCTCGCGGCGATGGTGTGGTTCGCCTGCACGTTGTTGAACGTGTAGGCCGTCACCGCACCCACCGAGACGCCGTCCACCAGCACGTCGGCCACCGAGAAGCAGGGATCCGGCGTGATCGTGAACGGCGCGTTCGAGCCGTAGGTCACGGGCACGCTGCCGGACGGGGCGATCGAGCCGCCCGCGCCGGCCGAGGCGGCGATCGTGGGATCGACCACGTGCACGATGGCCGCGGCCGCGGTCTGGCCGTCCGGGTTCGTGATGGTGATCGCGTAGAACTCGCTGGGCAGGTTCGGCGTGGCGCCGACCGTGCTGAGCACGAGGTTCACCGTGGTCGGGCTCACGTACGTCGCCGAGACCACGCTCGGCGGCGTGCCCGTGGCGGCGCCAGCCGAGATCACCGCGGTGAGGTGATTGAACGCGGGCACGCCGGGCAGGTTGGCGCCCGGGTCGTAGAACCCGGAGCCCGCCACCGAGGTGCCGGTGAGCGCGACCGCGAGCGCGGGGTTCCCGGGCGCGACGTCCGCGAGCGCGCTCGGCGTCGCCGGCGGCGGCGCCACCAGCTTGGCGACGCGCACGCCGTAGGAGTTCGTCGTGTCGGTGTACATGCTCACGGTCCACATCGACATGTCGTCGAGCGGGTCCACCGCCATCACCGAATAGTCACCCCAGCGCCGGCGGCCGCGCGAGGCGCCGTTGTCGCCGGCCGGGTTGTAGGCGAATCCGCTCGCGGTGAGCAGCGTCGGCGTCTGCATGGTGCCGAGTGGATCGCCGGCGAGCCGGCCCACCGTGGCCGAGTTGATGCGCTCGTTCGTGCCCGCGGTGGAGAACCCCATCGCCGCGTGGCCCTGCCCGCTGACGACGATCGAGGGCACGAAGTAGTGCCGCTCGGTGGTGAGGTTGTTCGCGGTCGCGGTGAACACCGTGCCCGACTGGACGATCGTCGGCGTGCCCGCGGCCACCGGCACGTTGAACTGGTACCAGCGCGAGCCGTTGCGGGTGTTGTTCGCGGGCGTGGCGTTCACGACGCCCGTGTTGTCCACGGCGATGTTCTGGCTCACCCACAGCTGCTGGTTGCGGATGTAGGCGTAGAAGACACGGTCGTCGAGCGCATCCACGTTGCCGTTCGTGCCACCGCTGTTGCCGAGGTGCGGCACCGTGAGCGGGTTGCTCGTGGCGGGCACGGTGATCGGGATGTTCGCGGAGATGCCGGGCGTGCCGCCCGGATCGGAGATCCGGTACATGTCGAGCGTGCCGAACGAGTTCCCGTCCACGCCGATGAAATAGCCCTCGTTCGAGGCCGGGTCCGGGTTGTCCACGCCGCGCGGCGCGAACGGTCCCACGAACGACGGCCCGGTCATGAGCGCGCGGAACGTGGTGACCACGATCGGCCCCACGCCGAGCACCGAGGACTTGCGGATGACGAAGCCGTCCGTCTGCTGGAACGACGGGCAGAACTCGTCACCGCCCATGTAGAGCGCGTTGGCGTCGATGCCGAGCGACGGGTAGTCGGTGAGGCAGTTGTTGCCGATCGAGGGCGAGAGCGTGGCGGGGACGAAGAAGAAGAACGTCCACACCGTGGTGGGGCTGATGATGCCGTTGCTCGCCGCGTCGCTGACGCCGATCAGGTAGCGATTCGGCGTCGAGACGTTGATGATGGTGATGAACCAGCGGCCCGAGAGGCGGTCATAGCGCACCTGCGGGTCCGAGGTGCCGATGCCGTTGCGCACGGAGTTGAAGAAGTTGTCCTCGCTCAGGTTCAGGACGCCGTCCTGCGCGCCGGTGGTCTTGTTGAACGAAACGATGCGCCCGTTCACGCCGACGACGTACTGCTGGGGCCCGATCGAGCCGTCGCAGTCGGGCGGGAACGAGTTCGTGGGGTTGTACCCACCCGACAGCGACGCGGCCTTGAAGTTGGGGCCGATGGCCTGCGGAGCGAGCGGCTCGGTCGTGAGCGCACCCGGCCGGCGATAGCCGGTGAGCATTTCCGGCGGCAGCACCGGGATCGAGGCCACGCGCTCGGACTGGGGGTTGATCCCCAGCTCGTCGCGCTCCGGACCCTCGTGATCCTCCACCAGGATCGGCTGCTGCGGGAGGTCGCTCGGGTGCAGGCGCTCGATGCGCATGAGCGCGGAGGTGGTCTGGCGGATCCCGACGCTGCCGGTGAACGGCGTGCCGACGCGCTGGATGTCGGTGCGCTCGGCGGCGGCTGCGGGAAGTCCGGCGGTCGCCACGAACAGGGCGAGGGCGGTGACTGACAATGTTGCGGGAACACGCATGCGCAGCACAGACGGCATAGGGGCACCTCGGTTAGAGGACGCTGCCGTGGGGCGGGAACCCGGGGTCAGGCAAGGAGGCGGCCGAACGTAGCGCAGCTTCACAATGTGCTGACGGCTGGTCAAGCGGTTTCTGCGCCTACCGTTACCCACGCGGTCGAGTTTGGATGGGTCCACTTGCGTGGCCGGAGTGCTTCGAGGAAACGCTCGATCGCGCCGTACATCAGAGAGGAAGCAGGAACAGGCGCATCGGAAGGCTGGCCGGCCCTTGGCGTGCTACTGAACCGGCCAGTGGAACGCACCCCCTCCCCACGGAGGCCGTACATGCAGCGCTTCCTCATCGAGGTCCCGCACGAGGCCGAGCCCGTCGCCTGTGCTCGAGCCGCCAAGGCGCTGCTCGAGCTCGGCTCGCACTTCATCACCCACGCCGACTTCGGCTGCAACGATGGCGATCATCGGGCGTGGATCGTGGTCGAGGGCGAGAGCAAGTCGGAAGTCCGGAACATCCTGCCACCCCCGTTCCGCACCGCGGCGCGGATCACGGGCCTCAACAAGTTCTCGCTCCAGCACGTGGACGAGTTGCTCCAGAGCCACCAGGCCTGACGGCAGCGCAACGCCCCGTCCGGATGGGTCCGGGCGGGGCGCTGGGTCTGCGAGCTTCTACTGGTGGGCGGTGGCGCTCTTGCTCGGATCGTCCGCGGGGTTCACGTACGTGAGCTTGAATGGCCCAGTGCCGTGCACCTGCACGATCGTCTCGCCCTCGGCCCAGGCATAGTGGTTCATGTGCGGCCCGACGAAACCGAACGTGCCCGCAGGCATGACCGCACCCTTGGTGTCGTCGAACTTGTCTCCGGTGGCGAAGTGGAACGTGCCCGAGATCACCGTGATGTTCTCGGTGGTCGGGTGCCAGTGCGGCATGATCTTGTAGCCGTCCGGCATCTTGAGCCGCACCACGTACTGGCCCGCGGCCATGGGGTTGCCTGCCAGCACGGCGAACTGCGCGGTCTGCGTGAACACTGCCGGCGGCGGGCCCCACTTGATGCCGTCCGGGGTCGACATCCCGTGGTCGGGCATCGTCGCGGCTGATGCCGGGTGCGTGGGCGTCTTCGCTGCGGGCTTCTCGTCTGCGGCGGACACCGTGCCCACGGCGAGCGCAACGAGTGCCAGGGTGAGGAAGAGTCTGTTCACCGGGACCTCCATGTAGAAGAAGTGAACGAACGACCTCCGTGCGCCGGCCCGTGACCGGCGACAGGCCATCATAGCGCCGAACGGTGGGCGCCCGTAAGCGGGACTGGAGGCCGATGGGATGCCTGGCGCCGGTCGGCGCGTGCGCCACGGTGCGCGGTTCGGGTGCTGACAAGCTGTCGGTCGGCGACCGCTCGTGTCAGGTCCGGGAGTCCCCGCGGGCCTGCGGCGTGTCCACGTTCCCGCGCACCAGCTCGCCGGCGCGGAGCATCTCCTGGAGCCGGTGGCGGTGGTCGCGCTGCAGCAGCACCGGGTAGAGGTTCATCGGCAGGTCGAGCAGGGCGAGCCATGCGGCGCGCTGCGGCGCGCCGCGCAACAACGAGATCGACGCCAGCAGCAGCACGATCAGGAACGCGATCGCGTGCCCACCCTCGGCGGCGCGCGTCTCGCGCTCGATGCGCTCGGGATCGCCGCTGTGCCATGCCGCCGGGAGCGCGCGGTTGGGAAGCGAGAGCGGACCGCGGCGGACGAGCGCACGGAACAGCGGCACGCCGAGCCAGTGGAACACGCGGCCGCTCCGCTCCCACGCCCGCAGCGCGTAGTACTCGTCGAACGGCGGCAGCCCGCGCAGGGGCAGCACGAACGCCGCCCAGGTGACGACGACGAGGTTCACGAGTGCGGCGTGCACGAACGGCCCGAACCAGGTGGACAGGCCGAGGAGCACGAGCAGTGCGACCATCATCAGGCTCGCGGCGGCGAAGACGAGCGCTCGCATGGCGGCCCCATCATGGGCCGTTCAGACGCGCTGGTCGAGGGCCTCGAACACGGCGGCGATGTGGCGCTGGATGCGCTCGGGCTCGAGCAGCGTCAGGTGGTGCACGGGCTCGATCACGAACGAATCCGAGTCGAAGTCGTCGCCGAGCACGTTGTCGTCGAGGTGCCGCGCCAGCAGCGCCTCCGCCGAGCCGGATTCCTCGGCTCCGAACACCAGGCGCACCACGGGGATCCTCTTGCGCGCCGCGCGGTACCAGTCCGCCAGGGGATCGCCGGGCTTCTGGAACGGCTCCATGATCTCGCGGGCGTAGCGCTTCAAGGTCTCGAGGTTCACGCCGAGCCGGATCAGCGACTGCGACAGGTAGCTCTGGATCACGAGCCACGACTCGAGCGACTGCACGTCCGCCGCCAGCGCCTTGAGCGTCGCCAGCGTGCCCGCCGGGTTCGAGGCGTCCATGTTCGCGTACACCCGCGTCGCGAAGCAGGTCTCGAGGCTCACGTTGGGCGCCAGCGCCACCATCCCGGCGATGTCGACCCCGGCGCCGCCCTCATCGTGCACCATGCGCAGGAACTGATCCGATCCCGCCGAGTGGCCCACGAGCACCGTCTGTCGCGGCCGGGCCTCCGCGATCAGATCGCGGAGCAGGATGCGGAGCACGCGCGAATGATCGTCGATGCTGAGGATGGGACGGTACGCCTCGGCACGCCCGAAGCCCGCGAGTGTCAACGCCACGACCCGATAGCGCGACGTCCGCGTCACCGTCTCGAAGCGGGCGTCGTCGGCGCCGACGCCGTGGAGCAGCACCACCAGCCGATCGGAGACGACCTGGTTGTCCATGTAGGCGAGGCGATAGCCGACGAGGCGGGGATTCTTGGTGGCGAGCTGCCGCACGTGCGTGGTGGTGAGCACCAGCTGGCGCTCGATCGGGACGCCGGTGGTCACGCGCACGGCGCCGGCCCCGTCGGCCAGTCGCCACCGCAGCGCCAGCGCGAGGTCGTGCGCGCTCTGCCAGCGCTGGTCCGGGTCCTTGGCGAGGCAGGCGCGCACGGCGAGGTCGAGGTTCGCCGGCGTCATGGTCGCGATCTCGCCCAGCGGCCTCGGCTCCTCCTTCATGATGGCGGAGATGAGCGAGGCCTGGCTCGGACCGTCGAACGCCCGGCGACCCGCGGCCATCTCGTAGAGCACGCAGCCCAGCGCCCAGAGGTCGGAGCGCTCGTCGGCGTCGTGACCCTCCAGCTGCTCGGGCGCCATGTACTGGAACGTGCCGATCAGCGAGCCCTCGGTGGTGAGCGCGCCGGCGACCGTGGCCGCGTGCGTGAGCGCATGTCCCGACGAGGAGCCCGCGCGCATCGGGCCGCCGGCCCGCGCGAGACCGAAGTCCATGAGCTTGGCACCCGAACGCGACAGCATGACGTTCGCAGGCTTGAGGTCGCGGTGCACCACGCCCGCGCGGTGCGCGGCATCGAGCGCGTCGGCGATCTGGGCGCCGATCCGCAGCACGTCGGCCGTGGGGAGCGGCCCGCGGAGGATGCGCTCGGCGAGCGACTCGCCATCGACCAGCTCCATCACCAGGTAGTCGGTCGAGCCTTCGCGGCCGATGTCGTAGAGGGCGCCGATGTTGGGATGGCTCAAGCCGGAGACGAGCCGCGCCTCGCGCTCGAAACGCGCGCGCGCGCCGTCGCTCGAGGTGAGGTGCTGGGGCAACACTTTGACCGCGACGTCGCGGCCGAGCCGGGTATCCCGGGCGCGGTAGACCTCCCCCATCCCGCCGGCGCCGAGGGCGGAAACGATCTCGTGGGGGCCGAGGCGGCTCCCGGCATGGAGGGGCATCTCATGAATTTAGCGCAACCGCGGCGACGTCCGCTCGGACTTTCGCCAGACGAGAATACGAACTCAGGCGCGTGACCGTTCTTCGCACCAAGGTCGCGGCCCGTCCCTCGCGCGTCTAGTGAACCACGGCGAACCTCGTCACGCCCGTGCGCTCCGCCTGCCGCAGCCGTGCCCAGTAGAGCCCGCCCGGCAAGCTCGTGGTGTCGAGCACCAGCGACTGCGGGCCGCTCTCTGGTCGGGCTTCGAGCCGCGCCACCACCCGGCCGGCGACATCCACCAGTTCCACCGTCGCCGGGCCCGGCTCGGTGAGCGTGAACGACAGACGCGTCGAGCCGCGCGCGGGAACGGGTGCCAACGCCAGCGCGAGCGAGCCTGCGCGTGGCGATGGCGGCACCGCGAGCATCGGCGGCCCACTGGTCTCCAGCCGCGCGGCGTAGATGTCGGGCGCGCCGGAACGCGTGTCAGCCCAGGCGACGAGCGCGTCCGTGGGCGGCAGAGCGATCATCGAGGTCAGGATCTGTGTGCCGGTCGCGTTGCAGACGACCGTGCCGTTCGCAGCCCAGCCGCCGGGAGCGATGGCACCATTCGCGGTGACCGCGTTCGCGCGCACGTCGTTGGCGCCGCTCGCGCCGTTCGACCACGCGGTGTAGACCAGGTTGCCGGAGCGGACGGCATCGAACGTGGTGAACGAGCCGGCGTTCGAGACCACGACGCCGGCCGGGGTCCAGGGTGGAGGGATGGAGGCGTCGGCGGCGCGACGGCTCAGCACGAGCTGGTCCGGCGAAGCCGCGCGACCGAGCAGGTAGATGCCGCCGCTGCCGTCGGGCAGGAGCAGGTCGCACCACGGCGCCGCCGTCGGTTCCGGCCACCCGGACTGCCCACCCACGAGGAAGTGCTGCATGGAGCGTGACGGGCTCGAGGGCCACGACGCGAACAGTCCGCCGACACCGTCGGCGACGATGCATGGGCCCGGGGCACCGGATGGAGCGCCGCCGTAGAGCGTCATCGCACCGCTGTCCGGCCCCGTGTGCGTGAACGCCCCGGCCAGGCCGCCTCCGGCCATGTCCCAGAGCGCTCCCGTCAGCGCGCCGCCGCTCGGGTCCGCCGCCAGCGTCACCGCCGCGAAGCCGAGCAATGGATTGCCGGTATCGCCGTGCGACTGCAGCAGGCCAGATGCCGCCCAGCCCGGCGAGAAGCCGCCGGTGCCGGCGACGCGCGTGACGAAGAGCCCTTCGGCGACGTCGGCGAAGCGATTCCACATCAGATAGGCGCCGCCGGCCTGATCGGTGACGGCGCGCAACACCGAGCCCGAGGGTCCGCCCACCGCGATGGAAATGATCCTGCCGTTCGCGGGGAAGCCGGGCGCCAGCGTGCCGCTCGCGCCCACGTGCTGCATGAACGCGTGCTGCGTTGCCGGATCGAGCCAGAACGCGAGCAGTCCGCCGGCGCCATCGCCGACGATCGAGAACGATGAGGCGTTGCCGCTCGACGTCAGCGCCACGCCGCCGCTCGGCCAGCCCGGCGCGATGGTGCCGTTCGCCAGCACGCGCGTGCCATAGAGATCGATGAGCCCCGGACCGCGGCGCTCGTCGGTCCACAGCATGACCGCGCCGCCTGCGCCGTCGGGGGCACAGCGCGCGTTGCTCTGCGCGCCGGGTGCGACGCATATCGGGTTGCCGTTCAGTAACCAGGTCGCCCGCGAGGGTGAGGGCAGCGCGAGGACTGCGGCCGTGACGTGTGCGAGCACGAGCGTGACACGGGGCGTTGTGCGCATAGTGGCCTCCGGAGCCGCGGCGGCCATCTCACGGCATGAACGGAGATTACGTGCTGAGGTTTCTCCAGACCAGAGTAAGTTTCCCACGGGTAGACACGGCCTGGCAGGCCGCCCACCTGTACAGGAAAGACCCTACTTCACTCGCCTGGGTGGCGGCGGCGGAAACTCGCCGGGAAGCGGCGTCACGAGTTCCCCAGCAGCACGCCGGTCGCGAACACCAGCGCGCCGCCCAGGCCCACCTGGAGGGCGGCGGACCAGGTGGGCGTCTCCATGTAACGGTGCCGGATCCAGGTGATGGCGATGAGCTCGATCACCACCACGGCGGCGGCGACGATGGTGGCGAAGCGGAAATCGGGGACGAGGAACGGCACGGTGTGCCCGATGCCGCCGACGGTCGTCATCAAGCCGCAGATGAAGCCGCGCATCCACGGGTGGCCGCGCCCGGTGAGCGTGCCGTCGTCGGAGAGCGCTTCGGCGAAGCCCATGCTGATGCCGGCGCCGAGCGACGCCGCCATGCCGACGACGAAGGCATCGTGGCTGCGCTGGGTCGCGAACGCCGCGGCGAACACGGGAGCGAGCGTCGACACCGAGCCGTCCATGAGCCCGGCGAGCCCGGGCTGCACGACCTGCATCACGAACAGCCGGCGCCCGGCCTCCCGTTCCTCGCGACGGGCGTCGGTGTGGAGCTTCTCCGCCTCGAGCACCTCGGCGCGGTGCTCGTGCGTGCGCTCCTCGCCGGCGAGATCGTCGAGCAGCTGGCGCACCGCGGGATCGTGCGCCCGCGCCGCGGCCCGCTCGTAGAACCGGCGACTCTCGATCTCCATCGCACCTGCCTGCCGGCGCACCACCTCGATGCCAAACGGCTGCAGCAGCCAGGCCGGGCGCCGGCGCACGAACCCGCGCACGTCCTCGCGGCGGATGAGCGGGATGTGCTCGCCGAAGCGGTCGCGATAGAGCTGGATCAGCCGCGTGCGGTGGCCGGCCTCCTCAACGCGCATGCCCTCGAACACCTCCGCCGAGGCGGGGTATGCCGGACGCAACCGTGCTGCGTAGTCCGCGTACGCGCGCTCGTCGTCCTCTTCGAGCGCGATGGCCAGGGCGAGGATCTCCTGCTGCGACAGGCTCTCGAGGTTCCGCATCTGCCCTCCTCGTTCGCTGGATGACGGTGGCGCCGGGCGCGCTCGAGCCCCGGCTCGCGGCCGAGGCGGGTTGCGGACAGGTCAGCTCGCCGGAGACGTTGCCGGCTCGGACGCGGTGCGGCGACGCGAGAGCCCGATGTAGATCGCGCCCGCGGAGAAGAAGCCCACGAACCAGGCGTAGTCGTAGAGCGGCCGGAGCGCTGGGATCACGAGCCCGCCCCAGGCCAGCGCGCAGCCCACCAGCGTGGCGATCACCGCGGCGGGATTCCAGCCCGCGTAGCGGCCGTTCGGCAGGTAGAGGTCGGCGAGATCGAGCCGGCGTCGCCGCACGATCCAGTAATCGGCGATGAGCACGCCCGCGATCGAGCCCAGCCCTCCCGAGTAACCGACCAGCCAGGCGAAGATGTAACCCTTCGGGTCCGCGAGCAGCCGCCACGGCTGCATGAGGATGCCGATGATGCCGGTGATGAGCCCGCCGGTGCGGAAGCTGATCCAGCGCGGCAGCGCGTTCGCGAAGTCGTTCGCGGGCGAGACCACGTTGGCGGCGATGTTCACCGCCAGCGTCGCCACGACCACGGAGAACATCGCGAACCCGACCACGACCGGGTTCTGGAAGCGGCCCACCAGCTTCACCGGATCCCAGATCGGCTCGCCATAGAGGATCGCGCTGGCGCTGGTGATGAGCACGCCCATGGCGGCGAACGCGAACATCGTCGTCGGCAGCGCCACCGCCTGCCCCACCACCTGCTCGCGCTGGCTCCTGCCGAAGCGCGTGAAGTCGGGCATGTTGAGCGACAGCGTCGCCCAGAAGCCGATCATCGCCGTGAGCGAAGGCCAGAACACGGGCATGAACTCGCGCAGCGTGTTGAACTTCCCGGGCTGCGAGAGCAGCGGTCCGAAGCCGTGCGCCGCGTTCACCGCCCACGCCAGCAGCACCACCGTGACCACGAGCACGTAGGGCGCGGCCCAGTTCTCCACCTTCCGCAGCAGGTCCATGCCGCGATAGATGATCCAGATGTTGAGCGCCCAGAAGAGCAGGAACGACAGCCACTCGGTCGTGGTGTGGCCGCCGAAGCCCGGTCCCAGGAGCCCGCCCCATCCCGGGATCAGGGCGCCGAGGAACGTCTGCAGCGCTTCGCCGCCGATCCACGCCTGGATGCCGAACCAGCCGCAGGCCACGAGCGCGCGCATCAGCGCCGGCAGGTTGGAGCCCGAGGTGCCGTACGCCGCACGCGCGAACACCGGGAACGGGATGCCGTACTTCGTGCCCGGGTGCGAGTTCAAGAGGATGGGCACGAGCACGATCGTGTTGCCGAGGAGGATGGTGACGAGCGCCTGCACCCAGTTCATGCCCTGCGCGAGCAGGCCCGAAGCGAGCATGTACGTGGGGATGCAGTGCGCCATCGAGATCCACAGCGCGGCGTAGTTGTAGGTGGTCCAGTTCCGCTGCGCCACCGGGATCGGGGCGAGGTCGTGGTTGTAGAGCGGGCTCTTCTCGAGCGAGGCGGCATCCACGAGCTCGACACGGCCGTCCGGCAACTCTCGCTGGCTCGATCCCATCGCGGCTCCCCTCCCAAGGACCTGAACGCTCCGGTACGCGGAAAAGCTACCTCACGGACTGCCAGCGCGCCTCGACCTGGCTCCGGATCCCGGGCCGCTCACTTGGACAGGCGCGTCGCCACGTCCCGATCGAGGCCGACCAGCATGACCGCCAGTGCCGCGCCGTAGGTGATCGAGAACGGGAATGCCGACCCCACGCCCAGCGGCGCGATCGCCAGCAGGAAGACGACCGCGCCGAACACGGCCAGTCGGCGCGTGACCTGCCCGTTGCGGATCAGCATCAGCGCGATCGCGAGCTGCCCCGCGGCGATGGGCTCGAGCAGCGTCGCCGTGTTCTCGCGGAACCAGCCGTGGATGAAGTCGCGGTAGGGAGCGAACTGCGTCAGGTCGGCGAACGTCTGGTAATCGAGCGGGGCGGTGGTCGCGATGCGCCAGTTCGTGAACGCGGCCCAGCCGAAGATCGCCACCGACGCCCACCGCACCCAGTTCGGACGCCGGAACGCGAGTGCGAGGAGGGCGAGCGCGATCGCGTTGGAGAGGAGATAGGCGTTCTTGTATTCGGGCGGGATGTTCATGCCACCTCCGCTCGCCACTCACCTTTTCATCTGTCCCCGGCGCTCGAGCTGCTCCAGCAGCCACGGCCTCGGCGTTCCGCCGCGGGCGCGGACGCTGTCCGCCTCGCGTGCGGCGCCGGCGATGTCGCCGCTCTGGAACAACGCGATCGCCAGCGCATCGTGCGTGAAGACGTTCCCCGGGTCCAGCGCCAGGGAGCGCTCGAGCGAGGTGACGGCCTCGGCGTGACGTCCCTGCTCGGCGAGCACCATCCCCAGCGCGCGGTGGAAGCCGGCGTCATCGGGCCGCCAGCGCAAGCCCTCGCGGTACTCGCTCGCCGCGGCGTCCAGGCGGCCCGCGTGCCACTCGCGGTTTCCGAGGTTGTAGTGCGTCATCGCCAGGCTCTGCCGGGTGACGGCGGCTTCGGGATCGAGCTCGAGCGCCCGGGCGTAGCCGCTCGCGGCCTCGGCCCAGCGCCCGCGCGCGAACTCCACGTCGGCGAGGTCCACGTGCGCGCGGGCGTTGCGCGGCTCGAGGCGCACGGCTTCCGTGAGGTGTGCTGCCGCCTCGTCGTAGCGCGCGGCCTTCTCGAGCGCGACGCCGAGGTTCGTCTGGCTCACGGTCGAGTTCCCGCCCACGACGAGCGCGTGCTCCCAGAGCGTGACGCCGTCGCGCCACGTCGCCACCTGCCGCGTGGTGCCGACGACCAGCGCCGCGGCGAGCAGCAGTGCGGCCGTGGTCACCGCGGCCCGCGCCCGTGAGGGCAGGCGCGGCGCCAGGTCCGCCGCTCCCCAGGCGAGCATCACGAACACGCCCACGAGGGGCACGTACGTGTAGCGGTCGGCCATCTCCTGCTGGCCGATCCGCACCAGCCCCGAGACCGGCGCGAGCGTCACCAGGTACCAGAGCCAGCCGACGGGCAGGTACGCACGCCTGCGGCCGAGCCAGGCGATGGCGGTGACGAGCACGAGCACCGCGGCGCTCACTGCGACCTCGGCCGCAGGCGGATGGGCGCGCCAGGGATAGAACGCCGCGAGGTGGATCGGCCACACCAGCTTGGCCAGGTAGCCCGCGGTCCCCAGCACCGCGGTCGCGAGCCGCACGGTGACCGGCGTGTCGGTGACCGCGCCGAACGAACGTTGCGCAAGCCAGGCGATGACGGCCGCGGCGAGCGAGAGGGCGAGCAGGGGTAGCTTCTCGACCACGAGCGGCCACATCGATGCGGGCCCACCCGTGGCACGCCGGAGCGGCCAGACGTCCAGGAGCAGCAGCGTCAGCGGCAGTGTCACCACCATCGGCTTGGCGAGGAGTCCGAGCACGAAGCAGGCAGCGGCGAGCGCGTAGCGCCCCGCCCCCGGCCGCTCGACGAAGCGTGCGTACGCCCACAGCGCCGCGAACCAGAACGCAGTGCTCAGGACGTCCTTCCGCTCCGACACCCACGCCACCGACTCGACGTGCAGCGGGTGGAGCGCGAACAGTGCCGCCACGGCGAAACTCGGCCACGGCGCGTGCGTGAGCCTGCGGAGTGCCACGAACAGGAGCAGCGTGTTCGCCAGGTGCAAGAGCAGGCTCGTCAGGTGGTGGCCCCGCGGCGCGAGGCCGTACACGCTCACGTCCAGCATGTGCGACATCCACGTCAGCGGGTGCCAGTTGGCGAGCTGCGTGGAGGTGAACGCCCAGGCGATGCCGCCCGCCGTGAGGCCTGCTCGCACGTGCGGGTTCTCGGTCACGTAGAACGTGTCGTCCCACTCCACGAAGCCATGCCGAAGCACCGGCGCGTACGCCACCAGCGTGACCGCGAGCAGCGCGATCAGCGCCGCGGCCGGCGCGCGGCTGGGTGCAGCCGCTGCGACCGCTGCGGCCGGTCGGGGACTCACCTGGCGTCCTGCGTCCACTCCCCGCCCGCGAAGCGCCGCCAGGTGCGGCCGCTCGCGTCGAGCCACTCGCCGCGCGAGGTGTCCCCGTCGGGCTCGGAGCCGATCCGCAGCACGTTGCCGTCGGGATCGGCGACCTGCATCTCGAGCGCCCACTCGAAGTTGGTCGGCGCATGGCGGATCATGGCGCCGCTCGCCTTGAGCTCGTCGTGCAGAGCGCGGACATCGGGCACGCCCAGCCACACCCACATGCGCGGCGCGCTCTGGTCCCCCGTGCAGAGGAATACGCAACAGCGGTCGCGCGTCACCGAAGCGATCATCCCGGCGCGCCAGTCCTGCTTGAAACCAAGCACCTTCAAGTAATACTCGAGGCTCGCGTCGAGGTCGCGCACGCGCAGGATCGGCGCCGCGGCGCCCCAGCCGGTTCCGCTCATCGCCACGTCCCCCCGGGATCTGGCCCGTGTCGCCCGGCGCTCTCGCCGGGACGCTCCGCGCGCTACTCTACATCGGAACCACCCGGGGCTCGTTCAAGTATCACCTTAAGCGTGGGCTGGAGGTGCGCGCGCATGGCCGTGACGCCGCCCGTGGAGAAGAAGCGCTTCCCCCACCCGCTGGTCGCGGGAGCCGTCGCGGGATTCCTCTACGGTGTCTTCGCACGCTTCGCCGCGGACGCCGGGCACATGGAAGACTGGTTCGGCGTCATGACGCTGGCGTTCGTGAGCCTGGTTCCGCTGGCGCTGGGATTCCTCACCGTCCGCACCCACCCCCGCCCGTCGTGGGCCTATCGACTGTTCGCGCCATGGTTGCCAAGCACGGCGATGCTGGCCTTCTGCATGCTGATCGGCTGGGAAGGCTCGGTCTGCATCATCATGGGGCTGCCGTTCGTGTTCACCTTCTCTTCGCTCGGCGGCATCCTCGGCGGTTGGCGGCTGCTGCGCGGTCGCGGCGCCTCGGTGGCGATGGCGGTGCTGCCGTTCGCGATCGGCCCGATCGAGCACGGCGTGCCGGCGCCGGATCGCATCCGGAGAGTGGAGACGAGCATCGACATCCACGCCCCGGCCTCGGCCGTGTGGGCGCAGGTGGTGGAGGTGCCGGCGATCCGCCCCGAGGAGACGCGGCCGGCGCTGTTCACGCGGCTCGGGTTCCCGCGGCCGCTCCACGCCACGCTCGACCACCCGGGCGTGGGCGGGCATCGCTACGCCCGGTTCGAGCGCGGCGTGCTGTTCATCGAGACCATCACCGACTGGGTGCCGGAGCGGCACCTGCGGTTCACGATCGACGCGCAGACCGACTCGATCCCGCCCACCACGCTGGATGAGCACGTCACGATCGGCGGGCGCTATTTTGACGTGCTCACCGGCGACTACCGACTCGAGCCGCGGTCGGACGGCGTGCTGCGACTGCACCTCACGAGCGAGCTACGGCTCACGACGCACTTCAACCTCTACGCGCAGCCGTGGGTGGATGCGGTCATGCGCAGCATCCAGCGGAACATTCTCGAGGTGCTGAAGGCGCGGGCGGAGCGCGCACCGGTCGCCGCGGCGAGCGGTGACACGCCCCTACCCGAGTCCTCGGGTCAACCCTTGAGTTGTGCTCCGAAGATTGCAGATGGCGCGGGGGATGCAGTGGTCCGATGGCATGACCACGCGCGCCGAGTCCCCGGCGCCCCCGTTCTGTCCCAACGATGCCTGCGCATTCCACCGCGGCTCAACCACTTCATGGCGCTGGGTGCGTGCCGGCTTCTTCTCCCGCCGCTCTGAGCCCTGCCGTGTCCAGCGTTACCGCTGTGGCGACTGCGGGCGCTACTTCTCCGAGCAGACGTTCCGCACCAGCTATTGGCTCCGCAGCCCCGAACTGCTCGCCGAGACCTTCCACGCGCTCACCCACTGCACCGGCTTCCGCCAGCTCGCCCGCAAGCACGGCTGCTCGCCCCAGACCGTGCTGCGGCACGCGCTGCGCCTGGGGCGCCACT
>Ga0073909_10000366_pt1 | contig 15265 bp, 34 predicted proteins | sample Coa_R1_6_FD_66439 | JGI IMG/M metagenome (GOLD analysis project Ga0073909, IMG submission 66439) | Surface soil microbial communities from Centralia Pennsylvania, which are recovering from an underground coalmine fire. - Coalmine... | ecosystem: Environmental > Terrestrial > Soil > Unclassified... | reverse complement strand
GGTATTGCCAAATGACCTCCCTCGCAATCTTTTTTAAAACATACCATATTTGAGAACACAGATCTGATATTGCCACTATCGAAATGATATTTCAGGGGGTTGTTTTTGTTAATGATGCCGGAAGTGAACGGAGAAGATTTGATTATCCACTCGGGTTTAATCTTGTCGGTTGTTTCCTTGTTATGGAATTGATACATATCCGGGCAGTACCTTTCATAATATTGGGATAACAAACTGCCGAACCTGCAAACGGTATTATGTCCATCTGGATCTTCATACGCCATTGCAGTGCTTGAACAATAATCTTTCCGTAGCCGGGCGCGTGGCATGAATCCGAAGATTTTTGTAGACGTGCTTTCCAGTCCTTCGGTTCGTTTTGATTTGACGAAATGAATGCGTTTTATTGTTTCCAAAATATCGATTGATGGCATCTCCGGTATGTGAAGATAAACTACAATTGGTTTGCCGTTTTCACGCAAGATAAAATCATGGTCGATAAATATATCGTAGTCGGTATCAAGTGCCGAACGTTTGATAAATTTCCTATAATCGATTTTCTTTCTATGAAATTGCCCGGTTCCAATATCCACGTCTTCAATCTTGCTGGATTGGATTTCGGTTTTAAGAAAAGTCATACTCCATCTTTGATTTTTCTGGTGGTTCCAATGTTAAAACTTCCATGTTCTTAAATTCCCTCTCCAAATAGATATGATTCAACATTGACCAGATTAAATCGGTATGATTCTTTATCTTGTAAATGTCCATCAATTCTTTCATCATCTCGATTGCCTTTTCATAATTTGTATTGTCAAAATATGCTGTGATCTGTTTTATGTTGCCGTATAGAAAAGTCTCGGCTCCATGATAGATTGTATTGCCATCTTGTAACCGGGTTGCTTCTTCATAATATGGCCCGTCATCTCTTTTCTTTTGTTCTAATCGTTCTAACATTATTTTCTCCCGTTGTTTGTTCAATTCGATTAAACTTTCTAACTCCATCACTGAGCCACGATTAACGTTTAACAGTCCGAGTAACGTTTTATCTGACTCTTTACTTTCGTTTAATAATTTGACAAATTCGGCATGTTCTTTACCCGGTTCATGTTGTCCTTTTAATTTGTTTTGAACCTGTCTTAGAATCCGCCGGTCATTGTCGGTTAGGTTTAATTTGTAACCGTTGATGTATTCTTTCCCAAATTCTTTGTAGATCTGTACTCTATGCTGGCCGTCAGCAATCATATTATTCTGGTCTACGGTTACGGGTGCGAGATACCCAAACTTCCGCATTGATTCGCGCAATGCTTCCATTTGTTCTTCGGTCATGTAGTTAGGGTTGTCCGGGTCGATTACTAAATCCGTTATTTTTAACGGTGTTAGTTCGTGTTCTTTAACTTCGGTTATTTCTTGCATTTTATAATATCATTCCTGTTAAATCCTGCCAGCAATCTTTACAAACATCAGTGCCGAAATATTTTAAATAATCTGAACTCTGCTTATTGCAGTTAGGACAAATTATAATTTCTGGTTTTATTTTGTCTTGTTGCATGTGCATTCTAACTTTTGTTTTTCTTCCGGTGTAAATATATGAAGACGTCTTAATCCTATTTCCGAACCCTCGACTTCAATCCCTATTGCGGTATGACGTGGGCATTCATCCTTTTTTACTTCTCGAACTACGTGTTCTTCAAAGTCTGCATCATTTGTTGGTTCGTAAAAAGTCAAGATTATTGTAAACCATTATTTGATTTTTTATTGTCTAGTCCTTTATTTTCATCGTATTTGATTGGCACGTCATACGGTTTGATTGGCTGTAATTGTCGTTGTCGGTGGTCAATCACGCCAATTCTATAACCTTTCCAGTTTCCTTCATTATCAAATTCTTCTTTGATTTGATAAAGATCATTAATGGGTTTTGAATCCGATTGTTGAAAAGATGAAGGTAAAGATGAAGAAAAATCGTTCGTGGTTAGATGCCGGTCGCCATTACTCATAAACGGCCACCGTCACTGTTTTGCCATCGTATCTACATGGTAGTAATAACTGACAGGTATTTGTGCCGAGTATCTTTTTGGCTTCAACTTCAAATACTCCCGTTAATGTCATGTTTGGTTTTAATCCTTTAAGTTCTTGTGATTGTGCCATGCCTTTACTTCCCCTCCTCCTCACCTTTATCTTCTTCTTCCGGTGCGAATGGGTCGGGTATCCATTTATCATACTTTACGGAAAAGGCCTTTTCAAATCCTTCCTGTCTTATCTTTGCTGAACTTTCACTTATCTTATCGCCTTCCTTTACTTTTAGTGGTTCGGCCAATTGACTTAAATCTATGCCGTATTTATCTACTGCATCTTGTATAATCTTTTCTTTGGTAACAGTTATGAAGGGAGTTGATATATTGACCTCGGATAAATCATTAAGTCTAGCAAAATAATCAAATGTTTTTCCGGGAAGGCTATGTTCTTGTTCGTCATGGTTTGCAGAAAAATGCACGACAAAAATATTATTTTCTAAGGCCCATTCTATTAATGGTAACATTTTGGATTCATCTGAATCTTCATCGTCAATGTTGAATGATTTAGAGGCTGTTGAAATTCCCAACTCGTTTAATATTGGCGTTACGTCTTTCTTATTACTCCCTAATACGATTGGAATTATTTCGGCATCTTCGGGCAATTCATTTTTTAATTTATGTAGCATGACAGTTGAATCAATGCCACCGGTCAAAACAACTCCATGCTTTGTCCTATCAGAATAATCGGTTTTTGGTTCTTTATCTCGGCCCTCGGCTTCGGGCTCGGTAATGAGAGTTGCAGTTGTAGTAGACGGTTTGGCACTTAATTCTTCTTGCCATCCTTTATCTTTATCATGTTTACTTTTCCTTGCCATTATTCCTTTTCTCCCCCTTCTTCCATGTTATCAACTATCTCAAAAGTGGGCGTTTTCTTATTAATATCGTGGATTGCTTCAACTACGGATTGAATATTGATAAAATATTGTTTTACGAGAGATTCAATTTCAACGTGAATTTTTCCGGCTGTCCGGATTCGACTCATTAATTCCCTTGCTGAGTTATTCCATTCATCCTCGGAATTTAAATTTAAAATGACAGAAAGTCTATCGGTTACTTGTTCGATTGTTTCAGTTGCCCCGGGTTCGGGTTGCGGTTGCTGTTGTTCTTGTTCCGTCATCATTTCTTCTTTCTCGATTCCCTTTTTTTTATTTTGATAAGATAACGTCTGGTATTTTTCTGTCTTTGATAATAATCGTCTATCTCCGGTGATATACCAGGTAAAGATTCCACAATTTTGATTGCTTCGGTTAATATGTCGCTCATGATTTTTTCTGCAAATCCACTGCTAACGCAATTTTACGCGCATAGATCCGTTTATCGGTTTCCGTTATCCTATGCTCAAGTGCCTCATAAATTCCGGGTAAATTATTAACCAATATCTCTGCTTTGGTAATGATTGGGATTTTATTATCTCCTACCTGTTCCCGGGTGATTCCCCGCATCTTACCTTTTGTTCCGCCACAAGTAGGACACCGCCATTTAGTGATCGATAGCCAATCCCACTCCATCTCGGCGTTACAGTCCGGCCGTTCTTTTCCGGTTTCGTCATCCCAGCAAGCATCGCAGATCATTGTTTCGACTTCGTCTAATACTGCGGCCCCATGTTTGGACTGATGGAACATATACTTGATGCGGGATAACCATTGAGTGGTTATCAAACTGGCCTTTAAATTGGTAATGTCTACAACTATTAAACCAAATTCCTGCCAACCCGTTGCCCAGTATCTTTGTTTTTCGGGAGGCCCGGGAAATTGATAAACATAATCTTGATATTTTTTAAGTGCAACGTTTCGCAACCATTCGATTGCCTGCCATTCGGTCGTAAATTGTGGCCGCGATTTTGGTGTTTCTTTTGGTTCGCGGTGTTCGTGACCGGATAACATAACATTACGGTTTGTTGCTTCCGTTTCCATGGATTTGATGAGTTCTTTCATGGTCAGGTAGAGTGAATCCATGTCAGACGTTTGCATCGTTTTTACTTGTTCTAGTAAATCCCTCTCGTTCCGGGCAAGGGTTATGAGTTGATCTAATTCGCGCGGTGTCGCCGCGCCATTATCAGTATTATTATTATGTCTAATTTGACTAGGGTTCTTCCATCTGGAATAGCAATAATCATGAACCCATGGAGCAATCTTCAAATGTAATTTGGTAAAAATGGACTTGATAACTTCGGAGATTTGATTAATATCAAAAATGATTATTCCTTCCTTGGCTAAACTTTCATCGTTCATTGTGAAACGGTCTTCGATTATTTGGCCAAGTCGATGAATTTTCTTCTCAATACTTTCATCTTTGTTTTTTAAAGAGGATATGAGGTGAGTTTGCTCTATCTTCAGAGTGGCAATTGTACTTTGATCTTCCTGTTGTGCTATCTGCACCCGTACCGTTTTAAATTTAATAGTTCGGGTTTTTAACCCTATCGGAATAAATTACAAAATTTTATCCGTTTTTATTGAATAAACGGATTATCTAATCAAATTAATGCTTTGGAATCTTATTATAAAATTTTGATTTCCTTGTTCCATGGATAACTTCATCGTAGCATTCTTGACACATTGGAGGATAGCCGTCTATTGTTGTTTTTTCTTGGTTGCATTCCGGACAAATTAATGACACCATTATTTATTTTTCATTTAATCTCCTAAATTCCATTAACCGCCTTCCCCTTCTTGCAGTTAAAAAATATGTCAGTAGAGAACATAGCATTAGGAAAAAGAAACAAGATGCTAATAATGTGTTGTTATAAGTTAGATAGTATCCAACCGCGACAAATGAAATAATAAACATCACTACGGCGGAGGCCGGTTTTATCATTACCCGTAGCATTAATTTATCTTCGGGTTTCATACTAAATCAAGTTAATTCTGGAACATCTCTCTCAATAAGATATACTTGAACGCGTTTTATTACTTTTGAATCATTGCATTGTTCACAATATTCTTTGTCATATCCGACCATTGGCGCGGCGAAAATATGATATTGATAAAATGAATTTCGTTCAGTCCAGGTGCGTTCTTCTTGCGCAGTGAAATGACCACAATCTAAACCAAGTTTTCTACCGACTTTCAATCTCATCCCTTCTTTCAAATTTAACTTCATTATTTCTACTGCCTCCCTTATTTCTTGATTTATGGCTTCGCGTTTTCAATTTGACATTGCAACATGGGCAGTTGTCAAATATGATAGGCATGTAAACGCAACATGATGAGCAAAATTTCCTATTGCCGTAACCAATATAGCCGCCTTGATTCTCTGTTTGGTATCTTGCACATATTCCCCGGCATGGCATAAGATCATTTTATTGCCTTTTTTAATTCGTCATATATTTGCCCGCAATGAATACACACGTTGATTATTTGTTTACCTTCAAAACGAAAATAATCTAAGTCGGATTCACTTGATCTCAAAATGTCGCCCGCGGTCAGGTAATGTGATGCCTCATTAATTTGTGGAACGTAGCAGTGATGGCCGAGTGGATCGTAATCTGCACCAAAACGTTTTGCAATTGTGATTCCAACTCCCCTTAATGATTTGCAAATTTCGGAATGACGGCCAAATCCTGCTTGTTTTTGCAAATCGAATTGATAGGGCATTTTTATTTTAAATAGTCATTAATTTTTTTTCAGGTGTCTTGAACTCTTTTAATTTTGCACCGGTGGTTGCTTTAACTGGTTTGACTTCTTTGAGATTATTCTTTACCTTGTTATCCCAAATCGTTCTAAGGTGTTTTTTCGGTTCGCCGTCTTTCCCCATTTCTTCAATTACAGTGAGATAGGTTGGTTGGTCGCCTCCGCCTTTCAAATCGACCTGTACTTGATTTGGATAATTTTCTACCAGTTTTACCAATTCATCTTTGCTTACCTGATATCCTTTGCCCCGGTTTTCCAGAACATACCCAACGGTTTTTGTTCCGTCTACAATTCTTTTTGTGACAGTGTACGGACTTTTATTCTTTGGAACCATTCTAAGTTTTTATTTTAATGGGTCGTTGATAAGTTTTAATTTATTTATTTTATTACATATCACATTCTAACATGAACATATCAGATTTACATGTTAGGTCGTTGATGCTTGGATATGTGTTCTTCATAACTCGCAGTGTGCCATCAGGCATTATGTATTGTCTTCTGATTGTAATTTTTGGAGTTGATGAAGAAACGATCATCTCGGTTTCATCCAACTTTCCGCCTTGTTTACGGATGGCGTGTATTTCTTGAACAACTGCCCAGTCAGGTTGTTCCGTTGCTTCTCTCTTGATCATTTCTTTTAATTCCTAATGGTTGTATAATTGCAATTCCTGCATATCCATCCAGAACCCTGAATAAAATCATACTGCAAATGATTGCATTCGGGGCATCGACTGTATAGGCCTCTATACTTTGCCAAGTTCTTTAATGCACCTGTTTTTGTTTTGGCCACCAACTGGAATATCAAATTCTTTTATCATCAATTTCATGCAATGGTTGAAGGCGTCTTGTTTATCCTCAAACCTTGGGTAGCATTGGTCGCCCATTTTCAAATCAGAACATGCTTCATAGGTGTACGGTTTAGGGTATCTTTTTGGATCTAACTCATGTGATATGTTCATCGTTTCAATGAAATCAACTCGTCTGTCAGGGTCGGTCGTATTACCGGCATAATAAAATGCTACAAAGTTGAATCCGAAGGGCCAGTGTTCATGTTTTAAACCGAATGGAACGCGATCCGTTTTGCATATCATCATGTGACTTGCTACAACCGGGTGCGGGTATTTTTTGCAAATAATCCCATTGTTGAAAAGTATTACTTCATAAGGAACGATTGACCTAGGACTTCCATCATTGATAGTTTTGCAAGATGTTCTTATTGGTCTGTATTCCAATAAATTATCAATCCATGTGCATGATTTACTGCATCTTGTTCGTTGTAAAATCTTCTACCACATTTAATGCATTTCCATTCATTTTTCATTTTATTTGTATTCCAGTGTCATTTCTTCAAGTCCTCTAGTATTCTAATTTCTGCATCACGCAATTCTAGTGACCATTCTAACCCGTCTTTTGTTGTGAATGATGCTGGTCCTGCTATCAATGCTTCTTTCAACTCCTTTATTTTCTCATCAATCTTTTTCTCTGGTATTGATGATATTGCCTTTTGTTTTAATTCCTCTAAGATTAACATTCTAATTTCATTATTTTCTAGCCATTCAGGAATACACATTTTTGAGTTTTGAATATCGATATTTCTCTTTTTTAATTCTACAATCATAGCATCAATTTCGGATATAGGTATCATTTTCATTTTTCATCTTGTTCCGTTTCGTCATCTATTCTAGCACCACAAAAAGGACAATAATTCCAGTCTTTAGGTTTTAAACCATCACAACAGTATTTCATTCTCCCCCGCCACCATTACTGCAAAAGGTTGTAACGTTTCGCAAATACGATAAATTCCAATCACTACTGTAAATCGTGGTATTGCAATCTATCTTGTTCTTGTCTAACGCAAACGATGGCTGTAATACTGCAATGGATAGCATCATTAACGCAAACGCAAATAGAATTATTTTCATTTTTTCCTTACTCCAAAATCACCAATACTAATTACAAATTGCCGGATGGTATTAGATTGTTTTAGAATCCGCCGGCGTTCTTCCGGTGTGCAACTTTCGAGATAACTTAGCCATTTTTCATTTTCAGAAAGAATAGTTGGAACGGCTTGAAATGTTGGATCTTTGTTCCAATTGTCTAACTTGAAAGTGTCGTTCCCGGAACCATGCGCCTTGATATAATCTGAAACTGCGATCCTTACCAATTCACTAACAGATTTTCGTTCCCTCCAATGAATTTCTTCTAATGCCGCGGCCTGCTGTGCTTCCAAATAAATCGAAACTGGAAGACCGCGTTTTTTATCCTTCATTTCTATATATCTGCCCATTTTATTGTATAATAATATAATATAATATATAATTATATAATCATTATTTATTATAATCGTATGAGTTCCAGTGGAAATGAAGGGGGGTGTCATCGTAACGGACACAATCATAATAATAATAAGTTTTTTATACGATTCGTTTTAATCGTAATTTGCTGCTATGTGCTTTGTTTGACATAATGCCATTGCATCGAAATTCAACCGTTCCCGGGTTCAATGAGTGAGCGAAGACACACCCGGGAACATTTCAAAATTATTTATTCAAATTGATGTGATGCCCTGCGGCCCCTGGGATCTCTACCTTGTCGCCAATCTTTCCATTTGATGAACGCCTGCGGGTTTTGTTGTTTAAGCTTAATGATAAATTGGCCATGGATATTACAAATGGGTTTATTGTAAAGTTCAAAGTCGGCCATTCTTTTACACCGGTGTATTTGGCAATATTTCATTTTAGATTACCTGTCTAAACCCGTTCCTTGTGTTTTCGTGTCATGTTGGCCCGTTGATTAGTAGGGAGAAGTTTATGTTTTCCATCCGGGTTAATGATACAAATTATTTCTTCGGATACGGTTTCTTGTTCGGTGGCCCCGCAATAAACACAGATCAACATTTCGATTAAATTAGATTACTATTCCTGATTCATTATGGCGTTTGTCGGATGCATATTTGATATGATGGTTAATTACTTCTTTGTGGATATTTTGAAAAGAACATAACGGGCATTTGTACAATCTCACAAATTCACCGTTTACCCATAGATGAGTAATTCCCAACAGTATGCCGGGCGGTGGTCGTGGCCCTTCATATCCTTCCGGTTTTTTCCAATCATCACTCATTTTTTAATTACCTCTTTCTCTCTCTTTGCCTTCAAATTCTGGTCACGTGCATTAGTCCTAAGCTGAGTGCCACAACAGAAACAGAATTTATCGTTTACCGTTGTATAGTATTCGCATACCGCGCAATATTTTTTATTGTTAGAATAACCCGGCCTGATCCTTTTGATAGATTTACAAAATTCTTTACAGTTCTTGAATGTCATTTCTTTGCTTTCCATTTGTAGCATGATGGCCCAAAAATCCCGCATCTTATACAATAAGGATCGTGATCTTTCTTAGGATGCTGACATTTTTTATAACTACAATTAGTCATGATTCAATTATCTCTTTCAAAGAATGATTATGTTCTTCCAAATTCTTGATGAGTTTACCGCATGCAGTACAGTATCCTTCAGTCATTTCTTTTTATTCCTATTCCTTTTTTCTGCTTGTTTCGCCTTTTTATCTGTCAATGGTATTTGATGGAAATTATGAATAGCATTCATTAATGTTATTGACATTTCCTTGCTTGCTTTCGGTGGCGTAAATACGGCCAAACATTCAGGACATTCAAAATCATCTTTATCGTTGGCCCGGTTATGACCTTCGCCACAGAAAAAACAGAACCTTATGATGCCGGTCAAGGCGGAGTTTTCCACAATCGTTTTATTAATTCGGTTTCAATCATTGCGTCATCCTTGTTTATCCGGATAAATTTACAGTCCGGATAATATTCTTCTATGAATTTTTTTGCTATGCCGTCGTTTATCAGCTGATCTTTATGGCCGAGATTATGTTTTGAATCGTCGCCAATGTCGCCAACCTCAACAATTAACATTGGTGTATATTTCTTGTTGTAACCCATGCAACCTAAATCATAACTATGGGCCGGGTATTTTTTCATCAACTTGTTCTCTTTTCGGAATTTATCGGCGAATGTTAAGTTTAATGGTGCATGGACTGAAACTAAGTGATCAAATATGGCGTACATATTCCGGCCGATAAAATCACAAATGAATTGAACTGCATCTTCATGCGAATCCGGCGATCCTCGACGAAAGGTTTCACTTCTTCTCGATGCGCGATTGAATCTAACACTCATTTAAAATCATTGTTCTCCTTCATGATCTGGTCTATCTGCTCGTATCTTTTTTCTTTAACCAGTTTCGTAATGAAACAAAAAGCACAGTAGTCTTTTCCGTCAATCAAGCCGCCCCAGGGCATTTCAGAAAATGGCGGTAGACCGCATGATTTACCGCATGAGTTACAAATTTCTCCCATCATTATCTCACTCGACGAAATATGTTATATGATAAAAATTCATGTAGATCCGGGAACCGCATAACGTCTTCTTTGTTTATCGTGGCGTAACAATCACCGGAGGCATTGAATTGTAGATTGAGATCTAATGGATCGGAAACCGATTTTTTAAGATATTTTCTAATTTTGATTATTCCGTCAGGTGGTAATGGGCTTTTAGTTGTTTGTGTTATATGATGTATTTTATTTATTACATCGTCATTATCCGCCCACCAGAATTTTTTGACGTTCCACCCGGGAAAGTCATTTAGATATATATACAATGTTCTCAATTCACCCAAATAGTACCTCTCTACGTTAAACGCCCATTGGAGTGCCTCGATGTATGTGGCCCTGTTTTGCATTGGTGATTTAAAATCGATGTAAAAACTTGATCTCGGATTAGCCTTAACCGTTGCCTTAATGTCGGGGAATAAACGAACCGATAAACAACCCATGCACATAGGATCTTTTTTCACTTTAGATTGTAATGAATCTGGATAAACCTCGTTATACCCGCATGGCATTAAATCCAATTTTTCTTTTATTAATGGCATCTGTTTAATCAAATTCTCAATTTTTACATGGCCTAGTTTTTGGTCGGCTATGGTATATTTTTTATTGTTATTGTTGCTTTCTTGATCTAGCAATATTTGATTGTCCAATCTTAAATATATCTTCGTCTATCTCTGCGCCGATAAATTGAAGGTCTAATCTATCACATGCGATCGCGGTTGTTCCACTTCCCATAAATGGATCCAGTACTTTCATACCCGGAACAGTGAGAGACTTAATGACATGTTCGGCTTCAATTACCGATTGCTCCCAGTCATGTTCTATTTTATCCGGTGGTTCGGATTCGATAAAATCATCTACGAAATCTATCAGCTTAGCTTGATCGCCTTTAACAAACCATAGTAACGGTTTCCACCCTACGAATATTTTCCTAGAAAAGAATGAAGCCTTTGCCCCGGTATGTTTAACGCAAAACATCCACCAATATTTTAATCCAGAATCTTCTAATTGCTTTGCAAATTCTATAAGCATGTATTGACCGAAATAGGTAACAATACTGCCACCCGGTTTTAATACACGACCGGCATATTCCGCCAGATCATAATATAATGGTAAGCTCTCCTCATCATACGGTGGATCGGTGAATATTAGATCGATAGAATTGTCGTCGATTTTTACATCTCTAAAATCAGCATTGTATAATTGACAGTTTTCTGACGACTTTAATTTTTCTGATTCATCAATCATTGCCCGCCGTTTGTCTTTTTTCTTCATCATGCGCCATTTTTCATTTAGTGGATAAACCCAATCATCAATAGTCTGTCGTGGAACCCTATCGCGTAAATAATCTCTAATATCCGAAGCTAGTAAATGAAGATCGGGTTCGTATTTCATTCCTATATTCACAGCAAGATTAAATGCATCGTGAAGTTTTACGCAATTATCTAATGCCCGGTAAAACTCTTTTGGATATTTTGTTATCAATTTCTTTTTAATTTTCGTGCGTGAATTTCCCTGCTTTCGGGGAAATCGACGGGAAAAATGTTCTATACTGTTTTTCTTCTTTACCAATTTATATCATACCTGTCTCTAAATTTTTGATTTTCTTCCTTCATTTCTTCTGACCATTTATCAAACCTACTTTCAGCGCATTTATTACAACTTATAGCGATTGGGTTTTCTTGGAAAAATTGTAAGATCCTATTTGCTTTATTTTGTGGATTTTCTATTTTTAATAAATATTCCTTATCCCGTAATAATTCCAACGGAATAGGAACAAATTCAGGCACTAAGAACTTTCCAATTTCTATACCGCATGTTTCGCACCGTATAGTCATAGTGCATGAAAACCAAAGACCGGGATTTTTTGCCTTTTCTGTCATGCCCTATGCCACATTGCTTTTAGTAATATTTCCATCATGGTATGAATTGAATGACGGCAATCATCACACGCCCGCATGATAGTGTAGTTGCAACTAAAACCGGTTGTCACTTTGACGGTTGCTAATTGTTGTTCCGGTGTTTTACAAATATTGCATGTGCCAAACCAGTTTCCAGTACGTTCTTTTGTGGTTACTGTTTCTGTCATTCGATTATCTTCCAACCGATTTCTAGCAAAACTCGAGTATTTCCAAACTGCTTTAATTGGGCCGCTGCTTGAATTGGACTAAGTTTTGCATGATACGCGCCTTTTGTTATTTCGATGTTTTTAGGCATTCGGAACATTGGCATTTTTGTATGCCGGGCATCAACCCATTCTTCTATTTGTTCCGGGATTAGTATATGATTATCAATTAATTGTTGTACCTCAGCTCTTTTGCCTATTTGTTCTAACTCAGCTTGAGAATCTTTTTGGTATTCTTCTTCAGCAATTTCCGCCTCGGATTTTGGTTTTAAAATGATTGTGTCCGGGGTCGTGGTTGGAACGTTGGCCGGTGGTTGGAATGAATCATCTTCAATATCGGCGTCTGGATTTGCGGCACTTTGTGCCGCAAATAATTCATTGTTTTCTCGAACTTTCGATAAATATTTCAATTCTGTTGGTAGCACCTGTCTTATTCTTCGATCCGATAACCCACGCTTTGATAGTGCCGCTACAACCAAATCTCTAATCTCTTTTTGTGTCAATCCTTCCGACAATGCCATCGTTTGAATCTTGTAGGGCAAATCAACAGATGTAATATAGGCATCAGCCCAATCATTGACCAACCCTAAAAGTTTGGAGGAGGGGTTCATTTCGTAGATTCCTTTTTCTTCCGTTTATCGATCAGTTTAAAAAAAGGAACATGCCATAGCCAGCAATTTTTTGTTTTGCAATGATGGATATAGCAGTAGTAGATGTACGGCCTCATTTTGCCACCTCGTAGAAAAGGCAAATGGTGAACAGTACCCTATTGTCTTCATCTCTTGTCGCTTCGTATTGTGCGCGTGTCCATGCGAACTTTTTACCTATTTGGAATTGTTTGTATTCTTCTTCCAATTCCCCGGGGTTATTGCTATAGAATATTTTGACTTCACTCGGTCGCGCTAATGTGTGGTCTATATATTCCGCCTTAACTGGTTCTGCCTTTTCCTTTTCATTTTCCTTTCCGGATTCGACAGGTGGCGCGGTAGTTGGAGTATGACCATTTTTCTTTAATCGTTCTTCGTTCTGTTTTGATAATTCAGTTTGTGTTGTTCCTTGATCTTCTTTCTTTTCTTCCGTTTCACAATGATGCGGTTCTTTTGTTTCCGGGTCTAATGGAATCGGTCGGCCGTTCTTGCCTTTCCTACCCCAATCAAAAACTAGGGGTTTATGGCAAGTAAAACAAGTTGGTTCTGGTTTCTTCTCTTGCTCGGTAGACATCTTACTGTGCCTCCCCTAATATTGCCATTTCATTAAAGTCTGTTGCCATAATTCCGAGGGCCATTGTTGCTTTTTGATCATTATCTAGTTCATCGTATGGTGATATTACATAAGGGAACATGAACTGAATTGATATGTCGCCTTTCACCCGGAACCAATTCGACTTTGCAAATTCTAATGCCTTGGCATTATTCTCTTTTATTCCCAATTCGGTGAATTTCCGTTTATGTTCGATGCCGTCTGGATCTACCTCAATGCGGTGTTTCATCTTGCTTGTCTTTAATGCAACTACAACAATGTCGCGACCGGCATAAGCAACTTGTCTTGTCCTTGGATCTGCAATATCCGTTATGTCAATCATACTTGTACTCATTCCGTATGTTATGGCATCCAGCATTGTATCTGTAAAGAAAAGATAACCGGCCGATTTTTTCTCGTCACTCGGGAACCGTTTCTGTAAATCAACACGCATTCTTTTATCGCGTTCGATGCATTGCCACCGGAAGAATGAGGTTCCATGAAATAAAATCTTAGGAACCATTTCTATTTTATCCCGAACTTCGCCAAGTTGTCGAGTTGTTCTTGAAGTTTTGGATCGGCTTCAACGATAAATTTATCCAAGTCTTCTCCGCATTTGTCTTTATACAATTCCCAGATTTTCCACCCGTAGATTTCCTTTTCATCCAGTTTTGCTAAAACCAATTGGCCGACAAGGAAATTCTTTTGATAGCATTCCATTAAAACTCGCAATGCCCCGGGGCTGCCTTCTGAGATTTTTGCTACGCCACTTTTATAATCGTCTTGCATAGTCAATCTCATTTTTTTATTCCGCCTCCGCGTGTTCGTCTGCTTCCATTGCTGCCCTAAGTTGATCGCGCACTAAAGTTAAGTGGGCATCGCAACCAATTATGAGAACTGTTCCCCAACCGATTGCCTTATTCCCTACACGCATTGGCATACCGGCCATGATGTTCTCATGTGCATCATTGCATTTGTGGCACGTCATTGTAATTGATCCGCCTTTTGTATTGCGTCAAGTTCCGCGATGTATTGCTTTACGACTTGATCACCGCGACCTTTTACGGTAATGGTCGGCATTAGCTTAGTGTTTTCATTTGTTGCCTTTATTTCAAGTTCGTCTACTTGTGGTGTTTTGATTCCTACACATCGATTCAATTCCGCAATCAAATTGACAAAAATCGTTTTCGCCGTATCCGGATCTTTGTTCACTACCTCAACCGTTACATAGCCTTCATTGTTTTGGCTAAGTTTTACATATTCAAATTCTGCTAACATTTATACTTCGCAGGCCTCCATTGTAGAGCAAAGTCGTCGAACATCTTCTGACAGGATTCGCAATATGGGCGCGATGTTAGGCAATCGCACCATATACATTTTTTGTCATTCATTTTGCTCTTACTCCTAATGTTTTGGCACGTTCTTTAAGACAAAACCTAAGTTCGCCTATTTTGGTGCGGTTATCTTTTTCCGCCAAAATCTCCAAAAGTCGGTCGGTTGGTATGTCTAACTTCAATTGTGTGGTATTTTGTACCATATTCTGTTTATACCGTTAAACGAATGATATACCTAAGTATATAAAACATACCCTGACCACTATATTTCTAATAAGTATATACTTATTACATACCTTATACATACCTAAATCATTCCCACGATGTAAAAATTGCGGGAGGCATAACGTCAGGTAAAGAAAATATGAAGGGGAATGATTGCCGGTATGTCCTGATACCCGGTGGCGATTTCTCTGGATAACGTCAAAACAAACAAACGGGGCGCAAACGCGG
>Ga0073909_10000360_pt1 | contig 15548 bp, 14 predicted proteins | sample Coa_R1_6_FD_66439 | JGI IMG/M metagenome (GOLD analysis project Ga0073909, IMG submission 66439) | Surface soil microbial communities from Centralia Pennsylvania, which are recovering from an underground coalmine fire. - Coalmine... | ecosystem: Environmental > Terrestrial > Soil > Unclassified... | reverse complement strand
ACGAAGAACCTGGTGTCCCGCGTGCTCGAGGTTGACCGCGATCAACTCCTGGATTGCCGGCTCGTCTTCGACTACGAGGATCGCGCCACGCATCGCCATCCCGCCCCCATTCGCGTTCGGCGCGGCACGCATCAGCCGAGCGCCTCACGCTCGACCACCTCGACTGCGGTGTGACGCACGTCGGTGCCTTTGACGATGTAGATGACGTCCTCGGCGATATTCTTGGCGTGATCCCCTATGCGCTCGATCGCTTTTGCGATCCAGACGATCTCCAGAGCCGTGGAGATCGTGCGCGGATCCTCCATCATGAACGTGATCAGCTGGCGCAGGATGGAGCGGAATTCGGTATCGATGGCCACGTCCTGCCGGATGATGCTCGCCGCCTGGGCGGTGTCGAGCCTGGCGAAAGCGTCGAGCGCCTGGCGCAGCATGGAGAGCGCAATATCGGCCGCATGGCGGATATTGGCGAATCGATGGAGGTCCGTGTGCCCGCGCTCGTGGATCTGCCTGGACATGCGCGCGATCTTTTCGGCTTCGTCGCCGATGCGCTCCAGGTCGGTGACCGTCTTGCTGATCGCCATGATGAGCCGCAGGTCCCCCGCGGCCGGCTGGCGCTTGACGATGATGTGGCTGCAGTCGTCGTCGATCTGGACTTCACATTCGTTGACACGAGCCTCGCTCGCGACGATCTGCTCGATCAGCTCGGCATTACCGTTGGCGAACGCCTCGATGGCGCCACGAATCTGGGACTCCACCAGGCCACCCATCTGTAACACGCCGGATCGCAGCGTCTCCAGATCGGCGTCGAACTGTTTTGAAAGGTGTTCGCTGCTCATGTCGTGTCCTCCGATCAGCCGAAGCGACCGGTGATGTAATCCTCGGTCTCTTTCTTCTTCGGCTTGATGAAGACCTCGTCGGTGATTCCGAATTCGACCATTTCCCCTAGATACATGTAGGCAGTGTAATCCGAAACGCGCGCGGCCTGCTGCATGTTGTGGGTCACAATAACGATGGTGTAGTCGCTCTTCAGCTCGTGCACGAGTTCTTCGATTCGCCCAGTGGAAATCGGGTCGAGCGCCGAGGCGGGCTCGTCGAGCAGCAGAACTTCCGGTTTGACCGCGATGCACCGCGCAATACACAGGCGCTGCTGCTGGCCGCCGGAGAGACTCGTGCCACTCTGCTTTAGCTTGTCCTTCACCTCTTCCCAGAGCGCCGCCTTGCGCAGGGCCCATTCGATACGCTCTTCCATGTCCCGGGCTGAAAGTCTCTCGTAAAGGCGGACTCCGAACGCGATGTTGTCGTAGATCGACATCGGAAACGGGGTCGGCTTCTGGAATACCATGCCCACCTTGGCGCGCAGGCGATTCAGATCCTGTCCGGATGAAAGGACATTCTCGCCGTCGAGGAAGATCTCTCCCTGGGCCTCCTGATTCGGGTACAGCGCGTACATGCGGTTGAAGGTACGCAGGAGCGTGGATTTGCCACAGCCCGAAGGGCCGATGAAGGCGGTAACCTTGCGCTCGGGGATTCCCAGATTGATATTCTTGAGCGCGTGGAACCCGCCATAGTAAAAGTTCAGGTTCTTCACCTCGATTTTCTGGGAACCGGTGGTCTCGGGCGACGCCTGCAGGACTGCCGCGTTCATGGTCAGTACACCGGGGTCTTGTTACGGAAAAACACGCGGGCGAAGATGTTGAGCGCGAGCACGCTCAGCGTAATCAGCAGAGCGCCCGCCCAGGCCAGCTGCTGCCAGTTTTCGTACGGACTCATCGCGAATTGGAAAATGACGACGGGAAGATTCGCCATGGGCGCGTTCATGTTGAGCGACCAGAATTGATTGTTGAGCGCAGTGAAAAGGAGCGGCGCCGTCTCCCCGCTTATGCGCGCCACTGCGAGCAGGATACCGGTAATGATCCCGGCCTTGGCGGCGCGAACCGTCACGAACGTGATTACCTTCCATTGCGGGGCCCCCAGCGCGGCGGCCGCCTCGCGCAGGCTGTCGGGCACCAGGCGGAGCATGTTCTCGGTAGTGCGGATCACGACTGGGATCACGATCAGGGCGAGCGCCATGATGCCCGCCCACGCCGAGAAATGTCTGACGTTCACCACGTACGCCTCGTAGATGAACAGGCCGATCACGATCGAAGGCGCCGAGAGCAGGATGTCGTTGATGAAACGCGTGACCGGCGCGAGCCATCCACGGCGGCCGAATTCGGCGAGATAGATGCCGGCCATGATGCCGATCGGCGTACCGAGGAGGGTGCCGGTCGCGGCCATGAAGAGGCTTCCCGCAATCGCGTTGAGGAGCCCCCCGGCGCTGCCCGGCGGCGGCGTCATATGGAGAAACAGCTCCGGCGTGAGCGCCTTGAATCCCGCCTCAAAAAGCGTAAACAGAATCCAGCCGAGCCAGAACAGCCCGAACAGCATGGCGAAAAGCGAAACGAGCAGATTGAAGCGATTGATGAGCAACCGGCGCGCGTAGAGGTTCATGGCCGCGAGGCAAGCTTCATGTCTTCTGCCCTTCCTGCTTCGCCAGACGCATCAGAAGCAGCTTGGAGAAAGCCAGCACGACGAAAGTGATCAGGAACAGGATCAGCCCCAGCTCGATGAGGGATGAGAAGTAAAGATCGCCTACTGCCTCGGTGAATTCATTGGCGAGCGTGGATGCGATGCTGTTTCCGGGCAACATGAGGGAACTCGTCAGCCTGTGTGCGTTGCCGATCACGAAGGTAACGGCCATGGTCTCGCCCAAGGCCCGGCCCAGCCCCAGCATCACCCCGCCTACCACTCCGACTTTCGTATAAGGCAGCACCACGTTCCAGACGACCTCCCAGGTGGTCGATCCCAGGGCGTACGCCGATTCCTTCAGTACCGAGGGGACGATCTCGAATACGTCCCGCATCACCGAGGCGATGAACGGGATCACCATGATGGCGAGAATCAGGCCCGCAGTGAGAATGCCGATGCCTATCGCCGGACCCTGGAACAGCTTGCCGACGAGCGGGATTGTGCCCAGTGTGGCGGTAAGAGCCGGCTGCACATAGGTTGCGAACACGGGAGCAAAAACAAACAGGCCCCACATGCCGTAGATAATGCTCGGAATCGCAGCCAGCAGCTCGATCGCCGTGCCCAAAGGCCGCCGCAGCCATACCGGCGAGAGCTCGGTGAGAAACAGTGCGATGCCGAAACTGACGGGAATGCCGATCAGGAGGGCGATGAAGGACGTGACCAGTGTCCCCACTATCGGCACCAGCGCGCCGAATTCCTCCGTAACCGGATTCCAGTGAGGGTTGACGAGGAACTTGAGACCGAAGGCCTTGAGCGCCGGAAGGCTGCCCAGGATCAGGGTCGCGATGATTCCGATGAGCAGGGCCAGAACCAGGAATGCGAACCCGCGGGTCGCGTGACGAAACAGCTGGTCAAGCCGGTACTGCCTCCTGAGGCTCGCGGCCGGAATCGCCCTAGACACCGTGGACATGTCGGGGAGCCCGCGGGAGAGCCCCTCAATGGTATTGGCAACGGTGCTCATTCTAGATGCTTTCCGGACCCTTCGGCCGCTCCGCGCCCTCCCGCTACCAGAGCGCCTTGCCGGCCGAGTCCTTGATCTCCGCTTTCCAAGCCGACTGCACCAGCTTCACGACATCGCCCGGCATGGGAATATAGTCGAGCTCGAGCGCCATCTGCTCGCCGCTCTGGTAAGCCCAGCTGAAGAACTTGAGGACTTCCTTGGCTTTCTCCCCGTCGGCTTGAGCCTTGTGCATCAGGATGAAGGTCGCCCCCGTGATCGGCCAGCTGTTCTTGCCCGGCTCGTTGGTGAGGATCTCGTAGAACCCGGCGGCGTTCTTCCAGTCCGCGCCGGCAGCGGCAGATTGGAAGGTCTTGTCGTTCGGCGCAACAAAGGCTCCCTCCTTGTTCTGCAGCAGCGTGTACGCCATCTTGTTCTGCTTGGCGTAGGCGTATTCGACGTAGCCGATTGCGCCTTTGATGCGTTGCACGAACGAAGCCACGCCTTCGTTGCCCTTGCCTCCGGAACTCGTCGGTGCCGGCCAGGACACCGAAGCGTTGTTGCCGACCTTGTCCTTCCATTCGCCACTGACCTTGGACAGGTAGTTAGTAAAGATGAAGGTCGTACCGGAGCCGTCGGCACGATGCACCACGGTGATAGCCTGATCCGGCAGCTTGAGATCGCCGTTGAGGCCGGCGATCCGGGCGTCGTTCCACTTGCTGATCTTGCCGAGATAGATGTCCGCCAGAACGGCCCCGGTCAGCTTCATCTTGCCCGGCTGCACGCCTTCGACGTTGACCACGGGCACCACACCGCCCATGACCATCGGAAACTGGATGAGACCGTCCTTCGCGAGCTCGTCGGCCTTGAGCGGGGCGTCCGACGCGCCGAAGTCGACCGTCTTTGCGCGGATCTGCTTGATGCCGCCGCCAGAACCGATCGACTGATAGTTGAGACCCACGCCCGTTTTCTGCTTGTAGGCTTCGGCCCACTTGGCGTAGATCGGATAAGGGAAAGTCGCGCCGGCGCCGGTGATGTCGACAGCCAGGCTCGAATGACTCATCAGCCCCAGCGCGAGGGCCGATGCCGCGAGCACGCTGGCTCTTGAAAAAGATACAAATTGCATGAAACCTCCCGATAAGAATTCGGTGGGGAACAACGGAAGCCCATGCATGGTATGCGGTCGATATTTCGAAAATGTTACAGTGAGCGGAGTTTCGTTACAGTGAAATCATCTAATGATTTCAGGAATTTAGTGCAGCCCTGCGTAAACAGCTGCTCTAACGCCGCCCGAGGTTGAAAACCCTCGATTCGGACGCTCGCTGCTACGAGAACCGAAGCAGGAGGAACCTCGCCAGAACCTCTACAGATTGATGATGGACTGATTCGCCGTGCGAGCCGCCGTCCGGCGCACAGGTCGTCGAGCTCCGCTGACGAACTAGGCGCCCGTCGCGTTGACGATAGCGTTCCCATCTGTATCTCTGCCTTCGGATCGCGTCGCTGCAACGTTCCGCGGTGTCCGCAAGGAGCGTTTCCTCGATCACCACGATGACTCGCGTGCATTGCCAATGCCGCGATCGAATACGATCGACAAACGTCTGACGTCTGCACGCGAAGTACGACGCAAACGCGTCGTCTCCGCGCTGATTTCGCGCCGCGAACGCATCTCGAGTGCGACCAACGCGGCTGTTTTCTGCGAAATACTTCTTGCTGCTTTGCTTAATATGTGCAATGCTCCGGAAAATTTTTATCTGCTGAGTAGAAAATCTTGCGAACGATGCAGGATTCATCAGGTAAAACGAATTTTTAGTTACTCGACACACTGAGTAACACAAGGATTCGCCGCCGGGTTACTCCGACGGTTGAATCGTCCGTCCAGAGTGGGCGGGCGCTATGCTTGCTTCTTTAACCTTTGATGGAGGCTAGTGATGGCGAAGAAGAGAAAAGCCAAGAAAGCTGCGAAGAAGAAGAAGTAAATAGGCGAAGTCGCCGATAACCCGCCCGACCGCTAGAGCGGTCGAGAAAGCAGGGCTGGGAACAGGCCGGGAAAGCTGCGGCGAAACCGGCAGCGCCGATGACGGAAGCGACTCTTGTAGTGGCTCTCCGCAGCGGTCGCGCCCGGGGCAGGACCTGCCCCGAACCCCGTGGCAGCTTGGTCGTTCTCATGGATAACGTGTCCTGAGCGGGTTACGAATGGGCTGCGGCCAGTCCGGGGCTCCACGCTCCGGACTGTGCCGCAGACATTCGAGTGCACGTCATTTCTTCAGTTTCCCCAGGAAGTGCTTCCGGAATTTCGTAACCTTGGGCCTCACGACGTAGGCGCAATAGGGCTGCCCCGGATTGCGCCGGTAGTACTCCTGATGGTAGGTCTCCGCTATATGGAATTGTGAGGCCGCCGCGACCTCGGTGACGATGGGATCATCGTAGATGCGGGCCGCATTCAGGTTCTTTATGACCTGCTCTGCCACGGCCTTCTGCTCGGCGGAGTGGTAGAAGATCGCGGAACGGTACTGCGTTCCGACATCGTTGCCTTGGCGGTCGCGGGTTGTCGGGTCGTGGATCACAAAGAACACCTCCAGGATCTCCTTGAACGACACGACCGCGGGGTCAAACGTAAGGCGGATAACTTCGGCGTGGCCGGTGTCGCCCGAGCAGACCTGCTCGTAGGTGGGGTTGGCGGTCTTTCCGCCCATGTATCCGGACTCGACCGAGTCCACTCCCTTCAGATCGTCATACACAGCTTCCAGGCACCAGAAGCATCCGCCACCCAGAGTGGCAATTTCCTTGGCCGGGGATTGAGTATTCATGTCGTCTGCCCTCGAGGGTGATTCGATCTTCGTCGGAATTCACCCCGACTACCTTACGGTATCCGTATTGCGGTCTGTAGCCAAGCTTTGCGGCTGAGCGTCAGCTGATTTCGTGGCACCTCGCTCGGTATAGAATTGCCTGTTCGCCAGCCCCGGAGCCCGTCATGATCCGACGCATCGCAACGAACACTGCCCTTCTCCTGTGTGGATTCGCCCTGATACCGTCCGGGGCTTTCGCGCTAAACCTCGTAACCGAGGAAAACCCCCCGTTCAACTATACCGAGCAGGGGAAAGTGATGGGTATGTCCACGGAAGTCGTCTCCGAGCTTGGCAAGCGTAGCGGCATCGCCCTGCAGCTCCGATCCATGCCTTGGGAGAAGGCGTACATTGCCGCGCAGGCCGAAAAGGAAACGTGCATCTATTCGACAGCGCGGCTGGAAAATCGGGAGCGCCTGTTTTCCTGGATCGGCCCGATCGCAACCAACAAGTGGGTGTTCATCGGAAAGAGCGATTTTCAAGGCAGTGTGAAAACCGTGGAGGACGCGCGCAGGTACAGAGTGGGAGTGGTGGCTAAGGACGCCAAGATCGAATATCTCATGGGCAAGGGCGTCACCGATCTCCGCGAGGTCAGCGAGGACAGCCTGAATCCGCCGAGGCTGGTACTGAAACGGGATGATCCCAATCGCATCGACCTGTGGGCTACGAGCGCCTACGGCGCACGCAGTACCGCGGCGCGCGCCAAGGTCAAGGACATCAAGGTGGTCCTTCCTCTGACCGACGTTCCGCTATTTCTCGCCTGCGGTCGGAATACCTCGCCCGGAACGATTCAGGCTCTGACACGCGCATTCGAGCAGGTTAGGCAGGACGGATCGCTCAAGCGAATCATCGACCGGTACGCCTTTTGAGCCCGATTGCGGCACCGCGACACCTGGCGGCCGATCGCGTCTGAATCGGCTCCATGAACGACCCGCGCATCGCGCAGCCGGAGGCCACTGAGGCGGCGAACCAGCCCCCGGCACTCGTCGGCTACAACCCTTGGTCCGGCGATCAAACGCTTCGCAACGCTGTCGAACGCGAGGGAGGAGGATGGATTGTCGCCCGAGCGCGGGAGATGGGAGAGCTCGTCGGTAGCGAGCGCATGCAAACGCTCGCGGCGCAAGCGAATCGCTTCGTTCCCGAGCTCAGGACTCATGACCGTTTCGGCAACCGCATCGACGCCGTTGAGTACCACTCGGCCTATCACGAATTAATGACACTCGCGTTCAGCGCGGGGCTGCATTCCCTCGCATGGACGGAAGGAAGGCGAGGCGCCTGGGTCGCGCGCGCGGCGCTCAACTACCTTTGGAATCAGGGTGAGAACGGTGTGGCCTGCCCGGTGACGATGACGTTTGCCTCCGTGAGGGTCCTGCGAAACGAACCGACTCTCAGAACCGAATGGGAGCCCAAGCTACTGGCCCGCGACTATGATCCGCGACCCCTTCCGCTCGGGCAGAAGCGCGCAGTCACGATCGGCATGGCGATGACGGAGAGACAGGGCGGATCCGACCTGCGAGCGAATTCATCCCGTGCCATCGCCGCCGGTGCCGGCGAGTACGAGTTGACCGGACAGAAATGGTTTTGTTCGGCGCCAATGAGCGATGCCTTCTTTACGCTCGCGAACACCGGCGCGGGACTCACCTGCTTCTTCGTTCCACGCTCGTTGCCCGGCGGCGCGCGTAACCCTTTTTTCATCCAGCGACTCAAGGAAAAATGCGGCAATCGCTCCAATGCTTCCTCGGAAATCGAGTACCGCGGAACGCGCGCGAGGCTCGTGGGCGAGGAGGGCCGCGGCATCCCCACCCTTATCGAAATGGCGCACCTCACGCGCTTCGATATCGTCGTCGCCTCGGCCGCAATAATGCGGGCGGCGCTCACCCAGGCGCTGCACCATGCCGCACATCGCCGCGCCTTCGGGCGTCGGCTGGCCGAGCACCCGCTTATGCAGAACGTGCTCGCCGACCTGGCCCTCGAAGCTGAGGCTGCCGCGCTGCTCGCCTTTCGCCTCTCGGGCGCCTTCGATCGGATGGAAGAGGACCCGCGCGAGCGGCACCTGGTGCGCATCATGACGCCCATCGCCAAGTACTGGCTGTGCAAGCGCCTGCCCGCTTTCGTGGCCGAGGCCATGGAGTGCCTGGGCGGCAACGGCTACGTGGAAGAGGCGTCCCTCGCGCGCCTCTATCGCGAGGCGCCGCTAAACGGAATATGGGAGGGCTCGGGAAACGTGATTTGCCTGGACGCGCTACGCTCGATCGAACGGACGCCGGAGAGCCTCGGAGTGCTCCTCGACGAGATCCGCCAGGGCGGCACGCGCTCGCGCGAAGCGGCCGCCGGGATCGGGCAATTGTTCAAGGGCGGTGAGTCCGAGTTCGAGGCGCGCCGGATTGTCGAGACCGTCGCAATCACGCTCCAGGCGAGCCTCATGGAGCGGAACGCCCTGCCGGAGACCGCCGACGCGTTCTGCGCTTCGCGCCTCGAGCGCGAAGGCGGCCGCGCCTTTGGAACGCTGCCACGTACTACGCGCTGCAAGCCCATTCTCGAGCGCGCCCGCCTCGCTTGACAGCGAAGGTGCGCGATTCACGCAACCTAAAAAAATCGGCGCGTCGATACGACGCGCCGACCGATCGCTGCGTGCGGGTCAGAAGCGGTGGGCCAGTTGCACTCCGAGAATGTTGATGGACGCCTTGTAGCTTCCGACGATCTGGCCGTTTGCCGTGGTATTTCCGCCGTTCTGGTTTATCGGCGCGTCTTTGACGAACAGATGCGCGTATCCCACGTCGAGACTGGTGTCAGGTGACATGCCGTACTTGGCACCAAAGGCGAGCCAGGTGCGATCCTTGTCCGGGAGTCGCGGCGTGCGGTCGGTATCGTTGACGGGCGTCTGATCCAAAGCGACGCCCGCCTTGAAGGACCATGCCTCGCTGTGACGATAGGTCGTGCCCAGACCGTAGCGATACGTGTCCTTGAAATTTTCCGGCGTGCTTTGCAGCGTCTGTCCCGTGTCCCGCACGATCGTCAGGTCCTTGATCTTCGACCAGCCCGTCCAGGTAACGTCTGCCAGCAAGACCCAGCTCGACCCGAGCTTCTGCTGGAGCGCTACCGAGGCGGAATCCGGCATCTCGATATTCAACTTTACGGCGCCATTCAGATTCCCGAGTTGCGGCGGAGCGTTGGAGAACGTGACGTATCCGGTGACGTGATACTTGATCGAGGAACGATACGCGATTCCGATTCGGGTGTTCGGGGTCGCCTGGATCATCGCGCCCAGGTTGTAGCCCCAGGCGCCGTCGCTGCCCGTCACCGATACTCCGCCTTCGGGGCTGACCGCAGTAACGCCATTGGCGAAAGTGGCGCTGCCTGGTAGCCCCGCTACGCCGCCAGCTGCCGCGAAGGCGGCGACCCCGTAGTTCGCCGTGCTGGTGAGCTCGGCTTCGATCTGCTGATAGCTCACGCCCGCGCCGAGCGAGATCATGTCGTTCGCTTTCCACGAGACCGACGGGTTCACGTTCAGCGTGTTGAGCTCCGATTTGACCGCTTGGAAGCGCCCGAGCCAGTCCGACTCGTACTGCGTCTTGAGGCCGAAGGGCACGCTCACGCCCAATCCGACCTTCCAGTCGGGCGCGACCTCCGCTGCGACGTAGAAATTGGGAACGAAAGCAGGGCCGCCGGCATTGCCTCCTGTGCCCCCCAGGGGCCGTGGCTCATTGTTTACTACCCCGGCGAGCCCGGTCCCCGAAGGTAGCGACCCCGAGTCCGAGAATTTTGACGACACATCGATGTAGGCGACGCCGAGGGATACCTGCGTCGGCCCCTTCAGCAAAGTCATGCCCGCCGGATTGTAGTAGATCGTGCTCGCGTCCTCGGCCGCCGCTGCGGCGCCCGCGAATGCGTTGCCCAACCCGCTCGCGCTCTGTTCGATCAACGCAAACGCCGACGCATGAGCTTGCGAAACACTGCCTGCGAAGATGCCCGCCACCGCGAGCGACAATACGGTCCTGTTGGTACGTGCCATGGATTCCCCTTTCAGCGCTGTGTTGACGGCCTTGGCTTGCCGGCCATTTTCTTCTGCCGGCACCATAACACAACGCCACCGCTTGGCAAATGGGGCGAGCCCCGGGCGCACCCGGGGGCCCTCAGGCAATGGTGACGCGAGCGAACTTGCGCTTGCCTACCTGGAGCACGACGGTGTCGCCCTGCCTGACGGAGAGTCCCTTGTCCGTGACCTTCTCCCCGTTGAGGCGCACGCCACCCTGTTCGATCATCCGGAGCGCTTCCGAGGCGCTCGCGACCAGCTGGGACTCTTTCAGCACCTTTGTTACCGCGATTCCGGCGATTCCCGCTCCGGTCTTTCTCGCCCCGTCCGGGACCTTTACCGTAACCTCTGGCATGTTGTCGGGCAGCTCGCCGTGCCTGAACCGCGCCTCGAAGTCCGCCACGGCAAGCTCGGCAGCCCGCGTTCCGTGAAATCGCGTCACGATTTCGCCCGCGAAGCGCATCTTCACGTCGCGCGGATTTCCGCCTTCGGCGATTTCCTTCTTCCATTTTTCGACGGACTCGATCGGCTGGAAAGACAGAAGGTCGATATACCGCCACATGAGCTCGTCCGAAATCGACATCAGCTTGCCAAAGATCGTCTCCGGAGGCTCGTTGATCCCGACATAGTTGCCGAGCGATTTCGACATCTTCTCCGGCCCTCGCAAACCCTCGAGAAGAGGCATGGTAAGAATGCATTGCTGCGGCTGGCCGTAATCCTTCTGAAGCTCGCGCCCCACCAGCAGGTTGAACTTCTGGTCGGTCCCCCCGAGCTCGACATCGGACTTCATCGCGACCGAGTCGAAGCCCTGCATGAGCGGGTAGAGAAACTCGTGGATCGCGATGGGCTGGCGCGCCGTGTAGCGCTTGGCAAAATCGTCGCGCTCGAGCATGCGCGCTACGGTCCACTTCGCCGCGAGCCGGATCAGGCCTGCGGCTCCCAGCTCGTCCGACCATTTGGAGTTGAACAGAATCTCGGTGCGATTGGCATCGAGAATCTTGAAAACCTGATCCTGATAGGTTTTCGCGTTCTGCAGAATTTGCTCGCGCGAAAGAGCAGGGCGCGTTTCGTTCTTGCCGCTCGGATCCCCGATCATGCCCGTGAAATCGCCGATCAGGAACTGGACCTGGTGTCCCAGATCCTGAAACTGCCGCAGTTTGTTTATCACTACCGTATGCCCGAGGTGCAAGTCGGGCGCGGTCGGATCCATTCCGAGCTTCACTCGCAAGCGGCGACCGGCTTTGAGCTTTTCTCGCAGCTCGGCCTCGACAATCAATTCATCGCAGCCCCGCTTGATGATTTTCAGCTGGTTGTCGATATCGCTCATGGGTTTATGAATGGCTTACCCCGCGGTTATTTGTTAGACTTTTCCCGCGACGGCAACATGCACAACAACAACGAGGAGGGGATTGTAGCGCGCTCCGGAAGAAAACGCTTCCGGTGGTTTGCTCTGGCCGTCGTAGCGCCATTGTTCGGCATGGTCGCCGCCTTCGGTACGGTTCACCAGGAACCCGATCCCGTTCCGCTCCAGCACGTCATCGAAACGCTGCCGCTTACCCCGACGCGGATTGGCGAATCCGGGCTGAGCATATACTTTCAGGAGGGAGTGTTCAGGCGCGGCGAGACCCCGGCCGCTCTTCTCGGCCGACTTGGCGCCGACGAGATGGATGCGGAGGCAGTCCTCCGTTCGCCGCGTGCGGCGCGACCGTTCCGCCTTCTGACTCCCGGGACACCAGTGCAGGCGAAAGTGGATCAAAACGGCCTGCTGCGTTCACTCTGGTATCTCACCGACAAGGACACGGTGCTCTCGCTCGATCGCGTCGGCGAAGGCCTTCAGACTTTCGAGCAGCAGATCGAGTTGACGCGCCGAATCGAGATGAAATCGGGCGAGATCAAGACTTCGCTCTTCGCCGCGACCGATGCCGCGGGAATTCCGGACGGAATCGCGATGCAACTCGCGGACATATTTAGCGGCGACATCGATTTTCACCGAGACCTTCGCAGCGGCGATCGCTTCGCGACCGTCTTCGAGACCGTCCATTTCGACGGACGCATGGTACGCCCCGCTCGAGTACTCGCGGCCGAGTTCACGAGGCGGAGGCAGACGTTTCGCGCTGTCTGGTTCCAGGACGCTTCGGGAAGAGGCGGGTACTACACTCCTGAAGGCGAGAATCTTCGAAAGGTCTTCTTGCGCTCGCCGCTCGAGTACTCGCGCGTCACTTCGGGGTTCGGCCTGCGTCGCCATCCCATCCTTCAGCAATGGCGGGCGCACCAGGGGGTCGACTATGGAGCCCCCGCAGGCACCAAGGTCAAAGCCACCGGTGACGGTGTCGTGGTTTTCGCCGGTCGCCGCAGCGGCTACGGCAACCTCATCGTGTTGAGGCATCACGGAGGCTACAGTACCTACTACGCTCACCTGAGGGACTTCGCGCGGGTGTCAAAGCCCGGTAGCCGCGTCGTCCAGGGAGAGACTATCGGGCACGTCGGGCAAACCGGCTGGGCTACAGGTCCTCATCTTCATTACGAATTTCGCCTGCACGACCAAAACCGCAATCCGCTCACGACGACATTCCAGTCGGCACAACCGCTTCTTGAGATCGAGTTGCCAGGGTTCAAGCGCGCAGCCGATCCGCTCCTGGCACAACTTGATCTCATGAAGAACAGCGACCTCGCCTTGCTCGAGTGAGCGGCTCCAAGCGTCACGTTCGCTCCGAGCTCTACATCGGCGTCATGTCGGGTACCAGTCTTGACGGCGTAGATGCAGCGCTCGTCGATCTACGGTCTCGACCTGTGCTGCTCGGCACGGTATTTCTTCCCTACCCGAGAGCGTTGAAGACCGCCCTCCTCGTTCTACAGACCCCATCGCGTAACGAGTTGCACCAGACGGCCCTTATCGGAAACCGACTCTCCCGACTTTACGCCACAGCGGTGGGTCGTTTACTGCGGGAATGCAGGGTCGCGCCTCGGCGGATCCGCGCGATCGGCTGTCACGGGCAAACGGTGCGCCACGCTCCGGGATCCGGATACTCGGTGCAGCTCGGGAATCCTGCGCTGCTTGCGCAGCACACCGGCATCCCGGTCGTCGCCGATTTCCGCAGCGCGGATATCGCCGCCGGGGGGCAAGGGGCTCCGCTCGTTCCGGCGTTTCATGCAGCCGTTTTCCGGGATTCGCGAGTGCACCGTGTCATCGTCAACCTCGGCGGGATCGCCAACGTCACCGATCTGCCGCGCCGCGGGCCGGTACGGGGTTTCGACACGGGCCCCGGCAATGTTCTCCTCGACGCCTGGATTGCCTGGAAGCGGAGCAAGGACTTTGACCGGGACGGGAGGCTGGCCTCGCGAGGGCAACCGCTTGAGCCCCTGCTGAGGAATTTGCTTGCCGACCCTTATTTCCGCCGTTCCCCGCCAAAGAGCACCGGCCGCGATCGTTTCAATCTAGCCTGGTTGCGCGGCTTCGATGTCGCGGGCCACAAGGTCGAAGACGTGCAGGCCACTCTGTCCGAACTTACCGCGCGCAGCATCGGTCGGGCAGTCGCCGCATTCTGCAGCGGCGCGCGCGAAGTCTACTTGTGCGGCGGCGGCGCGCAGAACTCCGATCTCCTTAGGCGAATCGGCCAAACGCTGCCGAAGACTTCGGTAGCGTCCACGGCGCAGCTTGGCATTCCACCAGACTGGGTGGAGGCGATGGCCTTTGCCTGGCTCGCGCAGCGCAGACTCAGGGGAGAGGCAGGAAACCTTACCGAGGTAACCGGCGCCCGGAGAGCGCGGATCCTCGGCGCGATTTATTCGGCGTGATGCGGGTCTGCGGGCGCCCAGTCGCGAACGACAAGGCCAACGACCACGAGGAAATAACGCACTGCCTTCAGGAAGGGTGCCGGAGATCTACGCGGAGAAGGACGACCCGCAACCGCAAGTGCTCGTCGCGTTGGGGTTCTTGATCACGAATTGCGCGCCTTCCAAGCCTTCGGTGTAATCGATCTCGGCGCCGGCCAGATACTGGTAGCTCATCGGATCGATGAGCAACTGCACCCCGTTCTTCTCCATGACGGTATCGTCGTCGCTCTTGATTTCATCGAAGGTGAAGCCATACTGAAAGCCGGAACAACCGCCACCGGTAACGAACACGCGCAGCTTCAACTCGGCATTCCCTTCCTCGTCGATCAGCTGCTTCACCTTGTTCGCGGCGCTATCGGTGAAGACCAGCGGCACGGGCATCTCTGCAACTGCATTCATACCATCACTCCTATTTCCAATCCGGCCTGGATACCCTAAATGAGGGTTCCGGGGCCGGTCTTCAAGTCCCTTATCCGGCGGGCTTGCTCGTCGCCAGTTTGAGCTCTACGGTCTTCGATTCCGATTCGCCAGAGCGGTGCACCAGATGTCCCTCGACTATCGCCCCAAGGTGCATCTCCAGACTGTTGTAATGCACGTCCCCTTTGACGCGTGAGCGCGATTGAAGTTCGAGGAACTCGGCCACGTAAACTGGCCCCGAAATCTCGCCGTTCACCACCAGGTGCGAAACGCTGATTTCGCCCTCGATGCGTGCCTTCTCGCTGAGGACCAAAGTCGACGGCTCATCCGACACGGCGGTAACGTTGCCGATGACTTCGCCATCGACACGCAGGCCACCCGTGAAATTGACGTTACCTTGGATCTTCGTACCGACGCCAATGAGACTGTCGATTCGATTTTGCGGTTTGCTTGGTTGCTTGCGAAACATAGCGTCACCTACGCACTAAGAAAGGTTGACGTTCTGGCTGGCCCGAGCCTCGCCGGACCCATTTTCCAGGATACGAGCCTGTATGGTACGCACTTTGGCTCCCGCAGGAACCCGAAACGTGCCCTCAACTCGGCGAAAGTACTTGAAGTTGAGCTTGAAAGCAGATCCGCTCGTGTCGCTTGAATCAGGGATGATCATTGTAGCATCCCTGCCCTCCTGTTGCATTTCCACCACAAGCTGCAAGGAGCCGTGGAATTCGCGATCAAGCTTACCTCCCTGGAGCACAAGCAGTCGATAGCGGAATTCTCCTGGAAGGACATCGCGTTCGACCTTGAAGCGATGGATGCTGACCTTCTCTCCGCGCCGCTCTGCCGGAACCAGATTCTCGAAGAAGGCAAGATCCTCCTTGAGGCGGTTGTTTTCGTCTTCGAGGGTCTTTACCTGCGC
>Ga0073909_10000359_pt1 | contig 15586 bp, 10 predicted proteins | sample Coa_R1_6_FD_66439 | JGI IMG/M metagenome (GOLD analysis project Ga0073909, IMG submission 66439) | Surface soil microbial communities from Centralia Pennsylvania, which are recovering from an underground coalmine fire. - Coalmine... | ecosystem: Environmental > Terrestrial > Soil > Unclassified... | reverse complement strand
GATACGCTCGAAGAGACGGCGCTCAACGAGGCGGAGGAGGAGGCGGGCCTCGAGGGCCGACTGGTCGGAGCCTCGATCGGGAGCTACGAGTACGAGAAGTGGGGCGTCGTCTTCTCGGTCACGACCTATCTCCTCGAGGTCCGGATCGAGCACGCGACGTGGGATGAAATGAGCTTGCGCGAACGTCGCTGGTGGCCACTCGACGAGGTGGCCGGCGTGCTCGCGAAGCACCCGGTTCGGCCACTGCTCCCGAGCCTGATCCGCGCGCTCTCGACCCGGGGCAAGCCTGTCGGTTGACCGGCTTCGGCGCCCTCCGCTACCGTCCGTCCCTCGAATTCACTGGGGTTCCTGCGGCCCGGCCTGCGCCGGGCTTCTGCGTTCGTGGGCGCCCCGCGAAGGAGGCCGTCCATGCGTCCCGGGAATCCCGAGGCGCTCTCGCAGCCTTACGACCCGCGCCGCATCGAGCCCGAACGCTACGCGTTCTGGGAGCGGCTGGGCGTGTTCCAGCCGCGCGCGGACCTCGCCGCGCAGCCGAAGGGCACGGGCTCCAAGGCCCCGTTCGTCATCGCCATCCCGCCGCCCAACGTCACCGGCTCGCTCACCATGGGCCACGTGCTCGGCGAGTCCGTGCGCGACTGCATCATCCGCTGGCAGCGCATGGAAGGGCGCGAGACGCTCTACATCCCGGGCATGGACCACGCCGGCATCGCCACGCAGAACGTGGTGGAGAAGAAGCTCAAGAGCGAGAAGAAGTCGCGCCACCAGCTCGGCCGCGACGCGTTCTTGAAGGCGGTCTGGGAGTGGAAGGAGCAGTACGGCGGCATCATCTTCCAGCAGGAGCGCCGGCTCGGCATCACGCCCGACTGGGCGCGCGAGCGCTTCACGCTGGACGAGGCCTACTCGCGCGCCGTGCTCCACGTCTTCAAGTCGCTCTACGACGAGGGCCTGATCTACCGCGGGCGCTACATCGTCAACTGGTGCCCGCGCGACGGCACCGCGCTCTCCGACGAAGAAGTCGACATGGTGGAGACCGACGGCCACCTCTGGCACATCCGCTACCCGTTGAAGGACGGGTCCGGCTCCGTGACCGTGGCCACGACGCGCCCGGAGACCATGCTCGGTGACACCGGCGTGGCCGTGAGCGCCAAGGACCCGCGCTACGCCAAGCTCATCGGCAGCATGGCGGTGCTGCCGCTCGTCCGCCGCGAGATCCCGATCGTCGCCGACGAGGCGGTGGATCCCAAGTTCGGCACCGGCGCGGTGAAGGTGACGCCGGCGCACGACGCCAACGACTTCCAGATCGGCAAGCGCCACGACCTGCCCGAGATCGTGATCATGGACGAGGCCGGCATCATGAACGACGCCGCCGGCGATTTCCGCGGCCTCGACCGGTTCCAGGCGCGCGAGCGCATCGTGGCTGCACTTCAAGATGCGGGCTACCTGGAGAAGGTGGAGCCGCACCGGCACGCGGTGGGGCACTGCTCGCGCTGCAACACCGTCATCGAGCCCTATCTGTCGTGGCAGTGGTTCGTGAAGATGGCGCCGCTCGCCGCGCCCGCGATCGAGGCGGCGAAGAAGGGCAAAGTAAAGATGTTCCCGGCGCGGTGGAAGAAGGTGTACCTCAACTGGCTCGAGAACATCCGCGACTGGTGCATCTCGCGGCAGCTGTGGTGGGGGCACCGGATCCCGGTGTGGTACCGAGGCGACGAGCAGGTGGTGTCGCTCGAGGCACCGCCGGGCGAGGGCTGGCGCCAGGACGAAGATGTGCTCGACACCTGGTTCTCGGCGTGGCTGTGGCCGTTCGCCACGCTCGGCTGGCCGCAGAAGACCGCCGACCTCGATCGCTATTACCCCAACAGCCTCATGGTCACCGGCAGCGACATCATCTTCTTCTGGGTCGCGCGCATGATCATGGCCGGCTACCACTTCCTCGGCGAGGCGCCGTTCGCGCACGTCTACTTCACCAGCATCGTGCGCGACGCGCAGGGCCGGAAGATGAGCAAGTCGCTCGGCAACTCGCCCGACCCGCTGGCGATGATGGAGAAGTACGGCGCCGACAGCGTGCGCTTCTGCATGGTGCAGACGCCCACCGGGCAGGACCTGCTGTTCGACGAGAAGCGGCTCGAGAGCGGCAAGTTCTTCGCCAACAAGTTGTGGAACGCGACCAAGCTCGTGACCATGCGGCTCGGGGCACCCGGCGCAGCCGGGTCCGAAGATCTTTCGAGCGTGAAGGAGTCGCAGCTCCGGCTGTCGCTCGCCGACCGCTGGATCCTGTCGCGGCTCGCGAACGCGGCGAAGGACGTGACCCGGAACTTGAAGACGTATCGCTTCGCCGAAGCGGCGCAGGCGATCTACCACTTCGCGTGGAACGAGTACTGCGACTGGTACCTGGAGATGGCGAAGCCGCGCTGGGCGCTTGCCGAACAAGAAACACCCCTGACGCCGGAGCAGCGCGACGATCTGCGCACGGTGCGCTGGGTGAGCTGGCGCGTGCTCGACGGCATCCTTCGCCTGCTGCACCCGTTCATGCCGTTCGTGACCGAGGAGCTGTGGCAGGCGATCCCGCACGACGGCGACACGCTGGCGCAGGCGGCGTGGCCCAAGGCGAAGAAGTCGTGGTTCGACGCCGAGGCCGAGCGCGAGGTCGGGTTCCTGCAGGGCATCGTCGTCGCGGTGCGCAACCTGCGCGTGGAATCGAAGATCGCACCCGGCAAGCCCGTGCCCGTGGTGGTGCGTGGCGCCCGCGCGCAGCTCGACCTGCTCGAGCGGCTGGCGTCGCAGGTGAAGCCGCTCGCGAAGATCGAGGAGCTACGACTGTCGCGCGACGGCGGCCGCCCGCCGGTGGCCGCGCACGCCGTGGTGCAGGGCGCGGAGGTGTTCCTGCCGCTCGAGGGGCTCGTGGACTTGGATGAGGAGCGCGCGCGCCTCGCGCGCGAGGCGCACAAGCTGCTCGCCGATCTCGAGGGCGTGAAGAAGAAGCTCCGCAACCAGGACTTCCTGAGGAAGGCGAAGCCCGAGATCGTGCAGAAGGAGAACGAGCGCCTCGGCCAGCTCGAGGAGACGCTCGACAAGCTGAAGCGCGCCCAGCAGAGCCTGAGCGCGGTGCGGGAGTAGGGGAAGCACCTGACCCGCGGCGGTTCTTTTTTGGCCGCGACAGCACGGGCGCGCCGGTGTATGAATTCCCCGGCTTCCCGGCCAATCCAGAGGCCCGCCATGCTCGGATCCCTGCCCGGCCGCGTGTTCCTCGCTGCCGCTATCCATCTGTCGCTCCTCGGGCGCGCGCACGCGGCACCTCCCATCCAGTCGCTGCCTTCGTTCGTGACCCAGCATCCCGGGCTTCCACCCGGTGCGAACGACCTGGCGTCGCGTCGCCACGGGTTCGAGCCCATCGCGCTTGCTCCGCAGGCCGAGGTGTCTTCCGGGCCCGATCTGCCGGACGTCCACTGGCGCCCGGGGTTCGGGCTCCCCGTGCCCGACAACGCCATCCTGTCGCTGCTCGTCCACGAGGGCGTGCTCGTGGCGGGCGGCTACTTCCAGCGCATCGGCGACATGGCCGCTCCCGGTCTCGCGATCTGGGACGGAGCGAACTGGTCGCTCTTCGATCACTTCCCGGGTAGGAACGTCATGGAACTCGCCCCGCTCACGGGCGGGTTCGTTGCACAGGGCAACGATGCACTGTGGCATTGGACCGGCGGCGGCTGGGAGACGTGGTGGGCGCCGGGGGATTACCCGAATCTCGCGGCCATGGCCGTGCAGGATTCGCAGGTCGCCGTCGCGGCCGTGTCCAACGCGGGCGCTTTCCGCGTCGAGCTGCACACGCCGACCGGCTGGACGGCGCTCGGAGGCGAGTTCGACAACCAGGTGTTGGCGCTGGCCTGGTACGGCGGCTCTCTCTACGCCGCGGGGATGTTCGGGCGGGTGGGCGGCGTCGACGCGCCGCGGGTCGCACGCTGGGATGGCGCGAACTGGCAGCCGCTGGCGCAGCCGATCCCACACAATCCGTACGATTGGGTGCGCTCGCTGGTGGTCTATCGCGGTGAGCTGGTGGCCGGCGGCGATTTCTACTCCACGCTCGATCCGTCCTTGCCCCGCTTCTTCGCGAGCTGGGACGGAACACGCTGGGCGCCGTTGGGCATGGGCGGGCCGCAGTATCCGAACCTCCAGCGGCTTCGGGTGGTGGGCGACGATCTCTATGCGCTCGGCACCTACGAGTGGCCCGGTCCGGACGGACACGGCATGGCGCGCTGGGACGGCAACACCTGGCATCTGAACGAGGAGAGGCTCCAGGTCTTCGTCGACGACGTCGCGTCGTTCCAGGGCGACTTCTACGCGGGCGGCTTTCTGTCGCGCAACGGTCCGGGTCCGGCGGGCCCGCTCATGCGCCGGCACGCGGGAACCTGGCACGCACCGGTACCCGGCCCCGGGATGAACGGATTGTTCGGTTGGAACGGCCCCCTCGTGCAGGCACTCGCGGTGACCGACCGCGGCATCGTCGCCGCGGGACGCATCGACTTCGCTGGAACGCCAGGGGCGTGGAGGAGCTGCCAGGGCTTCGCGATCTGGAACGGCTCCGAGTGGTCGCCGCTGGGGCAGGATGACTGGACCTTCATCGATCCCTACGACCTGGTCGTTCACCAGGGTGAGCTGTACGCCATCGGGTCGTTCAGCAGCCCGAGCGTGGGCGGGCCGGTGCTGAAGCTCACCGATGCCGGGTGGACCGCAGTCCGCGGCGGATCGTTCCCGCCTCCGAACCTCGACCGCGGCGTCTCCGCACTCGGTGCCCTGTTCGTCGCTGGTGGCGTCGACCCGAACGACGGGTTCCACGGCATCGCCCGCTGGGACGGATCGTCGTGGGCGCCGGTCGGCGGGGGCGTGACCCGCGGCAACTACATCGACGCGATGGTGCAGCTCGGCAGCGAGCTGGTCGTCGCCGGGAGGTTCAGCGAGGTGGGCGGCGTCCCCTGCCAGAACGTGGCGGCGTGGAACCCCGAGACCGGATGGCATGCGCTGGGCGCCGGGCTCAGCGGCATCGGCGGGGTGAGTAGCCTGGCCGCACGCGACGGCGTCCTGTATGCGTCGAGCGACTGCGGACTCTCGGGCGGAGACCCGGTTTCGTCCTCCGGCATCATGCGCTGGCGGGCAGGGCACTGGGAGAGCCTCCAGCCGCCGTTCGCCACCGCGTACCGCCTGGGCTGGTTCCGTGGCCGGTTGGTCGCAAGCACGAGGGGCACGCTGGCCATGCTCGATGCGGACGGCACCACGTGGCACCGACTCGGTTCGGGCACGAACGGAGCCGTGCTCGACATGGTCGAGAGCGGCTCGAGCCTGTTCGTCGGCGGCATGTTCAGCCGCGCGGGCGCGACCTCGTCGTACGGCATCGCCGAGTGGCGCGATGAGACGCTGCCGGACCTGCCCGTTCCATCCGCGATCTCCACGAGCCCGAACCCGTCCTCGGGCGCGGTGCACCTCTCCTACCAACTGCCGACCGCATCGCACGCGCGTGTCGAGGTGTTCGACATCACGGGCCATCGCGTGGGCATGGTGTTCGACGGCCAGCAACCGGCAGGCCGGCAGGACGTGGTGTGGACCCCGGATGCGGCCCGGGTCAAGGCGGGCGTGTACTTCGCACGGGTCACGGTCGGCGCGAACGATCGCGTCGTGCGCGTGCTGCGGATTCCCTGAGCCCTCGCGGTCCGGGGGGCGCGAACCGGGCGGGAATACATCCGGAGCCGGGGCGTATATCCTGCGCCCCTCGTTCCGGAGGAATACTGCCATGTCCGTGCGTTCGTCGATCGCCGCCCTCTTCGTCATCACGCTCCCTGCTGCCGCCCTCGCCGGCCCGTCGCTCACGCTCTACACGTCCGACCTCGGGCTGGTGAAGGAGTCACGCACGCTCGATTACCGCGGCAGCCGCGACACGCTGCGGCTCGAGGGCGTGTCCGACCGGCTCGATGCCACGTCGCTGCGCTTCGTTCCCAGCAGCGGCAAGCTCGCGCGGCTCGCCTATCGCTTCGACGTCGCCACCGGCGACGGGCTCTTGGAGAAGGCGATCGGCTCGCGCGTGCGCGTGGTGAGCAAGACCGGCGAGCGCGTCACCGAGGGCACGCTGCTCTCGGCGGACGGCTCGTGGCTCGTGGTGCGCGGCGACGACGGCGCGCTGTCCTCGCTCTACCGAGAGGCGATGCAGGAGGTCCGGCTCGCGAAGCCCGACGCGTCGCTCTCGCTCAAGCCCGCGATCGAGGCGGTGGTGGAGGGCGCCAAGAAGGGTCTCGGCAGCGCCGAGCTCCAGTACCTGACCGGCGGCCTGTCGTGGTCGGCGGAGCACACGCTCGTGCGCACCGGGGAGACCTCGGCGCAGTGGTCGGCCGTGGTGCGTGTCGAGAACACCACCGGGCGCGACTACCGTGACGCCAGCGTCAAGCTGATCGCCGGCGAGGTGTCGCGCGCCGGTGCGCCGATGCCGATGGATGCGGCACCGCGGGCGATGAAGACGTCGGCGTTGGCGATGTCCGTTCCGGGCTACGCGCCCTCCGAGCAGGCGTTCTCCGACTTCCACCTCTACACGCTGCCGGGCGTGGCGACGCTGCGCGACCGCGAGAGCCAGACGCTGGTGCTGCTCGAGCCGAAGACGGTCGCGGTCAAGCCGCTCTACGTCTACCGCGGCGGCAATCCCAGCGGCGTGCAATGGAAGCTCGAGATGGTGAACTCGGCGAAGGACGGCATGGGCGCGCCCATCCCCGCTGGCCGTGTGCGCTGCTACGCACCGGACGCCGACAAGGATCTGCAGCTGACCGGCGAGACCACGGTCAAGCACACCGCCGTGGACGAGAAGGTGACGCTGGAGATGGGCTACGCCTTTGACCTCGCGGCCGAGCGCAAGCAGGTGAGCGAGCGGCGCGTCAGCGATCGCGAGCGCGAGTACGCGGTGGAGATCAAGCTCCGGAACCGCAAGTCGGTGGACGCCACGATCCAGGTCGAGGAGCCGGTGAACGGCGACAGCGACGTCACCAAGTCCTCGCTGCCCGTGACCCGTGACGAGGCCGGCCTTCTCAAATGGACGGTGCCGGTGGCGGCGGGGAAGGAAGTGGTGCTCACCTACACCGGGCGGCAGCGCTGGTAGTGCGCGGCGCCTTCAGCCGACCTTCTTCGCCAGCCTCTCCACGGTCGTGATCTTGCGCATCGTGGTCGGCTGCCCCAGGGCCTTCTCGAGCTTGGGGCCGCTGACCACGCTGTCGCTGAAGCGCCCGGCGCAGCGCCAGTAGAGCTCGCGGCCGTGGACGTGGAAGTCGTCGATGTCGCTGGTCAACGCCAGCACCTGCTGCTTCGCCGCGGCCGCCGGCGGAGAGCCCAGGAACCCGATGTGGAGCGTCGAGCCCGCGCGCTCCTTCGGGAACGCTCGATGCGCGAGCGTCGCCGCCAGCTCGTCGGGTGAACGCAGGAACGTCACCACCTCGTAGCCGAGCGACTTCGCGAGGTGCGCGGCGATCTTCCTCTCGAGCGTGTCGGGAGCGGCCTTCGGCGCGTCGAAGATCACGTTCCCGCTGGCGATGAACGTCTCCACGCCGGTGAGCGAGAGCTTCTCGAACAGCTTCTTCAGCTTCGCCATCTCGACGGTGTGACCGCCGACGTTGATGGCGCGCAGGAACGCGACGAGGCGTGGCATGGGAGCGCCGAGACTACGACGCGGAGCCGCCGTGCGTCAGGTGGTTGCGAACACGCTGCGTGCCTCGACCCCCGCCAGCCCCTCGGGTACGCTCGACGGTCCATGGGCTTCCGTCTGCAGTCCCCTTATCCGCCCGCGGGCGACCAGCCGCAGGCGATCGACGAGTTGGTGGCCGGGCTGCGCTCTGGCCAGCGCCAGCAGACGTTGCTGGGCGTCACCGGCTCGGGCAAGACGTTCACGATCGCGAACGTGCTCGCGCAGTGGGGCCGGCCGGCGCTGGTGATCTCGCACAACAAGACGCTGGCGGCCCAGCTCTACGGCGAGTTCAAGCAGTTCTTCCCCGATGGCGGCGTCGGCTACTTCATCAGCTACTACGACTACTACCAGCCCGAGGCCTACGTCCCGTCCACGAACACGTACATCGCCAAGGACGCCAGCATCAACGACGACATCGATCGGCTGCGGCTCCAGGCCACGTCGATGCTGCTCGAGCGCGAGGACGTGCTGATCGTGGCCAGCGTGTCGTGCCTGTACGGATTGGGCACCCCGGAAGACTGGAAGGGCATGCGCATCGACCTGCGCGCCGGCCACACGCTGCGCCGGCGCGAGCTGCTGGACCAGCTCGTCGCCATCCAGTACCAGCGCACCGACCTGGACCTTTCGCGCGCCCAGTTCCGCGTCCGGGGCGACGTCGTCGAGGTGCGGCCCGCCTACGAGGACTTTCACATCCGCATCGAGCTCGAGGACGACGTGGTGTCGAAGCTCGCGACCGTGGACCCGGTGACCGGCAAGTCGCTGCGGGTGATGGACCGGCTGGCGCTCTACCCGGCCAAGCACTTCGTCACCCCGGAAGCGCGGCTCCAGGGCGCGCTCGGCACCATCCGCGCCGAGCTGCGGGAGCGGCTCGGGATCCTCCGCGGCGAGGGCAAGCTGCTCGAGGCGCAGCGGCTGCAGCAGCGCACCGAGTACGACCTCGAGCTGCTGGGTGCCCACGGCACCTGCCCGGGCGTGGAGAACTACTCGCGCCACCTCTCGGGGCGCGCCCCCGGCGAGCGGCCGGGCTGCCTGCTCGACTACTTCCCGCGCACAGCCGATGGCGGGGCGGACTTCCTCACCATCATCGACGAGTCGCACGTCACCGTGCCGCAGATCGGCGGCATGTACGAGGGCGACCGCTCGCGCAAGCAGACGCTCGTCGACTTCGGCTTCCGGCTGCCGAGCGCGCTCGACAACCGGCCGCTCAAGTTCCCCGAGTTCCAGTCGCTCGTGGGGCCGGTGCTCTACATCTCGGCCACGCCCGGCGAGTACGAGCTGCAGCAGAGCCAGGGCATCGTCGTGGAGCAGATCATCCGGCCCACCGGCTTGGTCGACCCCGAGCTGGTGCTGAAGCCCGTGGACGGCCAGGTGGACGATCTCCTGCACGAGATTCGTCAGCGAGTGGAGCGGAAGGAGAGGACCCTCGTCACCACGCTCACCAAGCGCATGTCCGAGGACCTCACCGACTACCTCACCGAGATGGGCGTGAAAGTCCGCTACCTGCACAGCGACATCGACGCGCTCGAGCGCGTGGAGATCCTGCGCGGCTTGAGGCTCGCGGATTTCGACGTGCTGGTGGGCATCAACCTGCTGCGCGAGGGGCTGGACCTGCCCGAGGTGTCGCTGGTCGCGATCCTCGACGCCGACAAGGAGGGGTTCCTGAGGAGCGAGCGCTCGCTCATCCAGACCGCCGGGCGCGCGGCGCGCAACGCGGGCGGCCGCGTCATCTTCTACGCCGACCAAATCACCGAGTCGATGAAGCGCGCGATCACCGAGATGAACCGGCGGCGCGAGCGGCAGCACGCCTACAACGTCGAGCACGGCATCACGCCGCGCACCATCCTCAAGACCGTCGAGGAGATCTTGAAGGCGACGAGCGTCGCCGACGCGATCGGGCGCGGCGAGCGTGCGCGCGAGGACGAGGCGGTGCTCCTGGGCGACGACTCCGAGCGGCTGCTGGCGCAGCTCGAGGGCGAGATGCTCGAGGCGGCGCGGGCGCTGGAGTTCGAGCGCGCGGCATCCTTGCGCGACCGCATCGACGACGTGAAGGCGGCGCTGGCGATGGCGCGCGGCGGCGCCCTTCTGGAGGCGATGCACGAAGCTGGCGCCTCCGGCCGGTCGCGCACCGTGCGGCCCGGCCGGGAGCCGCGCAACGTGAAGCGCCGGTTCGGCAAGGATCGCTGAGCATGCACGAGAGCTTCCTGCCGCTGGTGAAGTACGCGCTCTCGGAGGACGTGGGCACCGGCGACGTGACCACGCTGAACGCGGTGCCGTCGAACGTGGGCGCGCGCGCGGCGATCGTGGCGAAGCAGCCGGGCGTGGTCTCGGGCATCGACATCGCGGCGATGACGTTCCGCGAGGTCGACGCCAGCCTCAAGTTCAAGTCCACGGTGAAGGATGGGCAGGAAGTCCCTGCGGGAGCGGCGATTGCCACCGTCTCCGGCTCGGCCGCGAGCGTCATGACCGCGGAGCGCACGGCGCTCAACTTCCTCATGCGGCTCTCGGGCGTGGCGACGCTCACGCGCGCGTACGTGAACGCCATCGCCGGCACCGGGGCGACGATCCTCGACACGCGCAAGACCACGCCGGGCCTGCGCATCCTCGAGAAGTACGCCGTGCTCTGCGGCGGCGGACAGAACCACCGCCTGGCGCTCTGGGACATGTACCTGGTCAAGGACAACCACATTCGCGCCGCGCGCGGGCTCACGAACGCCATCGACCGTATCCAGCGCACGCGCCGCGACCTGCTGCTGGAAGTCGAGGTGGAATCGCTCGACCAGTTGCACGAGGCGCTGCGTCCCGAGGTGGACCGCATCCTCGTCGACAACCAGACGCCCGCGGTGGTGAAGCGCTGCGTCGAGGAGGTGGACAAGTGGTACGCGGCGAACCCGCCGGACCACCCGCGGGTGCGCGCCGGCGCGCGCCGCTGGCCGGAGGTGGAGGTATCGGGCGGGCTCAACCTCAAGACCATCCGTGTGTACGCGGAGACCGGCGCGGACTACCTCTCGGTGGGCGCGATCACGCACTCCGCGCCCGCGCTCGACCTGAGCCTGGAGATCGAGGAAGTTGGCTGAAGCGTTCGATCGCTCGCGCTTCGCGGCGCGACTTGCCACGCGCCGGCTCGGACGCTCGCTGCTCGTGCGCGAGTCCACTGCGTCCACGAACGACGACGCCTGGGCGGCTCTCGCCGAGCTCGGCGACGGCGCGGTGGTGATCGCGCTCACGCAGACTCGTGGCCGTGGCCGCGCCGGCCGGCACTGGGAGCAGGCGCCGGGGAAGGGACTCGCGCTCTCGGTGGCGCTGCACCTGGGCTGCGACGTGCGCCAGGCAGGCGCCATCCCGCTCGCCGCGGGGCTCGCGGTGGCGCGCGCGGCGCATGCGCTCGGCGTGAAGCGCGCGCGGCTCAAGTGGCCGAACGACGTGCTCGTCGAGGCGCGGAAACTCGCAGGCGTGCTGTGCGAGATGCGGCGCGTGCCGGTGTCGCCGGGCGGCGCGGTCGCCGAGGCGGTGGTGATCGGCATGGGGATGAACGTGATCCAGGCGCGCGAGGACTTCCCACCCGAGCTGCGCGACATGGCGACGTCGCTGGCGATCGAAGGCAGCGATGCGCGGCTCGAGGATGCGGCCGCGTCGTGCCTGAACGCGCTCGAGCCGCTGTGGACGGAGCTGCAGGAGGGCGATCGCGCCGCCGTGCTCGCGGCGTGGTCGGAGCTGGCGCCGCACTGGGGCGGCTGGCTGCGCGTGCGCACGCCGGCCGGCGAGGTCGAGGGCATCGCCCAGCGCCTCGACGCCGACGGCGGGCTCGTGTTGCGCACGATCGACGGCAGGGAAACCACGGTGCTCGCCGGCGATCTCCAGCCCGCCGCGGAAGGCTGGGATGCGGCGTGAACAATCCCCACCGGCCGCTCCAGGCCGTGCCACCGCCGGACGACGACGCCGAGGAGCTGGAGGCCACACCGCACATGTCGTTCCTCCAGCACCTGGAGGACCTGCGCCAGGCGCTGTGGAAGGCGTCGGTCGCGGTGGCGATCGGGATGGCGGGCGGCTGGTTCCTGGCGCCGCGCGCGCTCTCGGACCTGATCGCGCGCACGGTGAAGCACGCGGTGGTGCTGTCGCCGTTCGAGATGTTCAACGAGCGCATCAAGCTCACCTTCATCCTCGGCGTGGCGATCGCGGCGCCGGTCGTGTTCTGGCAGGCGTGGGCGTTCGTGGTGCCGGGGCTCCTGAAGAAGGAGCGCACGTGGATCCCGTGGCTCGCCATCGGCTCGATGGTGCTGTTCGGGCTCGGCGCCTGGGCGGCGTACGGCTACGTGGTGCCGCTCGTCGTGCACGTGCTGGAGCAGTTCCTGGTGCCCGGCGTGACCACCGAGATCCGCCTGAGCGCGCTGCTCGAGTTCACGTACAACCTCGCCATCGCGTGCGGGCTGCTGATGCAGATGCCCATGGTGGCCCTGTTGCTCACCGCGATCGGCCTCGTCACGCCACAGTTCCTGCTCCGGCAGTGGAGAGGCGCGATCGTGGTCATCTTCATCGTCACCGCGATCATCACCCCGGGTGACGTGGTGAGCGCCCAGGTCATCATGGGGCTGCCGATGGCGCTGCTCTACTTCGTGAGCGTGGGACTATCGTTCTTGGTCGCGAGGAAGCGCGAGCAGAAGGACAAGGAGGAGGGCTGGTCATGACGGCAGGCCGTGCCGCAAAGACTTCGGGAGCGCGAGCCGGACGGGGACCCGTGGCCGCGGGCCGGCCGGCGGTGGCGCTCATCACCGTGGACGTGGGCAACACCGAGACCGCCGTGGGCCGTTTCCGCGGCGCCGAGCTCGAGGAGTCATGGCGGCTGACGAGCGGCCGCACCACCTCGGATGAGCTCAGACTGCTCCTCATGTCGATGTTCGACTCGGAAGGTTCCGGGGCCCAGAGCGTGCTGTGTTCGGTCGTGCCCGCGCTCACGGGTCCGTGGCGGGCGGCGCTGCGCGCGGTCACAGGGCGCGAGCCGTTCGAGGTCACGGCGAAGGATTCACCGATCGCGCTCCAGGTCACCGAGCCCGACTCGGTGGGGCCCGACCGCATCGCGAACGCGTTCGGCGGCCGCGCGCTGCACGGCTCGCCGTGCATCGTCGTCGACCTCGGCACCGCGACCACGTTCGACTGCGTTTCGAAACAGGGCGCGTTCGTGGGCGGCGCGATCGCTCCCGGGCTCTCGACCGCGACCGAGGAGCTGTTCCGGCGCGCGGCGCGGCTCGCGAACGTGGAGCTGCGCCGGCCCGAGCGCGCCGTGGCGCGCACCACCGCCGAGAACCTGCGCGTCGGCGTGCTCTGGGGCTACGCCGGGCTCGTGGACGCGCTGGTGCGGCGCATGCGCAGCGAGCTGGGCGGCAGGCCGAAGGTGGTCGCCACCGGAGGCCTCGCGGGCATGGTGGCGCCCGAGTGTGAGACCGTGGACCTCGTGGACGACGTGCTGACATTGAAGGGATTGCAGCTGCTGTGGGAGGCGAGTCGGTGAGCGACGGAGCGCGAAGGCTCGCGTGTCGGCTCGCCGCGGTGGCCTGCGTGCTGTCGCTGGCCGCGACGCGACCCGCTGGCGCGGCCCCGAAGCCGGCGGCGAGCGCGCCGAAGTCGGCGGCGGCGAAGCCTGCCGCGCCCTCGCCGCGCGACACGATGACGGTGCTCGGCTACGTGCGCAGGCTCGCCTCGCCGTCGTGGGAGGGCCGCGGCATCGGCACCGCGGGCATCGATTCCGCGGCGGACTGGATCGCCCAGCGGATGAAGCAGGCGGGGCTCGCGCCTGCCGGCGACAGCGGTGGCTGGTTCCAGACGTTCGAGGTCACGACCGGCGTCGTGCCCGAGCCGCCGTGCGAGCTCGAGATCGGCGGCGCCACGTTCCCGCTCGGTGACGCGCTCCAGCCGCTCGGGTTCTCGAGCAACGGCAGCGCGCACGCGCGCGTGGTGTTCGCGGGGTACGGCATCACCGCGCCGGGCTACCAGTGGGACGACTACGCCGGCCTCGACGCGCACGACGCCATCGTGCTCGTGCTCACGCAGGAGCCGGGCGAGATGGACAGCACGAGCAAGTTCGACGGCAGCTTCAACACACCGTTCGCCGACGTACGCACGAAGGCGATCAACGCGCGCGAGCACGGCGCGCTCGGCCTGGTGGTGGTGAACGGCCCGCGCTGGCACGCGGGCGAGCCGCCGCGCGCCCCGGCCCGCGACGGCGAGGGCTACATGACGAGCGGGCTCGTCGCCGCCTGGATCGACGACACCGCCGCGAACGCGCTCTTGAAGCCCGCCGGCACCGACCTGCTCCACGCGCAGGCCGCGATCGAGAGCACCGGGGAGCCGCACTCCATGGCGCTCCCCGACAGCGCCACGCTCACGGTGAACATCAAGCGCGCGCGCGCCATGACCCGGAACGTCGTCGGCTGGTTCCCCGGGCGCGACACGGCGCGCACGCTCGTGCTCGGCGCGCACTACGATCACCTGGGCTACGGAGGTCCGTCGTCGCTCGCACCCAACGAGCACGCTCCGCACGTGGGCGCCGACGACAACGCCTCGGGTGTGGCCGCGATCCTCGCCGCGGCGCAGCGGCTGGGGGCGAAGAAGCAGCGCGGCTGGAAGCCGGCGCACACGATCGTGGTCACCGCGTTCACGGGCGAGGAGATGGGGCTCGTGGGCTCGGATCACTTCACGAACGAGCCGCCCAAGCCGATCGAGACCGTGGAAGCGATGGTGAACCTCGACATGGTGGGCCGGCTGAGGAAGGACCAGCTCCAGGTCATGGGCGTCGGCACTGCCGCCGAGTTCCCGACGCTGGTGCAGAACGTGAACGCGAATCTGCCCGACGCGCGTTTCGACCTCAAGACCAGCGAGGACGGCTACGGCCCCTCGGACCACCAGTCGTTCTACAAGAAGAACGTGCCGGTGCTGATGCTGTTCACCGGCGCCCACGCCGACTACCACAAGCCCAGCGACACCTGGGACAAGCTCCACTACGCCGGCCTGGCGCGCGTCTCCGACTACGCGCAGGCGCTGATCGAGTCGCTCGACGTGCGGCCGCGGCCCACGTTCACCAAGGCGAAGTCCGACGCCTCGCCGGGGCGCATCGCCGGCGGCGGCGGCTACGGCGCCTGGCTCGGCACCGTTCCCAACTACATGCAGACGGAGGGCGGCGTGCTGCTGGACGACGTGCGCGACGGCAGCCCCGCGCAGAAGGCCGGCATCCGCGGCGGCGACGTCATCGTGCGCTTCGACGGCATGCGCGTGGACAACATCTACGACTACACGTTCGGCCTTCGCACCCGGAAGCCCGGGCAGGAGGTGCGCATCACCGTGAAGCGGGAAGGCAAGGAAGTGGACCTGGTCGCGACCCTGGGAAGGAGACCTTGAGCATCGTGCGCCTCGTGAGAGTGTCCGTGGCCGCCGCCGTGGCGGCGTTGCTGTTGTCGGTTTCGCTGGCGGCCAAGCCCGCCCCGTTCCGCCCCGTGCCGCCCACGGCGGTGGCGCAGGACTCGCTGATCCGGCCCGGCGAGACGCACTTCGCCCACCTCTGGCAGCTCACGTTCGGCGGCCAGAACGCCGAGGCCTACTGGAGCGGCGACGGCACGAAGTTCATCTGGCAGTGCACCACCGACGAGTGGAAGTGCGACCAGGAATACGTGATGGACCTGAAGACCGGGGCGCGCACGCGCGTGAGCACCGGCAAGGGGCGCACGACCTGCGGCTACTTCTACGACCACGACCAGCGGGTGTTCTTCGCCTCCACGCACCTCGCCGCCGATTCATGCCCGCCGCCCGCGGACATGAGCCAGGGCTACGTGTGGGCGATCTATCCCAGCTTCGAGATCTTCACCGCGAAGCCGGACGGCTCGGACCTCCAGCGGCTCACGA
>Ga0073909_10000356_pt1 | contig 15651 bp, 18 predicted proteins | sample Coa_R1_6_FD_66439 | JGI IMG/M metagenome (GOLD analysis project Ga0073909, IMG submission 66439) | Surface soil microbial communities from Centralia Pennsylvania, which are recovering from an underground coalmine fire. - Coalmine... | ecosystem: Environmental > Terrestrial > Soil > Unclassified... | reverse complement strand
TTCCTTGTCGAGGACTTTAATTTCCGTAAGCCACTTGCACGATGCGGCACCGATCCATCCCGGCACCATGGCCCTCGCCGGAAACCCGTTGTGCTTGGGCAGCGGCGCGCCATTCAGTTGCGTGGCGACGAGCGTGTCGGTATCCATTGCCTTCTCGATGGGGATGCTGCGAATGAAAGGAGGAACTTTGCCGGGGACCTCATCGAGGCCGCGGAACATCACGTGCTTGCCGGAAGGCTTGACCCCGGCGCGTTCGAGCAGATCGCACAAGCGGGGACCGCTGAAGCGTCCGGTGCTGACGGCGCCCTTCTGCCATTGCACGCCGGGCACTTTGGGCGAATAAAAGGCGCGGCCGTTGCCGGCGCACTCCAGGGTGTTGACGATGGCATGCGCTTCGAGTTTCACCAGTTCCGCCAGGTTGATCGTGAAGGGCTTCTCAACTTCCCCGCCAATACTAAGCTGCCAGCTCGAAGCGTCGAGCGTGCTTGGCTCATGCATGTGATTTCTTACGAAGAAGTGCGGCGCAGGAGTCAGCCACGTGTCGAAATACTCTACTGGCGTTTCAAGATCGAAGAAGCGGTAGGAACGAATGATGAGATCTTCTTTGCCGGGGATCGCAAGGTGCGACTGGTCCCCAGCCCAAGTAAGCAACGGAGATGAGGCCGAAACTGCAAGAGCGGCCCCCGACGCAGTTCGGAGAAAGTCTCTTCTCGAAAACATTGGTTTCTGCCCCACGAATGGTTTTGGTGACAGCTTGAAAAGAGAAACCGCAAACTGCATGTTGCCACATGCAGATGCGGAATAGAAGTTGGTGAGAATGGTCTGCGGCGCCTTGTGTCAGGCTCAGACCGTCGGATTCAGTCCCCAGCGATTTTGCAGCGCACGGTCCATGGTTCGGAAGACGACGCGGTTTACCAGATAGCCGAGTGCCACGATCAGGAGCATGACCGAGATGACCTGGCTCATATCGTTCAGATCGCGTCCCATCATCAACTGCTGTCCAAGCCCGATGGTAAGGAAAATCATTTCGGCCTGAATCAGCGAGCGCCAGCCGAAAGCCCACCCTTGCTTGAGACCCGAAACGATGTATGGCAAGCTGGCAGGCAACATCACGTACAAAAACAGGCGAATCCCGGACGCGCCAAGATTGCGGCCAGCCATCGTGTAGATCTTCGGCATTTGCTTTCGACCGTCTTCCATGGCGATAGTGACGGAGAGAATGCATCCCATCAGGACAACAAACAGAATGGCTTTCTCGGTGAGGCCAAACCACAAGATCGCAAGCGGCACCCAGCAGATGCTCGGCAAGGACTGCAAGCTCACCAGCAACGGCCCGACGGTTTCTTCGAGGAAGCGATTGCTGGCCACGCCGATACCCAAAATCATTCCGATTATGACGGACAGGCTATAGCCGATCACCATCCGCTTCATGGTCACGCCGATGGCGATCGGCAGACTGTGGTCCTTGAAGCCTGCCCACAGGGCCTCTGCAACCTGCCAGGGTGCTGGGAAAAGATAAGGCGGCCACACCTTCAGCTTCGCGAGAAGAGCCCAAGCGCCCAGAAGCACGGAATAAAAGATGACTTGATTGAAAACCTTGCGGGCGAGCGCGATACGGCCGTTTTTCAGACGAACGACGGGCGCGGAATGGACGTCATTCCCATTCACTCCAGACGCGGGCCGGGGGCTTACTGCTCCCGTGGGTGCGCTTCTAGCGACGCTGCTCATGGGCATACTCCGCTTCCAGGGACTTGTTGATTTCGTCGCGTAGGCTGTCGAGGATTTCGCGAGCGGTGCGGGCGACCTCGACTTCTTCGAGATGGCGCGGGCGCGGCAGGTTCACAGTAAATTCCTGTTTAACGCGGCCGGGCCGGAAGGTCATCAGGGCAACGCGATCGCCGAGGCGCACAGCTTCGCGCACGTTGTGGGTCACGAAGATCACAGTGCATCCGGTTTCAGCCCAGATCTTCTCGAGTTCATCGTGGAGCATGTCGCGCGTCTGGGCATCGAGCGCCGCGAAGGGCTCGTCCATCAGCAGGACATCCGGCTCAGTCGCGAGCGCGCGGGCAAGCGCTACTCTTTGGCGCATGCCGCCAGAAAGCTGGTGCGGACGGCTGTCCTGAAACTGCGAGAGATGCACGAGGCGCAGATAGTGACGAACCTTCTCTTCCCGCTCAGCCTTCGGGAGACCCTTCATCTTCAGTCCGAATTCAACGTTTTGTGCCACCGTCAACCAGGGGAACAGGCCATGGTCCTGAAACATAAGGATGCGATCGGTCCCTGGGGCAGTCACATAGTTGTCATCGATGGCAATCGCGCCGGATGTTGGGTGTTGCAACGACGCAACCAGGTGCAAGAGCGTCGATTTGCCGCATCCCGAGGGACCCACGATGCAGAGGAATTCTCCGGGCTGCACTTGCAGGTTGATCCGATCGAGCGCAAGCACTCCGGCACCCGTTTCGGTCGAGTAGTTCAGAGAAACATCTTCGAGTCGAACCTTCGGTACGGCGGAATTCGCGCGACGCATGGGAAGAATCGCGGGACGAACCACCGTGCCATGCGCGGGCTTGCGATACTCGGCGTCCCAAGCCACGCTGGTTGCGAGATTGGTATTCGGTCTCATTGCACCGCCTTCTTCTTTTTTTCCGCGAGAACCTGATTCAGCAGCGACAGGTCGTATAGGTTGGAAAGCTCCGGGGCCTGGCGGCCGAGAAATCCGGCATCGAAGGCCGCCTTGGCTGAGGTCAACAGCGAAGAACGCAGGGGGTCGTATGTCACCTGCAACCGGCTGAAGGCTTCGTCGAGCACGGCGTCGGGGAGTGCTTTGCCGGTCTCGTTCTGAATCTGCCCGTTAAGAACCTTCTTCGCTTCGGGAAGATGTCCGTTGATCCAGTCTGTTAACTCGACGTGGGCGCGCAGCCAGTTCTTCACTACGTCGGGATGCTCTTTGAGAAACTTCGTGCTGACGATGAGGTTGGCGCAGACGAATTGCCCGTTCGGCCACAAGGTGCGTTCATCGAGGAACAAGCGGCCGTTGCCCTCGCGGATGAGCCGAGTGGCCCACGGCTCTGGAGCCCACGCGGCGTCGAGTTCCTTTTTCACAAAGAGCGTGAGCTGGTCGGGATTGGCGAGCGGGATGACTTGCACGTCGCCGCCTTTATCGGTGGACTTCAAGCCGTTGGTCCGCAACCACGAGCGCAACGCGACGTCTTGCGTATTGCCAAGTTGCGGGGACGCGACTTTTTTGCCGTGAAAGTCAGACGCCTGGTTGATTCTGGAATCATTCCGCACGACGAGCGCGGCTCCGCCGCTGGCCGCACCGGCCACGACTCGTAATGCCTCACCGTTGGATCGGACATATCCGCTGATGGTGGGATTGGGCCCGATGTACGTCATATCGATCGCGCCGGCAAACAATGCTTCGATCGCAGCCGGGCCCGCGTTAAATGTCTTCCACTCGATTTTGGCTCCGGAGCCCAGCGCCTTATCGAACGAGCCATTTGCCTTGCCGACCATGGCCTGGGCGTGCGTGATGTTCGGAAACGCGCCTACGCGCACGGTGACCTGCGAGTGCACGTCTCGTGCTGCAAAGCAGAGCAATGCTCCCATCAACAGAGACGCGAATTTTGAACTTCGGCTCATGATCAGTGTTGGCCGCCGCTCCCCGACACCACCATGGGAAGCACTGCGGCAGGCTGTTTCTGCTTCTTCTTGCGTGAACGTTTTTCTTTTCCGGAGGGGCGAGGTTCTTTCACGATATCGGCCAGCGTTGTGTTTTCGAGAATTTTTGCGGCCGCGTCGCGAACATCAAGAAACACCTGGTAGAGCGCCCGGTGGGCGTGATCTTTGTCGATAAGGCTGCGCAGTTGTTCGGCATCGCCGAAGGGCGCAAGCGGGCCGTCAATCAAACGAATGATTTCGCTCAGGTGAATCTCGGATGGAGAACGACGCAACGCGTATCCCCCCTTGGCGCCGCGAATGCTCTCGACCATGCGCGCGTTCTTCATCTCGAGCAAAATCAACTCGAGAAATTTTTCAGGGAGGTCTTCTTCGTAGGCGATATCGCGAATCTTGATGGCGCCCTGGTTGTAGTGCCGGGCCAGCATCATCATCGCTTGCAGTGCGTAGAGGCCCTTTTGAGAGATCTTCATAAGCTATGTTCTCATAAAGTCTACTTGTTCTATAGAGTTTATTTCAATCCAGTACATTGCAAGCGGTCTGCCAATTCCGCGCCGGCTTGGGCCACGCATATCTCATTTAGATAGAGCCACTTGAGAGATGCTACAGGAGATCGGGTAGGCCCGCTAAGGTGCGCAAGAAATTGCGCTGAAGAAGATTTAGGATGCCGTCTAACTACTAGAACGGCCGTTGTTGGAGAGGCGCAATACCTGGAGGGTAATGTTGTCTGGTCCCCCACGTTGGCGCGCGAGTTTTACCAACTCGGCGCATGCTGCGGTGGCATCGTGAGAGGTCACGATTTTCAAAATCTCCGCTTCCTGCACTAAGCCCCACAGACCGTCGGTACAGAGAACGAGAACATCTCCGTCGTTGAGCGTCATCGGGCCATCGGGAGCGTCGGCAGTGACCTCGCCCCCGGCACCCAGCGCCGCGGTCAGAATGTGGCGCTGGGGATGGCGCTCCGCTTCATCGGTGCTGAGCACGCCGGACTCGACCAGGCGTCCGACATAAGAGTGATCGCGAGTGAGGCGCGAAATCGTTTCACCCCGCACAAGGTAAAGGCGGCTATCCCCGACGTGCGCGAAGTAGAGGCGGAAATCATTGAGCGCAACCGCAGTGCAAGTGGTGCCCATGCCCTGCAGTTCCGGATGGGCGTCAGCGTACTGGCGGATGCGTTCGTGAGCCTTGCGGAAACCGGTGATCAGTGCGTCCTGAAGATTGCCGGAGGGGTCGCGATCGTAAACGTCGCGAATGGTATCGACCGCGAGACGACTGGCTTCCTGCCCACCTTCGTAGCCGCCCATGCCGTCGGCGACCAGCGCCAACCGGCCTTTGCGCTGGAACTGGTCGTCGCTCTGGGGCTCCCAATAGGAAAGGGCGTCCTCGTTGTTCTCGCGCTGGCAGCCCACGTCACTCAGGCTGGCCACTTCGATTCCGGGCCGAATCTGCATCACGCCTCGCTGGAGAGAATGCAACGGGTCAACGCCCCGTCGTTTCCAACCGTTGACCGACTCTCTCCGCGATCGCCACGCACGCCACGGCTGAGCAGGACACCACACCCGAGCAAGGCGGATGGGTCCGACGATTATAAAGCCTGTCTGGGAAATACGGGGAGGGCGCGGGATCAACTCGCACCTTCGGAAGAGCGCCCGCACGGAGCACCCTTCCGGCAGAAACCTAGTTTGCGGACTAGACCTTACGCCATTCGTTGTCGTGAAGATGCTGGCTGGTGTAATCCTCGACCTGGTGCTCGTAGATCTGTCCAACGTGTGCGGCACAACTTGGCTCACCGTCGACTAGCTGGGTTGCCGGGTTGCCGCACATCGAACATACTCGCGCTTTTTCGGATTTCTTCTGGTCCACCTTCAGTGAACTTCCATCCACGTCTTTGACTTGCTCCATATCCCCCTCATCGTGAGACGGTCGGCCTTGATGCCGGCCCGTTTGTGTACTGCATGCCAGAACTACGCGAACGACGGCTGCTCCACTTCGAGCTGGGCCACCATTTTGATTGGAACTTTCAGGGCGCGCGAAATCGGGCACCGCGTCTTTGCAGCCTTCGCGCAGCTCTGGAACTTATCGGCATCGCGCTCGGGAAGCGGAGTGCTGACGTGCAATTCGATTCCGGAAACATCCCAGCGGCCGGCCTTCTCCTGCAGAGTCAAGACGGCCTCGGTCTTGACCCGTTCATACTTGAGGTGGGCCTTGGTCATCTCCTGGGCAACCAATAGAGACACGCAGGCCGCGACTGCGGCTGCTAACATTTCAGATGGGCTGGTGCAAGGCTCGTTGCCGGAACTGGAACCGAACGAGTAGAGCGTGTTCGACATCACCCCGCCGGTGCTCGTGACGTCGCCCTCTCCAATGGCGGAACTCCCTCTCCAGGTTGCAATTGCACTTCGGATCATAGATCTCCTCGCTACGCTCCCTGCTTGTTATAGATCGACCAGTGGCCGGGGGCTGTGACCGCTCGCACAAGGGCAGGAGAACTGGGCCGGGACCGCGGGCGTCGAAGATCACGAGTCGACTGTGCGAAGCTCAACTTTTAGGTTTAGAAATCGATGAAGAATTCATCTAGTACAGGTTTGGTCAGTCGAACGGCAAGCCGACGTAGTTCTCCGCAAGCGATTGGGAGGCGGCGCGGGAACTCGTAACGTAGTCCAACTCAGCCAATTGTCGTCGGTCATCAAACGGATTGCCCTCATGCTTGTGAAGCATAGAGGTCATCCACCAGGAGAAGCGCTGCACCTTCCAGACGCGGCGCAAACACGCTTGCGAGTAGTTGGTGAGCTTCTCGCTGCTTCCCGACGAGTAATAATCCTTGAGGCCCTGCGCGAGCATGCGGACGTCAGCGACCGCGAGGTTCAGGCCTTTCGCGCCCGTGGGAGGAACGATGTGAGCAGCGTCTCCCGCGAGAAACAAACGGCCGTGCTGCATCGGCTCGACGACGTAGCTCCTCATGCCCGTCACGCCCTTTTGCAGGATTCGGCCTTCGTTCAAGTGCCAATCTCTGCCGCCCGCAAGGCGCGTTTGAAGTTCTTGCCAGATGCGATCGTCCGGCCACTCGTCGAGGTTCTCATCCGGAGCGCACTGCAGATAGAGCCGGGTGATTTGCGAAGAGCGCATGCTGTGCAGAGCGAAGCCGCGGTCGTGATAGGCGTAGATCAGTTCTTCCGAAGAGGGCGACGCCTCCGCGAGGATTCCCAGCCATCCAAACGGATATTGACGGTCGTAGATGGTCAGAGCCCCTGCCGGAATGCTGTGCCTGCACACGCCGTGCGAGCCGTCGCATCCCGCGATGAAGTCACACTGGATTTCTCCGGGCTGGCCTGCAAGGTGGTAGTGGATTTTTGGCTGGTTGCTTTCGTAGCCTTCGATGCGAACGTCGTCAACATCAAACAGAATTTGTCCCCCGGTGGCAACCCGGGCCTGATTGAGATCCTTGATGACTTCGTGCTGACCGTACACGGTAATCGCGCGCCCGGTGAGATCTTTGAAGTCGATGCGGTGGCCCTGTCCGTTGAAGCGTAATTCGATGCCGTGATGAACGAGTCCCTCGCGCTGCATGCGATCGCCGACGCCCATTTGCGTGAGCAGATCGACGGTTCCGGATTCGAGAACACCCGCGCGGATGCGCTCCTCGCAATACTGGCGAGACCGGTTTTCGAGAACGACGGACTCGATGCCTTCCAGATGGAGAAGGTGAGAAAGGACGAGGCCCGCAGGCCCGGCTCCGACGATTCCAACCTGCGTGCGTATCGTGCTCACTCTGGCAATCCTGAATGACGTCGCGATGTGTGAATCAAGTGCGCTGCGGAGCCCCGAATCTGGCGATCACGTCTTGCGGAACGGGATGACCCTCGATCCCCTCTGGGTCGGACTTCGAACGAACCGCCCAGACGCGAGTCTCGGAACATTCCACGGCCAGCACGTCGCCCTTGAAAACTTTGTGTTCGACATCGAAACTGCTGCGGTGCCATTCGGAGATGCGGGACTCAACCACGATGTCGTCGCCGAACTTTGAGGGCGCAAGAAAACGCGCGCGCGTGTCGACCATCGGAATGCCCACGATGTCATACCACTTCAGCATCTGATGTTTGGGAAGGCCGGCGGCTTCGAACAAGGCGGCGGTGCAGTTGTCGAAATACGCGAAGTAGCGCGGGTAGTAGACAATGCCTGCCGGATCGCAGTCTCCCCATTCCACGTGAATTGTCTTTCGATTGGTCAGCATGAGTGGGGCGTCAGGTCCTCTATTTTTTGGAGCTCATCTCGGCGAAAACTTCTTCCGCCGCGTGAAAGGCAGAGTTGGCTGCGGGCAGGCCGCAATAGACAGCAGACTGCAGCAGAACTTCTTTGATGTCGTCACGAGTGACGCCATTGTTGAAGGCCGCTCGGATGTGCATGCGTAGTTCTTCGGGCCGGTCCAGGGCGACCAGGGTTGCGATGACGATCAGACTGCGAGTATGGCGCGGGAGACCAGGACGCGTCCAGATTTCTCCCCACGCGTAGCGAGTGAGCAGTTCCTGAAAGTCGCGGTTGAAGTCGGTCGCGTTCTGCAGTGACCGGTTCACGTGCTCGTCCCCGAGCACGGCCCTGCGAACTTCCATCCCTTTTTCGTATCGCTCGTGATCGTCCATGCAGCCTCGCTTATGCTTTCAAGAACTGTCGAACTTCCATCGTGAATGCCTCCGCGGCTTCGATGTTCGAGAGATGGGCGGCGGGTAATTCTTTGTACACGGCGCCGGCGATTTTCTCTGCCATAAAGTGCCCGTCGTGGGGTGGCGTCACTGGATCGTACGCACCGCTGATAATCAGGGTCGGGATCCGAATGCTCGCGATGGTTTCGCGCGCGTCCATATCGCGCACGGCCGAACAGCAAGCGATGTAGCCTTCCACCGGAGACCGCAGGAGCATGTCTCGAGTTTTCTGGACCGAGGCGGGTGAAGACTTCCGGAAGTCCGGACTGAACCACCGCTCGAGAACACCGTCGACCACCGCCGCCATGCCACCGGATCGTACTGCCGTCATTCGTGCATCCCAGATTTCCGGCGTACCGATTTTCGGGGCTGTGTTGCAGAGAATTAATTTGCCGAACCGCTCGGGCGCGCGCAGTGCCAACGACATGCCGACCATACCGCCCATCGATAGGCCGCAAGAGTGAATTTTCGCAATGCCGAGTTCCTTCAGCAGGGCTAGGACGTCATCGGCAAGTGCATCAATCGTGTAAGGGCCGGGCGTTATAACAGACTGGCCTTGTCCCCGGCCGTCATATCGCAGAACGCGAAATTCCTGCGCCAGCGTTTGCACCTGCGGATCCCACATGGAAAGATCGGTGCCGAGAGAATTCGAAAACAGCAGCACGGGTGCGCTGGAAGGGCCCGCGAGTTCATAGTGGAACGTGCCGTTTTTGGTGTGCAGAACGGGCATGCTCGTTAACGCTTCCCGGCCTTGCTGGCCGCGATTGTGCGATCAATGAATTCATCGGTGACACCCAGGTAGTTGAGAGGCTGGAAGAGACTGTCGAGGTCTGCGGGGGGCAGGCGGGATTTGATCTCAGCAGCGCCAGACAGGATGTCCCGCAGGTGCTTCTTCTCGGCCACGGCTCGCCGGCAGCATTCCTCCACGAGCTGGTGAGCTTCCTGTTTGCCGATGTGCTTGGCGAGCGCCGCTGCGACTGCTTCGGCAAAAATCAGGCCGTGGGTTGCATCCAGGTTTTGCGACATCCTTGCGGTATCGAACTGAAGCCCGTCGATCATTGCTCTTGCATGATGCAAAGCGCCGCCGGCTTGGCGAACCAGTTCCGGCAAGATGTTCCACTCGGCCTGCCAACCTCCTAAGCCACGTTCGTGTTCCTGCGGCATCGCGGAGAGCAGTGCGCCCGCCAACGCAGGCACTTGATTGGCCGCGGCCAGGATGACGGAGCACGCTACGGGATTTTGCTTCTGAGGCATCGTGGACGAACCGCCGCGCCCCTCGCCGGCAGACTCGAACGCCTCACCAACTTCCGTCTGATTCTGCAGCGAAACATCGCGTGCAATTTTTCCTAGCGTGCCCACCATGAGAGCTAGCGTCGTGCCGACTTCAGCGATGCGGTCTCGATGCGAATGCCACGGCACTGCGGGTAGTGAAAGGCCGAGTTCCTCTGCTAAGGCCTGGGCAACTTTCAATCCGTCCGACCCCAGACTTGCCAGCGTTCCGGCGGCGCCTCCAAATTGAAGGACCACTACACGCTCGCGCGTATCGCGCAAGCGCTCGCGATGACGCATCACCGCATCGAGCCAACCGGCAACTTTCAATCCAAATACGGTGGGAATGGCGTGCTGCATCCAAGTGCGCGCGGGTAGAGCGGTCGCGCGATGGTCTTGCGCCAGCTGCGTGAGTTTTTCAGAAAGCCTCTGCAACTCGCCTTCGATCGCGTCGAAGGCTTCGCGAAGCTGTAGAACAAGGCCCGTGTCGATGACGTCCTGGCTGGTGGCTCCCCAGTGAACATAGCGCGAAGCTTCTTCGTCACTCCGAGCCACCAACTTCGTGAGTTCCTTGACCAACGGGATCGCAAGGTTTCCGGCCGCGGCCGCCGCTTGCGCAATCGCCTGCAAATCGAAAAGCTCGACCTTGCAGTGGTTAGAGATTGCCAGCCCAGCACTCTTCGGGATGACACTCAATCGCGCTTCGGCTGCAGCAAGAGCACGCTCAAAGTCGAGCATGCGTTGTATGCGCACCGAGTCCGGGAAGATGCGATCAGTCACTTCCCAGCCGAAGAGTGGATCGAGCATGGTCATCAATTTTGGGTGGCCATCAGAAGTCGAAGAAGACGGTCTCTTGTGGACCTTGCAGGATGATATCCCAGCGCAACGAGCCTTTGTTTGCCGAGCCCTCCTTGGCAACGAGAGTGGCCCGGCGCTCCGGTACAACCCGAGTGAGAATTGGATCGTGGGCTTGCTCAGCGTCTCCGGGAAAATACATCCGCGTCACAAGTCGCTTCAGCAGGCCGCGCATGAATACCGACACGACAAGGTGCGGAGCCTGTGTCGAACCACGTGGCCCCGGAACCGGGCCGGGCTTGATGGTCCGGAAGCAGAAGCGCCCTTCGTCATCGGTGGCGACGCGACCATAGCCCTTGAATCCGGTGTGCGTTGGCTTGTCCTGGCGGTCCTCGGGATGGTCATATTTGCCGACGGAATTCGCTTGCCAGATTTCAATCACGGCATCGGGCACAGGCACTCCGTCCCCGTCTAGAACTCTTCCATCAAGGACTATCCGCTCCCCGGGAACGTCAGCGGGAGCTAGGTCCGCGCAGTTCAGGCGGTCAAGCCCGATCCGAAAAAATGGACCGACGGTTTGCGAGGTGGTGGCCTGGGGACTCAATCGCGATGCTCCAGGGGAGTCTGCTCGCGGCCGCGCAGAATAATGTCGAACTGATAGCCGAGAGCCGTTTCTGGGATGGTCGAGTCCCAGTCGAAGTGCGCGATCAGGCGCTGGCGCGCATCCGCGTCGGCGGTGCAGTTGAAGATCGGATCGGACGCTAGCAGCGGGTCGCCGGGAAAATACATTTGCGTTACCAGGCGAGTGGCGAGGGCGGGGCCGAACAAAGAGAAGTGTATGTGGGCAGGCCGCCAGGCATTGTGGTGATTGCGCCAGGGGTAACATCCTGGCTTGATCGTGACGAAGCGGTAGCGACCTTCATCATCGGTGAGAGCGCTGCCCAAACCGGTGAAGTTCGGGTCGAGCGGAGCATCGTGCTGGTCCAGCGGATGCAGGTATCGCCCGGCGGCGTTCGCCTGCCAGAGTTCCACCAACGTGCGCCGAACCGGCCGGGCATCTTCATCGAGCACTCGTCCCGCGACAATGATCCGTTCGCCCATAGGCGATTGTTGATGCTGGCGAGTGAGATCGATGATGGCTGGGCCAACGTCATTTGTCGTGAACTGGGGCCCGGTGATTTCTGAGAGAGTTTGAGGAATAGCGACCAGAGGCTTGGTCGGGGCTCGCTTGATCGAGGAAACGTAAGAAGGATGGAGATATTCTGGCTGCGTTCCGGGTGCGGGACGCCGGTATCCGCGAATATTTTCAGTGATCGGCAAAATCTCCTAACTTCCTTCTTCAATTCTAGCGAAGCTGAACGCGGGTGTGCCACGCCCGGCGTCTGCGAGATTCCCTGCTACGCTTTGCCGAGTTCGGTGACCGCGCGATAGGCTTGATCAATGGCGCAGTCGGTGTAGGCGGTCGCGCCAGCGTCAGAATTTGCTATCGTGATCCGCCCGAACGGCTTTCTTCCCACCACCCAGGGCTTCTCTTCTTCGCTCCAGTCGGGATCGAAGAGCGAGTTGTATCCGTAAGCGTAGCCGTGCGCCCAACGGTTCACGGTGATGCCGTCGATATCACGCGCGGGATCGAAGCCGGTAGACCCAAGCATTCTTCCCAACTGATCGCGGATGTTGCGTTCGAAAGTCGCGAACGAGGTGCGCAGCAGTTCCGCACGGCCTGCGCGGTTCTGGTCGCGCATGGGAAGCCCGGGCTTACAGGGCGTGCGCAGCATGAATAAGACCATCGGTTCTTCCGGCTTGCTCGGGAATTGATACTCGCCCAGGCTGACTGGGAAATCGAGCGCAGCGTAAGTGTGGTAACTGCCCGGTGCTTCAATCTGGCGGATGCCGAGTTTCTGAAAACCTGTCCAATTCTTGATGGCGACGTGCGTGTAGACGAGGGGAGCCTTCACCAGATACGAGAGGGCTTCCTTCTGCTTGTCGGGCAACTCGGGACAGAGATACGGGATCATGCCGTTGTAACAGGCGAGCACGCAGTTCTTTGCCCGAACGCTCGCCAGCTTTTGATCGCGCATGTAGGCAATGTCTACTTCCTTCGTGCCTCCGGCATCCACATGGGCAACGTGAACGACCGTGCTGTTGAGGCGAATGCGCGTCGACGCTCCGTCCTGATCGAGGCGACTGTAGTCGGCGCGCGCGGTAACCACGTCATCCATGGTGTGACCGGGGATTGCAGACGGGATCAGCGAGCGCACAAGCAGCCGCGCAATGGAGGCGTTGCCGTCCGGGAAGTGAAAGATGTAGGGCTCTTCTTTTCCCGGCTCGTCGCCCAGTTTCATTCCCGCAAAGCCGGCGTACGCATATCCTCCGTAGTCGTCACCTGACTCGTAGCAGGCCAGCGCCGAGACGGCATCAATGCCGACCGTGAACAGGTCGTTGGTGTAGCTTTGGAAAAACTTCAGCGCGTCGGGATGCACTTTGCAGATCTTGGTGAGGTAGTCGGCGTAGCTGATTTTTGCGAGTTTCGCACGCTTCTGTTCAAGAGACAGGTCAGGAAGGTAGTCGACTTTTTCCGTGTACGCACGTGCGATGTCGCGACGGACTTCTTCTTTCAGCGGAGTCTTCGCAAGGAATTCGGGCCAGGGCGTTGAGCCTAGTCCTGGCACCAGTCGATCCTCGCCAAAAGTTTCGCGATCGAAAAAGCACGCTGTGCCCAGCTTGCTGTAAAGGTTCTGATCGTAGGCTTTGTAGAAGCGCGATGTGTCGATGCCGAGATCCGTGAGAACTTCGCGCGCGACCTCGCTGTATTTGCCCGGGCTTTCGATCGACTGCGTGCCTCCGTAACTCAGAAGCATGCGACCGCCCGATCGGAATTCGTTACGCTTGGCGTGTCCGCCGAAGTCGTCGTGGTTGTCGAGCACCAGGATGCGGGCTTTTTCGCCGGCCTGCTTTCGATAGAAATGCACGGCCGCCAAGCCACTGATCCCGCCTCCCACGACGACGAGGTCGTAAGTCTCGCCGGTCGCCGACGCTTTGCCCTCCGAGTCCCAAGCGTCTCCATCCCGCAAGCGGTGCGCAAACGTGAAGGAGCCGTCATGGTTGCCGCGCATGCCGGACAACGCGGGCGGATAGTAATCGGAGGATTTGGTGGGCGTGTTCTCAGAGTCGGAGAGCGCAGCCAGCAGCGGATCGGCGGCCATGATGCCGCCGACGCCGATGGCAACGCCGTTCAGGAAATCGCGGCGTGAGATTTTTCGATCCAGCCCAAGTTGGCGATCTGTGTCCCGTGAGTTCATGTAGCCCGAGTTCGCTATGGTCGGTGCGCCCGATTATAAGCGCAGGGCGAGGTTATCGCAGGCAGAGGCAGGTCCGATGCAAAGTTGAATGAAACTGAAATGCGAAGAGCAATTGCCCTTCAGTAACGGTGGCGTTTACGGGCAGCCGAACTGGCGAGCGCATTGGCTTCGGCGTTGTACTCGCGAGGCACATAAGAGATCGAGAAATCGAGCGAACGGATTAACTTCCGGCAGGTCCAGTGCAGAGAATAGAGGCGCGGACTGCGGCAGGAATATTGACCGGTCATCTGCCGCACAACGACCTGTGAGTCGGAGTAGACGTGGATGGCGCGAGCGCGCAATTTCAGAGCGCATTGCAGTGCTTCAAGCAGCGCAAGATATTCGGCTACGTTGTTGTCCTGGCGCCCGATCCACTTGGCGATACGAATCTTTTGACCTTCAGGGACGTCGATGACAACTCCAATGCCTGCCGGCCCTGGATTGCCCAGGGACCCTCCATCGACATAGGCGACTAAATGCGACATCTGCTGTGGTCAAGATGCGCGAGAAATGCAATTCGGTCAAGCGTTTTGGTAGATTCCCCCCAAACTACAGTTTTCCTGATCGCAAACTGAACTGTGAATTGTATGTGGAAAAGTGGGATCAATTCATTTTGTTCTTCCCAAGCTTTAACGAATCAGCCGGTTGCAGAGAATGAGATTCGCACCGTTTTATCCACACGTTGCACTGAATTGCGGCATTGACATTTTTTAACCTCACGTTTACTTTCACTCCTGTCGACGGCTGAAAGGGTTGGCCCAAAATAAACCTTGGCCAGTCCGAAGTAAGCTGGGTGATCAAGAAGCCGGGGCAACTCGGTGGACTGCCAGACCTGAAAAAACCGACGGCTCTGCGAGGGGCAGTTGGGGTTTGGAACCGCGAAAGCGGTGATCGCATCAAGGGCTGCGACGGTACATGCATCCGGGTTGTCTTGCTCCCTCGCAGGAGCGGGCAGCTGGAGCATAACCAAAGTCGCAGCCTTTTAATTTTTCTACCACGAATTCCGCGGAAGCCCGCCCCGAAATCTAGCGGTTCTTTTCTGAACTCTCCTGACAGGAAATGCAGTAGCGAGTCCAGGGCAGGGCTTCGAGTCTTTTCGCGCCGATCTCTTCTTCGCAGACCATGCATTGCCCAAAGGTTCCGTCCGCGATCCGGGCCAAGGCTGCGTCGATGCCGCCGAGCAGGCCGCGTGCATGCGTGGTTTGCGTGAACAGGAGTTCCTTGTCGAGCGAACTATTGGCGCGGTCCCCTTCGTCGGGGCCGTAAGAGTGTTGCATGGCACGGCCCTCTTCTTGCGTCTGGGCAATGCTCTTCAGGAGCTCCTGCCGCCGTTCCAGCAGTTGTTTCTTGAACTTCTCAATACGTTTCTTTTCCATTCCGACTTCCCCCGCAGTATTGTGGCGGTCCGTGCGTTCTATCGTACCTGAATGCGGCGCATTCGAAGGCAAAACGAAACGTCCCAGACTCAAAGAGTCTTGGGACGCTCGCCTGAACAGCCCTCCCCCAAGTGCTGCTCGATTGCAAATCTACTTTTGGCGGTTTCCCTGGGGAATGGCACCAACGGGCCATGCCTGTGGATTTTGGCGAAAAGTGCGCACAAAATCCTGAACCTGAACGAGTTTTGATGAACCTGCACCGCTAAGGATTCACACAATGTTCACGGCACAATTGATCATCCAGGCGGGCGGGATTGATTCGTGTCAACAGCGCCGATCACTTGTTGACGGACCTGTGCACGAGCATGAAATAACCAGCGCCGTCGGCGAACGAAGTCGGCGAACGAATCTCTGTCGCAAGTGCGTCAGGCGAAGGCCAGGGCCTGGAAGAAAATGTTGCCTGTCTTGGATTTTTGCGGAGCTGGCTTGGCGGGCTCC
>Ga0073909_10000353_pt1 | contig 15695 bp, 14 predicted proteins | sample Coa_R1_6_FD_66439 | JGI IMG/M metagenome (GOLD analysis project Ga0073909, IMG submission 66439) | Surface soil microbial communities from Centralia Pennsylvania, which are recovering from an underground coalmine fire. - Coalmine... | ecosystem: Environmental > Terrestrial > Soil > Unclassified... | reverse complement strand
GACGTCCTCCAGGCGGAGGCAACTCTTCGGCAGGCCATGGCGCGACTCGACGATCTTCGCGGGGAGATCGACAACGATGTTCGAACCGCCTTGCTGGATCTGAATGCAGCGGCCGACCAGGTGGAGGTGGCGAGGAGTTCGGTGGATCTGGCGGAGCAGACGCTGACACAAGCCCAAGACCGGTTCTTGGCGGGAGTGACCGATAATCTCGAGGTCGTGCAGGCGCAGGAATCGGTCGCAAACGCACATGAAAACTATATCTCCAGCCTGTACGCACACAATCTCGCGAAGGTGGAACTCGCCCGTGCGATCGGCGATGCCGAACAAGGTGTGAAGCAATACCTGCAGAAAAGTTCGACAAAGGTTCAGCCCTAAGATGCCCGAAAATCAAGGTGCCGCGCCCACACCCAATCCTGCGCCATCGCCGGCTGCAACTCCGGCCGTGAGTGATCTGCGCAGTCACCTCCGCCGCCGGAACGATCCTCGCTTCCGGATGTTTGTAATTATCGGCGTGATCGTCCTGGTGATTGCGGGAATATTCCTTTGGCGCTATTTCGGAAGTTACGAATCGACCGACGACGCGCAGATCGACGGGCATGTGAACCCGATCAGCCCCCGCGTTTCGGGCCACGTGATCAAGCTGAATGTGCAGGACAACCAGTACGTCGAGGCAGGAACCGTGCTGGTAGAGATTGACCCTACCGACTATCAAGTGGCGGTTGCGCGCGCCCAAGCAGACTACAACGATGCGAAAGCGACGGCAGATGCGGCTGCGGTGAACATTCCAGTCACCTCAATCAGTACTTCGAGCCAGTTGTCATCGGCCGATGCCGACGTGATCAATGCGCAGGCGGGGATCAAGGCGGCACAGCAACAGTTCGACGCGGCCAGGGCGAACTTGCAACAGTCCGAAGCGAACAACGTCAAGGCCCAGAACGATCTCGCCCGCTACAAACAACTCGTGGAGAAACAGGAAATTTCGCAGCAGCAGTACGATCAGGCCGTGGCCGCCGCGAAAGGCGGCGCTGCCGGAGTCGAAGCTTCCAGAGCGACCGCCGACGCGGCGAATTCCCAAGTCACGCAGGCGGAAGGCAAGTTGGCGCAGTCGATGGCAAACCAGCGCAATGCCGGCACGGCTCCGAAGCAAGTGCAAATTATCAGGGCGCGAGCGGTGTCGGCTTTAGCTGCAGCAGCGCGCAAGAAAGCGGACTTGGATCAGGCGGAGTTAAACCTTTCCTATACAAAAGTCATTGCCCCGGTCGCGGGCGCCGTCAGCAATCGCACGGTAGAAATTGGGCAGAACATTCAGCCGGGGCAGGAACTGCTAAAGCTGATTCCACTCGAAGATATCTGGGTGACGGCGAATTTCAAAGAGACTCAACTGCGCGACATGAAGCCGGGGCAGAAGGCCACGATCTATGTGGATGCCACGGGCAAGAAATACAAAGGCCACGTCGATAGTGTCGCCGGAGCAAGCGGAGCGCGTTTCAGCTTGCTTCCGCCCGAGAATGCCACCGGCAATTATGTGAAAGTCGTGCAGCGCATCCCCGTGAAGCTCGTCTTCGAACAAGGGGAAACGAAGGGACATGAGTTGCGTCCCGGGATGTCGGTCGAGCCCAAGGTCTGGACGCGGGAATGAGTACTGCGGCCCTCACCATGAATCCGGCGGAGGAATGGCGGCCTGCCGTCAATCCGTGGATCATCGCCATCGCGGTGACCCTCGCCACATTCATGGAGGTGCTCGACACCAGCATCGCCAATGTGGCGCTGCCACACATCGCCGGCAGCCTTTCCGCGGGCCAGGACGAGAGCACATGGGTTCTCACCTCCTATCTTGTATCGAACGCTATCGTGCTGCCGCTCAGCGGTTGGCTGTCGTCGATTGTGGGCCGCAAGCGCTTCTACATGGGCTGCGTGGCACTATTCACGGTGAGTTCCTTCCTGTGCGGCTTTGCACCGAATCTGCCGGCGTTGATCATCTTTCGAATTCTGCAGGGCGCTGGAGGAGGCGGTCTCCAGCCGAGTGAGCAAGCAATCTTGGCCGACACGTTCCCGCCGGCGAAACGCGGCATGGCCTTCGCAGTCTATGGCATCGCTGTGGTCATGGCGCCGGCGATTGGGCCGACGCTCGGTGGATGGATCACTGACAATTACAGCTGGCGCTGGATTTTCTTCGTGAATATCCCGGTCGGCATTCTTTCACTGATCCTGACGTCGCGTCTGATTCAGGACCCGCCGTACTTCAAGCGCCGCAAACTGAGCGAAACGAAAATCGACTACATCGGTCTAGGCTTCGTGGCGCTGGGACTGGGAGCCCTGCAGATCGTGCTCGACAAAGGTCAGCGCGACGATTGGTTCGAGTCGAATTTCATCCTCATACTCGCCATCATCTCGGCAGCCTCGCTGTTGTTCGTGATCTGGTGGGAGTGGCGTCACAAAGATCCGATCATCGATCTTCATCTATTCAGTGAGCGCACCTTCGCGGTTTCGAACCTGCTCATGTTCATGCTCGGCTTTGCGCTGCTGGGGAGCACTCTGCTGCTTCCCCTGTTCTTACAAACATTGATGGGCTATACGGCCGAACTCTCGGGCATGGCGCTGTCCCCCGGGGGCTTTGCCATCATGATCTGCATGCCGGTCGTCGGATGGCTGCTCTCCCGTTACGACGCGCGTTACTTGCTGGTATTCGGCCTGTCCATGCTGTCTTTTTCTCTGTTTCACATGACGAACTTCGACTTGAACATCGACTTCAAGACCGCCGTGTATGCCCGTGTCTTACAGGCAATCGGCTTGGCTTTCTTGTTCGTGCCCATCAACACGTCGGCTTATGCGTATCTGCCGAGGGAGAAAAACAATGCGGCGTCGGGACTCATGAATCTGGCTCGCAACATCGGCGGTAGTGTCGGGATTTCGTTCGTAACCACCATGTTGGACCGCCGAACGCAAAAGCACTTGAGTGATTTGATGGGTCACCTGAGCGGGACCAATAGGCAGTTCCAATCGACGCTGCGGGGCTTGAGCCAACAGTTTATTGCGCACGGGGCCAGTGCCCCGGATGCACAACGGCAGGCTTACGCGCTCGTGCAAAACACTGTGCAACGCCAGGCGACCATGCTCTCGTACCTCGACAACTTTCACATCCTTGGGTACGCGATACTCGCGATGATTCCGATGGTCTTCCTCATGAAGCGGACGCGCTCCACCGGCGGGATGGCGGTACACTAGGATCGGGAGGATGGCATGTTCCGGATCATCACACTGGAGCGTGAATATGGCTGCGGCTGCGCTGGGATTGCCTGTGAACTCGCCCGCCGCCTGCAGTGGAAACTTTGGGATCAGTCGCTCACCGAAGAGATTGCAAAGCAAGCCAACGTGGACTGTGGAACCGTGGAACGCCGCGAGGAAAGAGTCGACGGCGCGTTCTATCGGTTAGCCAAAACGTTCTGGCGAGGCAGTTACGAACGCCAAATGCCGCTCGATAGCTCGCAAACTTTCGACGCCGACTGCATGGTGCGGATGATGCAGAGCATCACCGAGAGAATCGCCGAGGAAGGCAATGCGGTTGTAGTCGGACGGGGTGCCCCATACTTCTTGCGCGAACGCAGCGACACTTTTCGTGTGTTCCTGTATGCACCGCGGGACGAGAAATTGCGGCGCATTGTTGCCGGCGGGATCAGCGCAAAAGAGGCCGAGGAGTTGGTCGACACGGTTGACCGTGAGCGGATGGCTTTCATCAAGCACTACTTCAACGCGGATTGGCCCACTCGATCTCTGTATCACCTGATGCTCAACACGGTGGTCGGCGACGAACAGGTCATCACCACTATCCTGAACACGATGCAGCAGCTTCAGGACGGTTCTGCGGTGAAGGACGCGGGGCTGCGCGGCGTGGCTCTGAAGTAGTTTCCGATTCACTACCGAACAGGGGCACCAGGCCGCTGAGGTGCAGGGCAGCAATCGTTAGGACATATGTCGTGGCTTGGCCCCATCGTTCCGATGGCCACCCGTTCACTTCCGCCCTTCATCCGTTCAACAATCAGATCGCGAATCATGCTCACGAATTTCGGATGAGTCCCAACCGTTCTCGCACGGACCATTGTAAGGTTTAGTTCCCCGCACAGGTCAGCTGCCTCGGTATCGAGGTCGTACAAGACCTCCATGTGATCGGAGATAAATCCGATCGGGGCGATCACGACTCCGCTAGCGGAATTCTGCTGCTTTATCTCGCGTAGAACATCGAGAATGTCGGGCTCGAGCCAGGGCTGAGTCGGCGGACCGCTTCGGCTCTGATAGGCCAACCGATCATCCCGCCGCTCCAGCGCAGATGACACCAGCCGGCAGGACTCCTCCAGTTGCGGAACATATTTCGATGATTGCGCCATCGACATCGGAATGCTGTGCGCCGTGTAGATCACGATCGCATCGCGCCGAATATCTTCTGGAAGAGCATGCAGTGCAGTCTCTACACGCTCGGCCATGGCATCGATGAAGCCGGGGTGGTTGTAGAACACCCGCAGTTTGTCCACATCGGGTGCACCAATCCCAACCGTGGCCTGCGCCTGCGCCACGTTCTCGCGATACTGACGGCAGCCGGAATAAGAACTGAATGCTGAAGTCATGAAAGCCAGAGCGCGCCGGACGCCGTCCTTCTTCATTTGCTCCAGCGTGTCTGGCAGCAACGGATGCCAGTTCCTGTTGCCCCAATAGATCGGCATTCTGGGGCCGCGCTGATCGAGTTCGGCTTGCAGTGCCGCGATCAGCCGGCGGTTTTGCTCGTTGATGGGACTCTTACCACCGAAGTGATAGTAATGTTCGGCAACTGCGAGCATTCGCTCGCGCGGGACGTTCTTTCCGCGCAAGACGTTTTCTAGAAAGGGTATGACCTCTTCGTTCGACTCGGGACCGCCGAACGATACCACCAGCAGAGCGTCGTAGTGCATACCGTTCGATTGTGCTTGGAATCTCAGACAGAAAACAAGTGATGGGCCAATTACAGCTAACAGACTTTCGACGGAAGAAAACACGACGGACGAAATGTCCGCGGAGGAAAAAGAAAGGGCCAGCGCCCGGGAGGCTCGATTGTGAAGAGGGAAACATGGCGCGCCCGGAGAGATTCGAACTCCCGACCTACAGCTCCGGAGGCTGCCGCTCTATCCAGCTGAGCTACGGGCGCGTCCCATTCAGTTTACATGCGAGATCCGGCGCCATCAAATACGCAGGACGCGGCAACCCCACGTCGCCAAACGCGATTGGTTTCCGAGGGAGAGACTTACCAGCGATTGCGGCCGCCACCGCCGCCGCTGCGTTCCCGTCCGCGTCCACCGCCTCCGCCACCACCGCCACTGCGTTCGGGTTTCGGTCGCGCTTCGTTCACGTTCAGTGTGCGTCCACCGACTTGTGACCCATTGAGAGCCGCGATCGCCTTATCTCCCTCTTCGGAATTCGCCATCTCGACGAAGCCGAAACCACGAGATCGGCCCGTATCGCGGTCGGTCATGATGCTGACCCGGTCCACCTGTCCGTGTGATTCAAAAAGCTGGCGCAGTTCTTCTTCCGACGTGTTGAAATCCAGGTTTCCAACAAAGATGTTCTTCAAGCGGTTGCCTCGGGGGTGAGCTATTTGAGTGTGGCGACTTCGGCAGGGAAGTCAGGTGGCGCCTGTGCCCTTCCTGGAATCGAGGCCGGAGTTGACTGACAGTCAAATGCGGGGGGAAGTATAGCAGGATTTATTCCGGACAAGAGGGTCTGCTGGTTTGTAAACTCCGATTACAAGATTCGGTGACCTTTTCGACAGGCGCACGGTTTACTTAGCATTTATCAACTCTCCAGTAACCTGCCTTCTGATAACCAAGTTGCAGTAAGCGATTCTTGGGGTCATGCCGCTTACCGCAATTCGGACACGCGAGATAACGACTCCACTGCGTTCCTTGACGATCGTAGTTTTCCGCCACTGCAAAGGTCGTTCCGCAACTGCACGGCACCAGAAACATGTTCAGCGGAGCATCGAGTTCCGGTTCTCGACCTTTGCGCCGCTTGGCCACTATTGCGTTTCCTCGACCATGACGCTCGAACTCTTCTTTCTCTTGTTCGACTGAAGGGTCTTCTTGCGCAGGCGCAACGCTTTCGGGGTCACCTCAACGAACTCGTCATCGGCGATGAATTCAATGGCCTGTTCAAGGTTGAGCTGGCGGAAGGGCACGAGGCGGATCGCTTCATCCGACGTCGAGGCACGCATGTTAGTGAGCTTCTTCTCGCGAACGACGTTCACGTCGAGGTCATTATCTTTCGCGTTCTCGCCGATGATCATGCCTTCATACACCTCGACACCCGGCCCGATAAACAGCTCTCCTCTTTCTTGCAGGTTGTAGAGAGCGTGGGAAGTGGATAGCCCGGGCCGGTCGGCTACTAACACACCGGTAGGCCGGTGGGGAATTTCGCCCTGCCACTCCGTATATCCGTGGAAAAGCGAATTCATCACGATCGTTCCCCGTGTATCGGTCAGGAGCTGGCTGCGCAGCCCGATAAGTCCGCGGCTAGGTACATTGAACTCGATGCGCACGCGGCCGTAACCATGGTTGTGCATGTTGGCGACTTCGCCCTTGCGCGTGCCAAGTTGTTCCATAACGACGCCGACGAATTCTTCAGGTACATCCACCGTCAGGTGTTCGACTGGCTCCATGAGCTTTCCATCAATGCGCTTGGTGACGATTTCGGGTTTGCCGACCATCAGCTCGAAGCTTTCACGGCGCATCATCTCAATCAGGATGGATAGCTGCAGTTCCCCTCGCCCCAGTACCTTGAAAGAATCGGTGCTTCCGGAGTCTTCGACGCGGAGAGAGACGTTGGTCAGCAATTCCTTGGTCAGGCGATCGCGCAGGTTACGCGAAGTGACATAGCTTCCTTCACGTCCGGAGAACGGAGACGTGTTGATCGTGAACATCATCGCGATGGTCGGCTCGTCGATGACGATAGGGGGCAGAGGCGCAGGATTCTCGGCGTTGGTAATCGTCTCGCCGATGGTGATACCCTCGACCCCGGCCACTGCGACGATGTCGCCGAGTTCGGTCTCGGTAATGTCCACTCTCTTCAGGCCTAAGAAAGAAAACAGTTTTGTGATCTTCGTTTTCTGGAACGTGCCATCACGCTTGGCAATACTGACTTCTTCTCCCGTCCACATCTTGCCGTTGAATACGCGCGCAATGGCCAGGCGTCCGAGGTAGTCGCTGTAGTCCAGGTTGGCCACCAGAATCTGCAACGGCCCCGAGATGTCACCCTGCGGTGGCGGGATTGTCTTCACGATTGCATCGAAGAGCGGCTCGAGATCCTGCCCGCCACCTTTAATGTTTGTCGTGGCTGTTCCCGCTTTCGCGTTCGTATAGAGAACGGGAAACTCAAGCTGGTCTTCTTTTGCGTCGAGATCGATGAACAGGTCGTAGATTTCGTTGAGAACTTCCTGTGGCCGGGCGTCGGGACGGTCAATCTTGTTGATGACCACGATGGGCGGAAGTTTGGCTTCGAGGGCCTTGCCGAGCACATAGCGCGTCTGGGGCAGCGGCCCTTCGCTCGCGTCGACCAGCAGCATCACGCCGTCGACCATTTTCAGAGCACGCTCGACTTCGCCGCCAAAGTCGCTGTGTCCGGGCGTGTCCACAATGTTGATCTTTACGCCGTCATGAAACACCGACGTATTTTTTGCGAGAATGGTAATGCCACGCTCGCGCTCCAGTTCATTCGAGTCCATGATGCGATCGACATGGGTTTCGTTGGAGCGAAAAGTGCCGCTCTGCTGCAGAAGGGCATCGACCAGGGTGGTTTTTCCGTGATCGACGTGCGCGATGATGGCGATATTGCGAATGCTTGCACTCAAAATTGGACAGTCCTTCTTGAAAAATCTTGCTTGGGTGGAGGAATGTGTTCACTACTACTGTACTATGCCGCTCCGAGGTTTCCGCTGAGATTGACTGGATGGGAATGGGAAGACGTTGACAGTAAAGGCGCTAGCAGACCCACGCGCAGAATCGCAATTAGACTCAGCTGGTCCGGCGGAGCAGATGTACACCATCGCGAACGATCATTTATCCCGTTCTGGGGCGCAGACCTTAGACTATCCCACGGCCACAGGCGCCTCATGAACCCGAGGAGCGCGTCCACCGGCCAGCTTCTGTTCAACCTCTTTCGCGACTCGCCGTGCCCCAGTGATCGCTTGTGTTGTGCTGGAAACCGGACCCTCGGCGTCGGTGTTCGCGAAGAAGATCCGCTCGAACGGCGTGCGAAGGAGAGGCTGCACCTTGCTGTAAAGCCCCGGAGTTGTCATGTACATCGGATGGCCGCGCCGGAAAAGATGAACTTCAATCGGATCGACATTCGTGCTCGGTAGAAGTTTTTGGAAGTCCTTCAAAACGGTGCCGGCCAGTTTCTGCGCGCTTTCGTCCTTAAGCAGGACTTTCCGTTCCTCTTCGTGGAGCGGAGTGTAGCAACTGAGAATGTTGTACTTGGGCTTGTAGCCAGGCTGATTCCGAACTACCCAATCAGCAACAATGAAGTCCGTGAACGAATTCCCTGGGCACCAGTTGTCGTATCCCTTGCGGTAAATCTCCTTGTCGAAAATCAGGTTCACCAGCGCGTACGGGATGTAGCGCATCTGCTGCATGGCGTCGTCTTGTTTCTCTGGGATCCCTTCAATAATCCGGCGGGTGATGAATTTCGGTGTTGCCATGATGACCGCTTTCGCCGAAACGGTCTTCAACTCCGTGCCCTGCATATATGTGACGTTCACCGCGTTCTTTTCATTCGAGACGGCGACGATCGTCGTTCCGGTTAGCATACGTTCAGAGTGCTTGGGCTGAAGTTGTTTCTCAGCAAGATGCTTGCTCAGGGCGCCCAGTCCACCGGGCCAGGTGTAGCGATCATCTTTGCGGGTCTCGCCCGCCATCCAGCGCATTTCCGCAACCCCGATCGCGGCGGGGGAGTCTTCCGAGCGCGATCCCCAACTTGATGCACCGAAGCCATCCCACCAAAGCCGGATTTCCGGCGGATATCCCTTCATCAGATCGGTGAGGGGAACATTCGCCAGTTCCTCTTTTCGCTTCTCGAAATCAATCGCCAGCCATTCCTTCTTCAGGCGCTTAAAGGCTTCTTTCACCGGCGCGGGATACGGCAGCTTCTCGAGTCCCTCGCCCCACGTGTCGGGAACGAACTCACCGTTAGCGATGGTTGGATCGAAATTGTTTACGGGCAAGGGCTCCAGTCCAATTTCCTTCGCGAAAGAGACCACCACCTCGTTGTCGCCGAAAGCCGAACCGGTCGCGTAAGCCTGTCCTTCGTACTCCATCAGGTAGGCATTGCCGCCGAAGTGAGGCTCTTTTTCCAGGAGCAGGAAATCTTTGTTCTGCAGCAGGTATGCAGAAGAGAGCCCACTCATACCGCCGCCCACGATCACCACATCATGATTTGCCGTGACCGGAGGCCGCGTGAACACCTTGCCGTCGCGTACTTGATGGCAGATCTTATTTTCTTCACCCTCAACTGTGGGAGTGGCTGCGGCCGGAGCGGCGAATAGAGCCTGATCGATCGGGCAGCCCGAGGCCACTGCACCCGCCACAACAAACTTGATGAAGTCCCTGCGATTGGAGCTCACGTTGGGTTCTCCTTAACCTGCGGTATCGATCAGTTCTGCGGCAACCTCTGTCGTGCCCTCGGCCTTGCGCAAGCGATACCAAAGGGTGATTGCCGTCAATGAAAAAACAAAGATGATGGTTGAGATGGCATTGATCTCCGGAGTGATGCCTCGCCGCAATCTTCCCCAGATCTCGAGCGGCAAAGTATTGTTGCGACCGATCAGGAAGAAGCTCACGGCGATCTCGTCCATTGACAGTGTGAAGATCAACAGTGCGGCGCCGATGATTGAGAGCTTCAGATTCGGGAGAGTAATGCGCAAGAACGTTTGCCAGTAGTTCGCGCCCAGATCGAGCGACGCTTCTTCCTGCGCTCGGTCCAGTTTCTGAAGGCCAGCGAAGACCTCGGTAGTTGCCACAGAAATCAGCGCAGTACCGTGTCCGAGGACAATGGTCAGCAGGCTGAGCTTGATGTGCCCTTCATTGAAGAGCATCAAGAGCGAAAGGCCCGTGATGATTCCGGGCAGGATTAACGGCAACAGCACCAGGCGGCGGAAGACGGCTTTGCCGGGAAACTGCGCTCGGTCGAGAGCGAGCGCAGCGGGAATTCCCAGACCGAGCGCGATCGCAACCGCGCATGCAGCCACCAGCAGGCTGTTCCCGACCGACTCCCAGATCGCTCCATCTGCAAACAACGTGCGGTACCAATCGAGTGTCAGATCACGAGGTGGAAATCCCCCCACCCCGGGTCCGTTGAACGAGTAGACAATCAGCACCGCGATCGGTAGATATAAGAATGCGAAAACCAGAATCGCATGCAGGGTCAGCCAGCGAGAGCTCCTTAACGCCCCGGCGCTCATGAGAAAATCCATTTCTTCTCCAATCGCTCAGAGAAAAAGAGAAGGCTCACGACGAGGACGAGCATGCAGAAGGAAATCGCCGCGCCCAGCGGCCAGTTGTAAGCCGCGCCGAACAGGCTCACCACGATGTTCGAGATCATGATGCCGCTAGGTCCACCTAGCAATAGCGGAGCCAGAAAATCACCAAGACTGAGTACAAAAGCGAAGGTCGCACCCGCCAGGACGCCCGGGATCGATAACGGAAAAATCACTCGCCAGAACGTTTGCGCAGGGGAAGCCCCGAGATCGTGCGAAGCCTCGACCAGGTTTCGCGGGATGTGTTCAAGAGACGCGTAGATCGGCAGAAACGTGAAAGGCGTGTAGATGTGGGTGAGGGTCAGCACAACGGCGAACGGACTGTATAGCAGAAAGTCCAGTGGATGCGATGTGAGATGAGCATATTGCAGCAGCGTATTCAGAACGCCGTCACTGCCAAGAATCGTTTTCCACGCGTAGGCGCGCACGAGATAGCTCACCCATAGGGGAATGATGACGAGCTGATAGAACAGGTCCTTGCGGGCAGCGGCCCGAAACGACAGGAAGTAGGCAAGCGGATACCCGAGCAGAAGAGAAAATAGCATCACCCGCGCCGCGATCCACATGGATCGCAAGAGGGTCTGCCAGTACACCTCCACGCTGAGTAGTTGGCGATAGTTTTCCAGACTCCAGGAGTGAACGATAGTCTGCGACGCAGACAGCGACCAGAAGCTGTAGCAGAACATCAACAGGTAGGGCGCGAGCAAAAAAAGGCTGACCCACAGCAGCGGAGGCATAGTGATCACGGTTCTGTAAGCGCGCGTGAACATGCTTAGGGTCTCTCCGCCGATTCGCGGACTGCCACAGCGTCTGCCGGGTCAAACTCAAATTCCAGTTCGCCCTGCCAGTCACTGCGTGCCGGGGCTCGCACCGAAAACGACAGCCCGTCCGCGCATTCGATCTGCAGCAACTCTGTGGAACCATGGAAAGCCCTATGCTGAAGTTTCCCGCGGAATCGCACCGCGTCTTGGGAACCTGACGATCCGGCTACCTTGATGTTCTCGGGCCGCAGCGACCGGAGAGCAGGACCATCTGGTATCGGCGCTGGCCATGACAGGGAATTGCAGCGAACGATTCCCCCTTGCGCAACAGTTTGTAAGAGATTGGTGTGACCGATGAATTGCGCGGTGTAAGCCGTTGCCGGGCGGCTGTAGATATCCCGCGGGCTCGCTACCTGTTCCAGTTCTCCCATGCGGAGCAGCGCAATCCGGTCCGACATGACCATCGCTTCTTCCTGGTCGTGCGTGACAAAGACGAATGCGATGCCGACTTCGCGCTGCAGGGACTTCAACTCCACCTGCATCTGGCGGCGCAGGTTCGCGTCGAGTGCCGACAGCGGTTCGTCGAGCAACAACAACTGAGGCCGCTTCACCAGGGCTCGTGCCAGGGCAACGCGTTGTTGCTGACCACCGCTGATTTTCGACGGCTTGGCTTTCGCGTGCGCCGTCATCTTTACTCTCGCCAGAGCTTGTTCCACGCGAGCCGTGATTTCAGACTCGGCTTGTTTCTCCACGCGCAGCCCATAGCCGACGTTCTGCTCGACCGTGAGGTGGGGGAACAGCGCATAGTGCTGAAAGACAGTATTCACACGTCTCTTGTAAGGAGGCAGGAGGTCGAGGCGCTCGCCCTTCATGCAAACTTCGCCAGACGTTGCGCTCTCAAATCCCGCGATGATGCGCAGCAGTGTCGTCTTGCCGGAGCCGCTTTCTCCGAGAATCGTAAGGAACTCGCCTTCCGCAACTTTCAGCGATATCTCGCGCAGAACCACGCTCTGGCCGAAGGTCTTTGCAACTTTGCGAATGTCGAGCAGCGCCGCCGAGTCGAGTGTTCCTGAAGCCGTACTCTCGGACTGATCTTTTGTCAGCATGACTTTGGCGATGCTTGTTCGGCGGCATGGGCCGGTTTGGTCGATGCAACTGCTGCTCGTCTATTGCGCTGCTTTCACTTCGTTCCAGATCTCGTTGTACTTCGGACGTCGTGGCACGTCCTGCCAGAAGTAGATACGTTTCTGATAACCGTCGACATCGTCCAGATGCAAGCCCTGCCTCTGCTCGGCTGTCATGAGTTGTCCGGCTTGCGGATTGGCAGGCACATAATTCGTGACGTCGGCCACCAGCTTTTGAGTTTTCGCTTGCACCATGTACTCGAGGAAGCGATAGGCAAGCTCTTTGTTTTCGCTCGCAGCCGTGATCATCAGGTGATCGATCCACCCGGTGGTGTTCTCTTTGGGAATGGTCTCCCCGACCGGAAAGTTTCTCTTCTTAAGTTCCACGGAGTTCAGCGGCCAGCCCATCGCTGCGATAACTTCGTGATTTTGAAAAAGGTTTGTCAGCTCGCCACCTGAGGACCACATCTTGCGGACATTCGGTTTCAGCTCAAGCAGTTTCCGCTTCACCGCGTCGAGTTGTGCGTCGCTCAGGCTGTAAAGCTGACTGGGATCGGGTTTGTCGTACCCAAGCAGCTGCGCCGCCATGAACACCGTCGAAAGATCGTCCCACACAGAAATCTTGCCGCGATATTTTGGGTCCCACAAGATACTCCAGCTCTCTGGAGGTTTTGCGAAGGCGGTCGTATCGTAGATGAGTGGGTTGGGTCCCCATGTAAAGGGCACGCCATAGACATCGCCTTTGATCTTGACCAGCGGCATGGACGTCAGCTTCGGCGTGAGCTGGCTATAGGTCGGAATCTTCGACAAATCGAGCGGCGCCGCGAGCCCGGCCGAAGCGATCATCGTAGCCACATCGCTTGACGGAGAGATGACGTCATAGTTGCTGGCGCTGCCGCCGCGCAACTTGGCCACCAGTTCGTCGCTCGATCCCATGTAAGAGGCGGAGACTTTGCACTGACACTGTTCCTCAAAACCTTTTATGAAGAGAGGATCAGCGTAGCCTTCCCATACCAACAGGTTGAGGGTCGGCATCTTTTTCGCACAGGATCCGAGAGCGAGCAGTGCGACGACCAGACCTATGATTGCCGAAAGCCTGCGCATGGACTACTTCGCCTCCGCTTTGTGCTGAGAACTCCCCGATTTCCAGACGGGAGATTCATAAACAACTTTCCCGCCGACCATCGTGAGCAGGACTTCTGTTTTTCCAATTGCCGTTGGCTCAATCTCAAACAAGTTGCGGTCGATCACGATCAGGTCTGCGAGCTTTCCCTTCTCAAGTGATCCTTCTCTTTGCTCGCGGTGTCCAGCAACGGCTGCGCCCATCGTATAACCACGAATCGCGTCTGCTACGCTGATTCGCTCCTGCGGGACGAATCCTTCCGGAGGATTTCCTTCGCCAGTCTGGCGAGTTACCGCATTCTGAATCCCTTCCCATGGATTCAGGGTCACGATGGGCCAGTCGCTGCCGAATGCGAGAACTCCACCGTCGGCCTGAACGCTGCGCCATGCCCAAGCGCGCTTTCCTCTCTCGGGTCCCACGTTGCGAAGCCACACCAACAACGTGTCGTCATCGGGATAGGCATGCAGAGGCTGAAAGCTGGCAATGACTCCCAGTTTGCCGAAGCGAGGGATATCTTCCGCGGACGCGTCTTCGATGTGCTCGATGCGATGACGCCGGTCTTTCGTGCCGTTCTGCTGGGCGGCGCTCTCGTATGCATCGAGCGTCACACGAATGGCACGATCTCCAATCGCATGCGTAAAGATCTGGATGCCGCGCTTGTCGAGGTCAGCAACGAGACTTCTATAAGTCTCGGGATCCCACAGCAGGCTGCCGGAAAGCTTGGGATCGTCGCTATACGGAGCGAGCATCGCTGCCGTGTGCGATTCGATCACGCCATCCATGAAAAATTTCACAGCTCCGGCAGAGATCCACTCGTCGTGATACTTGCTGCGCGCGTCCTCGACTTCCTGAATTTGCTTTGCGGTAAGGGTCGGCGGCTCTGCACGGTACGCAAGATACATCCGCACCGTGAGCTCGCCAGACTTGCGCATCCCCTCCAGCAGATCAGCATTCATCAGGTCGCTCATACCTACCCCAACTCCTCCGGCAGCATGGATTCGCACCAAGCCGACGCGGTTCGCTTCCTTGAATCCTGCTTTGTAAGCAGCGAGTTTCTGTTCTCGTGAGGGCAACGGCAGGACGTGAATCATCAACGCGTCGGCCGAGTCTTCTTTCAGAGCTCCCGTCGCTTCGCCGGTCTCCGGATCGCGGACGATCTCTCCACCGGGAGGATTCGGCGTGTCACGCGTGATCGCCGCTAATTTCAATGCTTTGCTGTTTGCCCACCAGGTATGCCCATCAAATGCCTCGAGGTAAACAGGGCGATCCGGGATAATTGCGTCGAGATCTTTCTTGTTGGGAAGATTCGTTGGACCCATTGCCGGGTAAGTCCAGCCGCGTCCGCGTATCCACGCCTGGTCAGGATGCGCGTCGGCGTAGGCTTTCACCCTCCGCAGGATTTCCGGAATATCCTTCGCATCGTCGAGGTGGACTCGGTCCAGACTCAAGGCGCCATCCAGAAAGTGCGTGTGGCAATCGGTCAGGCCGGGCAGAACCAACCGGCCTCCCGCGTCCATGACTTTCGTCTTGCTACCGCGATAGGCTTCGATGTCCTTCGCATTCCCAACTGCCAGAATCTCGTCCCCGCGTATCGCAATGGCCTCCGACCACGCCTGCTTGGGGTTCATCGTATAAACGCGGGCATTCACAACCATAACGTCCGCGGGAGAATGCTGACGGCTATGGTCATCCGCTTGACTTCGGGTCATTAATACAACGAAACCAACTGTGAGTTGGATGCCAATGCAGGCGACGGAACTGAGAGAGGCTCTCAAGGTCTTCCTCGGGAACAGCTGGAAACTAACCACTAATCACTAGCCAACTGCTTCTAGAACGTCGGCGGAGTATTCACCCAGAGCACCCATGTTTCTGAGCGTCCCGGGTTCTTCCACCGATGAGGCGTCGCGCTTTCAAAATAAAAACTGTCGCCAGATTTCAATCGGAATTCCTGGCTGTCGAGAGCGAGATGCAATTCGCCTCGCAAAACCATCAAAAACTCCTCGCCTTCGTGGGTATACGACTCGCCGCTGCCGGCTTTCGGCGCAATACGAAACAGATGCGGCTCCATCACCGTGTTGCCCCACGCGAGCAACTCCATGCGCACGCCCGGACCAGCTTCGAGCACTTTGCGCTCAGAC
>Ga0073909_10000351_pt1 | contig 15778 bp, 14 predicted proteins | sample Coa_R1_6_FD_66439 | JGI IMG/M metagenome (GOLD analysis project Ga0073909, IMG submission 66439) | Surface soil microbial communities from Centralia Pennsylvania, which are recovering from an underground coalmine fire. - Coalmine... | ecosystem: Environmental > Terrestrial > Soil > Unclassified... | reverse complement strand
TACCCGCAAGAGCTCGACCGGACGGCGCAGCATCTACGAACTCCCCCCGGTCGTGAGTGAGGGCCGATATGTCCGGCTGCCCGCCGATGCCCTGCACGGCCTGACTCGCCCCCAGCTGCGCGCCTGGCTGCGCTGGGCCGCACTCTGCGGTCCGCGCGGGTGGACTGAGGCGTCATTGGCTGAGTTCATCCGCGAGCACGGCGGTAGCGCCCGCGACGCCAAACGCCGGCGCGCCGAGCTGGTTGCGGCTGGCCTTATCGAGACCGGGGCCAGGCCTGGAAGACCCACTCGCACTGCCCTGCCTGGCGCTCTGCCAGCCCCATCTGCGCCGTTATCCACAACCGGGGCCAAATCTGCTCCACCCCTCATCGAACCGGGGCCAAAACTGCTACATCCCCGGGGCCAAAACTGCTACATCCCCGGGGCCAAAACTGCTACATCCCCGGGGCCAAAACTGCTACATGAACTAGATGAGAGAACTAGAGGTTTTGAACTAGATGCGTCCGAACTAGATCCACCCATCACCTCGCGTACTTCCGTCACCACTGCGCGCGAGGACAACGCGACGCATGGTGATGACCATCCCAGCGACTCCGAACCAACCCCTCTGGCGGAGGCTCGACGCATCGCAGACGCACTGTGCGCCTTGGTCGAGGACCTCACCGGCGGCCGAGGAGGTAGCGCCTCGCGTCGGCGCCGGGACCTGGTGCGCGCCACTGTTCTGCCCAGGCTCCGGCAGGGCTGGACCGAGAGCGCCCTCTACGCCTTCGCCCAGCACGGTGGCTACGCCGGCGCTGAGCACCCTGCCGCCGTCCTGGTCCACCGGCTCGAACGGGCCACCCCGGAGGACCGGGACGCCACCTTGGCCGAGCTCGGCGAGGACCCGGCGCCACGCCCCAGCTGCGGAGGGTGCACCCAAGGCTGGGTGGATCGCTACAGCGACGCCGGCCGCGTCGTGGACACCGCACCCTGCCCGACCTGCCGCCCGGCCACGAACCCCTACCCACGCACGGAAGGCGACGACTGATGCACCGCGGCCCCACACCAAAGCCCGACGACCTCGACCGGTGGGCACTGGTCATCGACCGCCACGACCTGGGCAACGGGTACGGCCTGGGCGTGGCGATCGACCCGGACGGCAGCACCTCGTACTGGCTCCTGGGTCGAGACCCTGAGGCCGAGGACGACCAAGGCTGCGGCTGCGCCGGCTGCGCCCCCCACGAGCAGCTAGGACCGCTGAGCTACAAGCTGCGTGAGCAGATCAACCCCGCGCCCCGGTGCGCCGGTTTCGCCACCTCCGCCAACCGGCGCTGTCGCCGTGTCGTTGAGCACGAGGGCGACCTATGCGACACCCACACCGAACGGTCACAGGACGGCAGCAACGTCTACCCACTACGCCGATCGGACCGCACAGCGTGAGCGCCAACCACGGCACCCTCCTAGCCGCACTGCGCGCCGCGTCGCCGGCCCCACGGTCGCCCAGCTCAACCCCGAACCTGCCGGTTCGACGCTTCGAGCACGGACATGTCCACAGGTGACGCGCGGCCAGGAGAACCCGCCGCCGCACAGCCACCACGAGCCGGTCTCCGTCGTGTGCCGCTCACGCCGCATCCCCGAAGCCCGCGCCTGGTGCGGAGGCTGCCTCAACCGACTCCCCCGTGCCGCCTACGCGGCCCGCTGGGGCCTCTACGGCGTCCGGGGAGGTCAGACCCGCCGGGGAAGTGCCTGGACGTCCCCAAGGCCGCTCAGCGGCCTGCGGCGGGCCCTATGGCGGGGTCCTCCTGCCACCTGGGAAGCGACGCCGGGACTCGGATGCTGCGCCGCCGCCATGCGCGGGCCCCGATCGCCTGGCGCGCCACTCACACGACAGGCCCCACCGTCGCCGCGCCCTGGGACCTGGCCATGACCGGCGCCGTGACTGCCCCTGACCGGCGTGTGACCGAGGCCCTCTCGTCCATGACCGAGGAGCCATTTCTCGGCAACCCACAACGCATCGCCGCAGGTCAACGGCCTATTAACCTCCATCGGGTCATGACCGACGCGCCCACAATGCCCACCCCGGCAGAGCCATACCCAGCCGACCTGCCCATACGTGTCCCGGGGGCCCCGGTTGCCCCTGGTGAACACGACCACACCGCCCCTAGTGAGGCCTCGCATGAGCACAACCGACCCTGACGCCGAGCGGATCGTGAGCGCTGGACACTGGCTCCTCAGCCACCATGGACCCGCCCGCAAGGCCGACTTGTACGCCGCACTGGGCCTCGACAAGAACCAAGGCCGCCGCATCACCCTCGGACTACTCCACCCCGGCTGGGCCAGCCAACCTGACCGGTCCACCCTCGACCTAACCCCCGAGGGCCGAGCCCGCTTCGGCGGCTACACCGCCGGCAGCGCCGGCAACATCCTGGACGACCTCACCACCGGCTGGCCGGCCCGGCATCGCGCCATGCTCAACCTGATCAGCTGCGCGATCCTGTCCCGTGCCGCCGGTCTCTACCCTCAGCCCGCCTTCGCCCTCATCGGCGGCACCGGGACCGGCAAGACGTCAGTGGCCATCGCCGCCGCCCACATCTTCGGCCTCGATGTCGATCAGACCCTCCTACCCCTGCCGGCACAGACCGAAGCCGTCAACGGCCGCCGGACCCCAGACGCCGACGCCGCTGCTGGCTACCGCTTCAGTCCCGCCCCGTGGACCAGCCGGGCCCTGATCTGCCTCGACGAGTGGGACAAGGCCCCGGAGCAGGCCCGCCGAGCACTACTCGCCGGGCCTCTCGATACTCGCGGCCGAGCCACCATTGAGGACCAGCCGATCCCCTTCGCGCCGGTCCCCGTCCTGACCGCGAATACCCCGACCAACCGCCCCCGACTCGACGCCCTGGGCGCCGGAGGGCTCGGTGTGGCGGTCCGGCGCCGCTGCATCACCTTGGACGCCGGACGTGCCCCCGACTACAACCCCGCCGCACTGCGCGCCGTCACGGCCGCCCACTCCTGGCAATTGGGTCCCTCTCAAAGGGTCCCCTTGCACGGCATACGGCTCCCCGAGCCCGACGACGCTATGGACGAGGACCTGGAGGCGGCCGTGGCCACACTCACGGATGACGGTCGTGAGTACTTCCCCGGCATCGCGACCCTCCGCCCGCTCGCCTTGGCCCGCCACGCCCTCCTCCCGGCCGGCACCCTGCTCGAAGTGGCCACCATCCGCACTATCGCCGACTACCTCACCGTGGCTGAGTCCATCCCCGGCACCGTCCATCCGGGCTGGCTGGACACCGTGGCCCGCTGGGCCCAAGACAACGCCACCTTGCCTGGCGTGGCCGGCCTTACCGCCGCCGCCGCCGCCATCGCCACCGAACGGGCCACCGCCCAGGCCACCGCCACCACCGCCCGCCAGGCCCGCGCCGTCCGCAGCGACCAGACCAGCGAAGCTGCGGCCGCCCTGGCCGAACAGTGCCGCCTTGGCGCCGAAGACATCGACGCCCGCCGGCTACCCGGCGCCACCCCGGAGGACAAAGCCACGGCCGCCGGCCTTCGCAAGATCCTGCGCCAGCTGCAGATCGAAGCCGCCCACACCAGTAACCCAACCAGCCTCGACGACGTGCGAGCCCGCACCGCTGGCCCCCTGAACCGTGCGGCCGCCCTGGCCACCGAGCTCCGGGCCCGAGCCGATGCGGCCGCTCACCACCGCGCCCAACAAGCCGCCGAACGCGCCCAAGACAAACGCGACCAGGACCACGCCCGGCAGCAAGAACGCGCCCGGCGCACCCAACGCCGGCAGCACGCCACCGCCGAACTGTCCCGGGCCCGCGCCCAGGCTCGTGAGTGGGAGCGGCTTTACCAGCGCAGCGGCAGCCGCTATCGAGACGGCTCTCCCCTGACCGTCCTGCGCGCCATCGAACATGAAGGACACCCGTGGCTCACCTACGTCAGACCAGCTCACACAAAGCCAGAATCACGCTGGGAGCGGTTCGTCGAGTCCGTAGCCAAGGACCCAACCCCCGGCTACTGGACCATCCCAACAGGGCTACAGCTGCCCGGATCACCAACCACCTGCCCATCCCTCGCCTCCTGGGGTGAGGCATCCCGCACCGTCCTGGCCCCACTCCTGGCCCCGCTGCACCACTACGAGGACCAGCTCTGCGCCGAGCTCGGCCGCGCCCCCCGCCAACGACCCACGGTCAACATGCCGGCACAAATCTTCACCCCTACCGGCTACCTCGGCACGACACGATTCCCCCAGATCGGTCCTCGCTGAGCGCAGACCAATTGGGCCACCTGGCCGCAACTCACCGCGTGTACGCAACCTCCCCGACTCCCCAATGCCCGGCCGGTACGCTCGTGCAACGTAGGTACTGATCTACGGACCTAAGGAGGAGCGAGTGCCCGCCGTCGTAACCATCGCCAACCTCAAAGGCGGCAGCGGCAAGACGACAACCGCGGCCTACCTCGCCCAGACGATGCACGACGCCGGCTTGTCGGTTCTGCTCGTGGACGCCGACCCACAGGCCTCTGCGCTGCGCTGGGCTGAGTCCGCCGCCTGGCCCATGGCCACCGTCAGCCTCCCTGTGCGCACTCTCCACGCGCAGCTGCTCGGCATCAGTGGCGGACGCGACGTCGTCATCATCGACACCCCGCCCCTGGATGCCCACGCGGGGATCGTCCATGCCGCCCTTCGCGCCGCAGACCTCGTGTTGGTCACCACGGCGCCGACCCCACTGGAAGTCGAGCGGCTCGCCGCCGTCCGAGTCGCTCTGGACGAGGTGTCATCACTGCGCCCGGACGGTCAGCCGCCCCGGGCTGCGGTGCTGCTGACCCGCACCGTCGCCCGGGCTGCCTCCACCACCGTCTGGCGCAAATCGCTGACGGCTGACGGCTGGACTGTCCTGGCCGCCGAGATTCGACGGCTCGAAGCCATCGCCCAAGCCGCGGGCGACCCCATCCGCGACACCACCCCGTATGCCGGCGCAGCCGCCGAGCTGCTCGACCTCATGGAGGCACACGCATGACCCGTGAATCTGACCTCGCCGCCAAGGCCGACCGCCTACGTGCCCGACAGGCCGCCCCCTCGGACACTGAGACCAGTGAGGCCCCGCGCGCCGCAGCACCCGTGCGCGTGCGCCCCGTGCGCCTGACAGTGGACGTCAGCCCCGCGGACCACGCCGCCCTCAACCGGTGGTGCCTGGACGCTGCCGCAGAGCTCGGCACGGCCCGCGTAGCCGGCCAGGAAATCGTGCGAGCACTGCTCGCCCGCGCCCTGACCGACCCTGCCATGCGCACGCTCGTCGTGGCAGACATCGCCGAGCAACGCCGCCGTAACTCCTGATCTACGTATCTACTCATGTACTGAGTTACTGCGCTACGCTCGGGGGTATGACCACTCCCCTTAAGCTTCCTGATTCGTCCTGGGGTCCCCTGGTGCCCCTGCCCTGCCCGTCATGGTGCGGAATGCCTCCTGGGCACCACTGGAGTGGCCTCACCGACGACCTGACTGCCGTCACGCGAGGCCACGAAGTGACCCTCGGCGACGTCGGCCCCATCGAGTTCACTCTCGGATGCCAAGAGACGGCCCCCGTAGACGCCGACACGGTGAACGAAGAGGACCCCAGCACCGCCGAGCCGGTCGGACCTAGCACGTTCAGCGTGCCGGTCATCACGCTGTACACCGAGCTCTTCGACCACATCGTGACCGACGCCGACCTGGACGCTTTGCACACCTTGACCGGCACCTTGCGCACGATGAGCGCGGCAGCCGGCCAGGACATCACCACCTGGGCGCAGATCATGGGGGAGAGGTGAGCACCGGCCGCCAGGTCGCCGACGACTTCGCCGCCGCCCTGCTCGCGGCTGGCCTATCGCCGCGCCTCACGGCCCGCCGCCTCAGCACCGCCCGGGCCTTCCTGACCGATCGCCCCGACCCGAGCACCTGGACGCCGGCCGGCGCAGAGGAATGGATGGAGACCCGCGAGCTGGGGAAGGGCACGATCTCGACCTACCGCTCCCACCTCCGCTCCCTGTTCGCCTTCACGGACGGACTCTCACCCGCGCTGCGACCCGCCCCCGTCGAGCCCACCGCTCACGCCCGAGTCAGCCTGGCCACCTTCCGACGATGGCTGACCGAGCAGGCCGCCTCACCGACCCTGGTGCGCCACCGCAGCGCCGTCGTGGCCTCCTTCCTGGTGGACCACTCCGACTTCCTCGACCTGCCCGACGAGGCCATCGAGCAGTGGCTCGACGAGCGCCGCCTCACCAAGGCCACCCGAGCCACCTACCGCGGCCACCTCCGCTCGCTGTACCGCTGGGCCGCCAGCGCTGGCCTGAGCCAGGGAACCCGTCTGCACGTCTCGACGGGCCCCGGCTCTGCCTCCTCGGTCACCGTCTACGGCCGCGGCCGCGTGCTGCTTCCCATCACCCCCGCCTGGCAGCGCGTCATCGAGCCGTGGGTCGATTGGATGGCCTCAGCTGGCCGACCGCCCACCTCGCTGTACCTGCGGGAGTACCAAGTGCGCCGGCTCGGCAATGCCCACCCGCGTCTGGACCCGTTCGCCGTGACCACCGACGACCTCGCCCGCTGGATGGCCGGCCAGACCTGGCAGAACGAGACCCGCCGTTCCTATCGGGCCGCGCTGCGATCGTTCTACGGATGGGCCCACGCCACCGGGCAGATGACCAGCAACCCCGCCGCGGTCCTGCCGCCCGTGCTGCCGACCCGCGCCCAGTCCAAACCGGCCCCCGACGCGCGGATCAGCGACGCCTTGGCCACCGCTGACGACAGGGTGCGTCTCATGCTGCTCCTGGGCGCGCAGGCGGGCCTACGCCGAGCCGAGATCGCCACCCTGCACACCCGCTGCCTGGTCACCAGCTCCACCGGCTACGCCCTGCGCATCACCGGCAAGGGCGGCCACGAGCGCCTGGTGCCCGTCAGCGGGGCAATCCTCGAGCGCGTCCGCACCAGCCCCGCCGGCTACGTCTTTCCCGGCAACGACGACGGACACCTCAGCCCGGCCCGGGTCGGCGAGCTGCTGTCCGAGGTTCTCGGCCCGAACCTCACCGCGCACAGCCTGCGGCACCGGTTCGCCACCGCCGTCTACGCACCCACCCAGGACCTCCTGGCCACCCAGAAGCTACTGGGCCACGCATCGCCCGTGACCACTCAGCGCTACGTCCAGATCCCCGACGACGTTGCCCGAGCGCTAGTCGGCGCAGCGGCCACCTTCCGAACGTGACACGAACGTACCGGCGTACCTCAGTAGGTACGGACTATCTCAGCGCCCCAACTCACCGCGGATCTGGGGTGAAGGTCGCGGTGAGTTCTGCCGCGTCGTCGTCGGCGCGCGGTGTGAACGCGTGGAATGTCCAGGCGTCCACCGCCGATAGACGAATGCGCTGCCGGACCGACTCACCACCCGATGAGCCAGGCAGGACGCCGCCCAGGCCGCCGACGAAAATATGGGACCAGCCAAGGTGTAGGTAGTTGGGCCGATTCTTCCGCAGGAAGGAGTCCTCATCAGCGGTGAGGACCTCTTCCTTTTCCTTGCGTAGCAGGTCCGCGGCCCGCGTGGCCGGCTCGTCGGGACCAGTGTCCGGGGAACCGGACTCGGCGGCCCACTGCCAGGCTGGGATGAGCCGGCCGGAGATGACCGCACCGCCCACGCAGACCGTAAAAGTCTCGCTGTCGTCCAGAGTGGCCGCGTTAGCTTGGGCATTCGTGTAGATGACTCGCCGGCGGAGGATCTCGTCCACCCGGTCGGTCGGTTCGCTAGTCATGTCCATGACCGTACTGGGCCCGTCGACAGCGCCCAGGCGTCGTAGTCGGCCGCCAGCGACGCCACGAGCGCGCGTTAGGCGTTCTCGACCGCTATCGCCACACCTCTGGCACTGCCGTGCAGATCATCGGGCGCGTGGACCGCCAGGGCCGCAGTGAATGGCCCTGTTACCTGCGACTGTGGCCCTCTCGACGGTCCGCAGTCGTGCTCAACGTCGGTGCCCGCGGATAGCGTCAGGCGCACACATTCACCGCGACACTTCCACCGGGAGCCCGGCCCATGAGCACACCAATCCCAGACCGCGCCACCGAGGAAGCCGAGCGACAGGCCCCGACCCTGGGCCCCGCGGTGGCCGCGTTCCTGGCCGCCGGCGACTTCGCCCCCAGCACCCGCGCCGCCTATGGCAAGACCCTGCGCGCTCTGGCCGGCCACCTCGACACCGGCCGACCAGTGGACCAGCTGCGCGCTGACGAGCTGCGCGACGCCCTGGCCGAGCTGTGGGGGAGTGCCGCGCCGGCTACCTGGAACCGCAACGCCGCCACCCTCGGATCATTCGCCACCTGGGCGGCCGACTGCGACTGGCTGCCCGACGAGGAACGGGCCCGCCTCGCCCGCCTGGTCCGCCGGCGCCGCGTCCGGATCGACCACGACCGCGTCCTGAGCCGGGACACCCTCACCGCCCTCTGGGCCCGGCGGGATCTGCCGCTACGCGAGCGGACCCTCTGGCGGATGCTCTACGAGACAGCCGGCCGTGCCGAGGAGGTCCTCTGTCTGGACATCGAGGACCTCGACCTGGCCAATCGGACCGCACGCACCGTCCGCAAGGGTGGGGACCTCGACCTGCTGCACTACGCCTCCGGTACCGCCCAGATCCTCCCGCGGCTTCTGGCCGGCCGCACCCGCGGGCCGGTGTTCCTCGCCCAGCGTCCACCACGCCCAGGAGCGCTCCTGGCTGTCGGCGACACCGACCCCGACACCGGCCGCGGCCGGCTGTCCTACCGCCGCGCCGCGGAGACCTTCACCGAGCACACCGGCGCCACCCTGCACCAGCTGCGCCACTCCGCCCTGACCCACCTCGCCGAGGACGGCGTACCCACCGCTCTGCTGATGGCCAAGAGCCGGCACGCCTCGATCCGATCCCTGGCCCGCTACGCCCAGCCTTCCCAAGCCGCTGTCGCCCGACTCACCGCCGACCACGACCCAGCGCGCCGGCGACACCGCTAACGCTGCTAATCACGTGGCTTCGATAGCCGCGGGAACGGGTGGCCAAACCGGAGCGGGTAACGGAGTCGTCGGCACGGGCTCGCCACGCCGGTAGTGCTCCAGCCGACCCGTCACCGTCGCGAGATAGTCGCCCAACGCCGCATGCGCGGCGATGTGCCACGACACGACCGAAGGGTGCACAAGTCCTCTCCCCGTGTGGTCGACCCACGCGGGGAACGCGTTGTCGCAATCGCGGCTGAGCCGCAAGAACGCCAACACCGCCTCCTGTGCTCGTGTCATATCTGCTCGCAGTGGCTCGCTCTGGAGCGTTGGTCTGTTGAGGTTGAAGAGAAGGGCTGCGTCCGTGGTGATGTCTCGCCGGATTCCCTTGTGAGCCTCCGAGGGGGCATCGTTGAGCGTCCCGGCTTTCGCTCGCAGCTCCAGCATCCCGACCGTGAGCGCTGCCGCTGCCGCGTGTGACTCGTGGGCCAGCTCCACGCGCTGCGCGCCGCGCTGAGTGAGGCGGACAACCCACCATGCAACCAGAGCCGAAACTAGGCCTCCCACGACGGCCGAGAGCGCCGCACCCGCGATGCCGTCCCAAATCACGGCCGGGGGTAGATCAGCTAACGAGGTCAGCGGGTCAACTCGACTCATGGGCCAAGCATGCCCACTGACCGCCGGCAGAGCCGAGCACGACGAGAGCAAGCCCGAGCCGCGTCAGCTGGGGCGCGACGGTAACCGGCGGAACCGCTGCCCACTGTCCGCGCGGGGTGTACCGCACACGGCACACCCGCACCACAGGCCTCACCAGCGACACGCCGAGCGTTGGATATCCAGATCTACGTGCTCTCGGCACGGGAGGATGACCTCCATGACAGCCGCAAGCGTTCACCGCAGCCGCGTGCGTAGCGCCGGCGTCGCGTTTCGGTTGTCACCCGAGGATCGCATCGAGTTGCGCCGCCGAGCCGCGGCCGCCGGCATCTCCGTGCAGGCCTACCTAGAGCGGGTCGCGCTCGGCCGGGAGTCGGCCACCGACCTGCCGCCGGGTCCGACCCGCATGCCGCAGGAGGCGCTACCCATCGAGTGACAAGGCGCCGGGCAATGCCCCGGCATGACGAAGGCCCCCGCTGCGAACGGGAGCCCTTGTCGAGGTGAGGACCTGAGTTTGCCGCTCAGTCCTCGATATGTCAGCCCCGGATAGGAAGGGGTGGCTTTGTGCTGCCCACTGTAGCCGAATCTGTTTCAGATACGCATGCATGCCAGGTGTGCCGTGTCGCGCCTGGTGTCGTCCGCCCAGTGCCGCTGCGCACCATCGCGTGCGACGACTGCTGGTCGGTCGTCGCACCGGCCACGCACCTGCCCGAGGAAGCCACCAGCTGGCACCCCGAGCCCGAGCCCGGCGCCTACTCGACCCTGCCCGCCTGGACCGGCCCCCAGCCCTGGCTAGACGCCCTAGGCGTCGAACTCGCCGGCGAGAACGGCCGCGCCGTGCTCGCCCTGGTCAAGATCACCCCCGCCACCGTGCTCCTGGTCGCCACCCACGACGCGCAACGGGCCGACCTGGGCACCGGACGCAACCTGGCCACCGCCCACGCCACCGTGGCCACCGCGTGCCGGGTCAGCGTCTCCACCGTCCGCCGCGCCCGCACCGTCCTGGCCCACCTGGGCTACGCGGCCACCGTCGCCGGCGGCCGCTACCTGACCCGCCACGAACGCGACCGGGCCAACGCCCACCACGGCGGCCGCCAGCTGCGCTGCGCCTCTCTGCGTGCCCTGACCATGCCCCGCCGGCATGCCCCAAGCCCTCCCACCCCTGTGGACAATGAGCACCTACCCCGTAGGGGTGAAGTTTCTCCCTCATCTCACCCCGGAGGGACTTACCAAGGCGCGCGCGGCCGCGCGCCCGGAGCCGCTCCGCGGCCACATCGAGGGCCTCGCCCGCCACGACGACGGCCCGAGCCGCACCCGCTGCCAGTCCAACGCCTGGCCGGCCACCTGGCCAACCGCCTGCCCTGGCTGGCCCGCGGCCACATCGGGGCCCTGTGCACCCTGCTGGCCTCCCTCGACCTGGACGAGAACGGCTGGACCGCCGCCCAGCTGCTCGACCACATCGACGCCGACGCCCTGACCCGCGGCCTCTACGTGCCCGACCCACACCGGCAACGCAACCCCCTCGGCCTGCTCCGCACCCAGCTGATCCGCGCCGTCGCCGGCGTCGAGCCGCCCCGCCGGCGCCGGCCGGCGCCGGCGACACCCCCGGCCGGGGCCGCCGAGCCGGCGGCCAGCCCCCAGGTCATCGCCGCCGCCCGCGCCGCCGTCGCCGCCGCGATCCAAACAGCCAAAGACGCCCAGAGGACCTGGAGCCCCCGACCGCGAAAAAATGACCTCCCAGAACGGCCACAGAGCCACAAACTCGACTCACCCGGCACCGACATACCCACCGGGCCCTGAACGGGCCCCAGCGTGGCTCCTGTGCGTTTTCAGCCCCTCCAGCGGGTCAATATGGGGTTGATTCGGGGGGCCTCAACCCGCCAGGGTGCCTGACGTGTAGGACCGGAGCGGCCGTGAAAGCGGCACTGCGGGGACTCAGGGCACCGACCCCGGCTGAGGAAGCCCGAGACGGCACGCGGTGCACCTCGGCGCACCCCGAGCCGCTGGACGCCAGCCAGAAGCTCCGCTGAGGTGGCCGCACACGATCCCGTACTGCCAGGGCGGTCCCTCCGCACTGCGCCACATCACGGCGTGCGCCTGGCGCTCCTCGCCGTGGGTAACCCACTCGACCTCCACCGGATCCACACCCGGCAGCCTGACACAAGAAACCGTGCCCGGCGGGCCGGTCAACCCGGGGTCGCTCCCAGGGCTCGGAACGTCAAGTGCAAGAGGTGTGTCGGTCAGTTGATCCGGCAATTAGAGCGGTCGCGGAGGACCTGCGCGACGCCTCGTGACAGACGTACTCGAGATAGTCCTCACGTCGGCCGACATAGGGGAAGCAGCAACCAACTAGCTCCCCGACACAATGAGGACCCAATGACCGAGAACCCGCCGCCGCCGCGGCTCGCCTTCGCCGACGAATCCGGCTCCAACAGCCAGCTCGACCCGGACACGTTCATCCTGGCCGCCGTGATCTGCTCGCCCTCCGACGTGGAGACCGCCCGGGATGCCATGAAGGCCCTCCAACTGATCCGTCAGAGCAAGGTCCACTGGCGCGACGAGGACGACAAGCGCCAGACCCAGATCACCGCGGCCCTCGCCGGCGCGCCCCTCGATCACCTGGTCGTCGTCCGCTCCTGCTACCCCGACGACAAGCCCGAGCGCCGGCGCGCCAAGACCATGGCGCGGTTCATGGTCGAGCTCGACGTCCTGGGCGTCTCCCACGTCACCTTCGAATCGCGCGGACCGGGCGACAAGGCCGACCGCGCCACATTGGACCGGGTGCGCGCCACGCGCGCGATCGGCTCAGGTTTGCGCATCGACCACCTCCGCGGGCGGGACGAGCCGCTCCTGTGGGCAGCGGACGCGCTCTGCGGGACCGTCACCGCCGCGCGCACCGGCGCGCCTCAGTTCTTCGGCGTGGTGGCCAGCCGCGTCCAGCTCATCGAAATGCGCGCCCCGGACTGACCCCAGACATGCGCGAACCGCGGGCCCTGTCGTCCGGCAGGTATCCGCGGTCCACTTCCGAGCACCACCTCAATGGGTCGGCCTGCGCCCAACGATACCCGTGCGCGACCCCTGGCGCCACCACGTCCGCACGCGTGCGCGCCACCTCGCGCCACTGCGTGACCTGGCGTGCGCGCCACCTCGCGCCACTGCGTGACCTGGCGTGCGCGCCACCTCGCTTCACCACGGCGCCTCGCGTGCGCGCCACCGCGCGCCACCGCGCGCCACTGCGTGACCTGGCGTGCGCGCCACCTCGCGCCACTGCGTGACCTGGCGTGCGCGCCACCTCGCTTCACCACGGCGCCTCGCGTGCGCGCCACCGCGCGCCACCGCGCCACCTCATGTAGACCGACCCTCCCTGCCAGAGCGTCGCGTCGATCGGCCCGCGACGTGTCGTCTGCGCCAGTCCCGCCGAAACGCGTCCACACCTGGTCGCCACGACGCGCTTCGGCGGGAGCAAGCTATAGGCAACGGTGCCCCTAGGCCCCCGGGCGCACGAGGAGTTCAGAGAGGGGGCTCCGTCGCCAGAACTGAACGCAGGTCCTCGCAGTCGTCGGGGGCCGGTCCGGGCAGCCACCCCGCGCGGCCCTTGGTCGGCCTCCCCCGCCCGCCTATCCGGCCGGCCCCGAGCCGGCCCTCATGAGCCATCCCCTCAGCCGCCAACGCGGCCAGCAGTGACCTCAGCTGGGATTGAGACGCCAGACCCAGCCCGTCTAGTCCGTGCAGTGTGGCCGGCAACGCAGCGAGTACCTCGGCCCGACACGTCGCCAGCGGCCGAGGGCGACGTGTCGGGCGCCCACGGGGCGCCTCGGCCTCGGCCGCCAGTGCCGCGCGGACTGCGGCTCGGTACTCGACCGGCACCCCGTGCCCGGACGACTCCCAATGGCTGGCCGTGTGCTTGGTTACCCCGACCCGTTCGGCCAGCGCCGACTGGGGCAGCCCAACCGCCCTCCGCTCTTGGCGCAGCTGCTCAGCCGTGATCGGCTCGCCGGCCGCCTCGGCGAGGAAGAGGACCCCACGTTTCCCGGTCGCACCCGCATGCTCGACCCGCACCTCTCCCTCAGCAATCAGTTCATCTAGAGCCGCCCGGGCGCGAGACGCGTGCACGCTGTAATGCGCCCGCGCGAGAACCTGCTTCATCGAGAGTCCCGGCTCCTGAGCGACGACGGCTCGCAGTCGCGCTTTTACGTCCTGGCCTGCAGGCGTCGGCTCGGTGCGCATCGCCGCCAGCTCGGCCGCGGCCGCCAGCTCGGCCCACCTCGGCACCCACCGCTCTTGACGCTCCCAGCGGGACCAACTGATTGGCGCCACCGCTACCCCGCGCGCCGCCATCCGCCTAGTCATGCTCTCCTGGCTCAATCCCAGCCGGCCCCGCTCCCGACGTAACTGCGCCACCTCAACCGCGCCCACGCGCGTTGGCACAGTGGCCCGCTCACGTCGCAACAGGCTCGTTTGCTCATCGGGACCCGGACCCGGCCAAAGGGTCAATTCATCCCCGAGCGCGTGCAGCTCGCCGCGCTCAGCCAGCAACTCAACGAGTCGCGCCCCTCGCCCTTCGGCCGCCGAGGACAGCCCACACGACCGGAGCACCTCGGCCCGCCGCCGGCCCGGCGCGCCCTGGACCGCCGCCCGGACCCGCGCCGCGTCCCCATCGACGGCCTGAGCTTCGACGGCCGCACGTCGCAGCGCCGCCCTGACTTGCTCGGTTGCCCACCTGGGCACCTCCGGCGTCGCCTGTGCGCCGTTCTCCCACTGGTCAAGCAGCGTCGACCCGAGCCCGGCCGCCCGGGCCAGGTCACTCCTGGACCATGCAGCCGCCCGGCGCGCCTCGATCATCTCAGCCACCAGCACCGGCGCGACCTCGGGCGGCGGAACGGTTCCCTGGCTGAGCCACAGACTTTGCGTGGTCCCGTGCCGGTGTGGGCGTTCCCTCGTCTGAATCGCGCCGGCCTGTTCGGCGTACGCCACCGCCTCGGCACGTCTAGGGCTGCGCCGCTCCACCTGGGCGCGGGAGATCCCCGGATCGGCCCGCACCTCGGCGAGTATCTGACCGACCAACGCCGGCGCGCCTCCCAAGCTCACTCCTGCCGCCGCCGCCTGGGTCTCTGCCTCCAGCGCCCCGGAGACCTGAGCGGCCATCTCAGCCGGCACCGGCCGACCACTCTCCCACTGCGCCACCAGCGGCCGAGACACTCCCAGCCACGCCGCCAACGCCCCCTGGGTGACGCCGGCTGCCGTCCGCAGGGCCCGCAGCTGCGACCCGTCGAGCGACGCCGGCGTTGACGTCTCCGCGGGGGCCGGCCCGGGCAACAGGACTACCGCCAGGCGCGCCCTCCCCTTCTGCGGGCCGGAGACCCACGACACCGGCCCCGGGGTGACGTGCACCAGTTGCGCGGCGATCGCGACATCCACCGCGGCCAGCGTGGACATCAGTCGACCGCCCAGTGCTTGGGCCACTGCTCGCCTTGTCCGACCGGGACCACGGGCTACCTCGGCCGCTACGTGATTCGCATCCACCCACGGAAGGCTAGCACCGTGGGAACGTTCTGTTACGTTGCCTTTTCCAGTCGCACTGCCGTAGACCTGTCGCGTGGCCCAACGCGGACTGTTCAGAGAGCGCCCTATCGAGGCGCCCATCTTCGTCAACCTCCCGCGCGCGACGTGGGAGGCGCTAGAGGACCGCTGCCGCGCCGTCAGCACGGAGCGAGACGAGGGAGTGACCCCAGCCGACTACGTGCGCGAGCTCCTCGCCTCCCATCTCGGCCTCACGGCGGACGGCCACCCATGACCGCGGCCTCCGTTGAGGCGGCAGACACCACTCCGGCCCGGTGGGTTGCCGTCCCCGAGAGCGTGTATGCCGGGCGCCAGACCGCGCGCGCTGTGGCTGTGTACGCCGCCCTGGCACAGCACGGGGACGGCCGCGGTGGGACCGTCTGGCCCTCCCAGGCAACGCTCTCCGGCCTACTCGGCTGTTCACGCTGGACAGTGAAGCGCGCCCTGGCCGAGCTAAGCGCTGCCGGCATCGTCACCGTCACTACCCGCAAGAGCTCGACCGGACGGCGCAGCATCTACGAACTCCCCCCGGTCGTGAGTGAGGGCCGATATGTCCGGCTGCCCGCCGATGCCCTGCACGGCCTGACTCGCCCCCAGCTGCG
>Ga0073909_10000350_pt1 | contig 15821 bp, 13 predicted proteins | sample Coa_R1_6_FD_66439 | JGI IMG/M metagenome (GOLD analysis project Ga0073909, IMG submission 66439) | Surface soil microbial communities from Centralia Pennsylvania, which are recovering from an underground coalmine fire. - Coalmine... | ecosystem: Environmental > Terrestrial > Soil > Unclassified... | reverse complement strand
GCGAAGCCCTGAGCCCAGGCCTCAGCGGATCGCGGCGAGGGTCGGTGATGCGAGGAGTGGGGGATTCTTGGCGACGTAGCTCTTGACGCCCCGCAGGATCGCGCGGGCGATCTTTTCCTGGTAGGCCTCGTCGGTGAGCCGACGCTCCTCGTCCGGATTGCTGATAAACGCGGTCTCGACCAGGATGGAAGGGATCTGCGGAGCCTTGAGCACGGCGAAACCCGCCTGTTCGACCTTTCCCCGGTGGAGAGAGTTGACGTCGCCCAGCTCGCCGAGCACGGCACGACCGAGCTTGAGGCTGTCGTTGATCTGAGCGGTCAGGCTCAGGTCGGCGAGGGTCATTTTCAGATAGCGGTCCTTGCTCTTGAGGTTCACGCCTCCGATCAGGTCCGCCTCGTTCTCGCGCGCGGCCAGCTGTTGGGCCGCGGTGCTCGTCGCGCCGCGCTCGGACAGGGCGAACACCGACGATCCGCGCGCGTGAGGTTTGACGAACGAGTCGGCGTGTATCGAGACGAACAAGTCGGCCCTGACGAGGTTGGCTTTTTCGACTCTCGCGTCGAGCTTGATGAAATAGTCGCCGTTGCGCGTCAGAAGCGCCCGCATGTTGGGTTCGGCGTCGATCTGCGCCTTCAGCTTGCGCGCGATCATCATGGTCACGTTCTTCTCGTAGGTGCCACGCCGACCTCTCGCCCCCGGATCCTCTCCGCCGTGCCCGGCGTCGATGGCGATGGTCACCAGACGGTCGGCCGCAGGTTCGACCTGCTTGGTGGACGGTGGTCTGGGCGCCGTTTCGGGCTTGCGCTCTTCGCCTGCCTCGCTCGGGTTTTTCCCCAGGGACTGTTCCATCTTCAGCGCGGGTTTCTGCAGCAGCGCCAGGATCGGGTCGACCGGCTGTGTCGGATAGATGTCCAGCACCAGGCGGTGTCCATAGTCGCCTATCGGGGCGAGGGTGAAGATCTGGGGCTTGACCTCGGTCTTGAGGTCCAGCACCACTCGAACCACCCCTGGCTTGAAGCGCCCGACCCTGAGGTTTCCGATGTAGGGGTCGCCGTCGGAGACCTTGCCGGCGAAAGCTTGTTGCACGCTCGGAAAATCGACACCCTCCAGGTCGAGCACCAGCCGGTCGGGGCCCTTGATGCTGGTCAGTTTGTGCTGCAGGGGTTCGGCGGACTCCAGGGTGACTCGCGTGTATTCCGGTGCGGGCCACACTCGAACCGCGCGAACCTGCTCTGGCGCGGCCGCGAGCGCCGGCTGCAACGCGACGGCGACAAACAGGCTCGCGACGGCCCATGGCGACGATGCGCGCACGCTCAGGACTCCCGGCAGCGGGCTAAACATCGTTCCCCCTCTGTGCTGTGGGCGAGCGCCTTGATTTCCCTTCCGGTACCGAGGTACGAGAGGGTGAACTCGAGGTCGGGAGTGGGGAGTGCGTCCCCGGCTCGCTCCGGCCACTCGACCAGGCAGACTCCGTCTCCCCGGAAGTATTCGGCAAGGCCCGCGTCCACAAACTCATTCGCATCCAGGAATCGATAAAAATCAAAGTGGTACAAGTTTAATCTAGAAACCACATAAAGTTCAACCAGCGTATAGGTCGGGCTTTTCACCTTTGCCTGGATACCCAGGCCGCGCAGCAACCCTCGAATCAGAGTCGATTTTCCGCTACCGAGTTCACCGCGGAAATACAGCCGCATGCCCCCTTTGACACATTCCGCGAGGCGCGACCCGAGCCGGCTCGTCGCAGTCGAATCGTCCAGATACGTGCTCCAGTGCGATTTCACGGGCGGCTGGCTATTATCTGGCGGATGAGTCATTCGAACACGACCCGAAAGGGTGGGCGCCGGAGCCCGGGCCCGGCCGAGCTGGCGACGCTGGCCGCGAAGATCAAGACCTGGGGTCGCGACCTCGGATTCCAGGCAGTCGGGGTCGCGGATACCGACCTCTCGGAGGCGGAGCCCCGCCTTCGCGCGTGGCTCGCGTCCGGTTTCGCGGGCGAACTCGATTATATGCGAAGGCACGGCACGAAAAGGACGCGCCCGCCATTGCTGGTTCCGGGGACTTTGCGCGTCATCTCTGCGCGCATGGACTACCGGCCCGACGCGCTCGGCAGCGCACAGGTGCTCGCCGACGGGAACAAGGCCTTCATCGCGCGCTACGCGCTCGGACGCGACTACCACAAGGTGCTCAGGGGGCGCCTGCAGCGGCTTGCGGACACCATTTCGGGGGAGATCGGCCGATTCGGTTACCGGGTGTTCACCGATTCGGCACCGGTGATGGAGGTCGAGCTCGCGCGCAAGGCGGGAATCGGATGGAGAGGCAAGCACACGCTGCTCATCGCGCGCGAGGCGGGCTCGTTCTTTTTCCTGGGAGACATTTACACCGACCTGCCGCTTCCTGCGGACGCGCCGGTGCAGGAACACTGCGGCACCTGCAGGAAGTGCATCGACGTGTGTCCGACGCAGGCGATCGTCGCGCCCTTTCAACTGGACGCAAGGCGCTGCATTTCCTACCTGACGATCGAGCTGAAGGGAAGCATCCCGGTCGAGTTGCGGCCCCTCATCGGCAACCGCGTATACGGATGCGACGACTGCCAGCTCGCCTGCCCCTGGAACCGCTATGCCCGGCCCTCGGCCGAGCCGGACTTCCGCGTGCGCAACGGACTCGATTGCGCCGAGCTGGTCGAGCTCTTCGCGTGGACCGAGGACGAGTTCCGGCGTCGGATGGCCGGCAGCGCCATCCTGAGGATCGGGTACGAGCGCTGGCTTCGTAACCTCGCCGTGGGACTCGGCAACGCTCCCGGGAGTGCGGGCGTGACTGCCGCGCTGCGGTCGCGGGCGCAGGACAAGTCCGCCCTGGTGCGCGAGCACGTTCGGTGGGCGCTGAAGCGGCAGGAGCAGACTCCCGGTCCCCTTCGCGGAAAGCGCCCGGGAGCCGCCTCGCTTCCTTTGCTATAATGCTGCTCGACCCGCCTTGTTCCCAGGTTTCCCTCCCGTGATCGAAGTTCCTCCGGCTCAGACCCAGGGCGGAAGGAGAATTTTCGTTTGCCGAGTTTCGCCGAACTGAATCTGCTGCCGGAACTGCTCAGGGCCGTGGCCGAGCAGGGATACACCGAGCCCACGCCCATCCAGGTTCAGGCAATTCCTCTGGTGCTTCAGGGACGAGATGTCCTCGGCGGTGCACAGACGGGCACCGGCAAGACCGCGGGATTTACGCTCCCGCTCCTGCAGCGGCTCTCGCGGCACGCCAATACCAGCGCTTCTCCGGCGCGTCATCCCGTGCGCGCGCTCATTCTCACGCCGACTCGGGAGCTCGCGGCGCAGGTCGAGGAGAGCGTGCGCATCTACGGCAAGTACCTCGCGTTGCGCAGCACGGTCGTGTTCGGCGGCATCGACATGAAGCCGCAGACAGCGGCGCTGCGCCAGGGCGTGGAGTATCTCGTGGCAACGCCGGGACGGCTGCTCGACCACGTGCAGCAGAAGGCGGTCAACTTGCAGCAGGTCGAGGCCTTCGTGCTCGACGAGGCCGACCGCATGCTCGACATGGGCTTCATTCCGGACGTGCGGCGCATCATGTCGCTGCTGCCAAAACAACGACAGAATCTCCTGTTCTCCGCGACGCTGACCGGTGAGATCCGGACTCTCGCAGAGTCGTTCCTGCGCGACCCCGTGCTGGTTCAGGTCGCGCGCAACAACGCGGCGGCGGAATCGGTCACGCACCTGGTGCACCCGGTCAGGCGCGAGCGCAAGCGCGAATTGCTTGCGTACCTCATCCAGTCGCGCGATCTGCGCCAGGTGCTGGTGTTCAACTCGACCCGCATCGGAGCCAACCGACTTGCCTACCAGCTCAATCGTGACGGCATTCATACCGCCGCTATTCACGGCGACAAGAGCCAGCTCGAGCGCCTTCAGGCGCTCGACGACTTCAAGTCCGGAAAGGTTCGCGTGCTGGTCGCGACCGACGTCGCGGCGCGTGGACTGGACATCGAGGACCTGCCGCACGTGGTGAATTTCGAGCTGCCGGGCGCTCCCGAAGACTACGTTCATCGCATCGGGCGTACCGGCAGAGCGGGTGCGAGCGGCGAGGCGATTTCTCTGGTCTGCGCCGAGGAGCACGAACGGCTCGAAGCGATAGAGAAGACGATCCGTCTGAACATCGTACGGAAGATCGTTCCCGGATTCGAGCCCGAATTGAGCGTGGCGCCTTCCATGATGAGCCGGCCGGGGGGCCGCGGCGAGGGCGGGGCGCGGGAGCGCAGGCCGCGTCACGGCGAGCGCGACCGCCTCACGCGTCCGGCTCAGCCGGCGAACCGTCCGGCTCAGTCGGCGAACCGGCCGGCTCAGTCGGCGAAAAACGCCGATCCGATTTTCAACTCTCCCTACGAGCCGGCGCCGGTGGGCGCGGCGCCTGCCCGACCCGCGCCGGCACAGCGGGCCCCGCGCCAGGTGGCGGCGCTCCTCGGCGGTCTGCCCAAGGGCAAGTAGCTCAGCTGTCCGCCCGGAACGGGCTGCGCTCGTTGAGCTCGTCCACGTAGCGGTCGATGCCCTTGGATTCGCGCGCGAGGAACTTCTCGACTGCGTCGGAAAACTGGGAATGGCGCAGCCAATGCAACGACCAGGTCTGGATCGGCATGAAGCCGCGCGCGAGCTTGTGCTCGCCCTGCGCGCCGCCCTCGAAGACGCGGATGCCGCGCTCGATGCAGAACTCGATCGCTTGGTAGTAGCAGGCTTCGAAATGCAGCAGGGGCACGTGCGCGAGGGAACCCCAGTAGCGGCCGTAGAGGGTCTCGCGCGAGAAGATGTTCAGAGCGCTCGCAACCGGCTTGCCTTCGAGCTCGGCGAGCACCATGAGTAGGTTCCCGGGAAGCTCTTCGCCGATCCGCCTGAAGAACTCGAGGTTGAGATAGGGCGTCGAGTGGTGCGCGCGATAGGTGCCGTTGTAGCAGCGCGTGAAAAACCTCCAGTGCTCCTCCCGGATCTCGTTCCCGACGAGACGGCGCAGGCGTACGCCCGCCTCCTGTACGCGGCGTCGCTCCTGGCGGATCTTCTTGCGCTTCGCCGACGAGAGGTCGGCGAGAAAATGCTCGAAGCTCGTGTAACCGTGGTTCTCCCAGTGAAACTGCACCGCCCGGCGCAGCATCATCCCCTCACTTTCCATTTCACGTGCTTCGGTTTCGCCGGGAAACAGCACGTGCAGCGAGGAAAACCCGTGCGCCAGCTCCAGGGCCGCACGGATGAGCAGCACCCGCGTGGCGCTGTCGCGAGCGAGCAGCCGAGGCCCGGTGACCGGGGAGAACGGCACCGCGGAGAGGAGCTTCGGATAGTAGGACAGCCCGTAGCGATGGTAGGCATCCGCCCACGCCCAGTCGAACACGTATTCTCCGTACGAATGGTTCTTTTCGTACAGGGGCATCGCGCCCACCAGCGATGCGTCCTGCCACAAGGTCAGATAGCGGGGAGTCCAGCCGGTATCGGCGCACGCGCAAGCGGTCTCGTGGAGAGCGTGTAGGAACTGGTAGCGCAGGAAGGGATGGTCGGCGGCGAGCGCATTCCAGGCTTCCGGCTCGATCCCACGGAGCGTGTCGACGACTCTCAGAGAGGGTGCGTCTTCCTTCATCGAACCTCGCGACGCGGCGATGTGCTGCGCGATTATAGGATCGATCGGCCCGGCCGTCGTGGCGCGAGACCCCGATTCCCGATGGTAGACTCCTCCGATGGCGAACATCGTCAAGATCGCGATTGCCCAGATCAACTGCGTGGTCGGCGATCTGGCAGGCAACGCCGCCAAGATTCTGCGCTGCTGCGCGGACGCGCGCGCTGCGGGCGCGAACCTGGTGCTTACGCCGGAGCTGGCCCTGTGCGGCTATCCTCCGGAGGATCTGCTCCTTCGCGATGGCTTCTATCGGGACTGCGCCGTCGCGCTCGAGCGCCTGGCTCGCGAGGTGAGCGGCATCACGCTCGTCGTCGGCCATCCGCACCAGGACGATCGGAAACGCTACAACGCGGCGTCCGTCGTTCGCGACGGACGAATCAGCGGCACCTACTACAAACATACGCTGCCGAACTACACCGTCTTCGACGAGGAACGCTATTTCGAGCCCGGCGATGCTCCGTGCGTGTTTCAGGTTGGCGAGACCCGCTTTGGCCTCAACATCTGCGAGGACACCTGGGGAGCGCTGGGGCCGGTCACCGCGCGTCCGGACCGGGACGACGTCCGGATCGGCATCAACATCTGCGCCGACGCGTGGGATGCCTTGGCGCCGCGCGCCGCACGGGAGGCGGGTGCGCAGGTCCTGCTGGTGCTTAACGCCTCGCCCTACCACATGGGCAAGCACGCGTCGCGCGACGATGTGATGCGCGAGCGCGTGACCGAGACGGGCATGGCGCTCGTGTATGCGAACCTGGTGGGCGGGCAGGACGAGCTCGTTTTCGATGGCGCCTCGTTCGCGCTCGACAAGCGCGGGGAGAAGGTGTGCCAGCTCCCTCTCTTCGAGGAAGCGCTCGGCTACGTGACCTTCGTCGACGGCGAGCCGGAACGTGGCGCGATCCCGAAACCTCCGTCTGCGGAGGCCGAAGTCTACAAGGCCCTGTGCCTTGGCGTACGCGACTACGTGGACAAGAACCGGTTTCCGGGAGCGATTGTCGGGCTGTCCGGCGGGGTTGATTCGGCGCTTACGCTGTGTATCGCGCGCGATGCACTCGGGGCGGAGCGGGTGCGCGCGGTCATGATGCCCTCGCGGTATACGGCGCAGATGAGCCTCGAAGACTCCAGGGAGATCACCAGGAATCTCGGCGTTCGCTACGACGAGATTCCGATCGGTCCGGCGTTCGAGGTGTTCCTCCAGTCGCTGGCGAAGGAATTCAAGGGCCGCCCCGTGGACGCCGCCGAGGAAAACCTTCAGGCCCGCATCCGCGGCACGCTGCTGATGGCCCTGTCGAACAAGTTCGGAGCCATCGTGCTCACCACTGGCAACAAATCCGAAATGGCGGTGGGTTACGCGACGCTGTATGGGGATATGGCCGGCGGATTCGCGGTGATCAAGGACATCTTGAAGACGCTCGTCTACCGTTTGTGCGAGTACAGGAACGGCATCGGGCGCGTCATCCCGGAGCGCGTGCTGACGCGCCCGCCGTCGGCCGAGTTGAGGCCCAACCAGACCGACCAGGACAGCCTGCCTCCGTACGACGTTCTGGACGCGATCATCGCGGCTTACATGGAAAACGACCTCAGCCCTGCCGAAATGATGGCTCAGGGCTTTGACCCGGAGAACGTGAGGCGCGTGGTGGAAATGATCCACCGTAGCGAGTACAAGCGCCGCCAGGCGCCGATAGGGATCAGGATCACGCACCGCGGATTCGGCAAGGATTGGCGCTATCCGATCACTTCCCGGTACCGGGAGCCGTACGAGTAGCCAACGACTGCGCGTCTACGTTTCGGGCTCGACGGCCGTTTGTTAGCTATACTGGCAAGCGCGGGTCAACGCAGGAGGGAAGCCATGAAGAAAATTGAAGCCGTCGTGAAGCCTTTCAAGCTCGACGAGGTTCGCGAGGCGCTTGCCGAGGTCGGAGTCACGGGACTCACCGTCACGGAAGTCAAGGGTTTCGGGCGCCAGAAAGGGCACACCGAGCTCTACCGCGGCGCCGAATACGTCGTGGACTTCCTGCCCAAGGTCAAGGTCGAGGTCGTCGTCACCGAGAAGATGCTCGAAGGCGCGATCGAGGCGATCGTGAAAGCGGCGCGCACCGGCAAGATCGGCGACGGCAAGATCTTCGTGACCTCGGTCGAGCAGGTCGTGCGCATCCGCACCGGCGAGACCAACGAAGCGGCGGTCTAGTTCGCAACCCGGGCATGCAGGAGGGCCCTCACTTCGAAGCGGCCCTGAGCAATACCAGGAGTGCGCCGCTCCCGCCCTGATTTCCCGGTGCTTCGCAGTAGGCGAGCACCTCCTCGCGTTTGGCAAGCCAGACTTGCGCTCTTCCCTTCAGCACCGGCTCTTTCCCGGGGGAGCGCAGGCCCTTCCCGTGGATGACACGGACGCAGCGTAGCCCGCGCTTGAGGCTCATCCGGAGGAACTCTGCGAGCTGCAGCCGCGCCTGCTCCCGGTCGAGCCCGTGCAGGTCGACGAAGTCCTGCACCACCCAATGCCCGCGCCGCAGCTTGCGCAGCACGTCGGGGCCCAGGCCGTTTCGCAGGAAGCGAGGCTCCTCTCCGGTCTCGATCGATTGTTCCCAGGAGAGGGGACCGTCCAGGCTTTCCGCGACGGCTTCGTGACCATCCAGCAGCGATTGAATCGGTACCGCGGGAGGTGCCTTGGGCGAGCGCCGCACCCGCGCCTCCGCTCGAATGGGCGTGGTGTTGCGCACCGCCTCGCGGAAAAGAGCGGCTTCGCCTTCCGGAATCTCGCGCGTCGGGCTCTTGCGCATGGCCGCCTCCGCGGGCGCTAATGCAATCCGTCGAGGAACTTCTCCGCGTCGAGCGCAGCGATGCATCCGCTTCCGGCGCTGGTCACGGCCTGGCGGTAGATGTGGTCCTGCACGTCCCCGGCGGCGAATACTCCGGGGACGCTGGTCGCGCTCGCGTTCCCTTCGTTTCCGCCGCGTGTCACGATGTACCCACCCTTCATGTCGACCTGCCCATCGAAAATCCCCGTGTTCGGCGTGTGACCGACCGCGACAAACAGGCCGTGCACGTCGAGTTTCTGCCTTGCGCCGGTGTTCACGTCCTTGACGTTGATGCCGTTGACACCCTTCGCATCACCCAGGACTTCGTCGAGCACGTGATTCCAGCGGACGCTGACGTTGCTCTTGTCGAGCAGCTTCTTTTGCAGAATCTTCTCGGCCCGAAACTTGTCTCTGCGATGGATGACCGTGACGTGGTGGGCGATGTTCGAAAGGTACAGCGCCTCTTCAACCGCGGTGTTGCCGCCGCCGACGACAGCGACATCCTGGCCCTTGTAGAAGAATCCGTCGCAGGTGGCGCAGGCCGAGACCCCCTTGCCCATGAACTGCTTCTCCGATTCGAGTCCGAGGTAGCGGGCCGAGGCGCCGGTCGCGATGATCAGCGCGTCGCAGGTGTATTCGCCCGCGTCGCCCTGGAGGCGGATGGGACGTTCGCGCAAATGGGCTGTGTGGATGTGATCGAATACGATCTCGGTTTCGAAGCGCTCGGCGTGCTTCTGGAAGCGCTCCATCAACTCGGGGCCCTGCACCCCCATGCTGTCCGCCGGCCAGTTGTCCACATCGGTCGTGGTCATCAACTGCCCGCCGGGCGCGAGGCCGGCAATGACGACAGGGCGCAGGTTGGCCCGCGCCGCATAGACCGCGGCGGTGTAGCCTGCCGGGCCGGAGCCGAGGATGAGAAGCCGCGAGTGCCTGGTTTTCTTCGACATGACGGGAGGATGGGGACAGAAACTCGGGAATTCAATCGCGCTCGGACCGGGCAATTATAGCCGGGAACTCCGCGCCTCTTTCGCATTCCTCCGAGGAGGATGCTGGTCGCGCAAGCCGATCGCTCTCTCGGTTCGCGCGGAGACGGGCCGTGCCGGTGTGGTGATAAGATATGACGGTGGAAGGTTCCCTGGGAGGACTATACAAATGACAGCTCCGGCAAGCGTGTCGATGCTGCTGTTGCGGAATGTGCCGCTGTTTTCGGTCCTTCCCGAGAACCAGCTGGCCTTGCTGACCGGAGTCGTCAGCCGCAAGAGCTTTCCGCGCGGGACCACCATCATTTCCGCCGGGGACATGACCGAATCGCTCTTCGTGGTGATCTCCGGCCGCCTCAAGGTGATGATCAGCGACGACGAGGGCCGGGAGGTGATCCTTGCCATTCTCGGACCGAACGAATTTTTCGGGGAGATGGGCCTGATCGACGACCATCCCCGCTCCGCCAGCGTGGCTGCTCTCGAGGCTTGCGAACTCCTGAGTCTCTCGAAACGGGACTTCAAGCGTTGCCTCGCCGAGAACTTCGAGATGGCGATGACGGTCATGCGAGGACTGGTCAAGCGGCTCCGGGAGGCCGACCAGAAAATCGGCAGCCTCGCGCTGATGGACGTCTACGGTAGGGTGGCCCACTTGCTCCTGGATATGGCGGAAACGATAGACGGGCAGAAAATCGTCACCAGGAAACTGGCCAAGCAGGATATCGCCAAAATGATAGGCGCTTCGCGCGAGATGGTCAGCCGGGTGATGAAAGACCTCCAGTCGGGAGGCTATATCGAAGTGCGCCCCGGATCGATCTTCCTGCACGAAACGATCCTGACCATCGATTGAGGGGGCAATCGGGGAGTTCGGTGGACTTTATTGGACTCGACGTTGGGGCATTGAATCCAACATACCCTCCTTGAAACGGAACCAAGCACCCCTTCCAAGCAAGGTCGCAGCGTTGCTGCGCGAATCGCGGCTGTTCGTCCTGGTCGCGGCGGCCCTGTACCTGTCGCTGGTCCTCGGCACGTTCAATCGCGGCGATCCCGGGTGGTCGCACAGCGTTGCAGCCGGCGATATTCGCAACCTTGGCGGCAAGGTGGGAGCTTGGATCGCCGACGGGCTCCTGTACCTTTTCGGGATCTCTGCCTGGTGGTGGGTCGCATTGCTGGGGCTCGCCGCGGTGTGGACCCTACGGCGCCTGGATGGCGCGCCGGGTAGCGATCGGCGGTCCGTTTTCATCGCGTTCGCGGGTTTTTGCGTCCTGCTGCTCGCCTCCAGCGGAGTCGAGGCGCTGCGACTTCACTCGCTCAAAGCGACTCTCCCGCTTGCCCCGGGGGGCATGATCGGCGAAGTCGTGGCGAAGGTGTTGCAGTCGGGGTTTGGATTTACCGGCGCGACTCTGATACTGCTCGCGCTCTTCGCGACGACCCTTTCGTTGTTTACCGGTATCTCCTGGCTCACCGTCGTCGAGAAAATCGGCGCCGGGCTCGAATACGCGTCCGTGTGGATGTTCCAGAGATGGCAGAGCTGGCAGGACCGCAAGGCCGGGGCGATCGCCGCGGAGCGGCGGGAAGCGATGGTGGAGGAGAAGCGCGAGATCCTCATCGAAGAGCACGAGCCGATCCGCATCGAGTCTCCGGTGGTCGAGATCCCCAAATCCACCAGGGTGCAAAAGGAAAGGCAGGAGCCGCTTTTCCGCGAGCTGCCCGACACTCCGCTGCCGCCCTTGAAGCTGCTCGACGAGGCGAGCAGCGATGTCGAAGTCCTCTCTCCCGAGACGCTGGAATACACCTCCCGGCTGATCGAAAAGAAGCTGGGCGACTTCGGCGTCCAGGTCAGGGTCCTTGCGGCGTATCCGGGACCCGTGATCACCCGCTACGAGATCGAGCCCGCGGTGGGCGTGAAAGGCAGCCAGATCGTCAACCTCGTCAAGGATCTCGCGCGCGCGCTGTCGGTCTACAGCATTCGCGTGGTCGAAACGATTCCCGGGAAGTCGTGCATGGGCCTGGAGATTCCCAACCCGCACCGCCAGATCGTCCGGCTATCGGAGATCGTCAGCTCGCGCGCGTACCACGAGATGCACTCGCCCCTCACGCTCGCGCTCGGGAAGGATATCGCCGGCAATCCGGTGGTCGTCGATCTCGCGAAGATGCCTCACCTTCTGGTCGCAGGAACCACCGGGTCGGGCAAGTCGGTGGCGCTCAACGCGATGATCCTGTCGATTCTGTACAAGACCGAGCCGCGCGAGGTGCGCCTCGTCATGGTCGACCCCAAGATGCTCGAGCTCTCCACCTACCAGGGTATTCCGCACCTGCTCGCTCCCGTCGTCACGGACATGCGGCAGGCGGCGAACGCGCTGAACTGGTGCATGGGGGAGGTCGAGCGTCGCTACCGGCTCATGACCTGGGTCGCGGTACGCAATCTCTCCGGATACAACCACAAGGTGGCGGACGCCGAGAAATCCGGCAATCCGATCAAAGACCCGGAAACGCTCGAGCTGCCAGAGCCTCGCAATCTGGAGAAGCTGCCGCATGTCGTGGTGATCATCGATGAGCTCGCAGACCTGATGATGGTCTCCGGGAAGAAAGTGGAGGAGCTGATTGCACGTTTGGCGCAGAAGGCGCGCGCCGCGGGGGTTCACCTGATACTTGCCACGCAGCGCCCTTCGGTGGATGTCATTACCGGTCTGATCAAGGCGAACATCCCCACGCGGATCGCGTTTCAGGTCTCGAGCAAGGTGGATTCGCGCACCATCCTCGATCAGCACGGTGCCGAGTCTCTGATCGGCCAGGGCGACATGCTCTACCTGCCACCCGGTTCGGGCATGTCGCAGCGCGTGCACGGCGCCTACGTCGCCGACCATGAAGTGCATAAAGTGGTGGAGTACCTCAAGTCGCTCGGACGGCCCGAGTACCTGGAGGGTGTGCTCGAGGGCGAGGAAGCCGACTCGGCCGGCGAGCTCGCAGGCGAACGCGACGGCGAGTCCGATCCCCTCTACGATCAGGCCGTCGAAATGGTGCTGCGCACCCGGCGGGCGTCGATTTCGCTGGTGCAACGCCATCTGCGTATCGGCTACAACCGCGCGGCGCGCCTCATCGAGCAGATGGAGCACGCCGGCCTCGTTTCGGCGATGCAGACGAACGGCAATCGCGAGGTGCTGGTCCCCGCGAAGATTGAATAGCGGGCGCAGATGAGACTGCGTCGGAGTCTGGCGGGGGCACCGCTGCTGGGTGTGATCCTGGCCTGCGCACCGGTTGGCGTCCTGGCATCGAGCCTGGAGCGCTTCTCCGACTTCATCAACGGCACCCTTACCGCGCGCGGCGAGTTCCAGCAGAAGATCTTCGACAGGAATCGCAGGCTGCTGCAGGAATCTAGCGGGAGCCTCGCGTTTTCGCGTCCCGGCAGGTTTCGCTGGACCTACGTGAAGCCCTACGCCCAGCTCATCATCGGCGACGGCAGCAATGTGTGGATCTACGACGAAGACCTGAAACAGGTCACGGTCAAGAAGCTCGGGCTGGCGCTCGGCTCCACGCCTGCGGCGTTGCTCGCGGGAAACAACGACGCGATGCGTGCATTCCGACTCTCGGACCAGGGAGCGAAGGACGGCATCGAGTGGCTCGAGGCCTTGCCACGTGACAAGGACGGCGGCTTCGAGAGGATACGCATGGGCTTCGATGCGTCCGGGCTTCGGATCATGGAGCTGGTCGATGGATTCGGGCAGACCACCGTGCTGAGATTCAACTCGCTCGAGCGCAATCCCAAGCTCAGCCCGGATCTGTTTCGTTTCGTGCCTCCCAAGGGTGCGGACGTGATCGGCGACGTCAACTAGCCCGATACCCGCGGCAGAGCGAATGGCCGATTTGTTTCCCGCCCGCGCGCCGGTGCCTCCGCTGGCCGAAGCGATGCGACCGAAGACGCTCGCCGACGTGATCGGTCAGGCGCACTTGCTCGGCCCCGGCAAGCCCCTGCGACTCGCGTTCGAGTCCGGCAAGCCGCACTCGATGATCCTGTGGGGACCGCCTGGAGTCGGCAAGACCACGCTCGCGCGGCTCATGGCGTCTGCCTTCGATTCCGAGTTCATCGCCCTGTCAGCGGTGTTCGCGGGGGTGAAGGACATCAAGGAAGCGGTCCAGCGCGCACAGGAGGTCCTTGCGACGTCGGGTCGCCGCACCATCATGTTCGTCGACGAGGTCCATCGGTTCAACAAGGCCCAGCAGGACGCGTTCCTGCCGTTCGTCGAGCAGGGCCTGCTGACGTTCATCGGTGCCACCACTGAAAACCCTTCGTTCGAGGTGATCGGCGCGCTGCTGTCGCGCGCCGCGGTCTACGTGCTCCAGAGCCTCTCCCAGGCCGAGCTCGGTGAGCTGTTCGATCGGGCTGCGTCGCGTTCCCCTGGAACGCTCGTGTTCGACGCTGCGGCGCGCGAGCGCGTGATCGGACTGGCGGATGGCGACGCGAGACGCCTCCTCAATCTGCTCGAAATACTTCAAACCGCCGCGGCGAGCGCGGGCGTCGACGAAGTCGACGGGGAGTTCGTGCAGAACGCGGTGGCGCGCAACCTTCGTCGCTTCGACAAGGGCGGAGACGCGTTCTACGATCAGATTTCGGCGCTGCACAAGTCAGTCCGTGGCTCCGATCCCGACGCGTCGCTGTACTGGCTGGTGCGCATGCTCGATGGTGGGGCCGACCCGCTTTACGTCGGCCGCCGCGTGGTGAGAATGGCGGTCGAAGACGTGGGGCTTGCCGACCCGCGCGCGCTGCGCGTCGCGCTCGACGCGTGCGAAACCTACGAGCGGCTTGGCAGTCCCGAGGGCGAGCTCGCGATCGCCGAGGCGGTGATCTATCTCGCCTGCGCCGCGAAATCTAACGCCGTGTACGCCGCGTATAATCAGGCGCGCGGTTTTGTCTCGGGAGACGAAAGCCGTCCGGTGCCACAGCATTTGCGCAACGCACCGACCAGGCTCATGAAGGAGCTCGGATTCGGCAAGGACTACCGGTACGCGCACGACGAGCCGGACGCTTACGCCGCGGGCGAGAACTACTTTCCCGAGGGCATGCCCGCGGTGAGGTGGTACGAACCGACCGACCGAGGACTGGAAGCGAAGATCGCCGAGAAGCTGACCCATTTGCGCAATCTCAACCCCGCCAAAAAGAATAAGAAATAATATACATGCTCGATCCGCAGCTGCTCCGCAACGATATCGATACGGCCGCCAGGCTGCTCGCGGCACGCTCGTTCTCGCTCGATGTTGCGGCATTCAGGGCCATCGAGGAGGAGCGTAAGCAGGTCCAGATCCGTACGCAGGATCTGCAGGCCGCGCGAAACCAGTTCGCCAAGCGCATCGGGCAGGCCAAATCCAAGGGTGAAGACGTCGCGGGGCTCATGACCGAGTCCAATCGCGCCAATGAAGAGCTGCTGGGGCTCGAGAAGCGTCTCGAGGCGATCCAGCAAAGGCTGCAGGATTTCATGCTCGCCGTGCCGAACGTTCCTCACGAGTCGGTGCCGGCAGGAAAGTCCCTGGAGGACAACGTCGAGGTCAGGAAGATCGGTGTACCGCGCGCGTTCGGGTTCCCGCCGAGGGACCATGTCGACATCGGCGCGAAGCTGGGTCTACTCGACTTCGACGCGGCGACCAAGATCGCCGGAGCGCGCTTCGCACTGATGAAGGGGCCGCTCGCGCGCCTGCATCGGGCGCTCGCCCAGTTCATGCTCGACGTGCACACGCAGGAGCACGGGTACACCGAGGTGTACGTGCCTTATCTCGTCAACGCGAAGAGCATGCAAGGCACGGGCCAGTTGCCGAAATTCGAGGCCGATCTCTTCGCGGTGCCGCGAGGTGAAGAGGGAAAGTTCTACCTGATCCCTACGGCAGAAGTACCGGTGACCAATATCGTTCGCGACGAGATCGTTCCCCTGGAATCCCTGCCTTTGAAATTCGTCTGCCACTCGCCGTGCTTTCGGAGCGAGGCAGGTTCGTACGGCAAGGACACGCGAGGCATGATCCGTAACCACCAGTTCGACAAGGTGGAGCTGGTGCAGATCGCGCATCCGCAGAAATCCTACGAGCAGCTCGAGCAGCTGACGGGCCACGCCGAGGAAATTCTAAAGCGCCTGGAGCTGCCGTATCGCGTCATGGCCCTGTGTACGGGGGACATGGGGTTCGCCGCAGCGAAAACCTACGACATCGACGTTTGGCTCCCGGGACAAAACGCATACCGGGAAGTTTCCTCTTGCAGCAATTTCGAGGCGTTTCAGGCGCGGCGCATCCAGGCACGGTATCGCAACGAGAAAGGCAAGCCCGAGCTGGTGCATACCCTGAACGGATCGGGGCTCGCCGTGGGGCGCACCTTGATCGCGGTCATGGAAAACTATCAGCGTGCCGATGGCGGAATCGACATACCGCG
>Ga0073909_10000346_pt1 | contig 15915 bp, 10 predicted proteins | sample Coa_R1_6_FD_66439 | JGI IMG/M metagenome (GOLD analysis project Ga0073909, IMG submission 66439) | Surface soil microbial communities from Centralia Pennsylvania, which are recovering from an underground coalmine fire. - Coalmine... | ecosystem: Environmental > Terrestrial > Soil > Unclassified... | reverse complement strand
CGGAATGAAGGTGCGTCACGAATGCTACTTTGAGATTCCCGGGTTCGACTTCCGGAAGTTCTCTTTTGAGGGCTGCGGCTTCAGCGCGGCGCACAACACCTGGACCGAAATCGATGAGGTAAGCGCGATCATCAACGACAATGGCGGTCGCAGGGCCGGAACGGTCGGGATCGGGAATAGGCGTACCGGTACCGAGGAGCACCACCTTCGTCCGTGTTGTGGATGCCTTAACGGGCGAGCCTTGTGGCGGAACTTCCTGCGCATGGACAGTGTTGCTGGACCACAGCACCGACCAAAGCACGAGCACGAAACAGCCGACTCGTTTCATGACCCGGACATCATAACAACAACTCCGTCCTCGGTAACCGATTCCTACGTGCCGGATGACGTAAGTGCTTGACGGGCTATTGGTTGTTGTAAACAGGCGACTACACTCATTAACCCTTAACTGCTTAGAGCCTGCTGGCCGCCACCTCTCCAACCCAAGGGAAGTTGAGTACTAGCCTTGCCCGCTGCTCAATATCAATTTGCCACCTGTTTTCCGCCCCGAATTGCCTCTCACCTGAAAATCTCTGGACCTTTTTGCGGAGCTTTTTCCGCAGTTGTTAGTAGAGGGGCTAAACCGAAGAGGATGGACAGGGGAATTTCTCCCCTTAGTTCTGAGACAGAGATGCTAACTGCGAGGTGACGTATGACAGCCAACGAGGCGATCGCGCCGGCATCGGCGCAAACTCATTCCTTCAATCTCATTCGCGTGCTCTCGCAGCCGTGGCTGGATCGCACCATTGCGGCCATCGCTTGCGTCCCACTGGTCTATGTCTCCTATTACCGCTATCAACACTGGCATCACGGCTTCCCGCTGATCGCAGCAGCAGTCAACACGCTGATTGTGGTCGTAACGATGATCATTCGCCGCCCGCCCAAACGTGTGACGCCCAACCCTTTGTATTGGCTGCTGGCTTTTGTAGCCACGTACTGGTTAATCCTGATTCTGGGTCTTTTGCAGAAAGGCAGGCCCTTGGCTGCAAATTGGATCTCAGATTCGATTGCAGCAGTGGGCTTGCTGGTGGTCGTGTGGGCACGATTCAGCCTCGGCCGCAACATCGGTTTTGTGCCGGCCCAACGCGAGCTCGTGCACACCGGCGCCTACGCGTACATGCGCCATCCCGTCTATACGGGAATGCTGCTTACCAACATTGCATTCGTACTGCGCGCTTTCAGTCCCCTGAATACGCTGCTGATGGGCCTTGGTGCATTTTGGTTCATTCCGGTCAAGAGCCTCGTGGAAGAAGACTTCTTACGTGACGACCCACAATATGCTGCCTACATGCAGAAAGTGCGAGCGCGGTGGATCCCATTTGTGATCTGAAGAAGGGGGTTATACACGATACCTGCAACCAATTCCGAATTCACCAGCCGCATTCGCGGTACACGCCGGCCGCACTCACATTGTTGGTAGCCTGTGGAGGACACATGCGACCTTGGCATGAAGACAAAGCGATGCGAGTGACTTGCTACTTGCTCTTCGCGCTCGCCCTCACTGTTTCTGTCACGCTCTCGATCATTGAGATTTTGAGATGAAAGGCGTTTAAGAAACCAGGCATGTGGGCCAACTCTGGAAGTCCCTGCGCGCCTCTCCAATCATGAAGGTGGATCCAAACGACCCAGCCACTGCTTCAGTCCGTCGCTGGCTGGACAGATCCCATACCCAGCATTCTTCTGAGTCGCCACAATACCCAGGCGATCGCGCCCAGCGATGCGATCCAAACTGCGAATGCAATCCGCACAACCCATGCAGGCGCTTCCCCGACTCTCCGCAACACAAAGGGCAGAAAATTCCACGTCGTGATGTGAACGTAGTCCCACGGATCGGTGAGCATGTCGTCGTTCGTCAGGCCCCACGCTTCTCGCTTGTTGAGAACGAATGCCACGATGTTTTTGAAGCGCAGCCACACAACGTACGTCGGATGTCCGAGCGTGGTCATCTGATAGAGCTCCAGCGACAGCCAGAACATGACCGAAGCCACCTGAACGGCGGCCGCGATTCCGATAACCACCAATCCAACCCGCCAGACGAACTGGCCCAACTCCCGGCGATAGTGCATCCACAACGGTACAGAAATGAAAGCCACCAGTTGCGCTGCGCTCGACACGTAGCGGTCTCCCCAGGCTGAATCCCCGCTCCACACTGTGTAGCGCGCATAGAAGCTGACGTAAATAAAAAGAAGGACTGCTGCGCTGATCAGGTAGGCCTTGACCGGTCCGCCGAACCTCTTCCAGCCAACGATCATTACCAGCAAAGTCAGAATTAGAAGCGGGTCAAAAAGGAAGATCGATTTCTCGGGAGCGAACAGCGCTCCGAAGAAGCCCACATGGAATGGAACCTCGAACGGATAGTTCGCGGGCAGCGACGGATTCATCTCGCGCGCCTGCTGCGCCACCACTGACACGTACGTGTTCAAGAACGATCCGAAGCGGTAATACTGATACACGCGATCGATCAGCACGAACACGGCATAGATTGGGAATGCGGTCGCCGCATATTCACGAAAGCGCGTCCATATATCTGCGACTCGCTTCCCTTCCATCCACAATGCCAGCGCGAGGAACACCGCGCCCATCACCAGGTCCATGCCGGTCGTCAGCCGCGTCAGCAGATTGAGCCCGAACGCGGTCGATCCGGTCGCCAACGCCCGCCGGCTTCCCGTGATCAGCCATTCATACTGATAGGCAAATCCGGCCAGCGTCAGCAGGAGGATGTAATTGTTCTCCATCATGTTCTGCGTGTAATGCAGATGCGTCGTGCACAGCAGCAGAGCCAACGTGCCGGCGACCGCCTCCGTCCGGCTGAACTTGAACCGCGTCAACAGCCGGAAGCACACCAGCGCCGTCAGAACATTAATGAGAATGTTCGTGGAGTACGCGACGATCATGCTGCGCACGGCAGGGTCGTTTCCGTTGTACTCGCGGAACACGCGTAGCTTCTCGATGTACGTGCCGACGATGTCGGCGGGTAGCATGAGCAAGGACTGCCCCATTCCATACCACGCGTAGATTTTCCCGTTGCGGCCGCGCAAGCCGAAGTCGGGGTAGTCTCCCTGAATCACCGGCGGCGCCGACGTCCAGAACGAATGCGTGGTCTGCAGCCGCCGGGTCGTATCCACGGAATCCAAATCCCCGGACTGCACTGCAAACCCGATCAGCCCCGCAGCAACTGCAAGAAGAAATACCGGGTCGCGCCTACGGGCTCGGATCCATTGCACCATGGCATGGGATAGTAAATGAGCAATGCGGACGCTCACAATTTAAGGATGGAAATCGCGGATCGCGATTCGATCAGTGCCCTTGTCCGTGGCAACGCAGCGTGCAACTGCCCGTCGCACCGTTGTAGCTGACAGGAGAAACTCCAGTAGGCGCTACGACATTGAGGTCGAAGTTGACCATACGCTCCCCGGAGATTCCCCCGCTGGCGCCCATCACACCATGCGCCGAGTGGCACACCGAGCACGAAGCTCCGATTTCGGTTACGTGCTTGCTATGCAAGCCCGATGACAGCACGATCGAAAGATCGTGGCACTTCGCACACAGCGCATACGGTCCATTCACGCTCAAGTCGGGATTCGGATATGCATTCAACAGGTCGGTTCCCGGAGTCGTCGCCGTTGAGATTTCATACCGCCGCTCCAGGATATGGTTGAACTTCGACCCGTGGGGCCCGTTCGGTCCCGCTCCGCCAAATTCGCGATTGTCATCGCTGTTATGGCAATCGCTGCAGAAAATCCGCACGCCCATCGCCCTGGCAGCCGTCACTCCATCGAGGCTCATCATGTTCGGCAGCAGACTCGGCTGCGGATACGGACTGGAACGATCGCGCATGACGGGGTGGGCGGAACTTGCAGTCAAGGCGAAATCAGACAAAATATTCAGTGGATCTGCGGCCACCACCGTGCGCCGTGGCAGCGGGCCGTAGTCGATCGCGGTTGTCCCCTTGCCCGTGCTTGTGCCATGGCAGCGCAGGCAGATCTCATACTGGTTGATCGCCGGCCGGATCGGCGTCGTTCCATCCACAGCGCTCACGCCGTCAACGTCGATCTGCGAATTGCGAATTCCCGGCGGCGCTCCGAAAGCGACTGTCGCCTGTGCCCCGTGGCCGTTGTGGCAGTCCACGCAAGTGGTGTGGCGATTCTGATTCAGCACGGCCGCTTCCGTGGCCGTGTGCAGGTTGCTTGCATTAACGTATGGATGCCCCTTCTTCGGCGGGTCGTATTCCCCAAACACGTTCAGGATCGGTTGCAACATTGCGTTGCTTCCGTTGTGACAGGTCACGCAGCTCTGGCTGGTGCTGTCGACGTTGGGCACCGCGGGATTCGGATTGTGCAGCAACCCCGCCGCGCCGCCCGCATTGTGCATCGAGTGGCACGACTGGCAGCCGAACTCCGCTACCGAGGAATACCCGCCCAGCCCAGCGATGGGATTCACCAGCGCCGATGACGTCGCGTGCACGCTCGTGGTCCAGCGAGCCAGCGGGTTATTTAACGAGTTGACGGTTCGAGGCGTTGTGGTATGGCACGCCAAACAAAGCGCGCTGCTCGCCCCATCGCGCACCAGGAAGTTCGCCGATTTCTTGTCGATCGACTGGTTGTGCGGATTGTGGCAACTGCTGCACTCGACGTTGCCGTTGATCAGTTTCACCGACTGCGTTTGGTCGGCGGTGGTGCCCGACACTACGAGTCCTTCCACCAGGCTGGCCGCATCCTTCAATGGCAGCTTCAGGCTGAACGGATGCGACGAGTCCAGACGCTGCATCAAGCCGGCCGACATCGGTTGCGACATCGTGGTCGCGCCGTAGGCGATCATCTGCCCGGGCGCCACCGTTCCATCGTGGCAACTCAAGCACAGTGTGCTGCGGTCATCGATGGTCGGCTGCATTTCGGTGTTCTGCGCCGTGTCGCTCGTATAGAGCTGCGTGTAGTTCTGAGTCGATAGCGTCTGGTTCCAGAGAGCCTTGGTCCCGCCGGAGTGTGGCGCGTGGCAGTAAAGGCATGCCGCCGACATCGCGCCCCGCACCGGAGACGCTGTCGTCGAGAGATCATGCACACCCAACACGTCCCCAGACTGCGCGAATGCCATGCCCGCGAACCACAGCACCCACGCAACCGCGAATCGTTTCACGGCTGGACTCCTTCCGCCTTCGCCCGCAGACCGTGATATTGAAACACCTGCACGCGCCGGTTGTACGAGTCCACGACGTACACCGCGTCATTGCTGTCGATGAAGAGACCCGCCGGTAGCTGGAAGTCACCCAACCGCGTGCCGCGCTGCCCGAACGTGTAGAGAAGCTGTCCCTCCCGGTCGAACACTTGCACGATCCCCCACAGCCCTTCCACCAGATAGATGTGATCTTCCGAATCAATCGCGATGCCCTTCGGCCGGTACACCTGCCCCATAGAGTCGCCAACGCGCCCGATCTTCCCCACCAACTTGTCCTGCGCGTCGAAAATCTGTACGCGGAAATTCATCGCATCCACGACCGCTAAGGTTCCATTCCGCAGGCGCAATTCTGTCGGGAAGTTGAACTCGCCATCACCGCTCCCATGCTTTCCGATGGTGCGCAGGACCTGCCCCTTGCTGTCGAGCACGTACACGCGGTCTCGCAGCGTGTCGGTGACATAAATATGTTGCGTCGCATCGTCGATCGCGATCCCGGTCGGGCGCTTGAAATATCCTTCGCCGCCCTTCAGGCTTCCCAGCGCGCCTTGATACTTCCCGTTCGCGTCATAGACGAAAATCTTTCCGCTGCGCGAGTCCGTGATGTAGATATTGTCTTTCGCATCGACGGCCACGCACTGCGGCTCGAACATGTTGTCTTTGGACTTTTCCTGCCGCTCGAGGAATTTGTACTTGTGTTGCGCGGCGTCGAAGATGTGTACACCATGCTGCCCGGGATCAGTCACGATCACGCGCCCATGCGAATCGACGGCCACGCTGTAAGGCCGCACCATTTCTTTGTAGTCGGGCTCGCCGGCAATTCCGTTGAGCAGCTTGCTCCACACGCCCTGCTTGCCGCGCGTGTCGCGCTCGGAGCTGAAAGCGCGTTGGAAGCTGAGCTTGCGTCCGCCCTCCAGGATGAGATCAGGTGGGGGTGTTTGCAGAGTGACTTTGTGGCGCTTGGTTGCGGTCCAGGCTGGGAGAATGAGCAGAAGAACAAGGCAGCCGACGAGAGCGGCAGCCTTTCGTGAAGCAACCCCAGCGGGCTTCAAAATACGTCGAACCATCTCGACACACTAAAGAAATAGGTATTCACGGTGGTCGGCGGCGCAGCTGCCCCGCTGATGCTCTGATACGCACGCGAGTACCCCGCACGCAACACAAGTTTCCTCAGATTGTAGTCCAGCCGGGTGTAATACCGGTCCGAATCGTTAAACGATTGCAGCGCAGTTGACAGCATGTCACTGTGCGCCCGCGTGAAATTAAAAGTAACGCTCATCCTTCGCAAAGGAGAAGCACCCGCCCCAACGCTGTAAGCATTTCCGTTAAACAGGATCAGGTTCTCGGCGATATTGCCCGGCAGGGGCGTGGGATTCACAAAACCCGCCGCCGTCAACAGAGTGCGGCCGTTCGACTTGGTGTAGTTCCCCGTGAACGTGTAGCGGCGCCAGCCGAACGTGCTGGAGTACATATTAGAAAGGCTGCTCGATCCCTTGTCCTGCTGCAAGCCGCTGTGGGTTCCGCGATATGTGGCACTCCAGTAGGAATAGTCGCTGGTCTTACGGCGAATGAATCCGCCGTAGCTGATGGCGTTCGTAGTATAGATGGCGATCAGCGTTTGGACATTCTGCGCATACGAGAAGTCAGCCGACGTCTCCCAGCGCCCTAACCGCTTTTGGATGCCCACATTCCCTACGAACGACAGACCCGTGTTTCCGGTCTCCTGCGCGTTGTCCACCATCCCGAACGAAAAGTACAGCATCCCGAAAAGGGGTTTGGAGTAGTTATAAGAAACCGTTCCTCCGTACTGCGTCAGATCGTGAGTCTGCCCGGCAAAGTACTGGGACTGATGACTGACCCGGCCATGCAGCATGAAGCCTTTGCCCAAGGCGTAGTTCGCAAAAGCGCTAGTGCCGAACGAATGGGACTCTCCTCCGCCGATTAGAATGATGGGTTCCGTTCCGCCGCCACCGTTGAGGAGTCTTTGCTGTAAGGCGCCGGACAGATTGTCTGTGTAACGAATCTCTCCGGAGAGGTTCAGCTTGTTGGTCGGAGTGATCGTTGCCGTCGTGCTCGTAGTGCTGGTGTGGCCGCTGTTGCTGCCCGAATCTCCCTCGTTCGAGTATCCGGTGCGGCTCCATGAAGTGGTGAAGTATCCCGACATCGGGAGCGGGTGCGACACCATCACACCGTAGTTATTGGACGACGAACTGGAAAACGAATTCGAATTGCCGAGAAATGCAGGAGTGTCGAGACCCAGTGACTGGCGATTGAAATACCCCTGGATTTCGAAACCGTGAAAATTGTAGTTCGAATTCAAATTGAAGAGTCGGGTCCTGGAATGGATATCGCCCTCAGCTCCCAGCACCGAGAAGTCATCGCTTGTATTCGAGAAACTCGCCGTGGCGCTGGGCAAATTGGGCAGAAACTCACTCCAGCCTACCGAAAATGTCTGCCCAGATCCGCGAGTCGTCAGCCCGGCCGTGCCCGGGACGCCAAACTCGCCCGTGTTGTTGAAGTTCTTCCCGTAGCCCACGAAGCCTGGGAAGTGGCTGCCACTGAAAAGATTCGCGTTGGCTGTAACCCCGGAAGCGTTGAAAATTGATTGCGACGCTGAGTTGCTTTGATCGCGGTTGTAATAAGGCTGTACCGTAAAATTGAGGAATTTCGGGTCGTAATAGGAGCCCGTCACAAGTCCTTGTCCCAGCATGTTCAAGCTGTGGCCGGACGCTCCTGGGTCAGAAAAACTTCCTCCATACCCAAAGCCGACGGTACCATTCACATTCATCTTGAGGTTGTCGCCGATTTGCAATTGGGCAGCGCTCAAGGGTACCCACATCGCGAGCGCCACCAGGACCCAGAGTGCGTTCCGGATTTGGCTCTGGCCTTTCATATCGTCCTGCCTACAGCATTTCGATCTTGGCGCCCTGGCGCAGCTTCTTGCCCAACCCTGCGCGCAGTCTCTCGACTCGCTCCTTCTGCGTGTCGGATTGCAGTTGGCTCTTCACTTCAGCGAACGGAATCTTTCCAGCCGGCGTGTGTTCGACCAGGCGGATGACGGTGTAGGCTGTTCCTAACTGGATCAGTTCACTGACGTCTCCGGGCTTCATCGCCAGTGCTGCTTTCACAACCTCCGGCGGAAGCTGATCGCGCCCGACTGGCTTGTGGTCGCCCATGTTCACGCGGTAATCGTCGTCGGAAATCTTTTCGGCCAATATCCCGAATTCTTGATAGCTCTTGGTCTTCTTTGCCTGCTGGGCAGCTTCCTCAGCGCGACGCCGCCCTTCCTTGGCGATGTCGGCTCCGCCACTGGCGGGTGGCAACACCGAGATCGTCTGGATATGAAACTCTTCCGTGCGCGCAAATTTTTTCGGATTCCTGTCGTAGATACTTCTCGCCTCGGTCACGCTCACTTTGGCCTTGTTGAAGACTTCGGCATTCAGGAACGCTTCGATGAGGAGCGAGCGGCGGATCTTTTCGCGCAGCAACTGCCGTGAACCATTCAGTTCTTCCTTCAGGAATCCTTGGAATACCTCGGGACTGGGGAACTGCTTGCGGAACTCCCGCTCTTCGCGGGTCAGCCGCTCGGCCGGAACCGTCATGTTCTGGCGCTTGGCTTCCTGGTACGCCAGTTCCTCGAAGATGATCATGTCGAGCGCGCCCTTGCGGATCTGTGGCTCGAGCTTCTCCGGGAATCCGTTGTGTTGCTTCGCGTATGGGAAGATCGCGAACATCTCGCGCACCAGATCCCGGTCACTCAGCGCAACACCATTCACTCGCGCCACGGTCTTGCCGCTCACCTGCGGAGACGTCATGCGTGCCGGAGGCAACGCGTCTTCCGTCGAGGGAGCGTGCGAAGCCACCTGGGCGGTCGCCGTTACCGCCAGCAGCGCCAGGATCACGGGAGTGAGTCGTAGTTTCATAGCCATCCTCTCCATTTGGTAAAGCAGGGGGAGGAAGTGTCCTCCCCCTTTTTTTATTTCAACTACCACTTCGTCGTAATGCCCATGATTCCGCTGCCTTCGTTCGCTCCGCCCGCGCCGGTAAAGTGGCACTGACGGCAGAATTGCGTAGCAGAAGAAGCCTGGTTGGCGGCCGGGGTGGCACCCGGGTTGTACGGTGCCCACACGAAGAAGTACGTCGGGTAGGTTCCGGATGCGGCCTTGGTGTAGGTCAGCGAGCCCGTGGTGGGCTGACTAACGCTGAACGTGTACATGCTGTGTGGTGTATGGCAAGTCGTGCAAACCACATAAGCATTCGCGGGGTTGTTATCGGGTAGAACCAGCGGGTTCGCGCGCGTATAGGTTACGTTGAATGTGCCGTAATGATCGCGGAATGCCGCGTACTGCGTGTTCGCTTCATTCGGCAGAATGCAAGGCACCGCGGCCGTGCCGCAGGTGCCCATCATGACCTTGGCAGGAGACGTAGCCGTGGCCGTGGTCAGGCCCAGTGCGCCGAGCGTAGCCAACGGGCCAATTGGGTGGTCGTTCGTGTAGTTGCCATCGGCTGTGCCGTCCGAACCAAGCAGTGTCGGAATCGGGTTCGGGCCGTAGCCGGCAGGCAACAGACCCATATTCTTTTCCCAGGACTGGTTGGTCATCATGGCGCCCTTCGCGATCTGCCCGTCATGGCAGCTCAGGCACATCATGACGCCCGTTACCACTTGCTCTTTGCCAACTTCGGTCATGGTTGCCGGCAGCGTGATCGGGAATCCCCCATCAGCGCCGAAGGCGAGGGTCTTGGTGTAAAGCGGTGTCAGATCCTGACCCCAGAGGGCGAGGTTGCCTGAGTTGGGATCACTGTTAGCAGAGGCACCGGTCGCGGCGTTTCCGCCATTCCCGCGCGCGCCACTGTGCGGAGCATGGCAGCCTACGCAACCACGTCCGCCGTTCTGGTGTGCACCCAGCTTGTCAACGCCCGTGATGCCGGTTGCGCCGGTCACGTATGTTTGCGCCATCGCCAGGCTGGCGAATACAGCGATGCACAGCACGAGCATGAGTAGTTTCTTCACTGTTGTATTCCTCCTGATGAATGAATGCTTCTTACTCGGGCCATAGTTACCTAGTCCCGTTCGGCTGATTCGTTCCAGCCAAACTCGTAGCGGCCTCGTTCACTTCCGAGGCCTTCACGGCAGCTTCCTTTTCAGGCGCCCCCGGTGCTGACTTCAGCGAACTTGTGTTGGCGGGCTTTTTGCTCCCGGCTTTCTTCTGCTCGTCGGCCTGTCGATTGCCTTTCTCGGCTAGCGCTTCAGAGTCAGTCACGTAGCGGAACATCTGCACCCGACCCGCAAACTGTTCCGACGTGAACACGCGGTTGTTCTTGTCGATCGCGATGCCCGCCAGCGAGTTGAATTGCCCCGGATACGCGCCGTGGCCACCCATCCAGATCAACAACTGCCCTTCGGGCGAAAACACCTGCACCCTGTCCTGCACGGCGTCCGCTACCCAGACGTGCCCGTCGCCGTCGATCGCGATCCCTTTTGGGCGCGCAAAGTATCCCGGGCCATCGCCCGCCTTGCCCCACGTCCGGATGAACTTGCCGTCCGGATCGAAAATCTCAACGCGATCGTTCCAGGTGTCCGTGACGTAAACCAGGCCATCCTGGTCGACCGCCACATTCGTCGGCTTTGCAAAATCTCCAGGCGTCGTCAGGGTGTGCGCTTTCCCACCGGTTCCGATCTTGCGCAACAGCTTGTGCGGCGGATCTGCGTCATAGACCAGCACCTGGTCCAGGTCGGGATCGGCCACATAGAGGAAACGGTTCTCGTTATCGATCGCCAGCCCCGCTGGACTCGCCAGCCCTTCGCTGATGCTGCCTTCGGCCTTGTGCGTCGGATCGAACACCATCACGCGCCGCATCTCGCTGTCGGAAACGAACAACCGGTCGCTGTCATCGATCGCCAACCCGGTGATCAGCCCGAAACGCGCTTCCACACCGTTCTTGATTAACTGCAGATCTTTCGTTTCAGTATCGAAAATGAAAATTGCGTGTACCTTGCTGTCGGCGACATAGAGGCGGTTCTTCGAATCCACCGCCAGCCCGTACGGCGTCACCAACTGCCAGAGCCGCTTTTCGGTCGTGACTTGCTCACCGACCGCCACCCCCGCCAGCCGGTCCATCCATTTCGCCTTCTTGGTGTCAGGCGCGTCGGGCGGTTTCTGCGAGCAGAAATAATTCATGTAGCGAATGCGCGCGATCGCGGGAGGATTCGGCCAAACAATCTTGGACAGGTCCAGGATGTCCATCAGATTCGGCTTCGGCTTGTCAGCGTCCTTCTTCTTTTTCTTGTCGCAGAACGCCGAACCGGTCAGAAACAGCACGCTGAGTGCGATCGCAAGCGCTGCCGCTCCCGCCTTCCTGTGCATCGATTTTGTTTCCAAGTTCAACATCGCCATCCCCTCGTTACTTGTTGAACGACTTGTGGCATCCGTCGCAGAACGCCGTGTTATTGACCTGGTCCTTCGCCAGCAGACCGGGCTGCGCTGAAGCGTGCGGCTGGTGGCAAGTCAGGCAGTTGATCGCTACGCGCACCTTGCTGTTGTCGGTCGGGTCCATCTGGTCGACCACCGGGTGGTGCGTCGTCGGGTGTCCGCGCCCATACTTCAAGGGCAGCACGGCGGCTTTCGTCATGTAGTCTTCCGGCAATCTCACCTTGTCGCCGAAGATCGCGATCAAGTGCTCGGCTTCCAGCTTCTTCGGGCTGCGCTCGGGTCCGTGGCACTGGAGGCAGAGGCCGTTCGCGTTCTTCACCCGCAGCAGGTGCTCGTTGTCGCTGCCATGCGGCTCGTGGCAGATCGCGCAGCTCTGTTCAAACGCTGGCTGGTGGATGTTCTTTTTCTTGTGCTCCTCGGCCTGATTCGCGTGGCAGGTGAGGCACGCATTCACCGGATCCGGCTTCACAAATCCCGGGGTCTTGCCCGCATGCGGATCGTGGCAGTCGGTGCAATCGCCCGCCGCGCCCGGATGCTGCACTTTGGCCGAAGCAATCTGTTTCGCCTGCTCATCGTGGCAGGTGACGCACAGGTCTTTCGCGCTGGCTGCCGCCAGAACCACCTTGCCTCCCACAGCCGGCTTATGGCAGCTCTCGCACATCTTGTTTTCGAATGGATTGTGCGTGAACGCCTGCAGCAACTTGGGCGACCGGGACTGGTGCGGATCATGGCACTGAATGCAATTCGCTCCGGCAAATGGCTGATCCTGATGCGCCTTCTGCAGGCTCGCGTCTTTGGGATCGTGGCAATCGATGCACAGCGCCGGAGCCGCTTTCGTCAGATGAAAATCAAATTCCGTCTTGCCGCGCTCGCCCGTCTTGTGCGTCACGTGGCAGGTCTCGCATCCCATGTCGAGGGCTGCGTGCCGGCTACCTTTATCTGGAACGTTCAGCCCGGTGTTGTGGCAGCTCAGGCAGAGATTCTCTTTCTCGCCACCCGCGGTCGCCTTGAGCAGTTGATTCTTGTTGTCGCTGGCGTGCGGGTCGTGGCACTTCACGCAATCGCGAACTGCCGGGCTGTGAACCTGGCCCTTGATGTCAGCGGCATTCTTGTCCGCATGGCAGGTCATGCAGAGGCCGTAGGCCGTGGTCGTGATCAGCTTGACCCGCGTTACCTCTTTATTCACGCGAACTTCGTGGCAGCTCAGGCAGCCCATCTGGACCGCGGTGTGAACCGCCTTAGCCTTGGCTTTGTCTTCGTGGCACTCGAGACACTTCTTCGCGTCAGTGTTTGGCTCGAGCGGGACGGGGTGGGTCGCAGCCAAAGCCGGAGCTGCGACGATGAGGACTGTTACGGCGAACAACAACATCGCGAGGTGGGAAACTCTCGCCTGCTCTGCCATCGGCTTCCGATTTTGTCTTGCGAACGACACCTTGCGTAATCCTCTGCCTAATGCTTTTGCACGACCCTCGCCTTTGGCTGCCAGCCTTCGGCAGATTTTGGCTTCTGCTCTAAGTGATTGCTGGATAGAGGCTTGTCGATTTCTATAGTCCGGCAATCGCGAGTAAACGGCCGAGATCTCACCGTGGCGATGGGCCTTCTCCCCCAGCGCCATTGGTGAAATGCCCCAAGTCACCGCTGCTGAAAATTGCCACAAGAAATGGTTCGACCCCGGATTGGTTCGGATGGCAGACATGCGCCGACGTTGAAATATTCAACGCGACTGGCAAGAGAGCGGGTAGTACGCGAAGCACATGGCCCGGTGACCCAGAACACACGCCCATGTAATTGCGTGAAATCACCGAATATTTGTTTGTCTTGTGGCATTTGGCCCATGCCCAACCTGCGGCCGCCGACGTACGCGAGAGACAAGACATTGATTCAATGGTCTTTAACGATTATCGCCACTATGGCGGCAGACTTGCATTTTCTGCAGGCGGAGAAGGGGACCGTTATGGCTGCTGCACCGACCCGTTGGACCCGAAAAGCCTGGCAGACGCTGAGTTCGATCAAGACCGGAGTGGTACTGCTGATCACGGTCGTGGTTCTATCCGCGGCCGGCACGATCGTTCTGCAGAGGCCCGCGACCGAAGCGGATGAGATGCAGCGCGCTTACTCGCCGCAGGTGTTGCGCTTTCTGGACGCCATCGGCCTTACCGACGTCTTCCACGCCTGGTGGTTCATCACATTGATGCTGCTGGTAAGTCTGAGCATCGTCGCGGCTTCCATTGAACGCTTTCCAAATGCCTGGCGATATTTCGCGCGTCCTTACAAATATCCCGACAGGAATTTCCGCCGTGCTCTCGCCACGCAGAAGTCGATTCCCATTCCCGACGAGGAGAGCGGACTGGTGGCCGCCGAACGCGCGTTGCATGACATCGGATTCAAAGGTGAGCGGATGGTGCAGAGCGATCACTTCGGCCTGTTCGCCGAGCGTAACCGCATCTCAGAGATGGCTGTCTACATCGTGCATGCCAGCCTATTGCTGATTTTCTTTGGCGGCATCGTCGACGCCTTATGGGGGTGGCGAGCATTCGTCTCACTCACTCCGGGACAGCAGGCAAGCATGGTCGAGTTGCGCGACGGCACGAAAAAGTTCCTGCCTTTCGCGGTGCGCTGCGACAGTGCAGGCCAGGAAAATTACGCGGACGGTACCCCAAAGAAGTGGTGGTCACAGCTCGCGGTAGTGCAAGACGGCAAAGACATCGAGAAGAAGCAGATTGTCGTCAACGATCCTTTGGTGCACGGCGGGATTCGGTTCTACCAGTCCAGCTACGGACCGACCGGCAAGATCGACAAGCTGATCCTGTCGGCGAGACTAGCATCCGGCGTTGGCGACAAGAAAGAAATCGCGCTGGGCGTGGGCGAAACCGCCTCCCTCGACCCGGACACCAACATCAAGCTCGCGGAGTTTTTCCCCGACTTCGTGGTCGAAGACGGCCAGATCTACAACCGTACCGGATCCCTCGAGAATCCGGCTGCGCATTTCGTGGTGACTTCAGGCAAGAACGGCAAGAACATCAACTATTGGCTGCCGCCGCTCGAAGGCCGCGCCGAAAACGCGCAGTCGCCATACGTGATCGACGGAGTCGATGTGAAGCCTGGTTACTTCACGGGCCTCGAAGTTTCGCATGAACCGGGGCAGTGGGCAGTGTGGGCCGGCGTCGTGCTTATGGGAATCGGACTGACAATCGTCTTTTACCTGGCGCATACCCGGTTCTGGGCGGTGCCAGTTCCCGATGCAAACGGCAAGCTCACGCTCTGGATCGGCGGGACTACCAATCGCAATCGCGAAGCTTTCGAAGAGCGGTTCCGCACTCTGGCCGAAAAAATCGAAGCAGACTTGAAATCACAAAAAGAAGCGCCGGCACACGACCAGATCGCTTCCATCGCCTAGGGGTCAATCTGTAACGGAGGAAATTCATGACTCGCGCACGAGTTGAACAACAGCAGCCCGCCGCCACCGGCACGACGTTGATCGTGATGGTTGGCCTGGGCATCGCGTTCCTGCTGTTCATAGCATTTCTTAATGTGGTGAAGGGCGGCAACATCCTCAACGAATCGAACTTGCTCTACGCCGCGTTGATCTTCTACGCGGGCGCGGGCGCTCTTTATCTCGGATTCGGCGTGACCGGCACCGATTCGTACGTTCGCTTCGCATCACTCGCGACCTGGCTCGGACTGGCCGCGAACACGGGCGCTGTGGCGCATCGCTGGTATGAGGCGGGACATCCGCCGTTCGCCAGCATTTATGAAATGCTCCTGAGCTTTGTCTGGACTCTGGCGATCTTGACGCTGGTCGCCGAAAAGAAGTTCGGCGTGAAAGTGATCGGCACGGTGACGATGCCGGTTGCCATCGTCGGCGTCGTGCTCATGCAATTACTGCGCACCGAGGTCCACCCGCTCGTTCCGGCCCTGCAGTCCACTTGGCTGCATGTCCACGTCACGCTGGCGATGCTTGCCTACGCCGCTTGTGCGCTTAGCTTCGCGCTCGCGCTGATGTTTCTGATTCAGGATAAAGTGCGCAACGAAACTTTCCTGGCAGCTACCAGCTTGTTTGGAATTGGAGTGTATGCGGGGATCCTCACCCGCTTCGAAAATTGGGGTGGCCTCAGCGTTATTGCCTGGAACGCGCAGGAGAAATCCGAAGTGTTCCTGCAGCGGAACGTCCGTCTGTTCGTGGTGATTCCGGATCTTGGCTGGCTGATGCTGCTGGTATTCCTGGTAGTTGCGGCTCCCTTTGTTCTCTACCTTGCGGGCAAACTGAAAAAGAATG
>Ga0073909_10000341_pt1 | contig 15986 bp, 13 predicted proteins | sample Coa_R1_6_FD_66439 | JGI IMG/M metagenome (GOLD analysis project Ga0073909, IMG submission 66439) | Surface soil microbial communities from Centralia Pennsylvania, which are recovering from an underground coalmine fire. - Coalmine... | ecosystem: Environmental > Terrestrial > Soil > Unclassified... | reverse complement strand
ATGCAGTAGATGGAAGCTGCGAGCTTCGAGCCGCGAGCGTTGAGCAAGCCATCCGCGGCGATTCGCTGAGCTTTATGTCCTCTGTGATGGAAAAGAATTCCAATCATGTCTGAAACTCAAGTCGCATCGAAACCTGAAACTCGAAACCCGAAACTCGAAACCAACCTGCGCGAAGTCGCACAAGATCTCGTCGCGCGCGCTATGGCCGGCGGCGCTTCCTCCGCGGAAGCCGTGGTCCGAGAGGGCGACGAGTTCTCCACTACTGTCCGCCTCGGACAGGTCGAGACCCTGAAAGAGTCCGGCTCGCGCGCTGTCGGCATCCGCGTGTTCTTTGGAAAGCGTGCGGCCAGCACCTATTCGAGTGACTTTTCGCGCGCCGGCCTCGATCGCATGCTGAAGTCCGCGCTTGAACTGGCAAAGATCACTTCCGAAGATCCCTTCGGCGGAATTCCCGAAGCCAGCCTGCTTGGATCGCTCAAGGGTGATCTCGATCTCTACCACGAAGACGTTTATTCGCTGCCCGGTGCGGAGCGCATCGACTACGCGCGCCGCGCGGAGAAAGCCGCGCTCGACTTCGATCCGCGCATCAAGAATTCCGAAGGCGGTTCGTTCGACGCTGCCACCGGACGTAAAGTCCTCGCGAACTCGCATGGCTTCGTGGGTGAGTACCGCCGCTCCTACTGCTCGGTGGCTGCAATTCCCATCGCGCAAGACGAAAAGGGCGCCATGCAGCGCGACTACTGGTTCTCAGTGGCGCGCAACCTCGGCCGATTGGATCCGGCTGAGCAGGTGGGCCGCATCGCCGCAGAGCGCACCATCCGCCGCCTGGGCGCACGTAAGGCGAAGACTGCGCAGGTCCCAATCATTTTTGATCCGATGGTGGCTGCATCGATCCTTGAGCACATTTTCGAAGGCGTGAACGGCGACTCGGTGTATCGCGGCGCGTCGTTCCTGGCGGGGAAACTCGGCCAGAAGATCGCTGGCGATAACGTCACCGTGGTTGACGACGGTACCATTCCCGGTGGTTTCGGCACCAGCCCGTTCGACGGCGAAGGCATTCCCACGCGCCGCAAGCTGGTCATCGAAAACGGAGTGCTGAAGTCGTATCTGCTGAACACTTACACTGCGAAGAAACTCGGACTCGAAACCACTGCAAATGCGTCGCGAGGACTGGCGGGCACGCCGGGCATCGGCCCGGGCAATTACTTCCTGCAGCCGGGGAAGAAGACACCGAAAGAGTTGATCGCCGACGTGAAGGAAGGTCTCTACGTGACCGAATTTCTCGGCCACGGCGCGAATCTGGTGACGGGCGATTACTCGCGCGGCGCGTCGGGTCTCTGGATTTCCGGCGGGGAACTAACCTATCCAGTGGAAGAGATCACGGTCGCAGGCAATTTGAAAGACATGTTCCTGCACATCTCCGAGATTGCAAATGATCTGGAGTTCCGCGGCTCGGTGGCTTCGCCAACATTGCGCATCGATGGGCTGACGGTGGGCGGAGAGTAGGGCACCATCAGACCCACTGGGAGATCTTCACCACAGAGACACAGAGTCACAGAGAAGACCTGAAGGCTAAGATCCCGTCGCAAAGCCCAACATCTCGGGCTAAGGCCGACATCAAATATTCAAAGTTTTGTCATCTCGAGCGGAGTGAGGCTATCGCCGAGCGCAGTCGAGAGACCCCGCGTCGGGCCTGCGCTCACTACCGCGGCCTCCGGGCTTTTACACCACGAACTTAAATTGGCGCGCTCGAACCGCAGGCAGGGTCGAAAATGGGCAAAGAAGAACAGCCATGCCTCCTCTGTGTTGTTGCGCTGACAGCACCGCATCGACATCGTAGCGAATAGTACAATCGCTCCATGGGCGGACTCATTCAGCCGACGCTGGGCGCGGACGAGCGCGAAACGAATTGGCGTGCCATCGGCATCGGGGTCGCGATCGTCGTCGCCATCATCGGCATTCTGGTTCTGGTCTCGCGCACGCAGCAAAAAGCCTCCTCCGGACCGCCCGCCTACGCGGCCAATATCAAAGTTTCCGACCTGAAGATGAGCGCCGCAGAAAACTTTGTGGGCGCCACAGTCTCTTACATCGACGGCACCATAACCAATGCCGGCAACCATACGGTCACGCACGTGGTCGCCGAGGTAACTTTCCGAGATTCGATGGGACAGCTCGCGCAGCGGGAGTCGATGAATGTTCGCGTCTTACGCACCAGCGGCCCTTACCCGGAAGCCGTCGACCTGAATCTGTCTCCCCTAGCGCCCGGCCAAAGCAAACCCTTCCGCCTCACCGTCGAAGGCATCTCCGCGCAGTGGAATCACGAGTACCCCGGAATCAAAGTGACGGATGTCACGGTGAAGTAACTACTCCCGTTCCTCGCCTGCAAGGAAGTCCACTCAAAGCCGTGGTGGAAAAACCTCGCTGCCGCGGGGGCGATTCCGGCAACCGTGGGGTTTCTCGACTGCGTTCGGCTATCGCCTTACTCCGCTGGAGAGAGGGGACTGCTGACCCTCGAGTGTTTTCCTCTGTGCCTCTGTGTCTCTGTGGTGAAGAAGCAGTTCGACTTCAGTCCGACAGCTCGAAGTACTCCAGCAGACTCACTCGCATACAATGTCCCTCGTGTCTGAAACCAAACCATTCCGTCTGACCGGGTCGGTGAAGGCTGCGGGTTGAGCGTCCAAGCTTAGTCCGGCGGCGCTGGACTCGGTGCTTGGGAAATTAGCCCGGCAACACGATCCGAACGTGCTGGTCGGCTTTGATCATGCCGACGACGCCGGCGTGTATCAAATCGCACCCAACCAGGCTCTGGTTCAGACCGTCGACTTCTTCACGCCCATCGTTGACGATCCTTACACCTTCGGCCAGATCGCCGCCACCAACTCGCTCAGCGATGTCTACGCTATGGGTGGGCGCCCACTGACTGCGCTTGCGCTGGTGTGCTTTCCGGAGGAGGCCGACCTCGCGATCCTCGAGCGCATTTTGGCCGGGGGATTATCGAAAATGATGGAAGCCGGATGCACGGTGATCGGCGGCCACAGCATTCGCGACGAGGAGACCAAGTTTGGCTATTCGGTCACCGGATTGATCCATCCCGAGAAGGTACTGACCAATGGAGGAGCGCAGCCCGGCGATGCGCTCGTCCTGACCAAGGCCATCGGCACAGGCGTGATCTCCACGGCGATTAAGAAGGAAAAAGCCGAAAGCGCCTGGGTGGAAGCGGCGACCGCATCGATGACAACCCTGAACAAGAGTGCGGCCGAGTTGCTCGGGCGCGAGGCATATCCAGTACACGCGATGACGGACGTGACCGGCTTCGGCCTGATCGGCCACGCGCGCGAAATCGCACTAGCCAGCAAAGTGTCGCTCGAGTTACGTGCCGCGAGTGTCCCCGTCCTTCCGGGCGCACTCGAATGTGTGCGCGCCGGGCACGTCCCCGGTGGCCTTAAGGCCAATCGCGATTTTGCGGAGTGTATGGTCGAGTACGCCGATGGTGTCGCCGAGGATTCGAAGACGTTGTTGTTTGACCCGCAAACCGCGGGAGGACTTCTGATTTCCGTTTCCGCAGAGGTCGCGCTCGATCTGGTTGCGCAATTACGCGATATCGGCCTTCCCGCCGCTCGCATCGGCGATGTTCGGCCATCTACGAAACCTGTGATCCAGGTTTTGTGAGTTCCTGCGGTCCAAAAACGTCAACCAGGTGACCTAAAATCCCGTTGGTTCTGCGCAAATGCTGTGATACTGTCGGCGCGAATTGAGGGGCTCTTGTCCCTCCATCCCCCAAGCTGAGGTATCCCGCATGGCCACAGGTGGCTTCGGCACGACCAGTGTGAACCCCTCTACTACATCCGTGGAGCAGAGACTGCGCGCCGAGCAAATCGTAAAGAACGCCGCGGGTTGGTTTCTCGCGATCGCCGGACTTTCGATTCTGAATTCGGTCCTTGCCATGAGCGGGACGGGCTTCCATTTCATCTTTGGCTTGGGCATCACCGCAATTGTCGATGCCATTGGCCGACAGGGTGGCACGACCGGATCAGCTCTCGGCCTCGTCGTGAACCTGTTCATCGCGGGCCTCTTTTTCATGTTCTGGCATTTCGCGCGGCGCGGCGAGAAGTGGGCGTTCTTGGTCGGGATGGGACTCTATGCGGTCGACGGCCTGATTCTCGTTCCCTTCAAAGACTTCCTCAGCGTGGCCTTCCATGCGTATGCGCTCTTCCGTATCTACGGCGGCATGCAGGGATTGCCGGTGCTCGAAGAGCTTCGCCGCCGCGACCTCGCCACCAACGCGCCGATCGTGCCCCAGTAAAGCGCTTTTTCGCATTGGCAACATTCCCCCAATTGATCATTAACTCGACTTTGTCATCGTGAGCGCAGCGAGGGACCTCTGCACTCTGCGAGTGGCACGGCGGCACCTCAGCCCTGCCTGACGTTTTCCCAGCATCGTCGCTGACTCCCGCCGCATCTGATTGAATACCCGTTCTCGCAATAGTCTCTTAAGCGAAGCACTCTAATCAGAGCTCGCCTTCTCACAATTTTTTCCAATGGAGGTCTTTATGCAAACGCGCGAATTAGGCCGCAGCGGCCTGAAAGTTTCCGCCCTTGGACTAGGTTGCATGGGTATGTCGGAGTTTTATGGCGGACGCGACGACAACGAATCGATAGCTACCGTTCACCGCGCGCTCGAACTCGGAATCAACTTTCTCGATACGGCCGATGTTTACGGTCCGCACAAGAACGAGGAACTGGTCGGCAAAGCCATCAAGGGCAAGCGCGACCAGGTGGTGCTGGCGACAAAGTTCGGCATCGTGCGCGACCCGACGAATCCCAATGTGCGCGGTGTGAACGGAAAGCCCGACTACGTGCGTTCCTCGTGCGATGACAGCCTCCGACGGCTAGGGGTCGACTACATCGACTTGTACTATCAGCATCGCGTCGATCCGAAAACGCCTATCGAAGAAACGCTAGGCGCGATGGCGGAGTTGGTGAAAGCCGGCAAGATCCGGCACATCGGCCTGTCGGAAGCCGGCCCGCAGACACTGCGCCGCGCCGCCAAGGTGCACAAGATCACGGCTCTGCAAACGGAGTACTCGCTGTGGACGCGCGACCCGGAGAAGGAAGTGCTTACGACGTGTCGCCAACTGGGCATCGGCTTCGTCGCCTACAGCCCGCTGGGCCGCGGCTTTCTTACGGGACAGTTCAAGCGCTTCGACGATCTCCCGGCCGATGACTACCGCCGGTTCTCGCCGCGCTTTCAGGGAGACAACTTCCAGAAGAACCTCGACCTGGTGAAGCGTGTCGAGCAGATCGCGGCCGAAAAGGGTTGCACGCCTTCGCAGCTCGCGCTCGCATGGGTTCTTGCTCAGGGTCAGGACATCGTGCCTATCCCCGGCACCAAGCGCCGCAAGTATCTCGAGGACAACGTCGGCGGCGTGAACGTGCGATTGACGCCTGACGACATCCGCCGCATCGAGGAGGTCTTCCCCTCGGGCGTGGCCGCGGGCGACCGCTATCCCGAGCACATGATGCACCTGGTAAATCAATAGTCGCCAGTCTTCAGACGCTGGTCGCTAGCCAAGCGATCCACAGGGGTGGTTGAGCCAGAGACTAATGACTGAGGACTGGCGACTGGCGACTAGCGACTAGTTCACTCCGGCTGAAGTGTCTCGTCGATGCCGATGCTTCCGCCCTGCTCAATCGTGATCACTTTCTGCACCGGCTTGTAACCGGTGAGGGTGATGTCGACGACGTAGTTGCCCGGGCTCAACACGAAGTCGACGGGCGATCCTTTGTCGAGCATGCGGCGGTTGACGGCGATTTGCGCGCCCTTGGGATTGGTCTTGATGCTGACCTTGCCCATGCCGGCCTGCGAGCCGGTCCCGCCGAATAGCTTCTTGAACTTGCCGACCGTCTTGATGTCGTCGACGTTGCCGAGCGGTCGCAGCGTCGCGGCGAAATGAAGCTGCTGGCCCGGCTGGCCTGAAGCGGAACTGGTTTCGTCGAGGAAGCCGGGCTTGCGCACCAGGATGGTGTGCATACCTTTCTCCAGGGTGATGACGGAGGGAGTTACGCGCAATGTGTCTTTGCTGTCGACGAAGATCGCCGCGCCGGCCGGTTCAGACGAGACGGCGATGGTTGCGTTCAACGACGCAAGATGCACGACCAGGGGTGTTTTGTTCGCCGAAACAACATCTACAGTTCGCGTTTCCGGCGTGAATCCCGATTTGCTGACGGTGACGGTGTGTTGTCCGGGATTTAACCCAGCCAGCGTATATGGCGTCACCCAGTTGGGATCGGTGCGCCCATCGATTTCAAGCTGCGCGCCGGCTGGTGTGGAATCGATCGAAAGCTGACCGGGCACAGCGGCAATCGGAGCGGGTGCGGATTTCTTCTTGGCGTTGCGTCCGCGAACTGCTACGGTACCCCTGGTTGGAGCCGGTTCGGGCTCGGTCTCTAGCGGCGCGGCGGCTTGCGTTACGGTCTGCGCGGGCTCAGGTGCGGGCGCGGGAGGAGCCTGCTCTACAGGCGCTTGTGACTTTGCAGGAACTGCCGCCGTAGCGGGCACGCGGCCCTCTTCGTCCGTGCTCTGCGACATGGAACGATAAAAAATGTAAGCGCCGACGATCAGGATCAACGCCACCGCCGCGGAGATCGAATACATCATGAGCTGCGGCGGGACGCCTTTGATTTCCTTGATCGCTTTCTGCGCGACTTCGCGCGGTTGAATCTTCGGCTTCTCCGGCTCGGATCGGCGCAGGATGATCGACGGCAGCGGTTCGGCCGCCTCCTCGGTCTCGGGCTTATGCACCGGAGGGGGCGCGACATAGACTTCCTTGAGCGGAGGCAACTCGTCCATTTCCGAGAAGCTGACGCCCTTGGTGCCCGCGACGGCACCTTCCGCCATCATGGGATCGACAGCGATCCTCGGTTTCTCGGTAGTCGGTTCATCCGCGACCGCAGCCGACATGCTCGCGTTGTTGTTGGTGATTGCATCCACCGAGGCCTTCACCACCGAAGTAACAAATTGCGCGCTGGGATCGAGCGTGGGAGCCTTGGCGGTCGGAGAATTTTCCGCGGAGTTCCAGCCCGCAGCCGCGGCTGCCGCTTTCTTCGGCGTAGCCGGAGGCTCGGCTGGTTGCGGTGGCGTCCAGGAGGTTTCCAGTTCGCTGGAGAGTGAAGGCGCAGATTCGTTGAAGCGCGTTTCCGCAGCCTGGGCTTCGACTTTCGGAGCGGACGGGGCTTTTGGAGCCGCCGCAAATTTTGTCGAAGCCGAAGCCTTCATCGCGCCAGGCGCGACGGTCGCCTTCGGTGCATCGGCCTTCTTAGCGGTTTTGCCCGTGGCTTCGCGGCACTTTTCCAGGTCTGCCGCCAGTTCGCGGCCGCTCTGGTAACGTTGCGCGGGATCCTTAGCTAGCGCCTTCATGATGACTTCGCTGGCAACCGGATTAATCTTTGGGTTTACCAGCGCCGGCGATACCGGCATCTCGTTGACGATCTTGTTCCGGACTTCATCGGCATCCGCGCCATCGAATGCCTTCTGGTCGGTCACCATGTCGTAGAGGATCGCGCCCCAGCTGAACAGGTTTGAGCGTGCATCCAGGCCCTCGCCTTGAATCTGTTCGGGCGACATGTAATGAAGGACCGGTTGCGGAACGCCGGTTGCTGTCGCGGCCACCCAGCCCGTGCTCGAAATGCCGAAGCTCAAAATCTTTACGGTGCCGTCCCAAGTCACCATCACCTTGGAAGGCTCGATGCTGCAGTGGAAGACGTTGTGCTCGTGCGCGTGATCGAGCCCCTGGCAAACCTGCCGGCTGATGTCGAGCAGGTCCCAGATCGAAAATCCTTCTTTGCGCGCCAGCATAGTCGCGATGCTATTGCCCTGGATGTACTCCATCGCGGAGCAGAACAGGCCGTCGATTTCGCCCGCGCCATACACCAGCGTAAGGTTCGGGCTGCTTAGTTCTTTGGTCGTCTCGGCTTCTTCCAGAACGCGCTGCATGATGCTCTCGGCATGCTCGCCGAAAGCCTCAAGCTTGTAGGTCTTCAACGCGAGCGTTTGTCCGGACTCCGGATCGCTTGCCTTATAGACGCAACTGGACTCAGACCTCGCTAGTTCCCCGAGAATTTCGAAGCGGCCTATTTTCGTGGACATTTCCTCTAGCCTCATCCGGGCAAAGCCCTGACTCGCGCCTCGAATCGAACCGGGCGCCGCACAGTCTGGGAGCGGATAACATCAAGAATACTTTCAGGTTGCGGTGACTTTCGAGTTACGAAAGTACTCGAAAAATGCGCCCTGCCGTGGAGGCCGAAGGAGAGCAAGGCTTCTTTATTGTTGGGACGCGATCCAGTGCTCGACCAGACGGCGCAGCTTGGCGCCTTCGGGACGTCGACGGACGGCGTCGATCACCGAGACCCGCGCGTCATTTCCGGATCCCCGAAAGCCCAACCAGTAGGGAACGAAGAGTTCATCGTCGAGCGGCGTAGCCGTGATCGAGAGTCCACGCATGCGAAAAAATCCGCGGCTGTATAGAACGCGACGCAACTTGGCGACCAGCAACTCGGTTGCGCGCTCGTTTTCGAGTTCGGGAGCAGCGCAGTTTCGCGTCTCGACGTGCATGATCTCGGAATCGTCCGGAATGTGATCGAACTTGAACAAGTCGAGAGTGCCATTCACGACATCAAGAGCTACCAGATTCTCGTCCGTGGCGCCGCCGTTCACAATGCGTGCGCGAAAAAGTCGAAAGGGAACGTAGAACTCCGCCACGCTGCGTAGCGGCCCGAAGAATCCGTTGCGGAAAAGTTTTGAGATGCCGCTTGCAGAAAACTGTTCCACCGCCTGCTCGCGCGTGACATTCGCTTTGAGGGTGCGGACTCGAGTCATCAGGGGTATGCGGAAGCGACGCCGACGATGCAAGGAGCGCATGTATCAGCGAATAAACATTCTTCGATTCTACGCGTTCTCATATAGACACATCGCTGTTGAGGTGTCGGAAATGACATTTGTCATGCGCGGGCGGTGACACAGTCCACTGGAAGTCGCATGCTGCGGCGTGGATGATGATTGCGCATGCGAAATCGTAGAAATTCTTCCGACGGTACCAATTTTCAGGGGCAATTTTGCGTCGCGTGGGTTGTCGGTTGCCCGTGCGTGTTCTATGCTGGTACGCACGGTTGACACGATGAAACTGTGCCGCGCCACTCGCAGGCGCGCCTTCTTGGGTTCGGGCGTATCACTTAGGTCTTCCGGAGTTTCCTCATGACCCTAAGCAGCTTTGTCGCTAAAAGCGCATTCCGCAACAAGCGCCGCACGGCGCTAACCATGGTGAGCATTGCGCTATCGCTCGCGCTGCTCACGTTCATGATGACGATCTGGCGCGCGTTTTATATTGACAGCGGCAGCGAGCAGTCAACCCAGCGTTTGATCACGCGCCATCGCGTGTCGCTGACATTTTCGCTTCCGATTTATTACGCGCAGAAAATCAAGACCGTGCCCGGCGTGAAGGAAGTCGTACCCACCCAGTGGTTCGGCGGCAAGTACATCGACGACAAGCCGGAACACTTCTTCGCGCAGTTCGCGACTGATCCGCAAGAGTTATTTAAGGTCTATACCGACTTCAAGATTCCGCAGGACCAACTGGAAGCATGGCAGCACGACCGCGCCGGCGTGGTGGTCGACAACGGGCTTGCCAAGAAATTTGGTTGGAAGATCGGTGACCGCATCGTACTGATGGGAACGATCTGGGCTGCGAACCTCGAACTCACGATCCGGGGCATCTTCAACCCGCCGCAGCCGTCGCAGTCGGTCTATTTCGATCGCAAGTATCTGGAAGAAGCCGTGCCGGTCATGAAAGATCAGAGCGGCACTTTCGGTATTTTGGCAGATTCACCGGCCGACGTCCCGAAGGTAGCGACCGCGGTCGATGACATGTTCCACAACTCGCCGCAGCAGACCAAGACGGAAAGCGAGAAAGCGTTCGGCATGGACTTCGTAGCCATGCTGGGCAACGTGAAGGCGTTCATCTTGAGCATCTGCGGTGCGGTGGTATTTGCCACGTTACTGGTGGCCGCGAACACCATGGCCATGTCGATCCGCGAGCGCACGCGCGAAGTGGCCGTGCTGAAGACGCTGGGATTCACGCGCAAGACCGTGCTGGCTCTGTTTGTGGGTGAAGCCGTCATCGTGGCGGCGATCGCCGGACTGATCGGCGTGGGCCTGGGCAGCGGTCTGATGTACATGGTGGGACACAACCCCCAGGCCGGCTTCTTTCAGGGCATTACGGTGAACTGGGCGACCATGATCGTGGCTCTGGTGCTGGCTAGCCTGGTCGGATTTGTCGCGGCCATGCTGCCGTCGTACAACGCTTCGCGCGTCGATATCGTGGAGGGCCTGCGCTACATCGGGTAGCGAGCTTCGAATATGGCGATCCCCATCAGCTACAACATTCGCAACCTGAAGCTTCGTAAGGGCCTGACCATCATGACGGCCCTCGGCATTGCGCTGACCGTGACCACCGTCGTCTTTCTGATGGCGTTGCTTGCAGGGTTGAAGCAGGCGTTCGTCACCAGCGGCGATCCGCTGAATGTGCTGGTGCTGCGCAAAGGCTCCACCGCGGAATTGTCGGGCGGCTTCGACGCGAACCAGTTTCCCACGCTGAAGAACCTGAATGGCGTTGCGAAAGACAAGAGCGGCGAACCAATGGCGTCCGCGGAATGGGTGGTGGTCATCGTGCTACCGCGCAAGGACGGTACGGGCGAGGTGAACGTCACGGTGCGCGGCATGATGCAGGACGGACTTGAGATGCGCCAACTGCCTGCTGACAAGCCGAGGGTGAAACTCGTCGAGGGCCGATGGTTTTCGCCCGGCCAGCGCGAGGTTGTGGTCAGTTCGTCGATTCACAAGCGCTTCTCTAATTCCAACGTCGGCGACACCATGCAGTTCGGCAAAGGTCCGTGGAAGGTGGTCGGCATCTTTGACGCGGGCGGAAGCGCGTACGAGTCGGAAGTTTGGGGTGACGTAAACCAAATGGCGTCTGACTTCGATCGCCAGGGCGCGTTCGCCTCCGCATATCTGCGCGCGACCGATCCCGCGGCCGCGATTGCGTTGAAGAATGCGGTCAGTGATGACCAGCGGCTCAAACTCGACGGCATGCTCGAAACCGACTACTACGCCAAGCAGACCAGTTCGGGCGGCCCTATCAAGATCGTGGGTTACGTAGTCGGTTTCATCATGGGGATCGGTTCGATCTTTGCCGCCATGAACACGATGTATGCAGCTGTCGCGTATCGCAGCCGCGAGATCGCAACGTTGCGGGTCATCGGATTCAGCAGGCCGAGCATCCTGACTTCATTTGTGTTCGAGTCGCTCGTGCTCTCCCTGCTGGGCGCTGTGCTCGGCATTGTCTTGATGCTGCCATTTAACGGCATGACCACCGGAACCTCGAATGCGGTGACGTTCAGCGAAGTGGTGTTTGCCCTGCGCATGACACCGACCGTGATTCTTTATGCGTTTGTGTTTGCCTTGGTCATGGGATTTTTCGGGGGACTGGCACCGGCCTGGCATGCAGCGCGGCAGAATATTCTGACCGCGTTGCGCGGATAGGGGAAAGCCCCCACCCAAGCGGAGCTTGTATGGAGCACCCCCGAAGGTGTTGATTTTGCCAACGACCAACGACTAACGACCAACGACGGAAGACGAATGTCGCTCGATACCAAACATCAAGACTTGCAGAGCCTACGCATTGACCGCTCTGCTCCGGGCTCTGAGGAGCCGCCGAAGTGGTCGACCCGCTACATCCTGGGCGGGATCGGCGTGGTCGTATTGCTTGGCCTGATTGTGTTGGCTTACCGCATCTTTTCGCCGGCGGCGCCAGAGGTCGAAGTGGTGCGTGCCCTAGCAGAAGGTGGCGCCGACACAGGCGGTGTGGTTTTGTCGGCAAGCGGCTACATCGTGGCGCATCACAAGATCAATGTGAACTCGAAGGTCACCGGCCGCGTGAAATGGATCGGCGTTGAGAAGGGCGACAAGGTGAAGGAAGGCCAGGTACTCGTCCGCCTCGAAGACGACGAGTTTCGGGCGCAATATCTGCAGGCCTCGGGCGCCGTCGAGAATGCCAAGGCGTACTTGATGGAATTGCAGAACGGATCGCGGCCGGAAGAAGTGCAGCAGGCGCAGCACAACCTCGACGAAGCGCGTGCCACCGCGGCCAACGACAAGGTCACGCTCGACCGCACGAAAGAGTTGTTTGGGCAGGGAGTCGTGTCGAAACAGGCGCTCGACGATGCCACCGCCAAATACGAGGCGGACCAGCAACGCGCCAATTCGCTGAACCAGACCTTCACGCTCTCGAAGCTCGGGCCCCGCGCGGAAGAAATCGCCCGGGCCAAGGGCGCTTTGCTGCAAGCGCAGGGCACGGCTGCATACGCCAAGTCGCAGCTGGATGCGACACAGGTGCGCGCTCCAGTGAGCGGAACGATTCTGGAACGCAAAGCGGAGAAGGGCGAGTTGATCACGTCGCAGTTCGCGAGCGGAGCGGAAGGCGGGCCGCAAGGTTCGGTGGTCGCGCTGGCTGACCTATCGGACCTGCAGGTTGAACTCGACATCGCGCAGAACGATTTTGCGCGCCTGAAACCCAAACAGCGCGGCACGGTCACCGTGGATGCCTTCCCCAGCCTGAAGTGGAATGGCGTGATCGCCGAGATGTCGCCCGAAGCGAACAGGCAGAAAGCAACGGTCCAGGTGAAGGTGCAGATCGAGAATCCCGACGAGCACCTGCGCCCCGATATGAACGCGACCGTGAAGTTTCTGGCCGACGAGAACCAGGGTGGCGGTCAGCCCGCGGGAGCCGTGGTGCCATCGACCGCAGTGCGCGATCACGACGGCAAGAAGGTTGTCTTCATCGTGCTGAATGGCAAAGCTGTGACGAAGGCGGTGAGAATCCTCGAGCAGCGTAACAGCGGCTACTTGGTCGATGGCCCCATCAACGGCGAGAACGTGATCAGCAATCCGCCAGAGAATCTGAAAGACGGCGAATCTATCCGAATCAAAGGACAGTCCTCATGAGCACGATGACCACCCCGAAAATTGCGACTGGAACCAAGGTCGTGCAGGCCCGCAATGTCAGCAAGGTGTTCAAGCGCGATGCGTTCCAGGTGACCGCGCTCGACAACGTATCGATCGACATCGCGCAGGGAGAATTTCTCGCGCTGATGGGCCCCTCGGGCTCGGGCAAGACCACGCTGCTGAACATGATCGCAGCCATCGACCGGCCGACCTCCGGCGAACTGCTGGTGATGGGCGAGAACATTTTCCGCTTCAATGACAGTCAGTCGGCGCGCTGGCGGAATGAGCACGTCGGGTACGTATTCCAGACGTTCAATCTAATCCCGGTGCTGACGGCGTTCGAGAACGTCGAGCTTCCTCTTCTGCTGACGAAGCTGAACACAGCACAGCGGCGCGATCACGTGATGACCGCATTGAAGCTGGTCGGATTGGGCGAGCGGGTCCACCATCTTCCTAAGCAACTCTCCGGCGGACAGGAACAGCGCGTCGCGATTGCGCGTGCAATCGTGAGCGATCCGACTCTGCTGCTGGCCGACGAGCCGACGGGCGATCTCGACAGCCATTCCGCGACCGAGGTTCTCGAGATCCTGAAGCGCCTGAATGAAGACTTCAAGAAGACGATCGTAATGGTGACGCACGATCCGCACGCGGCCTCGTACGCGCACGTGACGCGGCATCTGGAAAAGGGCATGTTGCTGCCGCCGGCGTAGGACCCCAAGCTGCACAAACGTCGAGGGATCAGGGACTAAGTTCCGCTGTCGAGCGAGCAGAGATAAGTTCTGAATGATCGTATGCCGAAGGGACAAATGGGAAGGGCCCGACTTCAGTCGGGCCAAAAGGACTGGCGACCCGGGCGGCTTTAGCCGCTGAGGTCGGCCTCTCACAGAGAACGGCGCACCTCAGGCGCTAAAGCGCGGGCCATTTTAACCACTTAACGGCACGACTAGAAGTCGTGCCCTTCCCCAGACCTGCTCGGGTCGTTTCCGCAGCCTTCAAGTCTTGCCCTTCCGCTGGGCACGACCCAAAGCCCTCGTCTCTACGCGGATTTTGCCCCTTTCCCTTCCAGTCGCACCGCCAGCACCCTCACTGCCCCCATCCAGATCAAAGCCGCGGCGTAGCCAGCAATCACGTCGCTGGGCCAGTGCACGCCCAGATAAACGCGCGATAAGCCGATCATCGCGATCAACAGGGATGCCACACTCCAGGTCAGGATCCGCTGCCACTTTGCGTCCATGTCATGCGCAAGCGTTCCAGCCACCAATCCATAAAAGCAAAGAGAAATCAAAGCGTGACCGCTGGGGAACGAATACGTACTCGGTTTTGGAATGAAGAACGGATCGGGCCGCGTGCGGTGAAAGGCCAGCTTCAGCGACGCATCCAGGATGCCGGCCCCCATCATGGTCACCAGCGCGACCAGGATGTGCGTGTTGTCGCGACGGTACCAGAGATACGCAAACAGGCAGAGAGTCGCGGTCATGACAACCTGCCAGTCGCCGAGGTTCGTCACGAAGCGCATCAGCGCAGTTAACCCGGGCGAAGCGAAATCGTGGATAACGGACCGCACGGTGTCGTCGAACCGGTCGGTGTGCTTGCGGAGTACTTCGTCGGCCAGCCACGAGAACAGGACGAGCGACGCGATGGAGAGGCCGAGGCTGACCGGTATGACCGCGGTCCACCGTTTATTGAGGAGTTGCCTCGCCGGTCTCTGCAAACGCGACATGCGCCCCAGACTACCAAAAGCGGGAGCGCATGCCGGTTCTGAATCCAGTATTTGGTAGCGGTCTACGCGCGCGGAAGCCCTTGGCGCACGTGCGCAGGGTTCTCTGGATCGGCAATCCACTGCCACGCGCGGCGGCCGTTCTCGCGCACCAGAGTACGTGCTTCGCCGTACTCGACCAGGCGATTGAGCACCGTGGTCACCGACGCGAGCGGATCTTTGTGACGCGCGAGAATGGGCGGGACCTTCTGCTGAATGAGTTCACACACTTCGCGGGCGCCCAGCGGACGCTCCGCTTCCATCAGGACCATACGACAAGCTTTGGTGAAACCGGGCTGGCGCCCGTTGGACTTGCGGTCCACGAGTTCGAGCAGTTCTTCGCTGAGTACTTCATCTCCGAAGAGATTGGCGAGACCAACAATGGTCTGCTTAACCGTGCCAATACGCTTCATCACGTCGGCCCGCTGGCGCATGAGCTGCCGCAATTCCTCGTGAGCCTGGCGAACCACTTCGACCACATGCGGATCGTTGGTACCTGGCATACCTTTGCTTCCGTTGTTGGAGAACTCGACCCGGCCGATTTCCATGACACCATCCTCCGGTGCATCCGCGACTCCCGAATCGGAGGGCCCCGAGGCGGAAAGCGCGCACCACCCCCAAATTGTTCAGTACGTCGGAACGTGCAAGCTGGTTCCGCGTACGTATGACAGAGTCACCGCTATGGAGCTTTGCACTTGCACTTCATGGTCCGTTTTCCCCACTGCGGATCCACCTGCGTCAATGTGGAGGGTTAGACGACAACCTTAACGAAGGGTGAGCACACTAGAGTGTTTATTTCCGCGAACTTAGCTGACACTCACACACGAAGAGGCCCTCGTGTTATGTGCAAGTTTACTGGGATGCACCGGGTGACTGGTCGGGATGTCCGGGCGTGGAAATAGCTGTGGACAGAGAGCGTCCGCGACCGCACGAAGTTCAGTAGGCGAAGCCGTCGGGTTGGCTGACCGCGCCTACACGCACCTGGCTATCGATGAAGTTACGTCCCGCGGCCAACGCCTGGCGATTCACGTCGAGCAGTTCGACTTTCTTGATCTTGGTTTCGATCACGCCCATCGCTGTCTCAGGCAGCAGGCACTCTGTCTCTTCGAGCAGTGCGCCCATCAGCACGATGTTGGTGACTTTCATCGAGCCGAGTTTGTCGGCCATCTCGGCGGC